>Ga0209804_1001355_pt1 | contig 16022 bp, 10 predicted proteins | sample GraSoiAngelo_139_FD_185896 | JGI IMG/M metagenome (GOLD analysis project Ga0209804, IMG submission 185896) | Grasslands soil microbial communities from the Angelo Coastal Reserve, California, USA - 14_0929_12_20cm (SPAdes) (version 2) | ecosystem: Environmental > Terrestrial > Soil > Grasslands ... | reverse complement strand
GCGGTTGTTCGCCCAGGGCCCGAAACGGCGAATGTCCACCGACCAAAGGTCCATCGTCGGCTGGCCTTCGACGATCCATTCGGCGAGATATTTCCCCGCGCCGCCGGCGCTGGCGATGCCGACGGAATTAAAGCCGGCGGCGACAAAGAGATTTCGCAACTCCGGCGCTTCGCCCATAATGAAGTTGTTGTCGGGCGTGAAGCTTTCCGGCCCGTTGACGAACCTGGCGAACCTGCACCTTTCGAGCGCGGGAATGCGCCATCTGCCATTCTTCAGCGGCTCCGCAAATTTTTCCCAATCGGGTTCCAGGAGTTGAAAGGAGAAATTGTCCGGCACGCGCTCGACCACCCACGGTTTGGAAAAGGCCTGGAACGCGCCGAGCATGACTGCGTCGCCTTCACCGCGAAAGTAGATGCAAAAATCGGGGTCCCGGCCGACCGGCAATTCGTCAAACGCGCCCTCGATCGGCTCGGTGACGACGTAATGGTGTTCCACCGGGTAAAGCGGGATCGTGACGCCGCAGCGCAGGCCAAGTTCGCGGGTCCACATGCCGCCGGCGAGCACGACGTAATCCGCTTTGATCTCTACTGTAGCAGCCGAGGTAACGAGGCTCTGATCTTCGTCTCGCGCTTCGCGTTTCGCGTGCGCCATTGAATGGAGCCTCCATACGTCGGCTGCTACGGAATCGCTGAACTGAGCGTGCACGCCGACCGCGCGGCCATCGCGATGCAGCACGTCCAGCACCCGGACGTTTTCCAGCACCCTGACGCCGCGTGATTGCGCGCCCTTGGCCAACGCGACGGCAACTTCCCTGGGAATGACTTTCCCGTCGTGCGGCAGCCACGCCGCGCCGAGCACGTCGTCAATCCGAAGCAGCGGCCATTTTTCCCTGGCGATTTCGGGGTTGATCAAGTGCACTTCGACGCCGAACCATTCGGACATGGCAGCGGTGCGGCGCAGTTGAGATAAGCGATCTTTCGACCGCGCGACGATAAGGCTGCCCACCTGCTTCCAGCCGACCGGGTGGCCGGTTTCCTGTTCCAGACCGGCGTAAAGTCCGGCGCTGTATTTATTGATTTTGGTCATGCTATTGGTCGTGCGAAGACGACCAATCAGACCGGCAGCGTGCCAGGTGGTGCCGCCGGCCAGTTGGTTCTGCTCGAGCAGCACGACATCCTTCCAGCCCAGTTTGGCGAGGTGATACGCGACGCTGCAGCCAACAATGCCACCGCCGACGATGACGACTTTGGTTTCTTTGGGCGGAGCGCCGTTCATAACAGGAACGGAGTTTATGGGCGAGCCGCTGTTTCACAATGCCCTGTTTTGGGGAGTGACGGCGCGCGTGCTCCGTCGTACTATGCCGCCAGTTGATGGTTGTGGTGCGCAGAAGATTCTGCTATGGATCTTCCGGCTTGGACCGGGACGGGCAACCCTTTCGCGATGAACAAGAAGATCGTTAAGAATGGAATATGGGCCGGCACCGGACTGCTGGCTGTCGCCATCGTCGTGATGGGAATTTTTTTATTCCGCGCCGGAACGAAGGTTGTTCCGGGCGCGCCCGCTCCCGACGTTACGACGATCAGGGCGAAAGCCGAGGCGGGAAATGCCGCGGCGCAAAATGCACTCGGCGACTTGTGTGCGAAGGGCGAATGGGTCCCGCAAAGTTATGGCGAGGCCTTCAAATGGTACTACTCCGCTGCGGAGAAAGGGATTGCCGACGCGCAATACAACCTGGCTGTTTTGTATGAGACCGGACTGGGCGTCACGCGAGATGAGGCTGAGGCGGCGAAATGGCACCGGAAGGCGGCTGAACAACGACATAGCGGCGCCGAGTACAATCTGGCGGCGATGTATGCCACTGGGCGAGGTGTGCCTCGCGATGCGACGGAGGCGGCCAACCTTTACCGTCAGGCCGCCGAACAAGGGGATGCGTTGGCTCAGTACAACCTGGCACGGCGCTACGAGGTGGGTAAGGGCGTTCCGGTAGACCGGGTGGAGGCGTACAAATGGCACAAACTCGCTGCCCGTCGTGGAATTGAAGACGCCGTGAATGCGATGAACGATCTTAAAGGCCAAATGACGCGCGCAGAGATTTCTGAAGGGGAACGACGCTCCGGCGCGTTTATCGCCCCAAACCCCGCGCCGGCCTCGTCGAAGTGATCGCCGACTCTGCCGCTGGTGCGTCGGAGCCGCAACAGAGTGATCCATCTGAACTCAGCCACCGGGAACGCGGTCATTTTTGCAGATACTTCAGCACTGCTTCAGTGCGATTGTGAACGCCCAGCTTTTCGTAGATGTGTTTGAGGTGATTGTGGACCGTCCAGATGCTGATACTGAGGGCGCCGGCGATTTCCTTGTCTAAAAAACCTTTGCTCACGTAGTTCAGGATTTCCTGTTCGCGCGCCGTCAGGGCGGCCAGCCCAGGTGTTTCATCGCCGCCCAGGGTGAATCGGAACAGGCTTTGAAAATACTCCCGGATCTGACGCAAGACTTCCTTCGCCGAGAGCACTCGCTGGCGAAAGGCGCCGCGAATCGGCTCAAACAACTCAGCCGGCTTCCGACGCCGGAAAATGTAACCGGCGGTGACTCCGCTGAGCGTGATGAAGATCTGGTCGCTGTCCGGATAAACGCCGTACATGAAGGCGGGAAGATCCGGACGCCGGCCCTTTAACCGTTCGAGAAATTCAATCACCGGCATTTCCGGCAGGGCACGGTTGACGAGAACCATGTCCGGCAGCTCCTGCATGATGATATTTTGTGTTTCTTCCGCGCTCTTCAACGCGCCGGCGCACTCGAAACCGGGTTGCCGGCCCAGCCAGAAAACCAGCGTCCGGCGCACCTCCGCGTCCGCCTCAAGGACGACCACCTTCTTTCTCGTTCTCACCTGGCCGGCGGGTGGCAACAGGCCGGGAGAGGATCGGTCCGGAAATGTAAAGAGCGTGGTGTAAGTGCACGCCACGGGACTCGTGGACCAGAAAATGGCGACGGTTATCTCGCGGGGGAATTGTCGAAACGCCGCTTCCCATCCCTTCGTCAGAATCCTCCGGTAAATCTTCAAAGCTTCGGCTGCGGCGCGTTCCTCGTCATCGGTTCCGAGCGGAAAGTACTGATAGGTTCCGCCGTCCTCGATTCGCACCGTAAACTCCTTTATCGGCAGCAGCCGGGCGTCCCGGTATTTTGAATGGATCAAACGCTCCCGCCAGTAACGAGCGTCAGATTTCGGCAACTCGTCACGTCGCGAGTTGGGAAACCGCCTGGCCAATGACAAAGCGGCGTGTTCATGCGCTTGTGTTGCGGCGTCCCAGCCTTCCGTCCGGACGAGTTGGTAAATGGATTGCGCTTGCCTGGCTGCTTCGGCCCGGGACGGGGCGGCCAACGAAAACGTCAGCCGTTTTCCCCGGTGTTGAATTTTGACCGACCACTTTTTCACGCGAATAGCGCGGCCATCGCGCGTGTAAGTGTTCCGGAACACGCGGCGCCGCCAGAACGCGTCAGACTCGAGCGCTCGCGCAGAGGCGATCGCGCCCCGGGGGGAGTTTGGCTGCCGTTTGCTTGGACGTTGCTTGGACACTCTGATTGTTACAGAATGATCCATCGCGACCGATTACCAAGTCAATTCCGCGCGCCCTTTTCAATCCCGCAGCGACGAGCCTCGCTTGCGTTCGTGACGCGTTTCCGGAGATGTGGTCTCCCTGGATTTGGCCTTGGCAGCCCGATTTGACAAAAGCGGCGAACTGTTTTGGACGCGGTGACGGTTTGCGGGCACCTCGAACGCGCCTGGCGTTCCGCTTCGGTCGCCGCGTGACGGCAAGCAACGTTTGAGCAAACGTTCCGAGGTGTCTTCCAGTAACCTTCGGCTAAAACAGGCCATTGTAACGGGGCCTGGGTGCCATGCTACTCTTTACCCATAACGGTAACGTTGTTTGTTCGTCCGGGGAGAGAATCGATTTGGCTCCGGGTGAGTGAGAGGTTTGTCGGCGACAAAGGCGTTACAGTCAGAATTCCCGATGAATTCCTCAACCAGCGCGCCGCCGCACAAGCCGAAGGCCGTGCCGCGTCCGGTTGCCAGAGTTCCAACGAAGCCCGGCGCTTTCACTTTGATCGAACTGCTGGTCGTTATCGCGATCATTGCGATCCTGGCGGGTCTGCTGTTGCCCGCTTTGGCCAAAGCAAAGGAGCAAGGAAAGCGCGCCCGCTGCGTTGCCAACTTAAAGCAGATAGGCCTCGCGGCGGCCCTGTACGCCGACGACCATAACAATTCGTTCTTTTACGTGGGCAACGGCTCTGGCGCTGGCATTCCCAACGACGGGCAATGGACTTTGAATCCGAAAACGACTGCGACGTTGCCTCCGACCCATCCTTTGGCCTATTGGGGTATTGGTTATATGAATTATCTGGGAGGGAAGGATTATCAAGGGGGAGCAAAAGATATTCTCAATTGTCCGAGTCACAGAATCGTGGATGAATGGCACGACGACGGTCGCTACTATCCGCACGAGTTTTGGAAGTACTCCACTTACGGGACCCATTCATTTACCATCACGCCTTACAATTCCTCTCTCGGGACGGCTCCATTAAAAGTCAGTGACTACAAGAGCGCTCAAACCACCATATTCGCGCAAGACGCCGCCGAACAGAAAATGGAGGGACCGGACGACAGTTTGGGGCTTTTCCCCGGGAAGACGCAAATCCTGACGCAATGGGTTGGGCCGGGCGGATTAGGCCAGACCCTTTACAACGGCTACGACTTTACGTGGGAGTGGTATCGTCACAATAAGAGGTGCGAGACGCTTTGGGTGCCGGGCAACGTCTCGTCCATCCGCTTTAACGGACTGAACAAGGGAGTCGATTACCGCTGGTACACCGGGGACTTTCCAACGAACGAACCGGGTTTTTGAAGTTCAAATCCTGCCCATGCGCCTCTTGAAAGACCATCTTGCGATTGCACTGACGCTTCTCTGGTTGATCGCCTGCCTAGCCGGTAGTGGCTGTAACAAAGGCGCAAACAGGCCCCCGGAGGCACTCGCTCCCGAGCAGGTTGCCCCCACGCTTAACAGCGCGTTTAAGCAAGCCAGCCCGGAGATAAAACAGGCGGCGAACGAAGCGGTCTCCGCACTCCAGAACAAGGACGAACCACGAGCCTTCGTCCAGCTCCAGAATCTTTCAACCCAGTCGGACCTGACTGCGGAACAACGCCAGGCGGCGGTGCGTTCGATGATGTCCGTGCTGGCGCAGTTGCAAATAGCCGCCGCGAACGGAAACAAAGCGGCGGAGGACCTCCTCCAGGCGTATCGCTCGAGCAAATGAACCCGGTGCAGTCACATGCTCTGATCAGGCACAACACAATTTTGGCCGGTCCGGAATCAAACGCAACACTTCCCGCGCAGGGAACCCCTTAGTGACGCCTATGAAAATCAGAACCAACATCGCGAAGTATCTCACCCTTGTCGCCGTTTCTCTCGGCCTGACCGCCGAGTCGAAGTCGGCCATCACCAATGGCCTGGTCGTCCACCTCACGTTCGACAACGATTACAACGATTCTTCGGGCAACGGCAACAACGGCTCACCCCAAGGCACACCAGGTCCCTCGTTTGTGCCCGGAAAAATAGGCTCCGGCGCCGTTTCGGTGACAACGAAGAAAGACAGTTCGGAAATCGACTATGTGACGCTGGGGTATCCCAGCCAGTTGAAGTTCGGCGATTCCACGAGTTTCAGCGTCTCCTTCTGGGCCAACTACACCAACCAGGTCGATGATCCGCCGTTCATTTCCAACAAGGACTGGAACAGCAGCAACAACCGGGGTTGGGGGATATTCACTCAGGGTGGCGGCAATTACCGCATCAACGTGACCGGCGCTGGCGGCACCAAGATGAGCGACTCTTCCACGCCCGTTATCCGCGATGGCACTTGGCACCACATCGCGGTCACCTTCAGCCGCAGCGGCAGTGTTAACAGCTACGTGGACGGGAAACTGGCGACGACGGATCCGTTGCAGACGACCGGCACGATTGACACGGACGATCTCAGCCTCGCGGTCAATATCGGACAGGACGGGACCGGAGCGTACACGGATGGCGGCGGCGCCGAAATGGTCGGAGTGAAGATGGATGATTTGGGAATTTGGAACCGCCTGCTCAGCCCTTCGGAGGTCAGCGCCATTTACAGCTTCGGCAACAACGGGACGAACCTGGCCGACGTGCCTCTGGTTGATCCCTTCGTCAATTCAACCACCCCTGCGGCGTTGGCCGTCGATGTGCTCCCCAGCACGGTCATTTCCGCGACGATCAGCGACGGGCTGAACAAGGTCGCCACGAATACCATCCTGCTTTCCTTGAACGGAACTGCCGTGACCCCATCGATCACCAAAAACGGGGTCGATACGACAGTGCAGTTTATTCCGGCGAGTCGGCTTCCGGCCGCTTCGGCCAACACAGTGACGTTGATCTTCGCGAACAATGCCACGCCAGCAACTTCGTTTACGAACACCTGGGCGTTCACTGTCATCAACTACCACGTGATTCCGCCGGGGGCCGGCACACCTCCGGGTTCGGCAAACACCCCGGGGTTCAAGGCCAGGTCAGTTCAGGCCCGCATGGATGCCAATCTGCCCAATTCGATCGCGCGCCAGGAAGCGCAATTGGCCGGCACCTTGACCGATCCACAAACAGGCCAACCTTACGTCAACCATGCCACTCCCGGGCCAAACAGCGACGGCAGTTATAATATAGATGTAGTCAACTTCAACCTCGGCGGCGGCGATGCTGGAGGCATTCCCGGCGACGTGGATTTTCCAGGCGTTCCTGGCGATGAGTTCAGCGGTCTGAATTTCGCGGTCGAGGTTCTGGCGTATGTGGAATTGAACGCCGGATATCACCGGTTCGGTGTCAACAGCGACGATGGCTTCCTGGTTCGCGCAGGCGCGGACGCCCGCGACGCCACCTCACAAGTTCTCGGTTTTTATGAGGGTCGACGCGCCGCGGGCAATACGGTCTTTGATTTCATCGTCCAATCAAACGGTGTGTATTCCTTCCGGTTGAGCTACGAACAAGGCGGCGGTCAGGCCAGTCTGGAATTTTATTCCGTGGATCTCACCACCGGGCAGAAGACGTTGATCAACGATTTGACCAGCCCGAACCCAATCAAAGCCTACCGCGTCAGGCCGGGTTCAGGCACGCTGCCCTTCGTCTCGGTGCTCGTACCGGGCAGTCCGGTCAATGTCGGCCCCGATGTGGTGATCAGCGCCACTATACAGAATGCAACCACACAAGTGGTGACCAACACGATCAAGCTCTATTTCGACGGTGGGCAGGTGCAACCGACGATTCAGCCGGCCAACGGGACCAATACCTTGGTCCAGTACGACCCACCGGGCATTTTGAGCAGTCTTTCCACTCATGATGTCCAACTCGTCTTCGCCGACAATGGTTCACCCGCAACGACGAAGACCAATGAGTTCCAGTTCACAGTCATCAGCTACGTGAACAAAATTCTTCCTGCGCCGATTTACTTCGAGAACTTCGAGGGAGTCACTGAAGGGGGACTTCCGCCGGGTTGGATTTCCACCAATAATACGGATTCGATCAATCCGGGCATTGATCTGGGGGATCCCAAGTCGGACGCATATCTCGGCTGGCTGGTGATTACTCGCGACCAGGTCTTCGAGAACAGCACCAATTCATTCGCCGTCTGGGAAGTTGACGATCCTGACGGTCGTGTCACTACCATTGCGCCCGGACAGGTAGTCAATGGGGTGGTATTAACCGCTGCCAACCTGATGGAAAACAAGTTCGTTTACGCTGAGTCGGACGAACGGGGTGGCAATCAAGTCCAGATGCTCTTCTCGCCGAACTACGACCTGACGGGTAAATCCAACCTCTGGGTGTCCTTCCACAGCAGCTACGTCCAAAACCAGGATGACATTGCAGCCCTCGAATACTCCATAGACGGCGGCACAAACTGGCTGCCGGTCTTGTACATGCTGGACGGCCCAGACGTAATCCGCTTCCCCGATGGAACGGTTGACGCCGTCACCACGCTGACCCGCGTAGACCCGGATAACACCGCGTTCGGCACAAGTTATGGCGCTTATATCGCCGCTCCGATCAGCCAGGCATTGGCGCCTTACATCAGCCGCCGCGTAAACGATGACAAGGCTGAATCGCATCGGGTTGAACTCTTCCCCTTGCCGCTGGCGGACAATAAACCGAAGGTGATGTTCCGCTTCGCGCAGGCTGGCACCGCAAGCTGGTATTGGGGCATCGACGACTTCGGCTTATACTCCATCCCGTCGGTGAGCAGCCAGCCGATCCAATTGACCAGCGCGCGATCCGGAACTGATTTGGTCATCAATTGGACAGGTGGGCAAGGTCCGTTCACCCTCCAGCGCCGCGCGGACTTGAATGCGTCCACTGCCTGGCAAGACGTGGGCGGAGCGATCAGCGGCAACACCGTGACCGTGAACAACGCGTTCACTGGCTTGCAAGGCTACTACCGCATCAAGGGACAGTAACGGTATTTCCTTCTGTGTTGAAGGATCGGCGGGCTTGGGCTGGCGGGTCCGTGTGTGCGGCCCAAGCCCGCTTCGTTTTTGACTCAAACAACGGACAAGAAGGCAACGGCGCCGATGTGGAATGCCGGTTCCTGGTTCGTTCGTTGGAATGGAACTGGCCAATGAAAACGTTTTGCTTGTTGTACGTCTGGCTTGGCAAACCAGTCGCCGAGGCGGTTGATCCTTCCCGCGCCAGCAAGGCTGTCCGCAAGAGCGGCGTTTTATGAAGCCCTCCGCAACATTGCCGACCGCGCGCGACAAACTGCTGTTCACGCCCGGCCCGCTCACCACGAGCCTGTCGGTGAAGCAGGCGATGCTGCACGACGCCGGTTCGTGGCACTTCGAGTTCAACGCGAAGGTCAATTGGGTGCGCGAGAAAATCCTCGAAATCGCCGGACTCTCGCGCGACGCCGGCTGGGAGGCCATTCTCCTGCAAGGCAGCGGCACGTTTGGCGTCGAGGCCGTCTTCGCCACGTGCGTGCCGCCGAGCGGCAAGGTGGCGGTCCTTGCCAACGGCGCCTATGGCGAACGCATCGTGCTGATGCTGCAACATCTGAAAATAGATCACCTCGTCCTTCGCACGCCGGAAAACACTCCGAACGACCCCGCCGCGTTGGATCGCGCGCTGGCGACGGACAAAACCATCACGCACGTCGCCATCGTTCATTGTGAAACGACCACCGGCATCCTGAATCCGATCACCGAAGTCGGCCGCGTCGTTCAGCGCCACAGTCGCCATTACATCGTGGACGCGATGAGCAGCTTCGCCGCGATACCCATTGATTTCTCGCCGGCTGGAATTGACTTTCTCATTTCATCGGCAAACAAGTGCCTCGAGGGCGTGCCCGGTTTTTCGTTCGTCATTTGCCGTCGGGATGCGTTGCTCGCCTGCGAAGGTTACGCGCGCTGTCTCAGCCTCGATCTGCTCGATCAACTCAAGGGATTCGACAAAAACGGCCAGTTCCGCTACACGCCGCCAACGCATCCGATCCTCGCCTTCGAGCAAGCGATGAAAGAATTGGAGCACGAAGGCGGTGTCGCGGGACGAGGGGCGCGCTACCGGCGAAACCATGAGACGCTGGTGAAAGGAATGAAGCAGCTCGGATTTCGCCCTTACCTGGATCCGGCGGTCCAGAGTTATATCATCACCTCCTTTTACTATCCGGACACCGAAAAGTTCAGCTTCGATGATTTTTACCGGCGGCTCAGCGACAAAGGCTTCATCATTTATCCGGGCAAAATCAGCCGGGCGAACACGTTCCGCATCGGTTCCATCGGACGCATTTCCCCGAGCGACATCGATGCGCTCGTCTCGGCCATTGACAGCGTGTTGAAGGAAAGGGGCGTGAAAATGGTTTGATGACTCGTTGTTCGGCGGCTCATGATGTATCGAAGTGATTCGCGACCTATGATACACGGCCTCAATGGAAAACCGTTGGGAAACAACCAAGGCTTGAGATGAACCGTTCTCCAAAATCAGCCCAGGACCTCGATCCGTTCCGCTCCGAAGGCGACTTGAATCTTTCACCGCATCGTCGCGCGTGGGCGGGTGAAAACATTTCACCGGCAACGCAACGAATGCTCGATGAGGATACCGGATATTTTCTTCACCAGTCGCTTTCCACCCCTTGCCTGAACGCGCTCAAGTCGTGCCAGGGCGCGTGGATTCAGGACGTCGAAGGCCGTCGCTACCTCGACTTCCATGGCAACAACGTGCATCAGGTCGGCTTCGGCCATCCGCGCGTCATCGCTGCCATCAAAGAGCAACTCGATGAACTCTCTTTCTGCACGCGGCGGTACACGTGTGAAACCACTGTCGCGCTGGCCAAGAAACTCACCGAACTTGCGCCCGGCGACCTCAATCGCGTTCTCTTTGCTCCCGGCGGCACTTCGGCTATCGGCATGGCGCTAAAGCTCGCGCGCCTCGCCACCGGACGATACAAATTCGTTTCGATGTGGGATTCGTTTCATGGCGCTTCGCTCGACGCTATTTCCGTTGGCGGCGAGGCCGTTTTTCGCAGCGGCATCGGCCCGCTGCTGCCTGGCTGCGAACGCGTCCCGCCGCCGGACCATCGCCACTGCCCGTTTCGCTGCGGCAATGCCTGCAATCTCGCCTGTGCCGACTACATTGAATATGTCCTCGAAAAAGAAGGTGATGTGGCGGGAGTCATCGGCGAGACCGTTCGGTGCACGCCTTTCATTCCTCCGCTCGACTACTGGAAACGCATCCGCGCCGCCTGCGACAAACACGGCGCGCTGCTTATCCTCGATGAAATTCCTGCCGGGCTTGGCCGCACCGGACGGATGTTCGCTTGCGAACACTACGACATCGTTCCCGACATGCTTGTGCTGGGCAAAGGACTGGGCGGCGGTATTTTTCCTCTCGCCGCTCTCGTCGCACGCGAAGAACTGAACATCGCTGCCGACAAAGCGCTCGGCCATTTCACGCACGAGAAAAATCCCGTGGCCTGCGCTGCCGGCCTGGCGACGCTGCAAGTTATCGAGGAGGAAAACCTGGTCGAGCGGGCGCGCGCGCTCGGCAACTCTGCGCTTGAACGAATGCGCGAAATGGCCAGGCGCCACCTGCTCATCGGCGACGTCCGCGGCCTGGGCTTGCTGATGGGTATCGAGTTAGTGCGCGACCGGAACACTCTCAAGCGCGCGACCGAGGAGGCCGAGCAGGTCATGTACGCCTCGTTGCGCCGGGGCCTGAATTTCAAAGTCACGATGGGCAACATCCTGACTCTCACGCCCGCTTTGATCATCTCGCAGGCCGAGCTGAACCAGGCGTTGGACATTCTTGACGATTGCATCGGCGAAGTGGAAACCGCGCGAAAGGTTTGAAACGAATGGGCGAAATCAGCACTCGGCCCTTCACCGTCAACGGTCGCCTTTACCAGCCGCCGGCGCGGCCCGTGATTGTTATCTGCCTCGATGGTTCAGCGGACGAGTATCTCGATGCGGCGATAGCCCGCGGTCGGATGCCGAACCTCCAGCGCATCACCGTGAGCGGCCATCGCGGGCTGGCGCGCGGCGCGATGCCGTCGTTCACCAACGTCAACAACGCCTCCATTGTCACCGGTGTGCCGCCCTCGGTGCATGGCATCGGCGGAAACTTCTTCTACGATTCCGTGGCGGGGCAGGAAGTGATGATGAACTCGGCGAAGTTTTTGCGTTGCGAAACAATTTTTCCTGCGGCCGCATGCGCCGGACGAAGAGTAGCTGTCGTTACCGCCAAGGAAAAGCTGCGCGACATCTTCGCAAGCGGGTTGGTGGAGCAGGGCGGGATCGCTTTTTCTTCCGAGAAAGCGAGTCAGGCCCAAAAAAACAGTCACGGAATTGCCCATGTCGAAAAACTCGTCGGCGATTCCACCCCGCCCATCTACAGCGCCGAAGCCAGCCTGTATGTCCTGCGGGCTGGCGTTGCGCTTCTGGAAAACGGAATGGCCGACTTGCTTTATCTGTCGACCACCGACTACATCCAGCACCGGTTCGCACCCCACGCGCCCGAGGCGGTGGAGTTTTACGCGGGCATCGACGCCGAAGCAGGCCGGCTCTTGAAGTGCGGCGCCGTCGTCGGCATTACGGCCGATCACGGCATGAACGCCAAGCAAAAGCCCGACGGCTCGCCGAACGTGATCTACCTCGAATCCTTGTTGACCAAAAAATACGGCAAAGGCTTTCGCGTGATCCTTCCGATCACCGATCCCTACGTCGCGCATCACGGCGCGCTCGGTTCCTTCGCCGTCGTGCATCTGCCGAAGGGGGTCAGCGCGCGAAAGAGGTTCAATATCCTCTACTTCCTCAACCACCTGCCCGGCGTGACGGAAGTGTATGGCCGCAACGCCGCCGAAAAACTGGAGCTTCCAGCGGAACGGCTGGGAGACATCGTTGTCATCTCCGCGCGCGACGTGGTGCTGGGACGAACGCCGGAGCATCACGATTTGACGGCGCTGGAAGGCGGGTTGCGTTCCCACGGCGGACGCTACGAAGAAATGGTGCCGTTCATTCTGAGCGAGCCGCTCAAGCCGGAATACGCCGCCCGGGCCGGCGCCGACCCGCGCAATTTCGACATCTTTGATTTTACTGTGAATGGAACCATCCGCAGATGAACCTCTCCTGCTACGTCGCCGGCAAAGCTATCACGTCCGACCAGCAACTGGTTCTCAAGAATCCTTACAACGGCGAGGCCGTTGGCTCGGTGGCGCTCGCGGGGCGCGAACAGACCGACGCCGCCATCGTCAGCGCGTTAAACTGGCGCGAGCCCCTCACTCGCTTCCAGCGCTCCCAAATTCTTGAGAAGGCCAGGCAGCTGCTGGAAACCCGAAACGAGGAATTTGCCCGGCTCATTACCGCGGAATCCGGACTTTGCCGGCGCGAAACGCGCTATGAAGTGGGACGCGCTTTGGACGTGCTGCGCTTTGCCGCAATGGAAACTGTGCGCGACGACGGGCAGATTTTTTCCTGCGACGTTTCGCCGCAAGGCAAGGCACGGAAAATATTCACTCTCCGCGAGCCATTGAACTGCGCGGTCTGTATTACGCCGTTCAATCATCCGCTTAACCAGGTCGCGCACAAACTCGCACCAGCCATCGCCGCCGGGACGCCGGTCATACTCAAGCCATCGGAAAAGACCCCGCTCACCGCGATCAAGTTTGCGGAACTGCTTTACGAAGCCGGCCTGCCCGGCCCGATGCTCAGCGTTTTGCTTGGAGCTGCTGCGGAAATCGCTGAGCCGCTGGTCAAAGATGATCGCGTGGACGTCGTCTCGTTCACCGGCAGCGTAGCCGTTGGCAAACGCATCGCGCGGACAGCCGGATACAAAAAGCTCGTCCTGGAGCTTGGCGGCAACGATCCGCTCATTGTCCTGGACGACGCCGACCTCGACCTCGCCGTTACGCTTGCTGCTGAAGGGAGCTATCGGAACTCCGGCCAACGCTGCACCGCGGTGAAGCGGATTCTGGTGCACCGACGCATCGCCGAAGAGTTCACGCTGCGTCTGGTCGAGAAGACCAAGGAATATGTCTGCGGCGATCCGACGGACGAGGCCACGCGCGTCGGCACTGTGATTGACGAAAAATCCGCCATCTACCTGGAAACAGTCGTGCGGGAAGCTGTCGCAGCAGGCGGTAAGGTGCTCATCGGCGGCGGGCGAAAGGGCGCCCTGCTCCACCCCGCGGTGATAGCCAACGTCCCGCGCGATTGTCGCATGGTCGTTTGCGAATCGTTCGGCCCGCTTGCGCCGATCCTCACCGTGAAGGATCTCGAGGACGCCATCGCGGTAGCCAACTCGACTGCCTACGGTCTCAGCTCCGGGGTCATCACGCGCGACCTCGGCAAAGCCATCGAGTGCGTGAAACGTCTCCGCTGCGGCACAGTCAATATCAACGAAGTTCCCGGCTACCGCGTCGAGAACAGCCCCTTCGGCGGCATCAAAGACTCAGGACTTGGCGTCAAAGAAGGCGTCGTCGAAGCGATGAAGCACTTCAGTTTCGTGAAGACATTCTCACTTCCGTGGTGATCGACTGTGAACGGAAGCCCTTTCCCCGCCTCTCGACGCTCGAATGAATGACCGCAGCACGAACGCGGCGTCTTGTTCAACCCGGGAGTTTCTACCACTCGGGCGGCAGGCCGATCGTGTCCCCCCATGAGCTGACCTTCCACTCATCGCCAATCAGTCGGAGGCCAATGAATCCATATTCAGGTGAGTTTTTGAGCGGCGGGGCCGTTTCCCACTCGTAGGCAAACCGAAGTTCGAGGTTGTCTTGGCCGCCCGACTTTCGAGTAACTCGAACCCCCTTTAGTCCCCTCAACAGTTCGTACTTTCGTTCGACTTCCTTTTTTCCCCAATCATTGCTGCCTTGTTCGGGATAGGTGGATTTTTGGTAAAGTTCGCCATCTCCGGCCTGAATGGCCCACAGAACGGTTTGAAGCGCACCTTCGGGTGTCGCGACGCTGAGTTCTGACTGGGTCGGAATGGGAAGAAATATGTTCGTTTTCTCCATGATGGATTTAGCTTCACTTGCTTGAAGCTCGGCAGCAGCGGTTTGAAGGTCGTTCGACGATTGGCGGTTAAATCGAGCTGTCCATTCTTGACTCTGGCGTCTCAACTGCGCCACCTCGCCTCGCAGACGCATGAGTTCGGCGTGCTCGCCACGCAGTCGAGAGACTTCGTCCGGATCAGAGCTGTTGGTCGCTTGGTTCCCCAGCGGCGCGGTCTGGAAGGCGGCGAGTTGCGCGCGCAAGCCGGTATTCTCTGCGCGGAGCTGGGTCCTCGCCCGATGTTGAAGGACGAACGGAGTTGCAATTCCCGCGGCAACCAGTGTGGCGAGCCCAAGTTTGATTTTTGTTGAGGCCATAAACTCAAGGAGTCCGAGGGTTGAAGCTGATGCAACCGCCGTCGAAAGCACTGCCGTTGCGGCGGTGGCGGCCAATCCGGCCGGCGCTGCACTCACTGCCTGTCCCGCAAGCAGCGCTGCCAAGGCCGAAGTGGTCGAGGTCAGACCGCGTTTCCTGAGCAGCGCGCGCAGCTTTTCCAGCGCTCGCTCCACACGCATCCGCGCCGCATCGTCGCTTAGGCCGAGGGTGCTTCCCACTGCCCGAAGGTCCCGTCGCTCAAAGTAACGCAGCAAGACCGCGAGCCGATCCTTCTCGCTCAGCTCGTGCATAACCTCGTCCAGCACAGGACCGATGCGATTCCAGTCGGGTTGAGGTGTTGAGTCGTTGAGAAGTTCCTGCATTGCCTGTGCCTCCTGTTCGCGGCGCAGACGGCGCTGGTCGTTACGCACCGAATGGCTGGCCATCCGACGCGTCGTCGTATAGAGCCAGCCTGTGAGGGCAGGATGTCGGGTGAGTTTACCCGCGTGCTTTGATAATTCGGTGAACACGGCTTGCGTCACGTCCTCGGCTGCGTGTGAGTCCCCACCGACCTGCCTAACCGCCGCCGAATAGACCAAGTCGGCGTGCCGCCGGACCAGCTCCGCAAAAGCCTCTTCGGATCGTTCCTGCGCGTAACGGCGTAGTAGGACGGCGTCATTCATTCGAGTTCCAAACAATAATGCCCGTCAAAGTATAAACCGAACAGGAAATCGATCGGCTAGCATGGCGAGGGCGAGATCCCGTGAACGAACTGAAAAGAAAGAACTTGTTGAATCGAGGCAAAAGGACTACATAAGCGCTAACAACCCTTCAAGTCGCTTGCATATGAAAACCAGGAACTCATCCGGCAGCCGAACCGAATTTCAGGGCGGATTCACTCTGATCGAATTGTTGGTCGTGATTGCGATTATCGCGATCCTTGCCGCGTTGTTGTTGCCGGCCTTGGGCCGGGCCAAATTGAAGGCCACAAACATTGCCTGCCTCAATAACCAGAGACAAATTCTCCTTGGTTCTATCATGTATGCCGAAGACAACGCCGATAAAATGATCTACAGCAGTGGCAAGCCGCCCGTACAGCCCGACAATATCGGCGGCG
>Ga0209804_1001353_pt1 | contig 16026 bp, 12 predicted proteins | sample GraSoiAngelo_139_FD_185896 | JGI IMG/M metagenome (GOLD analysis project Ga0209804, IMG submission 185896) | Grasslands soil microbial communities from the Angelo Coastal Reserve, California, USA - 14_0929_12_20cm (SPAdes) (version 2) | ecosystem: Environmental > Terrestrial > Soil > Grasslands ... | reverse complement strand
GTCCACCTCACTCTCGCCGCTATCAATCTGGCCTAACAAGACCTGCGGGTCCATGCGCAGGACGTCGTCAAAAAGGTTCAAGCGTTTCCAGCCGACATTTTCGGGAAGGTCTAGAACTTGGCGAGCACGATCATTGACCAGGAGCAAAGCGCCGTCGGGATTCGCGACTAACAATGGGACTTCAAAAAGATCCAGCAGGCTTAGTGTAAGGCTTGCGGGAAGCGATTCACTGAATGGCGTTTCGACAATGGCTTGCCGCAAATTCCTCTCCTAAGATGTTGACGTTAGGGGACGTAAGCCTCGAATCGCCAAGTCCCATCGAAACGGGCAGCATAGTCGCAAAAGACGCGACATGGTGTCAATGGTAATAGAGTTCCATTTTGCAGATAGAGAGAAAGAGATTGGAGCTCTTTGGAAGGAAAAGTTCTTCTTCTTTCCTTTCCGTCCAAGTAACTGTGTCAATTAGACATATAGGAGCAAACCATCTTCTCGAGCCACATCGACGCTACTTCCTCGTGACAAGTACCGGTATTAAAGTACTATATGGAAAATTTTTTCCATTAGGCGATTGCGGCCAGAGTTGCGGCAGACGAGACATTAGCGAAAGGGAGGATGTTCAGAAGAAATGGTGACATGATCCATGAATGTGAAAGGGATTTCCGTTATGCGCCATTCTGTTCTCGAAGGATGTGCCCTCGAGTCTCCAAGACTCACGCTTATCCTTGCGTTTTCGCGGATACTCTGCGCCGACGTAGTGATCACAGATGGCCCTTAGCGTGCTGCCCTTCCTACACACCAGCCTGTTATCCCAATTCCCCGCTGGGGTAAGCTGGGTTTTTTCGTCGGACTCTAAGACCGATGCCTAGCCCCAGTGACCCCTCATCGGCCGCCACCCCGCCCGAGGACTCTTTTCTCGAGCTACTGGCGGAGACTCTCGAGAACCTTGACCGCGTTCCCCGCGGCCAGTTCCTGCAGCGCTTTTTCAAGACGATCGCTCAACTTGAGCTCAGCGAAAACATCAGTTCCGAATATTGGGATCAGATCCTCGAACGCCGGCGGCAGCTCGCAGACACACTAGGCGGGTCCACTTCGCTCAAAGCTGCCATGGTGGATGTGCTTGCCTCATCGACGTATCTCCGCGTGCCGATCTTGATGGAATATGAGGACCTGAAGAAATTGCAGATTAACGCCGCCACCGACCCGCTTACCCGTTTGTACAATCGGCGACTGTTCGAGGAGCACTTTGAAAAAGAGCTGAATCGGGCGCTCCGATACAATCAACATCTTGCCCTGGTAATTCTTGATCTGCACCAATTCAAAGAGGTTAACGACCGATTCGGTCATCCCCAAGGTGATTTGTTTTTGAAGACGGCCGCCGACACACTGCGTAAATCGTTGCGAACTTCTGATTATGCCTTTCGTATCGGGGGCGATGAATTCGCGCTTTTGCTTGTGCATTCGGATAGCGAGCAGGCAAACACACTGGCACGCCGCATTCGAGCGAATTTCGGGTCGGCGGTGCAGTCCATTCACGCCAGCGTTGGACTGGGAATGGATTATGGAATTGCCGTACTTCCGGCGGATGGTGATCAGAAAGACGTTTTGATCCACGTTGCCGACCAGCGTTTGTATGAGATGAAGCACCTGGAGCGAGGAGCCAAGGTACAGCAGGAGGCTCAGCAGCAAGCGCCGCCTACTCCGACGAAAGCCCCGATTCAGCCGACGGGTGCCGCAGCTCCGCCGCCGGCTCCGATTTCAGCTCCGGGTGCGGCGCCAATCCCTCCATTACCTGCGGCCCCGGGGCAAAGGGAGAAACGCAAATGGGAACGAGTTTCGCTTGCGGGAACTCGTGCCTACGCACAGTTGACGGATGATCCGCAAAGAACCGCGCGAGTGATCGAGCTGGGCTACGGAGGTCTCGCGCTAGAAATGGAATCCGCGGAGGGAATAGGATCCCGCTTTTCAGCCGTACTGCACGTTCCGATTCTTCCGCCAGTGCGGGTTTTTCTGAAGAAGTTGTATCAGGTGCGGGGCAGCAATGGTCAGGTCAGGGTGGGTTGCGCGTTTGTCTCCTGATCAGCTCATTCGATCGGTTCTGGCGGATAGCACGGGCCAGGAATAGCAGGGCCTGCTGCACACGCGCAAGACCAAGGGTCCAGCGCAACTGGGCTTGTTTTTCACCTGCTCCGCGAGCAAACAGAAGAAGCCTCAAGCAAAATCCTCGCCACCCACGCGCCAGTTCCGCCGGCGTGATCTGCAATTCCACGTAAAGCGCGTCGCCTGGTTCGCTTTCGAGCAACGCAGCCAATCGGCGTGCCAAATCGTCATACTGAGCTTCGTCCGTTTCGTCCGCGCCGTGCGAGACCATCAGACCAATGCGCGACGCAAATTGGCTTGGCTCCGCGCCTGCGCCTTCCGTGGAAGCCCAGACCTTACAGCCGAAAGTCGTGAACGGGGATTCCTCGGCGTTCAGGTTCAACAAAAGGCCGCCCAGGCTTGGGTACTGGCGGGCGACATCAATGCGCGCGATTGCCCCGGCGTCTTCCCGAAGATCGAGACATTCGGGGTAAGCAACACTGCAGATCTCTCGATCGTCCTTGGTAACGATTACGCGCATCCTCGCACCCATCACGCGCAAAAGCGGCGCGTGCTGGGGACCGCGTTTCTCACCCCGACACGCGCAAGGGCGGCGCGCCTCGGGGGGGGCCCCTGTTCGGACGGTATACTCGCGCGGTTAACAGAACAAGCGAAATTGCGGTTGCGACCTTCACAGGCGAGCACGCATCTACTGCTTGGAAACGATGTTTGGATCGCGTACTATTGAAGAGTATCCGCGAGCTTAGCGACGTGGCTGTATTCCCCGGTCGTCGGGGAGCCGTGCAGAACGGCCTGCGGAAGGGAGTAAGCATGAAACCCGGTATCCACCCTGATTATCATGAAATAACGGTTCATTGCGCCTGCGGCAGTACGTTCAAAACGCGCTCGACTTATAAAGCGAATCTCATGCGAGTAGAGATCTGCTCGAACTGCCATCCTTTTTTCACGGGCAAACAGAAGCTCGTCGACACCGCCGGGCGGGTGGAACGCTTCCAGCGTAAGTACGAGAGAGCCGCCCAGGCAAGTCAGGCAGCCAAAGGCAAGAAGTAGGCTTGCTGTTCGGCCGCGCAAGCGCGGTGTAGAATTTGCCGAGCATGGCCTCCCGTTCTCCATACAGCCTCAGTGAAATTCAGGCGGCAACACCGGTTGAGCAGGCGGTCGCGCGTGTCACGCTGCGCAATTCATTCGCGCACCCCTACGATTCCGCCATCGCCGCCGCCCGCACCTGCTACGCGCCGCGATTGATATCAGCGGAAGAGATCACCGAAAAACAGCGCACCACCATTGGCGCCGCTACGTACTATGCCGGCCACCACACGGTTTATCAGCACGCTCATTTTGAGTTTGGCCTGGAGAACGTCAGCCGCCAATTCGTCTGGTCCTTTCTGCATGCACACCCGTTTTATAACTCTGAGCAGCAGAGCCAGCGCTACGTTCGGCTGGACCGAGCGCATGCCTATATTCCTCCGCTGGGCGGCCGATTCGGCGCAGCGGAAAGAGAAATCTTCGCGCGCGCCATCGCTCGCGCCTGGAGCGCCTATCGTGAGTTGACAACCTTGCTGAAAGATGACGCGCGACGCATCCTCGCCGAGATTTGGAATATCGGCGTGATGTCGCATCCGCGCCGCATTGAAAAAGTCGAGCGGCAGGCGGAAAAGCGCGCCATTGAAGTGGCCCGTTACGTTCTGCCGGTAGCTGCGGCGACGACGATGGTGCACACGGTTTCCGGCGTGGTCTTGCACCGCCTGTGGCGCATGCACGCGGCCTCCGATACGCCCACCGAGGCGCGGGCGGTCATTGGCGAAATGGTTGCACGCGTCCGTGAAGTGGATAGGGAGTTTTTGGATCGATTCGACGACGGTCCACTCGAAGATCTTCCCGAATGGCAAGAGCCTGCACGCAATGGCGAGATGCAGGCGCAAGAATTCGATGCGAAACTCGCGAGCCACACTTCCTTGTTGGTCGATTTTTCCCCGGCCGCTCCTCGCGTTCTGGCTCAGTCCTACCGCGCCGTGGTCGGCCTTAGCGAGGCGGAATGCCCAGACAACGAGGCGCTGGACCGCATGCTCAATCCTGCTCGGAATCCTTATCGCCTGGAGACGCTAAACGTCGGCGTGAACGCTCCTTTGATGCGGCCCTTGCAGCATGCCAATTTCACTTTTGCCAAGAAACTCAGTCACAGCGCCGATAGCCAGGATCAACGCCATCGCATGGTGCCCGGATCACGGCCGCTCCTGGTCCTTACCGATATGGTCGATCCTGATTTCATCACGCCCATGCTCATCCGCGAAAATAGGCTGGCCCGGGAAGTTTACGAGCGCGCCATGCAGGATGCCTGGGCGGCAAAAGACGAGTTGCTCGACCGCGGCGTTTCGCGCGAGTTCGCTCTATACCTTTTGCCAAACGCAAAAGCCATCCGACTGGTCGAGAGTGGTTCCCTGCTGCACCTGCTCCACAAGTGGACCATGCGCACCTGTTTCAATGCGCAAGAGGAGATCTACCAGGCCTCCATGGAAGAAGTGGCGCAAGTGCGCACGGCGTTGCCCGAATTAGCCCGCTACATTGGCCCGCCTTGTTACGTGCGGGCCGGTATCGCCACTCCCATTTGTACGGAGGGCTCTCACTTTTGCGGCATCAAGGTCTGGCAGGAGTTCCCCGAGATCGAGCGTCGCATATGACCCGCCGGGGAACCCTGGCCTACTATCTCGCGGCCTGGGTGATTGGCTGCTTCGTGGTTTCCCTTCTGCAATGGATCGGTGAGGCATTCGCCGGAGAAATTCAGACAGCTTCGATCTTGCTGACAACGTACTTTTTCTCTCTGATTTTCGGCGCCGTTGCGATTCTGCTCTTCGCCTTTCTGCTTCGCAGATGGATGCGGTTGCTGGGCAGCTACGCTCAGTGGGCCTGGATGCTGTCGGGCGGCGCCCTGGCCTTGTTGCAAATGTTTATCTTGATCCGTGCGCAGAGCGCTCTGCTGTTGACTCGTTCGGGTGAGTTCGGCGAATTCTTTTTTGGAACGCTCCTGAAGGCGGCCGATGTCTTGGCAGGCCACTTATGGCAAGCTCCTATCGACGGCGCGATCACGGCCGCGGTGCTATGTCTGGTCGACCGGGCGTTTGTACGCCCGAATGAGGCAGCTACCGAGCCGAAGCAATCACCAGCATAGCAGCGCAAGCTCCCGTTTACGGACAGGTTGCTTTCACGGCCACCAGCGTCTATGCTGAGAGCAGGCTCGAGGAGATGTTCACTTCTTTTTATTAGCTCCGCGCTTCGCACGGCGCCGACTCGGCGCTAGAGCCCATCGCAGTGTGCAAGAAATCGCTAGGGCCCATAATTTCGTTTGTGCAGGTGCGCTATGGCGACACTGACACTATTTGAAAAATTAGATCAGATCGAATCGCGCTATCGGGATCTCACGACGCAATTGTCATCGCCTGAAGTCCTCGGTGATTCGTCGCGTTACCAGAAGCTCGCTCGCACGCATGCCGATCTCTCCGAGGTTGTCGAGAAATACCGTCGATGGAAAGAATTGGAAAAAGGGCTGCGCGAGACCAAACATATGCTGGTGGAAAGCGAAGACGCGGAAATGAAGCAGCTCGCGCATGAAGAAGAGCGACAGCTTCTCGAGCGCAAGGAGATCGTAGAGAGCGAATTAAAGCGGCTGCTCCTGCCAAAAGATCCGAACGACGAGAAAAACGTCATCCTCGAAATTCGCGCCGGCACCGGCGGGGACGAAGCGGCCCTTTTCGCCGCGGAACTCTTTCGCATGTACTCCCGATACGCGGAATCACAACGATGGCGCGTCGAGGTGCTGGGAAGCTCGCCTTCCTCGCTGGGAGGCGTGAAGGATATTGTTGCGGCGATCCAGGGCGACAAAGTTTATTCCAAGATGAAGTATGAGAGCGGCGTGCACCGGGTGCAGCGCGTGCCCGCCACGGAGCAGCAGGGACGCATTCATACCTCTGCGGCGACTGTGGCGGTGCTGCCGGAAGCCGATGAAATCGATATTAAAATTGAGCCTAAGGATCTGCGCATCGACACGTTTTGCTCTTCCGGTCCTGGGGGACAATCCGTGAACACGACTTATTCCGCCGTGCGCATCACGCACTTACCGACGGGGTTGGTTGTTTCTCAGCAGGACGAGAAATCGCAGATCAAGAATCGCGCCAAAGCCATGCGCGTGCTTCGCGCCAGGCTCTACGAATTGGAGCAGCAGAAGCAGCATGAGCAGATCGCCGCGGAACGCCGCGGCCAGATAAAAACGGGCGATCGCTCGGAGAAAATTCGCACGTACAATTTTCCGCAGAGCCGAGTCACGGACCATCGCATTGGGTTCACGCTACACCAATTGAGCGAGGTCATGGACGGAAAGCTTGCGCCCATGGTGGATGCGCTGGTCACCCACTTTGAGGCCGAGCGGCTGAAACAAGAACTGGTGGAAGCGTGAAACTGGCGATGAATTCAGGCGTCGATCGCGCTGCAGGAGACCTTCGCGCAGCATTAAGGAGCAGCATCGCACGGCTGGAGGTGCGCAATGTTCCTTCTGCACTTCTCGCCGCGGAGCTGCTGCTGATGCATGTTCTGCAACGGGACCGCGCCTGGCTTTATGCCCACCCCGAATACGAATTGAGCACTGAGGCCGCAGCAGCTTATGCGCAGCTGATCGAGCGCCGCAGCAAAGGCCTGCCCACTCAGTACCTCACGGGCCGCCAAGAATTTTGGGGGCTCGAATTCGCAGTAGGCCCGGGTGTGCTGATCCCCAGGCCAGAAACCGAACACGTGATCGAAGTTGCGCTGGAACGGTGCGGCCGCCGACGGACAGAGCCGCTGCGAATTGCGGATTTGGGAACGGGTTCCGGCTGCATCGCGATCGCGCTGGCACAGGAATTGCCCAACGCGCGGATTATCGCCACCGATATTTCGGCAGTAGCTCTCGATTACGCGCAGAGAAACGCTGCCCGCCACGAAGTAGACGCTCGGATTCAGTTTTTAGTGGCGAATCTGCTGGAGGCCGGGCGCGGGCTTTCTGGCCCGCCCAAGAACTCCTTCGATATGGTCGTCAGCAATCCCCCTTACGTTGGCCGCAACGATGCCGCGAACTTGCCGCGTGAGGTTCGCGAGCACGAGCCACCCGAGGCGCTTTTTGCAGGGGAGACCGGCTTTGAGATTTATCCAGCTCTCATCGAGGAGGCCTCAAAGTCCCTTCGTCCAAACGGAATTTTTGTCGTTGAGATTGGCTACGACGGTGCCGACTATGTGCGCTCCCTTCTCTCCGCGCCTTCCTGGTCGGAGCTGATCGTCACTCGCGACTTGGCCGGAATCGAGCGCGTAATTTCAACCAGGTTCTCAGGCTAACCTGCTCCCCTGCCCACACCTCGTTATGCGTGATCTGCCCATGTTGGCGATCGCTAGTTTCTCCCGGAAGCGATCTGGTGAGAGAATGACCGACAAGGTTCATGCCTCGGCTCGCCCATTTCCGTGCCAAGCGCGAAGCCTCGATGCTCCGGCTGGACACGACTCCGATTTTGCACGTGGACATGGATGCATTTTTTGTTTCTGTGGAATTGCTCGAACGTCCCGAGCTGCGTGGCCAGCCCGTCGTTGTGGGTGGGCAGCCGAATCGCCGCGGAGTCGTCTCGGCAGCGAGCTACGAAGCGCGCCGCTATGGCATTCATTCGGCCATGCCTCTGCGCACCGCAGGAAAGCTTTGCCCGCACGCTATTTTCCTGGACGGTCGCCACGATCTCTACGCGGAGTGGAGCGACCGCATGGCTACGATTCTCTCCAGATTTTCGCCGGTGGTGGAAATGGCTTCCATCGATGAAGCCTATCTCGACCTCTCGGGAACGGGACGTCTCCACGGGCCTCCCCTCGCAGCCGCTCACGCGCTTTTGACCGAGATCGGCGCTCAAACAGGATTGCCGTGCTCTGCGGGGCTGGCGCGCACGCGCTTAGTCGCCAAGGTCGGGTCAGATCAAGCCAAGCCCCGCGGCCTGGTATGGGTTCCCGCGGGTGCGGAGGCCAAATTCCTTGAGCCACTTTCCGTACGCCGCATTCCCGGAATCGGACGCGTCACAGAAGCCGCATTGCGCGCGATGGGGATCGAGACGGTCGGCCAACTCGCTGGGATTCCAGAGGAACGACTGCAAGAATTCTTTGGGCGATGGGGGACGGCGCTCTACCGCAAAGCGCACGGGGAGGACTCTTACGAGTTCATCGTTGATGCTGAGCCCAAGTCCATTTCGCACAGTCACACTTTTGGCTCCGATACCAGCCATCGGCCGGCGCTCGAATCAATGCTCAGCTGCCTATGCCAGAAAGGCGCTCAACGGCTGCGAGATGCGTGCCTCGACGCTTGCACGGTCACGCTCAGGATTCGGTACGCGGGCTTTCGAACCGTCACCCGCTCCAAGACGCTCTCGGAGCCGACTCATCTCGACCCCGTGCTCCTCGCCACCCTGCGGCGTCTCTTTGAGCGGCATTGGGAACAGCGGCCAGTGCGTCTGATCGGAATCGAATTCGGAAGGCTTTCCCATGGCGTAAACCAAATGGGCCTTTTTGATCCCGAGTGGCGCGAGAAGCTCGAGCGGTTGGCTCGCGCGACTGATCAGCTCCGGGATCGCTTCGGCTTTGCAAAAGTTCAGTTCGGTGGATCGCTTGGCTGCGCGAAAGATCATTGAGCCGCCCTGCTGATCAAAAGCAGATTCCTCGCCCGCACCCCAACAGGCGCCCCCCTTTGGGAACCCCGCCTCGCCGCGCGGCAAGTGTGTGGGACACGCGCTGTGCTCCTCGGAATGACAATACAGAAAAGACAGGATGACAGTAGGACGATGTCGATTCTCTTGGCCTCACCGTTCGGCGGGCGCATAATCACCGCATGACTGCGCGCGAACTCGCGGCGCACATCTGCCGTAAGCTCCACGCTTCTGGATTCAAAGCCTATCTTGTGGGCGGCTGCGTGCGCGACCTGCTGCTCGGTCGTGAGCCGGAGGACTACGACATTGCCACGGACGCGCGTCCCGCCCGCGTGCAGGCACTCTTCCCGTCGAGTGTGGATGTGGGGGCACGCTTCGGGGTCCTTTTGGTCGTGTCAGATAGCGCGCAGGTGGAGGTCGCCACCTTTCGTTCTGATGTTGGCTATTCCGATGGGCGCCATCCGGATCGCGTGGAGTATTCGAATTTGCCTGAGGAAGATGTTCGCCGGCGCGACTTCACCATTAACGGCCTGATGCTGGATATGGAAACACAGCAAATTCTCGACTTCGTGGGTGGCCGCGAGGACCTGCGACAGGGGGTCGTTCGCGCAATCGGCACTCCGGAACTGCGTTTCTGTGAAGATCGGTTGCGAATGGTCCGCGCCGTTCGCTTCGCAGCCCGTTTTGGCTATGTCATCGAGCCAGCGACCTTCCAAGCCATCGTCGCCACCGCGCCGCGGATCACCGCTGTCTCTGCCGAAAGGCTGCGCGACGAGATCACTAAACTGCTGACCGAGGGAGCGGCCCGCCGTGCCTTGGAACTCCTCGACGAAACCAATTTGCTGAAGGCCTGCTTACCAGAGATTGCGGCGATGAAGGGTGTTGCCCAGCCGCCGGAGTTCCATCCCGAGGGGGATGTATGGATACACACGCTAATCATGCTCGAAAACTTGGCCCCCGGCTCGCCGGCCACCCTCGCCTGGGCCGTTCTGCTGCACGACGTGGGTAAGCCGCCCACATTCATGTCCGCGGAAGAGACGGGCGATCGGATCCGCTTCGATGGTCACGCCGAGATCGGCGCTCGCATGGCCGTGGCCATCTGTCGCCGATTTCGTTTTTCAGTTGCTGACATGGAACAGATCGAGGCAGTAGTTGCTAACCATCTTCGCTTCAAAGACGTCTTTCAAATGAGACCGGCAACCCTGAAGCGGTTCGTCCGGCTGCCGAGGTTCGAGGAGGAACATCTGGCGCTTCATCGCCTCGATTGCTTGGCGAGCCATCGCAACCTCGACGCTTATGAATTTGTCGGGCGCTTTTTGCGGGAGACACCGCCGGAAGAGGTTCGGCCCTCCCGGCTGCTTACGGGGGAGGATCTGAAGGCCATGGGTTTCAGACCGGGACCTCTTTTTAGGGAGATCCTGCAGTCGGTCGAGGAGGGACAGCTGGAGGGTCGCCTCAAAAGACGTGAGGATGCCCTGGATTTCGTGCGGCGTGAATACCAAGGCTTCGGAGAGCGCTAACGGGCAAGATATTATCTTTCAATATGCTAGCTGATCTTATGGGCAATCGGCGCTGGCCGATGGCAGGACTTTAGCGTACAATACTCATATTCGTTTAGTACGGAGTTGGTTAATTTCTTGAACCCATAACCAAAAGCGACTCATCTAAGGGAGCATGGTGAGCAAATTGCAAGTTAACCCTGCACCTATAGTCAGGGGGATATAATGGCCGAAAAAACTGAGAAGATCGTGGTTCCACCCGAACTGTCGGTATTGCCCGTGCGCGATACGGTGCTGTTCCCAGGCGGGGTCTTGCCCCTGACAGTAGGGCGCGAGAGCTCCCTGGCCTTGCTTAATTCTCTGCAGGGCGAAGAACGACTCTTAGCTGTGGTGGCACAACTTGATCCGCGTGTGGAAGATCCGACGGAGGTCGATCTGCATCGTGTGGGCACCATGGCCAAGCTGCACAAGACAGTCAAGATGCCCAACGGCAATCTGGTCGTTTTTGTGGAGGGTCTGGAGCGCATTCGCATCACTTCCGTAGTGACCCTCAAGCCATTCCTGAGTGCTAACGTTGAGGCGGTCGCCAATCTCATCGGCATACGGGATACGGAACTCTCTGCCCTTGAGCGGAATGCGCGAGAGCTTTTCCGGGACGTTGTCGCGCGATCGCCGCAGCTCTCCGATGACCTGCAGACGGTCGCTTTGAACATTGAAGACCCCGTGCGGCTGGCGGACTTCATTGCTGCAAATCTGCCTTCGCTCACGACTCTCTTGCGTCAGGAACTGCTGGAAACCGCCGATGTGCGCAGAAGGCTGGAAACGCTGGTGCGCGAATTATCTAAGGAGATCGAGGTCCTGGATTTGCGCAACAAGATTCAGGAGCAGGTCCAGGAGCAAGTGAGTCAGAGTCAGCGCGAGTATCTACTCCGCGAGCAAATGAAGGCGATTCAGAAAGAACTGGGCGAGTCGGATGACTCGCAGGCCGAGGTCGATGAGCTGCGGGCCAAGCTGGATGAGTCTGGCATGCCTGCCGAGGCGCGCAAAGAGTGCGACCGTGAATTGAAGCGTTTGCAGAAGATGACTCCAGCTTCGGCCGAGTATATGGTTGCGCGGACCTATCTAGAATGGATGACCGCCCTGCCATGGACAAAATCTTGCGGAGCGCCGGAAATCGATATTGCCAACGGGCAAAAGATCCTGGATGAAGACCACTATGACCTGGAGAAAGTAAAACAGCGCATACTCGATTACCTGGCGGTGAAGAAGCTTCAGCCGGGAATGAAAGGCCCGATCCTCTGCTTCCTTGGGCCTCCCGGAGTGGGCAAGACTTCACTAGGTAAATCGATCGCGCGAGCGCTGGGACGCAAGTTTGTACGAATTTCACTCGGCGGGATGCATGACGAGGCAGAAATCCGCGGCCATCGCCGGACTTATATCGGCGCTTTGCCCGGTCAGATCATCCAAGGATTGCGTCGCGCGGAGGCAAACGATCCTGTTTTCATGCTCGACGAAGTCGATAAGCTTGGCCGTGACTTCCGAGGCGATCCTTCTTCGGCACTGATGGAAGTTCTGGATCCCGAACAAAATTCGGCGTTCCGGGACCACTATCTCGATGTTCCCTTCGACCTCTCGAAGGTGCTCTTCATCGCAACCGCCAACTGGATTGACCCGATTCCAGAGCCTTTGCGCGACCGCATGGAGATTATCGAACTCGCGGGTTACACCGAGGTTGAGAAGCTTCACATTGCGAACAAGTACCTAATTCCCAAACAGGCCGGCGAGCACGGTCTGAAGATTGGAGAACAGATCGAGTTCACTGACGACGGCTTGCGCGAAGTGATCCATAGCTATACGCGCGAAGCCGGCGTGCGCAATCTCGAGCGCGAAATCGCCACGATCACGAGAAAACAAGCCCGGCGCCTGGCGGAGGGTAAGACCGACCACATGGTCGTAACGCCAGAGGTGGTTCGCGAGACGCTGGGCGTTCCGCGATTCCGTGCCGAACGGGAAGTGGAGGATCGCGTCAAACAGCCGGGCGTTTCCGTCGGCCTGGTCTGGACACCAGCTGGCGGCGACATCGTCTTCATTGAAGCGACGCGCATGCGCGGCGGCAAGCAATTCACCATGACTGGGCATCTCGGCGAGGTGATGCAGGAGTCCATGACTGCGGCGCTCTCGTGGGTACGTGCCAATTCCGAACGCTACGGAATCGATTCCGACTTCTTCCGCAAACAGGATATCCACATCCATGTGCCGTCGGGCGCTGTGCCCAAGGACGGCCCTTCGGCAGGCATCGCCATGGTCACCGCTCTGGTGAGCCTCCTTAGCGGGCGCCCTGTGCGGCCCAAGGTTGCCATGACGGGAGAGATATCGCTCTCCGGGTTCGTGCTACCCGTCGGCGGGATCAAGGAGAAGGTATTGGGCGCCAAGCGCGCCGGTATCCGCGAGGTGATCTTGCCTGCCGAAAATGAGCTGAACGTTGCGGAGGACTTTCCGGAGGGTTTGGAAGGGATCCAAATCCACTACGTTCGCACGGCCGAACAGGCGCTTGATCTCGCGCTCGGGCCGGCTCTGGCTGGCTTCTCGCTGGACACGAGCACGAGGCCCCCGCACGGACCTTCGCCCACTTCCCCGGCCGTACACTAAGCGCCGCGGTACTAGCGCTAGAGTCGCTCAGAAGGGCTTGGCCAAGATCGGCCAAGCCCTCTTCATTTTTGCAGATTTTACTTGCGCTACACGGCTCCGATGCTTCACGTTGAGCGCCATGGCGCCCGGTCGAAAGCTCTTTCTTACTCATGCCGGCGAGCTGGCGCATCTTCTCGTAACGGCGATTGCGCGCGACGCTATGGCCATGGCATTTGTGCGCGGGTATGCAGACCGGCATGACCGGCGCAAAGTTGTGGCTAACGTGGAGCGGCTTCGGGAAATGGAATCTAGGATCAGCCGCGAAGCATTGCTGCTCATTGCCGCAGAAGTACGGCGGCTGTTGCCGCGAGCGTTCGGCTTGTCCCACAACGCACCTTCTGAGGATCTGGCGCTATGCGACGTTTTCTTTGCAGAGTTTCTCGAAGCGCTAGGCCGCGCCTTGGAGTGGCCTCTGGCAGAAGCAGGGACGGAGGCCCTGGCCTTCCGCAAAGATCTGGAGACTTACACCAAGTGGCGGGAGCGCCATCCCCTGCACCAGGGGGCACGCACCGCATCGGGAGCTGATAGCCCATTCTCGGATCGCTGCGCGATTCTGCTCGATTCCGCGATGATGGACCAGGCCCGACAGGCTGCAGGGGAATTCCAGTCGGATCTTTTGCGTTTGGGGACGCGTATTTTCGGGCAGCTCGGAGGCCGCCCTTCGCAACCGAGGCCTTCGTCCGGTACCAAGGCTCGAACGACCGACACTCGCGGCCGGGGACGCGCAGTACGGGATGGAAATAAAAACGCGCTCTCCGAGCGCAAGCCGGCGAAGAGAGCCAGCGGCTCGCGGCGACATTGACGAGTACTTAGGCAAGCGCCCTTATGGTCCGAAAAGACGAGGGTCTGAAGAGACGCCACGAGGGGTTCGCACGAAAAATACCGCCGGCCGAACCCAGTGTTCGTGGGTTTCCCATCGCGCCACAAGGGGTCAAAGTCGCACGTTTTACGTCGTATCCGTTTGGTATCCTCCTCATCTGTGATCACAGTTTTCTATCTTCTAGTACTCGAGCAGATCCTGCAGGGCTTGTATAGCCTATGGCAGGGGCTCAACTGGCTGAAAACGGCTCGGCGGCGGTGCTTGAGCGCGGGGTCTGTTCTCTATGCACCTCGAGTAGCGCTGATCTGCCCCGTGAGGGGAATGGAACAGGAGCTGGAAACAAATCTTCTTAGCCTGACGCATTTTGATTACCCGCAGTACGAAGTTTTTTTCGCCATCGCCACTGCGGAGGATCCCGCCTATCGAGTGCTCGAGCGAGTTGCCTCTGCAAGCAAGCGGCCCGTGCACATCATTCGTGCGGGACGCGCTTTGGATTGTAGCGACAAGGTGCACAATCTCACAGCAGCGGTTGGGCAAGTGGACGAACAATTCGATGTCCTGGTGTTTGCAGATTCGGACGGACGGCCACCGCGCCAGTGGCTTAGCCGGCTGGTGGCGCCCCTTGCAGATGATACGGTCGGCGCCGCCACGACGTTTCGATGGCTCTTCCCAAAACGGCGTGAATTCTGGAGTGCTTTAGCAGCTGCTTGGAGCGCCTCTACTGCCACCTATCTCGGAGAACGCAAGCGCAATTTCTGCTGGGGCGGCGGAACGGCCATAAAACGGAGGCGCTTCGACGAACTTCGCATTCTGAATTCCTGGCAGGGTGCAGCCAGCGACGACTATGCGCTTACGAGATCTCTTCAAAATAACGGGCTACCTATTGTTTTTGCTCCGGAGTGTCTGGTCCCATCACCTTGCACGTTCGCGATCAGAACTTTTCTTGAATTTACGAACCGGCAGCTCATAATTACGCGCATCTACGCGCGAAGGTTATGGTTTAAAGCTCTAGTTGGCCATTTGTTCTACTGCACGACAATCCTGACGGGCATTACATGCTGGGTCATAAGGTCGATGATGGGCTTGCCGAGCATAGAATTTCTCGTGCTCTCCCTGATCCCTCCCATGTTTGCCTCCGTGCGGGGAATCCTGCGGCTGGTGGCAGTGCTGGAGCTGCTTCCCGATCGTCGAGAGCAGTTGCTTAATGACGGCTGGGTATGGGTATTGCTCGCCCCCCTTGTCCCGTTCGTGTACGTCTATAATTCGTTGGCAGCGGTTTTTACTCGTAAAATCACCTGGCGCGGTATCCGTTATGAGCTCATTTCGCCCTTTCAGACCCGCATCATCGCGCGTTAAACCCCTTTTCTGCCGCTTCACTGCCAGTTTTTCACAGATCGACCGGCAAATTCTGCACCCCACGCGAAAACAATTCACGTTGCTAGCCGTAGAAGGCGACGGCCGAGCAAGGGCAAACTACTGATTCCACAGTACGGGAAAGACCCGAGGAAGTGGTACACTCCTTGCAGGCAATGTCGCACGGGGGGACGCGGACACAATAGGGCATCCTCAGCAGAGACCTGTACACTCGATCGGCCCGTTTCCGCCGTCGTCAACAGTAGGCCCAGTTACGGTAAATCCAAACCCTGTCGACGAATCCGCCGTAGGGGGATTCGGACAACGCGAGGTGGTTCTGAATAAGACACGGACCAATCCGATACTTAACCCTATTCCCGCAAAAGCACACTCGCTCCAGCCTGGCGCTTTCGTTTTTTGTGAACGAGCATCGGGGGCGGCACGATTTGAAGTCGAGGCAGCACCGGAGGGGACATTGCCAATCGAAAGGGCAGCTAGCCTACTCGCCATGCACTGTCTGGTTCGGGGCCAAACTCCATCCGATTACACAGTCCTCGTTGTGCCTCGTGCAAGCCTACTCGACTCCGTTGGGCGGCGCGCGCAAGAACTGTTGGATGCTGGACGGGCGATAGGCTCGGAAGTCCGCTTAAGCCCACGTGAGCGTGAAGTGCTCGAATGCGTGCTGCGAAATCTTTCTAATAAGGAGATCGGCGCCCGGCTAAATGTCTCTGAGCGCACGGTCAAATATCACGTTTCAGCTCTGCTGGCGAAATTCAATGTCCGCGATCGTGTCAGTCTTATGCGCGAGGCCACCAGCGGGCTGCATAGCTCGCCCGCCAGCTCCTCTGTAGACACGCTCTTTGGTTTCCCCGTG
>Ga0209804_1001351_pt1 | contig 16041 bp, 20 predicted proteins | sample GraSoiAngelo_139_FD_185896 | JGI IMG/M metagenome (GOLD analysis project Ga0209804, IMG submission 185896) | Grasslands soil microbial communities from the Angelo Coastal Reserve, California, USA - 14_0929_12_20cm (SPAdes) (version 2) | ecosystem: Environmental > Terrestrial > Soil > Grasslands ... | reverse complement strand
CTGGAACGATAGCTGAACAAGGGATCCCGTTTTGCCTTGCCTGCCAGGCTAGGGCTTGCGCCATGTTTCCGGCGCTGCAAGTGTATACGCCGCGAGACTTTGCTGCTGGTCCTGCCAATGCGATAGAGTTGCAGGCTCCCCGAACTTTGAACGAGCCAGTGGGTTGCAAGTTTTCAAGCTTCAGATAGATCTCCATGTCAGAGTCAATGTTCAATCTGACAATGGGGGTCCGCAACACTGATCCCCGGATTCTCGCGCTAGCTTGTTCTATCTGAGTAGTAGTAATCGGCGCAAGGATGTGCTCGCTGGTTAACATCTCCGCTCTAACTCGGGGAATTCTTGATTAGTCCTTAACTCTTAAACCCCAACACGCCCAGTCCAATATGGACGCACTTTGAGAAAGGAACTTGTCAGAACGGGGCCTGCGCCATTGAACCTGCCGTTTTCGCCAGGAATAAAGTTTGGAGATCTAGTCTTTGTTTCAGGTCAGGGACCCATCGATCAGAACGGCAAAGTAGTGCCAGGGGACGTCAAGTCCCAGACTAAGACGACTCTGGAAAACTTTCGAAGGGTGCTGGTAGCAGCACAATCTGGCTTTGAATACGTGCTTCAGACTACAGTGTACCTTAGCGACCTAAATGATTATTCTGAAATGAACGAGGCTTACTCGACGTTCTTCCCGGATCCTAAACCTGCAAGGGCCACCGTACGAGCTGATCTTCTGTTTGGAATGAAGGTAGAGATTCAGGGAATAGCGTATCTACCCCGCTAGGGTGAGGCGAATTCGAGGAGTCGTGGAGCCTGCTAGATCTTCCGGGTTCCTGCTGAGTCGTTTCCGGTTGAAGCTCTACGTTTGCTACGAACGACGACTAAGAAAACGATAGCAGCTTCCGCAATCGCCGCGACAATGGCCAGCTGACGTCCATAATTCAAACCCTGCGCATTTCCAGACGCGGCAGGTGAAGGACTTGGTCCAGAACTTGGGCTTTGAGTCAGAATCATTTGGCCCGCTTCTCGACTATTGTCGAGCAAGTTGAGCTCGCCTGGAACTGGAGGAACAGCTACCAGTACCGTATACGTTCCGGGCGAAAACCCAGATGTGTTCCACATCAACCGACTCGCATAGGTCGCTCCGGGCGCTAGGTTTGGCAAAGATCGACCAGCGACCAAGGTGGCGTTAGCATAGGCTCGGAGCTCGAACGCCTCGGACAGTGATCCATAATTTGCGACAGTCGCATTGATAACGACAATGCTGCCGACAGTAGCGGTCCCCTGGATTGCGGCTGAGACTATGGCTATGTCGTGAACAATGAGCACGACTAGCAGAGACAGAACTATTGATTTCTCAACGCCTCTACCCGCTGCGAGAATGGTGATGTTGAACTGACCCAGAGGAGTTGCCTCGTTCGTCGAAATCGTCATGGTCGACAAGAATGAAGGTCTTGCCGATGCGGGAGCAAACAGAATTTCCGTGCCGGCAGGCGCTCCTTGAGCAGACAGAGTTACGGGTGCCGAGACGCCTGAGATGAAAGTCACTGACAGTTGAATTGAACTGTTTGAACCGCGAGCTTGCACGAGACTTTCCTGGCTCAGGGATACGGTAAAGTTGAGCGGACAATTGCTATCTCCACGATGTCCCGCTGGAATGGTGCCTGATCGCCCACACATGCTAATTGGTCGATTGGCATCAACGTTGGACCTTAGGGCTGGAAGAATCTGACTGTTCAGTTGTTGCTCTATCAATGCAGCGTGATCGACGGCAAAGGACATGGAAATAGCTAGTATCACGTATGCCAACAAGGATACCTTGGGCGAGAGCAACGCTTCACACGATCTACGGACGGAAGTTTACAGAGTGGGCCTTCTGAATCTTTCGGAAACCTTTGGGGTCATTTTCACCTTGTCCCAAATGAAGGCTGCATTTGTCCTTCCCAGATCGTCTAGGTCGAACACCTATTGCATTCAGTTGTGATGAATGCTGTCCACAAATCTTATCTAGATTATCTACCGCCCAACGGTTCTTGAAAATGAAACTGCAGACAATATCTGCTTCATCTGCCGCTGCAACAGCGTTCATCGTTCTCTCGTTCCTCATGACTGCTTCAGCACTCCCGGTTCCACAATTGACCCTTGCACCTCGCGCGCATAATGGTAGCTTCACCAGCACGAACTGGAGCGGCTACGCAGTAACCGGATCCTCTGGCTCCGTCAGTGATGCCAAAGGATCCTGGACAGTTCCTTCAATCCAAGGAACGTGTCCGGGCACCAACCAGTACTCGTCTTTCTGGGTAGGCATAGACGGATTTAGCTCTGGAACAGTAGAACAGACAGGCACGGATTCAGACTGCCAGAACGGCGCACCGACTTACTACGCTTGGTACGAGTTCTACCCACACCCCTCGTTCCTCATCAATGGACTCACGGTTAGACCTGGAGACCACATGACCGCCGAAGCCAGTTTCAACGGAAGATCGTTCACTGTGACCATTACAGACACGTCAACAGGCGTTTCCTTCAGCACATCAGCGAGAGTACGCTCTGCTCAGCGATCCTCAGCGGAATGGATTGCTGAAGCACCATCTTCCAGCGGAGGCATTCTACCCCTAGCTGACTTTGGAACAGTCTCATACTCGTCCTGCACCGCCACAGTGAATGGGACCCCGGGAACTATCGGATCGTTCGGCTCCTCGGTCCAAGTGATAACGATGGTTTCCAACTCCGGAGCCGTCAAAGCCCAGCCATCATCGCTATCCAGCAGCGGCGACAGTTTCTCAGTGACGTGGAAAAGCTCGGGTCCTTAACTGGACCCTTCCCCCTTTATTTATTCCGCCTGGATCACAGGTTCCAATCTCAAAGGCTCGTACGGCAGCAAACTACAGAATTATATTGGCGTCCTCTCAACAGCTTGTGTGAACACTATTGACCCTCTCAGCAGAGGTCGTAACGAGAGAAATCCCGGAAATCGTCGAATTCAACAAGTTGAAGAGTCGAACGGCAGAAGAAGCGCTAGCAGATCTCGTAAGCGAACTCGGTATCGTCTATGTCACCGCACTAACCCGTCAGGGTTGCTCAGGATGCGAGACCCAGAGGCCCCTCTTCAGGACGCTCGCGGAAAAGATGATCCAAGAAAACCCCGAGAAGATTCGCTTCCGAAGCTATCACGTAAACTACCAAGACGGCGACAAGCGCGAATCCTGGAACAGTAAGCGAATATTCGGCCACGCCGCCTACCCGACCTACACCATCCACGTAAAGTCTCACGTGGGTCCTCTTGAGATCTATAGATCCGTTTATCCTCCGATGGAGGAACTGGAGAAACAGATCAAAGAATCCTTCGAACTTGCCGAGTTCTACAAAGTCGAGGCCGAAACTGCAGCCAGATCAAGAACTGACGACCTTTAAATTTGACTCAGACCAAAGAACCTGTTGAGAGATTCGGGGGCTATCAACTTCAAGCCGAAGAACGGTTCAAAACCTTTTGGAAGAGAGAAAAAGGAGCAGCAGACAGTGGACCTCGCAAGACTGCCTGGAAAAATTGGATCGGCTGTAGACTTTCTCAGAGAACATGTCAAGAGCTTCAACGGCCGCGTTTCGACCAAGGGGAACCAGATTCAGGTTGAAGGTCTCAAGCATAAGGAAGTCAAACTGCTCTTGCACAAGTTTCTACGCCACAACGGCCTCGACGATCACCGGGTACTGAGCCAATCTGGAATATTGGAAATCGTTCCTCCCCACCTAGCGACGCATCCTAAACAAGGCGCGGCGACCACGCCGCCTCCAGCCGCGGCAACTATGCCCTACCTCTTCCCTGGCGCGCCCGTTCCAGTGGCCCCCGACAAGAAACGTAGGAAAAAGTCCTAATCTCCTTTCACCGGTTCGCCAGGCTTTAGCGGGCCGACAATTTCGACTACGTATCCTTCGGCATCGTGAAAGCTTGACATGCGATTGCCCCAGGGCCGGTTGGCCGGCTTCTCCTCGAACTTGACGCCCTTATGCTGCAGAGCCGAGTAGACCTCATCTACATCGTCCACTTCGAAGTTCAACTCAACCGTTTGGCGGTCCAGTCGGCTTCCTTTCTTTAGACGATGAAACGCCAGCCTTGATCCTTTGGTGTCGAACAAGATGAAATTAGCATTCTCTTCGGTTACGGGTAATCCTAGAATTTCTTTGTAGAGATTCTTCTCTTCGTCGAACTTGACGGCCCAGAGAGTCATGTAGGAAAGGTTTCTCAGTCTCATCATCTCATATTCGGATTCTTCATACTCTTAGCTATTCTAGAAATGAAGCGGCCGGGAATAGAGATCGCGCAGAATCAGCCCAGATTCGGAATCTGGGCAGGCGATTTGAGATCACGCAGTTTGCACGTTGACCTGCACGCTGAGCTACACGATGTCAAAAAACGACGACCAGCTGATTCTGCGCCCTTTTTCGCAAGACTCGCCCAGTTCAGTTTCAACTGGCGAGACCCCTCGTCGAAAAACGTCAAAAGTAGTTGATCCCCGCGACGCAGAAGAGCTCATTGAAGGGCCTCTACTCGGTAAAGTACAAGTCGGGTGGACCCGAAAAAAAAGCGAGTGAAATCGCGGTTGCGTGCGAGTTCTTTTTAGAAGGCGGGTCTGGAGCGGTGGTTCTCGTAGAGTATCTTGCGCTCGTAGACGCCCATGACCCAGTAGAGTCCAACTACGAGGAATAGTCCGAGGATGAATATGATGACGTTAGCGTTGGCTCCTAGAGAATTGATCACAGCTTGACGCGCGGAATCCGTGAACAGCGTCATCCACGTTAATGATACGAGCAGGGCCGCTGGCAGAGTCAGTCGGAAGACCCGTAACATCATAAGCTCTTTCTTGGGACTTGCCATCTCTAGTCGGAACCGCCGGTAATGGTCTAGGCATTTCATAGCGCTTTTGCAAGAATCTGCCTATCAGTTCAGCATGTTCAAGGGCTAGATCGCGTCGCTATCCGTGGTTCCTAAGTCATGTTCATGGAAATAGGCTCTACTGCATTACGTAAAAATGGATAGATCGATGTTACAAAACAGACCAGAAAAGCACGAAAAACGTCTCTAAGGACAGAATCCTAGTAGATCTTCGCAGTCGGGTCATGTTGGAAACTTACATATTCCGCGAACCACAACGCCACATTCGTGGCCGCCGTAACGTAGCTTGGTAGCGTACAGGCCTGAAAGGCCCCGTGAAAGCCTTGGCCAATGGAGCCTGGAGGCCGGGTTCAAACCACCCCAACACGGTGTGAACGTCCCGGCGGCGGCCCCACAAAGAAGACTTAACAAACAAACCGAGAAAGGACCCGGCGCGTGGGCCGGTAGTTCAGCCTGGTATACTGACACAATCAGGCCGAAGAACGTCCGGTTTGCAAGCAGACATCGAAGCCAAGCCTCCGGAAGGCCGCGGGTTCAAATCCCGCCCGGTCCACCATATCAACACCTGAAAAACACGTCAGCCTCTGAGACGAAGACGAGCCCGGTCAAAATTGATCATCTAACTTCTAATCGTTATTATCCACAACGAGACTCAGGCAATCTCAGAGCAATGCGAGGCAAGATCATAGCTTTAGAGGGAATAGACCAGTCGGGCAAGAGAACCCAGACAAGACTCCTCGCAGAAGAGCTCGAGAGAAAAGGCGCAAGAGTCGGCACCATCAGCTTCCCCATCTACAGATCACCATCGGGCAGACAGATACAACGATTCCTCGCTGGCAAGCAAGAATATCCGCAAACGGCACTCCACATGCTCTACTCTCTAAACAGATGGGAGAATCAAGAACTCATAGTCAAGCTGACAGAAACTGCAGATTTTGTAATCGCCGACAGATACTACCCATCAAATTTTGCCTACGGAGTCTCGAGAGGCCTAAGCCTAGGATGGCTTCAGGGATTGGACCGAGGGCTGCCTACGGCGAGCCTCGTCATTGTTCTCGACGTGCCCGTGCTCTCATCTTTCGGTCGAAAATCGACTGGGAGGGATGTTCACGAAAAAGACAGGCGGTTGCTGTTGAAGGTCAGACGGACCTATGGAAGGTTGGCAAAGAAATTGGAATGGAAAATGGTTGACGCTAACCGCCCCGTTGAAGAAGTGCACGAGGCCGTCTGGAGAATAGTCAGAAAACAGTTCAGGTTGGCCTCGTGAGAATCCAGATCAATGGCTAGGTAATGTCGACCGCCTCTAGTCCGATCTGACTGTAACGGTCGCGGGTCAATTCAACGTTGAGCTCCTGAATCATGAGCCTGATCAGCTCGTCCGGTTCAACTCTTCTGATGCCTTTCAAGTGATGGACCAAAATCTCGACTCTCCCAAGTTGGAAGACTAGCCGCAAGATGTAGTGATCTTCATGGACTCTGTGGCGTCTACCATCACTTACAGAGTAGTGAAGCTGAAAAACTAGGTCTAGCATTTTGAAGGGACCACGGTTTTCAATCCTGTTCATAACTCGCTCTTCTTCCCTAGAATCGAGAATGTCGAAGCTGTCTCCGTTACCTATTCCTAGCCGGAAGGTTAGTTGTCCGTTCAAGTAACCGTCCCGATCGGCCAGGGTTATTTCCCTAGACTTTGGATTGGCTCGAAGAGATGCTAGCGCAGAGACGAGAGCCTTCTGCAGAGATTCGGGATTGATGTCAAAGGAGAATGAGGCCCGCCCGTGCAAGATAGTCGGAAAGCTGTCTATGGTTCCCAGCGCCGGATCATACTGATGGGAGGTTGGCAACAGTCTGTACTCTCCGTCCTCTCGCTTCTAGCAACTATATTCCTTCCCGTAAGCCAAGACAGTGTCTTTGTTGGAACGTTCATATTGTCGACAACAATTTCTGGGCTATCCTTGCACCGGAAGAATGCTGCTCAACTCTGGAGAAAGTGTCTTTCATGTCAGAGAGAGCTCTTCTCCGAAGATCACTTCTGCACGACTTGCGGCCAGTGCTTAGATTGTTGCGAAGGAACCCATGCTGTTCACCAGCATCAGAAATCAGGGCACTAAAAGCGGGATCTGGATCTCTGACTATGGAAATCTTTTAATGAAGAAGAACTGACCCGTTCTCGGGCTAGGATGCGTCTAGGACCACAGGGCCCTTTCAAGAGTTTGGTGAGATGGCTTGCAAAAGGCAAAACGGAAAGAGGAATACGAGGCCAGAATCAAGCAGGCCCTAGGCGTTCTGAACGAAGTCTCAAACGATAACACAACACCACGAAACATTCGTCGAGCAGCAAAAGACGCAATGGACGCTCTTCAAGCACAGTCAAACACCATAGGCGTGAGAGCATCAAACGCAATATCATTACTGGACGAGATCGGCCAGGACCCCAACATGCCACCTTACACGCGTGTAAAGCTCTGGAATGTTGCAAGCATCCTCGAAGCAGTAAAGGACTAGACTCCCGCGAAAGCTTCCCTTTTTTAGGACAACTATTTATCGCGAATAGCCCCAATCCTAATTCGGACCCTCTGCTTTGAAAGTCCCACGCATCCTCCCATACATAGTGGGCCTAATCGTACTCGCGTTCGCCCTAGCCTCTCTCTCACACGGGACTCCCGGAGGAAGCCTTCTCTTCCGGTCATATTGGTTGCTTTACTTGGTCTATCTTGGACCTGCGATAATTCTTGGCGCAATGGTTGCTCTGGTCATCTTAATTGGGCTAAACTATCGGGACATAGGAGCGGCAATCGGTTATGGGATGGCTAAGCGAAGACAAATGCGAAAGCGTGGTTCCCGCTACACACTCTTCGTCCAAATGTTCTTCTGGGCCCTGGCCATCGGAGTACTCATCGAAACCAAAGGTAGCATTTTCAACCCTACACAAGCAGCAAATGCTACCATTGCAAAAAGCATCACGGGAGAAGATGCGACGACTCCCAATCTATTCCAGACGGGCGGTATTCTCCCAGCGCTTTCCAATCTTGTCCAGAACTCGTGGTTTGGCCTAGCATTCCTAGGTCTACTTGTCGTCGGAGGAGTCGTTGTTATCCAAAGTGTCAGAGTCGCGCTGAAGGAAACGCATGACGTGACAATCCAAGAATTGCAGGGAAATCAAGAAGAGGGATTGCAAGCCGTTCAGGAAGCGATCAAGATAGTAGAGGACCCTACATCAGACCCGAGAGATCGGATAATTGCCTGCTACCAGCGCCTAATTACAACCGTATCTAGGCTCGGGGCTCCCGTCTCGTCTAATCTAACGGCACGGGAGCTTGACAGAGCGGTGCGGTCAACTTTCGCTCTCAAGGGACCAGCAACCACCAACCTAACCCAACTCTTCGAGGAGGCTCGCTATAGTCTTCATGAGATCGACGATGATGACGCAGACAAGGCGCACGAATATCTCGAATCCGTTGCAGAAGAACTCAAGATTCAACTCGAAGCTGTAACTTGAGCGCAGTAAGGCTACTCTTCTGGTCCGCGGTTGTGTACACCCTTCTGCTGGTTCTTGTTAGAGGAGTTCTTCCCTCAGAATCGGCGCCTGCTATTTCCTTGACTGGGATTCCCCTTATCGTCATCGTTGTCATGATCGCCCGCGACCTCACTAGAAAGTCCACGAGCCCGACGGTTAGAAGAGCTATCGCAACCACCGCAGGTTTCAGAGGGAATCCTGTACAGTTTCTAAGTGGTCAGTTCAGAGTGGCAGTGAACGCGAGCAATTTATACTTTGAAAATGTGGTCCGAGCTAGACTGAGGGAACTCTTGACTACCAAGGTTGCACTCGAAATAGGGGTGGAGAACGAAACGGTGCGGCGAATCTTGCTAGACCCAAGGGACGGACCGCGGCTCCTTGAAGACGAGACTCTTTACCGCATGCTATATGGACCTACACCTCAAGCAGGGCTAGCAAGGCTAAACTTGATCGGCGATGCAATCGATCTGATTGGAGCCTGGAAGGGCTGAAGATAGACGATGCGAGTCGGACATGCCAGAAGATTATCGGCCAAGTAAAGAAAGTAATTGTTGGGAAGGATCCTGTCCTCGAAAAAGTGATGCTAGCCCTCCTCGCTAACTCGCACATTCTCTTTGAGGATTATCCAGGGCTAGCCAAAACACTCTTGGCGAGGAGCTTCGCGATGAGTATGGGATGCTACTTCTCTAGAATTCAGTTCACGCCGGACCTTCTTCCTGCCGACATCACGGGGACCTACGTCTACAACGTAAAGTCAGGAGATTTCGAGCTACGGAAAGGGCCAGTGTTCACCAACATTCTACTTGCAGACGAGATCAACAGAGCACCCCCTAAGACACAGGCTGCGCTCCTGGAGGCAATGCAAGAGAGACAGACGACACTTGACGGTAAGACACATTCGCTCCAAGACCCTTTCATAGTTATGGCTACTCAGAATCCGATCGAGTATGAAGGAGTCTATCCGCTTCCAGAAGCACAGCTAGACCGGTTCCTGGTAAGGCTCCAGCTCGGATATCCCACTCGAACTGACGAGGTAGAGATAATGCGACGTCGGATGGCTCGAGGTCAGGAAGATGTGATTCTAGACCCTGTTGCGGATTCGGATACGATTCTCGACCTGCAAAAGACTGTTGAGGGGATCCATGTAGATGACGATGTGTTGGGATATATTGCTGACATCGTCCAGGCAACTAGAGCGCAACGCCAGATTGAGATAGGCGCTAGCCCAAGAGGGTCTCTAGCGATTTTCAAGCTTAGCAGAGCGAGGGCAGTCTTTCATGGCAGAGACTATGTCATCCCGGATGACGTCAAAGAGGTCGCGGCCCCGGCGCTTGTTCACAGGCTAATCATGAAGGCAGAATCTTGGGTTAAGGGAACAAACCCGAACCAGGTCCTTGAAGATATTCTCAAGACGATTCCCGTGCCCAGAGTCAAGTCATAGAGTAGAGTCTTGTTCACTCCAAAGGCTATCCTCTACTTCCTAATGACTGCCGCCCTGCTTATTCTTGCACTACTTCTGAACGATCTGGAGATCGGAGTGCTCATACTCGGATTGGCTTCTCTCTTCTTCTTCTCCAACGTCTGGGGACTCCCTGAGAAGATAGACATCAAACTCGAGCGAGACATTATCCCTGACGAGACATTCGGCGACGAAGACATCCGAATAGAATCACGCCTCCGAAACCTGACCGGCGGAACTCTTGGAAACGTGGAGATTAAAGAAATCATCGATGACAGAATCATTCCCGAAAAAGGGGCAAACCACACATCTGCCTCAATAGGACCCTCTGTCGAGATACGCCTCATATTCGAGTTCCCTAGCCCTTCAAGAGCCAACTATGAGATCGGCCCCCTCTTGGCCAGAGTAAGAGATCCGTTCGGATTCTATCTAACTGAGAAGAAGCTTGGACCTGAAACTCTCGCTGTAATGCCAAGACCCGAGCGCATTAGAGGGGCTCAGCTCCGTCCTCGACATGTAGGACCGTGGCCAGGAGTCATCCCATCAAGAGTGTTGGGACTGGGGACAGAGTTCTACAGCATGCGCGGTTACATTCCAGGGGACGATCCTAAGAGAATCAACTGGAAAGCATCAGCACGCTACAATGAACTCATCGTTAATGAGACCGAGGCCGAAAGAGTCACGGATGTAATGATAGTCCTTGATACGGACGTTACCTTCTTTGGACCGACGGAGAGCGAACTTTTCGAGCGAGGAATCCAAGCCGCCGCGTCCTTGACCCGTCTCTTGTTAAGACAAGGCAACCGTGTCGGACTCGTCCTTCAAGGAGGGGAAAGAGGATCTATACCGGCAGGCTTCGGAAAGAGACATGAGAGAAGAATACTCTACCTGCTGGCAACGGCGAAGCCTGGAAGAGCGTCGGTCTCAACCAGCTACGTCATGAATCTGCTGGCACGACGAATGCTTCCCTCCCGATCGCAAATCGTGATAATCTCGCCGCTCCTAGATCCTGAAATAAGGGAAGGAGCGAAACAACTCACCATCGCTGGGTATAGCATGCTAGTCCTGTCACCCTCGCCTACACCCTCCGCATCATTCCAAGACCAGACCGAAGAAATAGCCTTCAAACTGATCATGCTGGAAAGATCCATTAGTCTTCTTGCGCTGGAGAGATCCTCAACTGTCGTTGACTGGCCGAGCGGTGTCCCGTTGTCATTCGTAATGTCGAAGGTGAGAAGCACACGTCGAATGGCGGCCGCTTAGATCTCATTCCTCGCATTGTCACACCATTTTTGAGGATCAACTATGTCTTTCTCGCTCTATGGATTACTCTGAACCTTCCTCCGTCGGCCCTTGGGCAGCAATCGATTCTAGTTTTGGCAGTAATTGCAATCGCCGGGTCGGTAGGCATGTTGGTTGGAAACAGAACCGCGATCTTGGCAGCGTCTGGGGGCTTGCTGCTGCTGATTGTATGGGGCAAAATTGCCGCCGACATCTACGGGCTGCCTCAGCCGGATAGTGCTTTGCTTCTCTTCCAATTCATGTTGGTAATCTTTCTCATGGAAGCGTCGACAACCACTTTGATATTCCATTCCAGTATCAAGCAGTTGAAAGGGAAGAATGATGATCTCTCCTCGTTAGCGAGAGTTCGACTAATGGAATGGGCACGAGTCCAGCTCCTCAGTCTTGCGAAGTTGACCATAGCTGCGTCTGGACTATCTCTCGGGCTCCTTATTCTCGGCAGTATAGTCAGTGTGTCTGTCAACCAGATAGCTTTCAGCGGAGTTCTGGTATTGGCGGCTGTTGTCGCGATTTTCATTCTCCTCACGTATAGACGTGAGCCTGAACTACGGAGAAGAACTGCGGATTAGTTTCTGCTCGCTCATAGTTCTTAAGACTCGAATGATTTCTTCCTCAATGCATTGTCCAACTATGAGATCGGACGTAGGTTGGAGTATCGGATCAGGGATCTGTTCAGAAGGAATGGATACTTTGTCGTCCGTGCTGCTCAGTCCAAACCAATAGATCTGGTCTGCTTACGAAACGGCCGTTCTGTTCTAGTCGAGTGTAAGGCCGGAAGCTCTTTCCTTGGCAAAGAGAGGAAGAGAGAACTTTTGGATTTAGCTAGACAAACCGGCGCCGCTGTTGTACTGGCGAGACGGAGACGGCGAATAGTCGAATTGACTGACCTGGAGAGTGGTCGGTTATTGAAGCCTGAGAACCTATTGGAACTATGATTCTCTGTCGGATTCTCTTAGGTTACGAAGTTTTTCGAGCATTGACAACCAGCCGAAGACCAGGTTGCTGTAGACCGACATTTTCTCAGGATCCTTTTCAAGCTTCAGCAATGCGTTCGTCTCACTAATCTTTCCAACTATCGTTTGTTCAACTGTCTCCAATAGGACGCTCTGAGACACGCTGGCTTGGGGACCTGTCGCTCGGGCATAGACGACTGGCTTGTTGCACTTCGCGCAGAAGATGTCGCCCTTGACCCTGAAGAGGGGGTTTCCGCATTCCGGACAGACGTCAGCCAGCATAGTCGCTCCTGATTTTAGAAGGTCGGCCATTCGTTTCACATCCTCAGACAATTTCCAGACTGCTCTCCGTCACGATCCTACCATATAGGTGGCTGGGCGGTGTATAAATCACACGATAATCCGAGATGCGCGGTCATGGGTTAGAGTCGGAGCTGTAACAAAAATCCAGAGGGTTGGACTTACCCGACCTGGGCTAGGCAACAACCCATTTTAAGACTTTTCCGGAAGTATCTTGCTAAGAACTTATTAGCGCGCTTGGCGAATTCCGGACCTTCTAGTGATCCAGATTTGCCAGAGAAGACGGCGACCCTACGGGTTGCAGACGCTCTCCAAAGAGATGTGGGCCGTGGAATAGCTCGAATCGACCCGAAGGTTGTCCAAGAACTAGGGCTCACTTCGGGCGATGTCGTCCAGATCATTGGAAAAAGAAAGACGAACGCGCTGTGCTGGCCAGCTCACGAGCAGGATTACGGAAAGGGCATTGTGCGTATAGATGGCTATCTCAGGAACAACGCAGGAGTCTCTATTGACGACAAGGTTACTATTCGGAAGATAGACGCGAAGATCGCCGAGCGTTTGACACTGGCTCCGACAGAGCCGCTCCGGATCGTTGGCGGCGAAGAGTATCTTAGCCAACTACTAGAGGGACGCGTTCTGTCGCGAGGAGACTACGTCCCGATCAATATCATGGGACGGACAGTCAACCTGGTTGTAACGAACACTAATCCTCCGGCGGAAGCTGTGATCGTTACCGAGGGAACCGAGGTTCTAGTCGGTGAACAGGTCAAGGAACCGATTCGCGCTATTCCCAAGATCAGCTACGAGGACATTGGCGGGCTCCGACCCGTGATCCAGAAGGTCCGGGAGATGATTGAGCTCCCGTTGAGACATCCGGAACTGTTTGAGAGACTCGGGGTTGAAGCGCCTAAAGGTGTCCTCCTTCACGGACCTCCAGGCACAGGAAAGACCTTGCTCGCTAGAGCGGTTGCGAGTGAGACGAACGCGAACTTTCTGAGCATTGGTGGGCCGGAGATCATGAGCAAGTATTACGGTGAGAGCGAGGAGAGGCTGCGTGACGTGTTCAAGGAGGCGCAGGAGAATGCTCCCTCAATCATCTTCATCGACGAGATTGATTCGATTGCACCGAAGAGAGAAGAGGTCACTGGAGAGGTGGAGAAGCGTGTTACGTCGCAGCTCTTGTCTCTGATGGATGGTCTCCAGTCACGAGGGAAGGTGGTGGTGATTGGGGCGACGAATCGTCCGAATGCGATTGATCCAGCGTTGCGTCGGCCGGGCCGGTTTGACCGGGAGATCGAGATTGGCGTGCCTGATCGTGATGGCCGGCTGGAGGTGTTGGAGATTCACACTCGAGGGATGCCGTTGGCGGAGGATGTTGATCTGAAGAAACTCGCGGACGTGACTCATGGCTTTGTGGGAGCTGATCTCGAGTCGCTGGCGAAGGAGGCGGCTATACGGGCACTGCGGAGGATTCTGCCCGAGATCAACCTTGAGGCACAGAGCATCCCGGGCGATATTTTGAACAAGATCATTGTGAAGATGGCGGATTTTCAGGACGCCCTGAAGGAGATAGAGCCTTCAGCGATGCGCGAGGTGTTGGTTGAGATTCCGGACGTGACATGGGATCAGGTCGGTGGTCTGGAGGACGTGAAAGAGGAGTTGCGTGAGGCTGTCGAATGGCCACTGAAGTATCCAGACTTGTTTGCACAGTTGAATGCGACTCCGCCGAAAGGCCTCCTACTGTATGGTCCGCCTGGGACAGGTAAGACGTTGTTGGCGAAGGCGGTGGCTCACGAGAGCGAGTCTAACTTCATCAGCGTGAAGGGACCGGAGCTGTTGAACAAGTTCGTGGGAGAGTCTGAGAAAGCAGTCCGGGAAGTCTTCCGGAAGGCGCGCCAAGCCTCACCGTGTATCATATTCTTTGACGAGATTGACTCGGTTGCACCAACTCGCGGGAGTAGCATGGGTGATTCTCACGTGACCGAGAGGGTGATCAGCCAGTTCTTGACAGAGATGGATGGTCTCGAGGAGCTTCGGAACGTTATCATTATCGCGGCCACGAACAGACCTGACATTATTGACTCGGCTCTGTTGAGGCCGGGAAGGTTTGATCGGTTGTTGTTTGTTCCGCCTCCCGACTTGGAGGCGAGGAAGCAGATTTTCAAGATTCATACCCGTAAGACTCCCTTGGCAGATGATGTGAACTTGGACGAACTGGCGAGGAAGACTGACGGGTATACCGGTGCGGATATTGCGTCTCTAGCTAACACCGGTGTTATGTTGGCTTTGCGCGAGCATATTTCGAAGGCCAAGGATCCGGAGGATGCGAAGAAGCGTGCTAAGGGTCTGAAGGTGGCTAAACGTCACTTTGATGAGGCATTGCAGAAGATCAAGCCGATGTCTACCGACGAATTGAAGATGTATGAGCGGTTCTCGGAGCAGTTCTCCGATTCGGCACGGCCCAAGTTGCGGACGACTCCCGTGGCATGATGCACTAAAGGTAGATGGCTAGTAGCATCTCTGAGAGATGAAGCTCAGAATCCTATGTTCTTAGTGGAAATGTGTACCGTAGGAAAAAAGGGAGTAGGGCTAGGTTCTAGCCCGCCCGATTGTGGCGTTTAGGAGAGGCCTACGGGCCTCTTCCGTGAGTATGCCTGTGCGGGACAGGAGGCGCGTGGGTTGTGCCAGAGTGTTCTGGATGTTTGTCTGTCCCGTCGGGACTGCTTTGAGCCAGTCTGGAATGACGATGGTGCGGATTAGTGCTTGTACGGTGACGTCTCTTGCTTTAGCCTCAGCGAGGAGTCTGTGGTAGTTGTCTTCTCCGAGTGACTGCATGAATTTGGGCATAGAAGGATATCTTATGCTTCCGTTGGAGATAAATGTTCGAATTTGAACAGAAAGGAAGGAACAATTCGTTGCCTGTTCAGCTAATTTGAACGAGTCGCGAAGGGTTTTTCTGGGATTTGATTACAGAATCAGGAGACATCTTTTCTATCTGGAAGTTTCGATCTCGGATTGCCTGAGCTCAGGTATCGAGACGTCTCGGAAGAAAAATGCCGAAGGTCTTGTTCCTACCATCTGACGATTGCTTGAAGTCGCGGATCAAGGCTTGTTTTGTGAGGATTCATCCGAGGGTTGTTTGGGCTAGATTGAGAATGAGCGAGTGTCTAGTGCTGCTTGGCTGAGCCGGGAGCTTCTGTTGCCTGGTTGAGGTGTGTTGGGGTCTCGGGTTTCAGATAGCTATTTAGGGGTCTTCGGTGGTAGGACGTCTGCCGGACATCGTACTCGCGCTGTCGGAGGTGAATTGCTTGTCAGAAGAACCAAGGAAGACGGAGAGGGCTCCTGCCCCTGTGCGTAGAACTGATATTCCAGCGGACACTATACTGGTCGGTAAGAAGCCGATCATGGCTTATGCTACGGCTGTCATGATGCACTATAACACGGGTGCCAAGAAGCTGACCCTAAAGGCTCGTGGAAGAGCCATCAGCACTGCCGTTGACGTGGCTGAGGTGGTGAATAACCGCTTCTTCCAGGGCGGCTTGTCGAAGCATGTGAACTTGGGCACGGAGATTGTCGGTGATGGCCAGGATGCACGGAACGTCTCCACCATAGAGATAATACTTGAACGGTTGAA
>Ga0209804_1001347_pt1 | contig 16063 bp, 14 predicted proteins | sample GraSoiAngelo_139_FD_185896 | JGI IMG/M metagenome (GOLD analysis project Ga0209804, IMG submission 185896) | Grasslands soil microbial communities from the Angelo Coastal Reserve, California, USA - 14_0929_12_20cm (SPAdes) (version 2) | ecosystem: Environmental > Terrestrial > Soil > Grasslands ... | reverse complement strand
ATCGTGGAGGCCATCGGGAACCTCAAGAAGCTGGACCGGATCATGGGCCCCGTGAAGGAAATCAACCGCCTGGAGAACCTGGCGGACCACGTGCAGCGCAACGCCGTGGCCGATCTGTTCGTCGGGGACGGCAACGCGATCGACGTCATCAAGTGGAAGGAGATCTACGACACCCTGGAGGAGGCCACCGATCAGGGGGAGGACGTCGCGAACGTCCTCGAGAGCATCCGCACGAAGAACCTGTGAGCGCCGGGTCCGGCGGCATGCTCCCCCGGGGCGCCGAGATCAGCGCCCCGGGGATGTCGACCCCTTACCTATGCCGCGGTCCGTCGGTTGAGGTCCAGCACACCTGGTGCCGTCCCTGCGTTTCACACTGCTGATAGGATCGGTGCCAGCCGCCCTGCCCCCAACGGCCGGTGCCAAACTCGGACACGGGCTGGGTCGCGCTGCTGTGACCGAGGATGTAGCCGATGGCGCCGATGGCGAGCGCCCCCAGGAGCAGCGTGCCCGTCGACGGGGTCGAAGCGGCCGGCGCCAGAGCGGGCTGTGGAGCAACGGCGGGACCGGCGACGTCGATCCGCGTCACCTGAAACTCGCTGCCGCTTGGCAGCAGCCACGCCGTCGCAGGGTCGCCGACATACTGCCCGAGCGCGCAGAAGGGCACGCTCGTCGAGTTGACCAGCACCGCGGTCGCCTCCGAGGCGGCCAGCGTGTTCGAACCGCTCCCGCCGCTCAGAACGACCGTCTGGCTCTGACAATCGACCGACTGGATCACCCCTTGGACGTTCACGGCCGACTGGGCCAATCCAACGCCGGCCAACCCAAGGACCGGGAGAAGCATTCCCAGCGCGAGTGCGATCGCCTTCCTCATGGTGCACCCCTTCCGGGCCACCGCACGTCGGTGATTTCCCGCTGCAGCCGGTGCAGCCCCCGCGCTCATGCGTGGGGCGGTGCGGTCGCCACAATCCGGCTCTCGTCCATGTCTCACGGTAGCATCTGAAATCGAAGAACCATCGAAGGATCGCTGAAAGAGTTGTGAGGAAGCGGCGAACATCGAAGATCCGTCCGAGGTTTCTTCCGAAGAACCTCCCGTAAAACGGACCGCGTGGGGGACGCTGTGATTTACGGCTCGAGCAGCACCTTGATCGACTCCTGGGCCGCAGTTTTACGAAAGCCCTCCTCCCAGGCGGTGATCGGCAGCACGTCCGAGATCAGCGCAGCCGCCTGCACCCGGCCCTGGGCCAGGAGCGCGAGGGCCCGCGGCCACGACATCATGGAAGAACCGTAGGTGCCGATCACGAGGATCTCGCGCATCGCCACCTGCTCATAGTCGCACTCGATCCGGCGTCCCATCAGCCCCACCTGCACCAGCGTGCCGATCCTCCGGACGGCCCGCAGGCACGCATCGAGCGAGCGGGGAGCGCCCGCGCATTCGAATGCGACGTCTACCCCGGCCCCGGCCGTCCATTCCCGGGCCGCGGCCACCGGGTCTTCGGCATCGACATTCACGATCGCCTCGGCCCCGAGCCGGCGCGCCAGGTCCAGCCGGCGGCCATCCCGAGCGGTGCCCACCACCATGACGCGGCCGCCTTGCGCCAGGGCAACCTGCAGCACCAGCAGCCCGATCGGGCCCACGCCGCTCACGAGGACCGTGTCCCCGGCCGAGATCCGGGACCGCTCGGCGACGGCGTGCACCGCCACGGCGAGCGGCTCGGCAAGCGCGGCGTGCCGGAGATCGACTCCCTGCGGCACAGGACGCACCATGTCGGCGGGCACGACGATGTAGCGGGCGAACGCCCCGTCCACCCCGTGGCCGATCGACAGGCGCTGCTCACACATCAACACGTTGCCGGTGAGGCAGTAGCGGCATCGGCCGCACCGCACCGCCGCGGTCAGGGCGACCACGGGGGTCCCCGGCGCCAGCCCGGCAACGCCGGACCCCAACCGGTCGATCCGGCCGCTGAACTCGTGCCCGAGCGTCACCGGAGGGCGGCTGGGGAACTCATCGCGAAGGATGTGGATGTCGGTCCCGCAGATCCCCGCCGCGGCGACCGCGATCCGGACCTGGCCGGGGCCCGGCTGCGGCTCCGGGACGTCGCGCAGTTCGACGTGCCCCGCTCCAGGCTGAGTCTTCACGACGGCCTTCATGGCTCCCCGCCCTCCCCGCGCGCGGCCGGCGCCGGCGCCTCGAGCCGTGACACCGCAAACCGGGACGCGGACCGCGCGTACTCGTCGACCTGACCGGCGCGGGTCTCCACGGACCACGCGAGCTCATCGCCCATCAGCGCCGCCACCCGCGCGGCGATCTCCGTCCCCTGGCGCGGAAGCAGGTGCGCCAGCCGCGTCCGCCGCAAGAGGACGTCCGCCAGCCCGAGCGCCATTTCGTCCCGGACGGCCACGACCACTTCCGCGCCGATGTGCGGGTATCCCCGGTTGAGCGGCTCGCCCAGCCTGGGGCGCTCGGCGACGAGATCGAGCACGGCGGACATTCCCGTGCCGTACGTCCGGATCAGATGGAGGAACGCGGACCGCGGCAGCCTGAGCCGGCGCGCGCGGGCGCGCAGGGCCGGCAGCGCCGCGTCCAGCCCTTCGGATCCGTCCAGCGGAAGCGTCCGCGTGCGGGACGGCATCCCGCCGACCCGGCCGGTCGCCGCGTTGATGACGTCCTCGGCCATCCGCCGGTAGGTCGTGAGCTTGCCGCCGATGATCGAGTAAAATCCCTCCGCCGACCGCACCACCTCGTGCCGGCGGGACAGGCGCGCGCTGGGGACGGCTCCGGCGCTGATCAGCGGCCGCAGGCCGGCGTACGCGCCGACGACGTCGCCGGTCGAGAGCGGAAGGGTGAGGAAGCGGGACGCGTGCGCCAGGAGATAGGCGACATCGTCCGCCGTCACGTCCGGATCGTCCGCCGGGCCGTTCCACTCGGTATCGGTCGTCCCCACCACCAGCACACCCTGCCAGGGAATGATGAACGCGACCCGCCCGTCATCGGTCTCCGGCAGCACGAGCGCGGCCCGCCGCATCCGGAGGCGGGTGGCGGGAAGGACGATGTGCACGCCCTTGGCGCGCCGGATGCGAAACGGCGGGGCGCCGGCGAAGCGGGCGACGTCCTCCGCCCACAGGCCGGCCGCGTTGATCGTCGTCCCCGCCCGCACGGCGAAGCGCTCTCCGGTGCGGCGGTCGACGAGACTCGCGCCCGTGATCCGTCCGGCCTCGACCGACACCCCGACGGCTTCCACATAGTTGACGACGACGGCCCCCCGCTTCGCGGCCGTCCGCAGGACGGTGAGCGTGAGCCGCGCGTCGTCGGTCAGGCCGTCGTAGTACAGAAACGCCCGGCGGAGGCCGTCCACGCGCAGCGCGGGCACGAGCGCGGTCGCGGCGGCGATGTCGAGACGCCGGTGGCGGCGCCCTCTGCGGCGGCCGGCTAGAACATCGTACGTCCACAGGCCGAGCGACATCCCCAAGGGCAGGGCGGCGCGCAGGGGGGCGGGAAGGCGCAGCCCGAGCGGGCGCGTGGCGCCCCGGTACAGCGGCAGCACGAAGGGCAGGGGCCGGACCAGCAGGGGCGCGTTGCGCAGGAGGAAGTTCTGCTCCTCCAGGCCTTCCCGAACCTGGGCGAGATCGAGCATCGGCAGGTAGCGAAGGCCGCCGTGGACGAGCTTGGTCGACCAGCTGCTGGTCCCCTGCGCGAAGTCACCGCGTTCGACCAGAGCGGCCGAGAGCCCGCGGGCGACCGCCTCCAGGGCCACGCCGGCCCCGGTGATCCCGCCGCCGATCACCAGCACATCGAACGCGCCGCCGCGGAGCCGGGCGAGGTGCGTGGAGCGGACCATCACGCGATCCCCGCGAGCCGCAGCGCGGTGCCGAGCAGCACGGTCGCGCCGCGCGCGCAGTCTTCCTTGGGCGTCCATTCCGCTTCGTTATGGCTCAGGCCCCCGGCGCTCGGCACGAAGATCATGCCGGCGGGATACCGGTCCGCCACGTACTTGGCGTCGTGGCCGGCGCCGGCCCACAGGCGGTGGGTCGAATATCCGAGCCCGCGCGCGGTCTCCGCGACGGCGTCGACGACCAGAGGGTCGAACGGCGTGGGCGGGCTCCGCCAGAACTCGGTCGCGCGGATCTGGACGTTGTCGCGCCGCGCGACCGTCTCGCAGAGGGCGGCGAGCCGCAGCGCGGCCGCGTCGAGCACCTCCCCGCTGCGCGCCCGGAGATCCGTCGACAGCCGCACGGCGCCCGGCACGACGTTGACCGTGTTGGGCGTCACCTCACACCGGCCGGCCGTGGTGCGCACCTCCGGGAGTTCGGCGGCGAGCGCCCGCAGCCCCAGCACGATCCGGCTCGCGGCCACCAGGGCGTCATGCCGATCGGCCAGCGGGGTCGGCCCTGCGTGGGCCGCCTGGCCGGTCACCTCCACCCATCCCCAGGCGATTCCCTCCACCCCTTCCACGACGCCGATCTGCGCCCGGGCGCGCTCCAAGATCGGCCCCTGCTCGACGTGCAGCTCCACGTACGCGGCGGCCGCCCGCATGCGGTCGTCGACCGACCCGCGGTAGCCGATGCGGCGCAGTTCGTCCTCGAAGGTCCGGCCCTCGAGATCCCGAGCGCCATAGGCCTGCTCCAGCGTGAGCTGCCCGCAGACCACCCCGCTCGCCAGCATCGCCGGAGCGAACCGCGCGCCTTCCTCGTTCGTCCAGCAGACGACCTCGAGGGGACGGCGCGTCCGGACGCGCGCGTCGGCGAGCGCTCGGATCGTCTCGAGGGCGGCGAGGACCCCCAGGGCGCCGTCGAACCGGCCCCCGGTCGGCACCGTGTCGAGGTGGGACCCGCACACCACCGGCGCCGCCTCTGGGTCCGTGCCCGCGACCCGCCCGTAGATGTTGCCGAGGTCGTCGACGCGGACCGCACACCCGGCGTCCCGCAGCCAGCGGGTGAGCAGGTTCCGGGCATCGCGGTCCTCATCGCTCAACGCGAGCCGCCGCACCCCCCCTGCGGGAGTGCGCCCCACCGCGGCCATCGCGATCACCGTGTCCCAAAGCCGCTCGCCGTTGACCAGGGTAGCTTCGGGCATCTCAATCCTCCTCCGCCCTGGTTCGCCGGGATTCCGGGACGTCCCTGGACAGAAGGTCCCTGGTCCGTTCGGCACGCGCCGCGGACGCCGCCCCTCGGTGAGGGCGGGGGCAAGGCCCCGGATCAACGGCGCAGAATAGTGGCCTCGGCCCAGGACACCGGATGGAGGTATCCATGAGCGACATCTCGCGCCTGCGCTCCGAAGGCGATCTCAACATCTCTCCGCGGCGCGCCCGCTGGCAGGCCGCGGCGCTCGACGCGGAGACACAGGCGCTCCTTGAGGAAGATGCACGCTACTTCCTCCACCAATCGCTCTCGACCCCCTGCCTGAACGCGCTGCGCGGGTGCGGCGGGGCGATCATCGAGGATCTCCAGGGCCGCCGGTATCTCGATTTCCACGGCAACTACGTGCACCAGGTCGGCTTTGCGAACCCGGCCGTGATCGCGGCGATCAAAGCGCAGCTCGACCGGCTGCCGTTTTGCACCCGCCGCTACACGAACCGGCCGGCGGTGGACCTCGCAAAAAAGCTGGCCGCGCTCGCACCCGGCGATCTGAACAAGGCGCTCTTCTGCCCCAGCGGCACCGGGGCGATCGGCATGGCGCTCAAGCTCGCGCGGGCGGCCACGGGCCGCCACAAGACGGTGTCGATGTGGGACGCCTTCCACGGCGCCTCGATCGACGCGATCTCGGTCGGGGGCGAAGAGATCTTCCGGGGCGGAATCGGCCCCCTGCTGCCCGGCACCGAACACGTCCCGCCGCCCGACCCCTACCGCTGTGTCTGGGACTGCCATCGCCGCGGCGGCTGCGACCTCAAGTGCGCCGACTACATCGAGTACGTCCTGGGGAAGGAAGGCGACGTGGCCGCGGTCATCGCCGAGACGGTGCGCAGCACCCCGGTCGTCCCGCACCCGCGGTTCTGGCAGGCGGTCCGCCGTGCCTGTGACCGGCACGGCGCGCTGCTCATCCTCGACGAGATCCCCACCGCGCTGGGGCGGACGGGGACGATGTTCGCCTGTGAGCACTACGGGGTCGTCCCGGACATGCTCGTGGTGGGCAAGGGCCTGGGCGGAGGGATCCTCCCGCTCGCCGCGCTCATCGCCCGCGACGGCCTCGACGTCGCCGGAAATCGGGCGCTCGGCCATTACACGCACGAGAAGAATCCGGTCGCCTGCGCGGCCGCGCTCGCCACGATCGACTATATCGAAGCCCACGGGCTGCTGCCGCGCGCCCGCGACCTGGGACGCTCCACCCTCGACCGGCTGCGGGCGATGATGACCGCTCACCCGCTGATCGGGGATGTGCGCGGGCTCGGCCTCCTGCTCGGGATCGAACTGGTCGCGGATCGGGCCACGCGCGCCCCGGCGCCCGAGCAGGCGGAGGCGGTGATGTACGCCGCCCTGTCCCGGGGGCTGAGCTTCAAGATCACGATGGGCAATATCATCACGCTCGTCCCGCCGCTGACGATCACCGACGAGGACATGGACCGCGCGCTCGGCATCCTCGACGAGTGCCTGACCGAGGTCGAACGGCGCGGCCCGGGATAGCGGCCGGCTCCACGTGACCGGCCGTCAAAATGTGGAGGTCCGCGCGCTGCCCGCGACCAGGATCGCCCCGGTGAGCAGGGCGGCGGCGGCCGTGAGCGATGGAGCGAGGAAACTCCCGGTGGCGTCGTAGACGGCCCCGCCGAATGCGGGCCCGATAATCTGCCCGAGGCCGAAGGCCGCCGTCATGACGGCCAGCGTGCGGCGTGGATCGCCGGTCGAGAGCCGCTGCCCTCCGATGAGACCGAGCGCCGTGATCCCCATGATCGTGCCGCCGAGGAGTATCGCCGCGAGAAAGATGCCGGCCGGCGCGAGCCAGAGCACGCTCGCCGCCACGCCCGCGGCTTCCGTTGCGCAGGCCAGGGCAAAAGCGCGGGCGAGGTCGATCTTTTCGGCGATGGCGGTCCACATGGCCACCGACGGCACCGCGGCGACCCCAACCACGACCCAGACCAGCGTCTCCAAAGACCGCACCGCGGGCGACCCGCGAACGATCGCGACGAGAAACGTCGCTGTTATGACGTAGCCGAAGCCAAAGAGGCCATAGGCCGACGCGAAGGCGGTCAAACCGCGACTCCCCGATGCCCCCCGCGATGATCCGGCCCCGGCCGGCTCGATGCGGTCGGGTATGAGGCCGGCCGCAACGGGGAGCGCGAGGAGGGAGACAAGTCCACTGGCGAGCCAGAGCACCCGCCAGCCGCCGCCCCAGGCGGCGACCATGAAGACAAGCACCGCCGACACCGCGATGCCGGTGCCGACGCCCGCAAAGTGAACGGCGGCAAGGTCGGGCCGGCCGGCCGCTCTGAGGCGATCAAGCACGAGAGCCGAAGCAAAGACGAGGACGAACGCGCTCGCCACACCGCCGGCGAAGCGCAACGCTGCGAGCGCGACGATCGACGACGGGAGCGCCATAGCGCCGGTCGTGACGGCGCTGGCCGCCACTCCCAGAAGGAGCCACCGTCGCCTGGCTCCACGCAGCGCCGGTGTCGCTGCGAGCACCGCTCCGGCGAGATAGCCGGCAAAGTTTGCCGACGCGAGCAGCCCGGCCGCGCTCTTCGTCATCCCCAGATCCTGCGCCATGCGCGGCAGAATCGGCGTGTAGACAAAACGGCCGATGCCCATCGCGGCAGCCAGGGCGACGAGGCCCCCCAACGCGAGCGCCAACGGACGCGGCTCGTGACGATCCATCCTCTGAGGCCCGGGCGGCTACACGTTCCCGCTGGCGTAGAGCCACCGGGCGACCAGCGATTCGGTGTCTCCGCCGAAGGCCTCGCGCGACCCTTCGGTCACAATCGTGCCCGTGCGCATCACGTACACGTAGTCCGCGATCTCCAGGGCGCGCTTGATGTTCTGATCGACCAGCAGGATCGCCTTGTCCCGCCGCGCCAGGTCTTTGATCAGATCGTAGATCAACGCGGCCACGCGCGGCTCGATGCCCGCGGTCGGCTCGTCGATCAGGAAGACGGCGGGATCGTGCATCAGGCTGCGGGCAATTTCCAGCTGCCGCTGCTGGCCGCCGCTCAGCGTGCCCGCGGCCTGCCGACGCCGTTCCGCCAGAATGGGGAACTGCTCGAGCGCGCGCTGCACCAGCGCCTCGACCCGGCCGCGCTGGCTCCGGTACTGCCAGGCCCCCAACCGTAGGTTGACATCCACCGACAGGTACGGAAAGATGCTGGGGCGCTGCGGGAGATACGCAACCCCGTGTCTCCCCATCTCGTGGGCCCCGAGGCCGTTGATGAGCCGGCCGTCCAGGAGGACCTGGCCCTCCCACGGCGGGAGAAACCCGAAGAGCACCCGGAGGAGCGTCGACTTGCCCGTCCCGTTGGGCCCGAGCACGCAGCGAATCTGCCCCCGCGCGGCCTCGACGGAGACCCCCTGCAGGATGTTGATGCCGGGCAGGTACCCCGCCACGAGGTTCCTCGCGGCGAGCGAGGGGATCACGCCGACCGGGGAGATCGCGCCGGGCGCCGGGGTGACCATGCTCAGAGACCCGAGTACGCCGAGAGCACGGTCTGGTCCGCCCGCACCTGCGCCGGAGGACCGTCCGCGAGCTTGCGCCCTCGGGCCATGACCACGAGACGGCGCGCGATTCTCAGGATCGACTCCATGTCGTGGTCGACGACGACAAGCGTCCGGCCCGATTGATGCAGCTGCTGGATCCGCTTGATCAGCTCGCCTCTCAACAGCGGATGGACGCCGGCAAACGGCTCGTCGAGGAAGAGGATGGCCGGGTCCAGCATCAACGCCCGCCCGAGCTCGAGGAGCTTCTGCTGGCCGCCCGAGAGGTTCTTGGCGGACAGGTGCTCCAGGTGCGCGAGGTTCAGGAACTCCAGGGTGGTGCGCGCGCGCTTCGTGACCGCGCCCCACGTCGAGCGCGGGCGCGTCAACCCTGGGACGAGCATATTCTCCAGCACGGTCATGCGGCCGAACAGCTGCGTCAGCTGAAATGTCCGCGCCACGCCGTGCGCGGCGAAGGCGTGCGCCGGGAGGCCGTTCGCGCGCCGCCCGCGGAGGAAGACCTCGCCGGCGTCAGGGGTCAGGTGGCCGGTGAGCAGGTTGATGAGCGTCGTCTTCCCGGAACCGTTGGGCCCGATCAGTCCGATCAGATCGCCCTCCACCACGATCAGCTCGACGGCATCGACCGCCACGATGCCGCCGAACCGCTTTCGCAGCGTCGCCCCATGCACCAGCGCTCCGCCGTCCGTCATATGCGCGACCCTTCCTGGCCGACGCTCCTCGGCGCCGGCCGGGCGCTGCGCACCTCGCCCACGCGGGCGAACTGCAGCCAGATCGGCGTCAGCAGGCCGTTGCGGGCAAAGCGCATGGTCAGGAGCAGGATGACCCCGAAGAGCACGAGCCGCCACTGCCCGTAGGCCCGCAGGAACTCCTGCAGCACCTCCACGCCGAACGCGCCGCCCACGGCCGTGGGAATCCGCTCCATCCCGCCGATCACGGTCATGACCACGACCACGGCCATGAGATCCAGCGACCCGAGGCTGGGGGTGAGGATCCCGATGTAGTGCGCGTAGAATCCGCCGGCGAGCCCCGCGAACCCGCTGGCGATCGCAAATGCCAGGATCCGAAACCGCGCCACGCCAACCCCCGACGCCGCCGCGGCCTGCTCGTCCTCCCGGACGGCCCGGAAGAACAGGCCCCAGCGGGAGTGCACGACCGCGCCCATCACCGCCAGCGAGAAGACGAGGAGCCCGAACGCGGTGTAGAAGTAGGGCAGCCTGGAGCCCGGGAGGAAGAGCGGCGCGGTGTGCAGCCCCGCCATGCCGGCCGTCACCTGGTCCTCGGTCGAAAACGTGATCCGGACGATCTCGGAGAAGCCCAGGGTGAAGATCGCGAGGTAGGGCCCGCTCATCCGCAGGCAGACCCACCCGATCAGGCCTCCGACGGCGCCGCAGAGGGCCACACCGGCCGCCATGCCGAGCGGGATCGGCAGGCCGTACCAGTTCACCAGCAGGGCGGACGTGTATCCTCCCACCGAGGCGAACGCCATGTGCCCGAGCGAGAACAGGCCGACATACCCGACCAGCAGCGACCAGCTCGCCGTCAGGATCCCGTAGAACATGGCGATGATCGCGACGTGCATCCAGTACGAGTTGAGGAGGTGCGCGTAGGCGAGCAGCGGGACCGCGGCGGCGAGCAGCACGTAGACGTGCAGTCCCCGCACCGGTCTACTCCATCCGCAGGTGGCGCCGGCCGAACAGCCCGGTCGGCCGGAAGATGAGCACGACCATCAAGACCAGCACCCCGAACGCATTCGTATACGACAGCGCCCGTGTCGGATCGGGGAAGTAAGCCGTGAAGAGGCCTTCTGTCTCTCCCAGCGCGATGCCGCCGATGATGCTCCCGAGGACCGACCCCATGCCGCCCAGGATCACGATCACGTAGGCCTGGATGTTCGACGACACGCCCATGTCGGGCGCGAGGGAGAAGATGGGCGCGATCAGCGCGCCCGCGCCCGCCGCGAGCGCGGCGCCGACCCCGAAGGCCAGCGTGTTGAAGCGCTGCGGATTGATGCCCACGATTGCGGCGGAGTCGCGGGATTGGCTGACGGCATCGAGCGCCTGCCCCCAGATCGTCCGATTCATGAAGTAGACGAGGACGGCCAGGAGCACGAGGCCGGCGGCCCCCGCAAAGATGCGATCGTTCGTGACGATGATATTGCCGAACCGGTGAACGCCCGACCAGAACGACGGGGGCTTGAGCGGGAACGGCCCGAACACGATCAGGGCCAGATTGCGCAGGAAGAACGCGAGGCCGAACGTGACGATGAGCCCGTACTCGTCCTTGCGCTCGGTGCGTTCGCTGTACAGGGGAGTGAGCAGCAGACGCTCCAGCGCGATCCCGAGCATGAAGACCGATGCCATCGACCCCAGGAGCGCCGGCACCGGAGGGAGGCCGAGCAGCCTGATGATGTAGTAGGCGCAGTACCCGCCCACCATGTAGAGGTCGCCGTGGGCGAAATTGACGATCTTCAGGATCGAAAAGACGATCGTCACGCCGGCGGCGATCAGCGCGTAAATCACGCCGATCACCGCGCCGTTGGCTGCCTGAGTGTACAGGTAGTCCATAGACGGACCCGCGGACGAGCGGCGGGCCTCTCAGCCGGCACCCGCCGTTGTCCCGCGGTCCGCGACGTACAGCGGACCGCGGGCCACGGTCCGAACCGCGCGGCGGCGCGCCTACCCGAGCGGAGCGCCTCGGCGCGCGCCGTGGGCTCGATCGATCACTGCATCGGCCGCAGGTACATCGACTTCACGGTCGAGACGTTCCGCGGCCAGATCACGGGCGCGTCATCGGGCGTCTGCCCCACCGTGTCGAACTGGATCAGGTGCACCGGCGCGGTCACGAACTGGTGGTAGTGCCAGTCCAGGTCGCGATCCGTGGCGAACGTGGTCGTCCCGCGGGTGCCGAGCCACTTCGTCTGCTCGAGCGCGTGGATGATCGCCCTGGGATTGGTGTTCCCGGCCCGCCTGATCGCGTCCACGAGGACGTACTCCGCGTCGTAACTCTCCATCGCCTGCGGGGTGGGCGGGCTCTTGAACCGCGCCTTGAACGCGGCCACGAACGCCCGCGTCTTGTAGTTCCATCCCGACTTCGGCAGGCCCGGCACCTCGGTGATGAGATACTTCCCGTTCTCCCCCACGTTCTGCCAGAAGGTCGGGGTGGTCGCGGGGCCGCCGGAATTGTACATGCCCGTCTTCGCCGTCGGCGCGAATCCGAGGGTGTGCGCCTGGTTGACCAGGGCATACAGTCCGGCCTCGCTGAACGCGGTCGCAAAGAAATCGTACGGCGGATTGTGGGTCTTCAGCCGCTCGATCTGGGCTGTGAACTCTTTCTGGTCGAGGTCGGCGCCGATGACGTCGTACTTGACCCCGTGCTTGTCCAGGACCGCGAGGAGGACGTCCCGGTGGCTCTGTCCGCCGTCCGTCTTCTCGTACAGCACCACGACGTTCTTGAATCCGGCCGCGGCGATCCAGTCGCCGTACTGCGTCGCGATCAGCGCCTGGCAGGGGGCCAGCCGGAACACCTCCGCGTACCCCTTCGCGGTGATCTTGTTCGCCCACACGTCGACGGCCAGGATCGGGGTGCCGGTCTTGTGGACGACCTCCATCTCGGCCAGGAACACGGAACTGTGGAACTCGCCGAAGATGGCCGACACGTGCTCCTGCGCGGTCAGCCGCTCGGCGGCGGCCGTGCCCTCTTCCGGCAGGCCGCGGGTGTCCTGATAACTGACCGCGACCGGCCGGCCGAGCACGCCGCCCGCCTTGTTGATCTCGTCGGTCGCGAGGATCGCGGCGTCCTTCATCAACTGGCCGTCCGCGTACCCTCCCGGCGGTGACAGCGGACCGACCTCACCGAGCATAATGGGCTCCGCCGCGCTCAATACCGATCGCGTCATCTGGGCCGGCACCAGGACCAGCCCGGCGATCACCAGGGCTGCGACGCCCGTCACCATCCATCGCCCTCTGAACTTCATCCCCTTCACCCCCTCTATGGCTTGTGCATCCTTCCCGCCGGCGGGAGCACCCTCCTCCCGGCCGCGCCTGTCACGCCGCGGTCACGTGCCGGTCGGCCGTGGCGAGCGCCTCGTCGATCACCTCCAATCCTTCCTCCAGTTCCGCGTCCGTGATGACGAACGGCGGCGCGAGCATAATCAGGTTCCACTTCGCGTAGGCGTAGACGCCGCGCTCCCGCATGGCGCGGATCGTGGCGGCCACCGCCGGGTGCGCCTCCCGGCTGCCCCGGGGGGTCCACGGGACCAGCGGCTCCCGGGTCTTCCGGTCCCCGACCAGCTCGATGCAGGCAAACAGCCCGCGCCCGCGGACGTCGCCGACGGCGGGGTGGCGCTGCTTGATGGCGTCGAGGCGCGCGAACAGATGGTCGCCGAGGACCCGGGCCCGCTCGATCAGCCCCTCCTCGTGATAGGCGGCCAGGGTCGCCACACCCGCCGCGCACGCCAGCGGATGCCCGCTGTACGTCGCCCCCGTCAGCAGGACGTTCGTCTCGAAGTAGGACGCCACGCGGTCCGAGACCGCGACCGCGCCCAGCGGGACGTACCCGGAGGTGATGCCCTTGCCGAGGGACATGAGGTCCGGCGTGACCCCGTAATGATCGATCGCGAACCATCTGCCGGTCCGCCCGAACCCCGCCATGACCTCGTCGCAGATCAGCAACACCCCGTAGCGATCGCAGATCTCCCGCAGGCGGGGGTAGTACTCGGGCGGAGGGACGATCCGGGCGTTGCTCCCGGTGATCGTTTCCACAATCACCGCCGCCACGGTGTCCGGATCTTCAAACTCGATGATCTCGCCGATGTGGTCCGCGCAGTGAATGCCGCAGGACGGATAGGCCAGCCCAAACGGACAGCGGTAACAGAAGGGATCCTCGGCGACCACGGTGCCCCACACCCCGGGCTCGGCGCCGCGCCGGCGCGGATCGCCGGAGACGGACAGCGCCCCGGCGGTCGCCCCATGATAGCTGCGCCGCCGCGTGATCACTTTCTGCCGCCCGGTCGCCAGGCGCGCCATCCGGATCGCGGCCTCGTTCGCGGTGGCGCCTCCCGTCGTGAAGAACACGCGGTTGAGATCCCCGGGCGTCACCTCGGCCACGGCCCGGGCCAACCGGCCCCGCTGCGCGTTCGCAAACTCGGGCGCCACGTAGCACAGCTCCGCCGCCTGGGCCTGGATCGCTTCGACCACGCGGGGATGGCCAAACCCCAGGTTCAGGTTCACGAGCTGGGAGGCGAAATCGAGGTAGCGCTTCCCCTCGGCATCCCAGAAGACCGCTCCCCGGCCTCCCGCGATGATCGTCGCCCGGCGTGATTTCTGCGCCGACCACGAATGCAGCAGATACCGCCGGTCGTCCTCCAGGATGCGCGACACGGCGGCCTCCGGCAGAGGCTGCCCCTGGCGCTGCATGACGGGACGCATCTTGGTCATCCTCCTTTGCGAATCCGCGGGAGCGGCCGGTCCGCGGGGCCGTCGTAGAATTCGGGCCGCTGCAGGGACAGATCGAGCGGCTGGACGATCGACGCGTTCGCGGAGCCCCGCCAGCCTTTTTCCCGGTGCGCCTCTTCATAGGTGTGGGCCACCAGCGACACCGTGCGCGAGAGCAGGAAGACGCCCTTGATCAGCTCGGTGTCGAACCCCAGATCGAGACAGATGGCCCCCACCGCCCCTGGGCCGTTCAGGTAGATCCGGCGCCCCCAGGACGATTCGGTCGCCGCTTCGATGGCCCTGGCCATCGCCACGTACTGATTCGAGACCCCCCACCGATCGGAGAGCTCCAGCAACCGGGCGGTCCTGGGGTCCTGGATGTGCTGCGGGTGGTGGAATCCGGGCAGCCGCCGCCCGGCCCGGCGCGCGTCGCCCGCCACCCCCTGCGCCGCCGCCTCCAGGCTGAGGCCCTCCCGCCGCATGCGGTCCACGGTCTCCTTGAACAGCTCGGCCGGCCGGTCCGCGGTCCCGTGGAGGGAGCCGATGGCCAGCAGTCCTCCGGCGACCCCCACGTGCAGCGGCACCCCGCCCGAGGTGATGAGGCGGGACGCCGCCGACGACGGCGAAAACGCGTGCTCGGCCATGCTGACCAGGATCGCGTCCAGCATGCGGCCGTGCGCGGGAGAGGGCAGCTCTCCGCGCCAGACCAGATAGGCCATCTCCGCGAAACTGATGCCGCCGGTGAGCTCGTTCAGGTCGTAGCCGCGAACGACGATCTTGTCCTTGGTCTTGTAGGCGATGGCCGTCCGCCAGTGAAACGGCTCGCGCTTCCCGTCTGCCGTCCCATCCATCCCGCTACCTCCTCGACCCCGACACCGGCTCTTCTTCCTTCAGGTAGACCCGGGCGGGATCCAGTTCCTGCCTCAGCACGCGGAGGTCGGTTGAGGTGGGCGGGGCCACCTCGCTGACCTGTGAGGCGGCCTCGATCCGGAACCCCGTCTCCGCCCGCACGGCATCCAGCGTGACGCCCGGCATGAGCTGGGCGACGCGCAGGGCGCAGGTCACAGGATCGTTCTCCAGCACCGCGAGATCCGTCACCACGGTCACCGCAAACTCGTCCCTCAGCCCGGCCCGCCGCCGGGCCCCCGGCCCGTCCAGAAACCCGGGGCTGGTGATGAAATCGCAGCGCTCAGGAAACCGCCGCCGCTCGTGGCGGGTGATGACCAGGAGGCGGGGACAGTGGGAGGCCATGTCGTTTCCTCCGCCGCTTCCCGGCAGGCGCCGCCGCATCGCGCCCGGGACCCCGATCTGCGTGGAATTGATGTTGCCGTACCGGTCGATCTGGGCGCCGCCGAGGAAGCCGAGGTCGATGAGCCCCCGCTGCAGCAGGCACCCCAGCACATCGCGCAGCGAGCCGAGCCGGACCGCCTGGTACATCACCTTCGGATCGGAGACGGAGATCGGCGTCGGACGGACCCGCGGGGCGATCACGCCGCTCTCGATGACACACACCACGTTGGGCGCGTGCGTGCGCTGCGCGAACGTCGTGGCCAGCAGCGGGAGCCCGGTGCCGACGAACACGACGTCTCCGTCGCGGACGTGGCGGGCCGCCTCGATGACCATGAGTTCCTGGTGCGAGTACCCGTCGGGCCGGGCAGCACTCTCGCGCATCCGGGAGATCACTCCTCGCGCGGCTCCAGCAAGCCGCGGTGCTAGACGATCGCCTGCATCGCCCGCCGCAGGCCCTCGAGCGTGTCCGGTCCGGCGGTGCGGGCCAGATGGTCGTCGAAGCCCGCGCATCCCCACACGCGCGCGTTCAAGTACTCCGCCACCGCGGGAGCGCCCGCGCGGGCGGCCGCCTGGTATGCGCTCACGTGCGCGGCGTCGTAATCGTAGTATCGGTGCACCGACGTGGGATACGCGCCGAAGCATTGCACCACGACCGCGCTCACGTGCAGGAACGGGATGGAGGTCTGCTCGGGGTGCGCGCGGATCTCGTC
>Ga0209804_1001345_pt1 | contig 16089 bp, 8 predicted proteins | sample GraSoiAngelo_139_FD_185896 | JGI IMG/M metagenome (GOLD analysis project Ga0209804, IMG submission 185896) | Grasslands soil microbial communities from the Angelo Coastal Reserve, California, USA - 14_0929_12_20cm (SPAdes) (version 2) | ecosystem: Environmental > Terrestrial > Soil > Grasslands ... | reverse complement strand
TCGACATGGCGGCAAGCCTCCTCCTCCTGGGCGAGGCGGGAGGCGTCGCGACGAACACCAAGGGCGAGGCACTGGGCCGCCTGCGATGCGGCCTGGACAGCCGCTCGACGCTGCTCTGCGCGCCGACGCGCGAGCTGCATGCGGAGGCGTTGAAGCTTCTCGGAACGGGATCGTGAACTTCGATCCGCGCCATACGGTCTTCGCGATCCTCAGCTTCGAAGGCCCCGACCGCTACAGCCAGGCGGGCGGCCTCGGCGTGCGGGTGAAGGGCCTTTCCCGGTCGCTTGCGCGGATGGGCTATCTCACATACCTCTACTTCTGTGGCGACCCCGACCTGCCAGGCGAGGAAGAACACGAGGGTGGGCGCTTGCAGTACCGGCGGTGGGGCCAGTGGATCTCGGCTCAGCATCGCGGCGGCGTCTACGAAGGCGAGGAAGGCAAGATCCGGGACTGGAACGCGAGCCTCCCTCCGGCCCTGATCGAGCAGGTGGTCGTGCCCGCGGCGGCAGGCGGAAGGCACGTCGTCGTGCTGGGCGAAGAGTGGCACACGTCGTGGTCGATGAAGCTCATCTCGGACATGCTCTATTACCGCGGCCTGCGCGACCGGACGGTGATGCTGTGGAACGCCAACAACACCTTCGGTTTCAACCGCATCGATTGGGGAGCGCTGAACCTCGCCACGACCATCACCACCGTGAGCCGCTACATGAAGTTCCGGATGTGGGAGCAGGGCCAGAACCCGATCGTCATCCCCAACGGCATCCCGCGCGAGTCGATCGTCGACGCGGATCCGGAAGCCGTCGCGCTGGTGAGGTCCGCAGCCCTGGTCGACCACTTCTGGTTCAAGATCGGCCGTTTCGATCCTGACAAGCGGTGGCTGACCGCGGTTTCGGCCGCCGCGCAGCTGAAACGCCGCGGCAGCTCTGTGAAGCTGCTGATGCGCGGGGGGCGTGAGCCCCACGGCGCCGAGGTGATGACTCACGCCCAGCGCCAGGGCCTCGTCGTGCGCAACGCTTCCGCGCCGCCGGACGCGGCGAGGCTCGCCGCGCTGCTGCGTGACTCGAAGCAGGCCGACGTGGTGAACCTGACGAGCTTCGTCGGCGACGACCTGGTCCCGGTGATTTACTCGGCGTGCGACGCGGTGCTCGCGAACTCCGGTCACGAGCCGTTCGGGCTCGTCGGCCTCGAAGTCATGGCGGCCGGAGGAATCGCGGTGACAGGCTCGACAGGGGAGGATTACGCCGAGGCATACCGCAACGCCGTCGTCCTCGAGACCGAAGACCCCATCGAGATCGTCGCCGAGCTCTCCGCGTTGAAGCAGAGGCCGCGCCTTGTCGCCGGCATCCGGAGGCGGGGCCGCGCCACCGCGCGCGATTACGTTTGGGAGAAGGTGATCGACCAGCTGCTCCTCCGGACCGACTTCGCCGCGGCGCACCAGGCGGTGACCAACCACGCCGAGCCGGCGGCGAAAGCCGCGACGAGGCGTCCAGCGAGAGCGAAACGTGTCTGAGCGAGCAGTCGTGTACACGGTGGTGCATCAGCCGCGGCGGCTGAAGCTGCCGGCTTACTTGATCCCGGCCCGAACATCGCCGGAAGAGATGGCCGCGTATCTGTTCGACGACGCGCTAGACCGGCACTACTTCGACAGGGTCGCGGAGTACGCATACCTGCCGGCGACAGCGGCTTTCAGGGAGCTTGCCCGGCGCGACTGGAAGATGTCGATCGGGTTCAGCAATTCGTTCCTCGTCCAGGCCGAGCGGTGGGGTAAAAAGGTGCTGGACTCGTTCCGGCGGCTCTGCGCCAGTCCGAACGTCGAGGTCGTCTGCGTCGAGCCATACCACTCCTGGCTCTTCTATGTGGACATCGTCGCGTTCAAAGAGTCGATGCTCTGGGCCCGGAAGAGGCTCGAGGACGTGTTCCAGAAGCCAGTCGCCATCGCGGACACGACCGAGATGTTCATGTCCAACGACGTGTACTTCGCCCTCCAGCAGTGCGGTTTCACGGGCGCGTTCATGGAGGGTCGCGACTGGCAATTGGGGTGGCGGGAGCCGACCCACCTGTACCGCCACCCCGGGCAGCATCTCTCGCTCATGCCGAGGCACCACGAGCTGTCCGACGACGTGGGCTATCGGTTCTCCAACCAGGCGTGGGTCATGTGGCCGCTCGCCCCCGAGACGTACGCGGGCTGGGTCCGCGATTGCTGGGGCGATGTGGTCACGCTGGGGTGGGACTTCGAGACCTTCGGCGAGCACCACCGCAAGGACTCGGGCATCTTCGAATTCATGCGCGCGCTCAACACTCAGCTGCGCAGGCGCAAGGTCCGAATGCTCCTTCCCTCGGAAGCGATCGCCGAGCTCGGTGACGTGAGCTACCAGGTCCCGGTGAGCGAGTACGGCACGACATGGGCCGGCGAGGGTGGGATGGAGTTCTTCTTGAGCAACCAGGCGCAGCAGGGTGTTTTCCGGCTGATGCACCATGCGTATTCGAAGGCGCGGCTGACCGGGGACCCCCATCTGATTGAGCTGGCGAAGTGGCTCCTGCAGTCCGATAACCTCCACCTGATCCAGTGGTTCGGGCGCTCGGGCGCCGAGGCTGACGCGAGCGCTTACTTCACTCCGTCCGAGTGGTGGGAGCTCGGCAGCCACGGCATCATCCGGGAGCAGCAGCAGGTCTATCTAAACTTCATCCGTGCGCTCGATGAATTTGCGAAGTAGCCGATGAAGGCACTGAACGTCGCTTTCGTCTGGCACATGCACCAGCCGTATTACAAGGACGACCTGACGAGCACCTATCTGCTGCCATGGGTGCGGCTTCGCTCGGCCAAGGACTACTACAAGATGCCGGCGCTGCTCGACGGTTATCCGAAGGTGCGCGCGACGTTCAACCTCGTCCCTTCGCTGCTGGCCCAGATCGAGGACTACGGCAAGGAGGAGTCGGTCGACCTCTTTCTCAACCTGAGCAAACGCTCGGCATCCGACCTCAAGGGAGAAGAGCGCGACTTCGTGCTTCGCTGGATGCGCGAGTCGCCGCGGGCGCTGCGCGTTCAGCAATCACCGCGCTACCTCGAGCTCGCGTCACGGGCGGTGGATGCGCAGTTCACGACCACGGACATCCGCGACCTGCAGGTGTGGTTCAACCTCGCCTGGTGCGACCCGGTCTGGGTCGAGCAGGACGCGCGGCTCGCCGAGCTGAAGCGCAAGGACCGCGACTTCACCGAGGAAGATAAGACGATCCTCTTCGGGGCTCAGCTGGAGCGGATCCGTAGCGTTGTCCCTAAGTATCGCGAGCTCGCCGAGCGTGGCCAGGCGGAGCTCACCTTCTCCCCGTACTACCACCCGATCCTGCCCCTGATCTGCCACGTCGACTCGGCGCGCAGCGCCAACCCGCAGATCCAGCTTCCCGAACGCCACTTCTCACACCGTGAGGACGCAGAGCGCCAGATCGAGCTCGGCATGGGCTTGTTCGAGCGCATGCTCGGCCGCCGGCCGAAGGGCATGTGGCCGTCCGAGATGGCGGTCGGCGAGGCGGTGATCGGTCTCACCGAAAAGGCAAAGCTAGACTGGATGATCAGCGACGAGGAGGTGCTCGCACGCTCGCTCGAGGGGCACTTCAACCGCGACGAGCACCTCTATCAACCGAAGCGCATCGCGCGCGAGGGCGGCACGGTGTCGATGGTCTTCCGCGACTCGCAGCTCTCGAACGTGATCGGCTTCGACTACCAGCGGATGTCATCCGTCGATGCCGCGCGCGACCTGATGGGGAGGCTGCGCCGGATCCGCGACGTCCAGGGGGACCGCGACTTCCTGGCCGTGATCGCGCTCGACGGCGAGAACGCGTGGGAGTTCTACCCGCGCGACGGCCACGACTTCCTGAACGCGCTCTACACCGAGCTCGAGTCCAGCGCCGACGTCGTCACCACGACTGTGTCCGACTTCCTGGCAGAGCATCCGCCACTGCAGCAGCTCCACCACCTTCACACAGGGAGCTGGATCGGGGCTAGCCTCGACACCTGGATCGGCGACCCCGAGCACAACGTCGCGTGGGACCTTCTGGCCGAAACGCGGGACTGGCTCGACGCGCAGTCACAACAGCGGCCTCGCGATTCCCAACAGGCTGCGCTGGCGTGGCGTGAGATCCTCATCACCGAGGGCAGCGACTGGTTCTGGTGGTTCAGCCGCAAGCACGACTCGGGCATGGACCCGATCTGGGACAACCAGTTCCGCCTGCACCTGCGCAACGTCTACAAGCTGATGGGTGCCCGCGCCCCGGCGCGGCTCTTCCAGCCGATCATCAAGCGAGCTCCAACGCCGGAGCGTGGCGTGCCTTCGACGCTGATCAGCCCGGCCTCGAAGCACGACCCTGCATGGGCGCAAGCCGGCTACTACCTGGTCGGCTCCGGGTTCGGCGCCCTGCACCGGCCCGCCGGCGTGATCGAGCGCGTGTACTACGGCAATGACGACGAGAAGATGTATTTCCGGATCGACTCGCCACGTTCAGGGAGTGAGCTCGAGCAGCAGAAGATCGAGTTCTGGCTGTACATCTCAGGGCCGCCCGCGGTCGATGGCAAGGGAGACCTCGAGCTGCCGCTGCCCAAGACCGGGATGACCGACCTCGGCTTCGAGCCCTCATACGTGGTCCGGATCACGCCGCGAGCCCAGGGCGGCAAGGTCACGGTGGCCCGCGTCCTCGAGCCGCAGACTATGGCCGTCACCGACGCGAGCTGGGACGTCGAGGATCCGTTCGCCATTGCGATACCGTTTGGGCGCCTGGGCAAGCACGGCGGCGACGCGCTGGAGCTGGCCGTGGTCGTGAGCCGGGAAGGCCGCGACATCGAGATCGTGCCGCCTTCAGGCGGTCTGGGTCTGCGAGTGCCGGGGCTGACGCGCGCGGTCGAGGTGGCCAGCGCGAAGCATCTCAAGGTGCTTGTCGCGACCGCGGAGCTGGCGCCGTTCGCCAAGCTCGGAGGCGTGTCCGACGTCGCGGCCTCGCTGTCGAAGGAGCTGCTGCGGCTCGGCCACGACGTGCGCGTCGTGTTGCCGCGTTATCGGCAGGTCGACATCGGGCGCTATGGCATCCGCTCGATCGCAGAGGTGCAGGTGCCACTCGGCACGGACAGGATGCCCGCCACTATCCTCGAGGGCCGGCTGGGCGAGATGGTCGTGTACTTCGTCGACTGTCCGCCTCTGTACGACCGCGACGGGATGTTCGGATTTGGCGACGACGACGCGCGGACCGTCTACTTCTGCCGCGCGGTTCTGGAGATGCTGCCCGCGCTGGACTTCTTTCCCGACGTCATCCATGTCCACGACTGGTTCGGGGCGCTGATCCCGAACCTTCTCGACCGCGTGTACGACGCCGAGCCGTACGCCGACATCGCCACCACGCTGACGATCCACAACCTCTCCGCGCAGGGCGTGTTCGGATTCGGCGCATTGATGCTGGCCGGTCTGCAGGAGTGGGGGCTCATCCGCCTCGGCATCCCGGGCCTGGACAATGTCGTCAACGTGCTCGGGCGGGGAATCCATTTCGCCGACGTCGTGAACACGGTGAGCGAGCGCTACGCCAAGGAGATCCAGACGCCGGAGTATGGCGAGGGGCTCGACGAGCTGCTCCGCCGCAATACGCAGAAGCTGCACGGGATCTTGAATGGCATCGACTACGAGATCTTCGATCCGCAACGGGATCCCAACATCCCCCACCACTATTCGGCAGACGCGCCACAGAACAAGGCGTTGTGCCGCGCCGCGCTCCGCAGTGAGCTGGGGCTCGAGGACGTGAACAAGCCGCTGTGCGCGATCGTGTCGCGCTTTTACGACGTGAAGGGTTTCGACCTGATCGAGCAGGCGATGCCGGAGCTGGTCCAGCTCGGCCTGCAGATCGTGGTGATCGGCACCGGCGATCGGCGCTACGAGGACATGTTCCGGCGCTGGGCATCCGAGCTTCCTCATCAGGTGGCTGTCTCGGTTGGATTCGATGCCGCGCTGGCGCAGCGGATCTATGCAGGCGCGGACATGCTGTGGATGCCGTCGCGGTTCGAGCCTGGCGGCCTGGCCCAGCTCATCGCGCTGCGCTACGGGACGATCCCGGTCGTCCGTGCGACCGGCGGCCTCGCTGACACGATTCGGGACTACGACCCCGTGACGCAGACAGGCAACGGGTTCCGCTTCGGGCCGTACGACGCTTGGCAGTTCTTCGCAGCCGTCGTGCGCGGGACCGAGAACTTCCGGCACCCGGCGGTGTGGAGCTGGTTGATCCAGCACGCGATGAAGGAGGATGTCTCTTGGTCGCGGTCGGCGCAGAAATACGTCCAGCTGTACCTGGCGGCGATGGCCTCGCGGCGAGAACGGCGCGGGGTGGCCCCCGCAAGCGCATCGCCCGCCCCAGTAGGGGAATAAACAATGAGAGGAAACCCGGATGGTTTCCTCTCATCGCGCCGCTAAGGCGGCGCTGCTCTCCTTCCGGTATGACGTTCGGATTAATTGAATTGCCACTCCTCGGCCACGATTGGGTCGCGTTCAGGAGACGCGGGATGCGGCCGGGTTAAACCCGGCCGCCCAGGCATCGTCAGCAATGTTTTAGCCACCCCAGTCGGGTAACAACCGCAGCTGCTCCACGCGGCGGGCGCCCGGCGCGTAGGCGGCGTTGAAGTAGTCGATCACCATGCGGCGCGCAGCAAATTGCGTCGCCACATTGCGGATCGACGCCTTCATCATCTCGACCCAGCGCAGCGGGACGCCCGCCTCATCGCGGTCGTAGAAAGCCGGCACCACTTCGCGTTCGAGAAGTCGGTACAGCCCCTCCGCTTCCGCGACGTCATCAACCTCCTGCCGGTCGAGCGTGGTGCCTGAAGGGATCGCCCAGCCCAGTTCAGGCCGGTAAGCCTCGTCCCACCAGCCGTCGAGGATGCTCACGTTGAGCGCGCCGTTCGCGGCCGCTTTCATGCCACTGGTGCCGCTCGCCTCGAGGAATCGGCGGGGATTGTTGAGCCACACGTCGGCGCCGTGTACGAGATGCCGCGCGAGGGTGATGTCATAGTCCTTGAGGAAGACGACGCGCGGTTCTTCGCGCGCCAGGCCGACGATCCCGGCGACGATCTCCTTGCCCGGCTGGTCGGCGGGATGCGACTTGCCCGCAAAGAGGATCTGCACCGGGCGCCGCGAGTTGCGCAGCAGGCGCGTCAGGCGGGGCCTGTCCCTGAGGAGGAGGTTCGCGCGCTTGTACGGCGCGAAGCGCCGCCCGAAACCGATCGTCAGCGCGTTGAGGTCGAGCTCGTGCGGATGCTCGGCGCGTTCCAGCGTCAGCTCGAGGAGTTTGCCCTTGAGCTCGCCGTGGATCGCCCAGAGCTCAGCTGTTGGAATCTCGTAGACGGCGTGCCAGCGGCCGTCGGCGGGATCGAGGTCCCACCAGTCGGGCCCGACAAAACGGGTCAGGAGGTCGGCGATCTCCGGCGCGACCCACGTCGGCATGTGCACGCCGTTGGTCACGGAGCCGATCGGGACCTGGTTCTCGGGTAGTCCCTTCCAGGCGTCTTTCCACAGCCGCCTTGACACTGCGCCGTGGAGACGGCTCACGCCCACCGACTGGTCGGCCAGGCGGAGTGCCGCGTAAGTCGTGCACAGCCGCTCGCGGGGGTCGCCTGGGCGCTGCCGGCCCAGGTCCATGAAGCGGTCGAAGGAGATTCCGACCTGGGTCAGGTATGGTCCCAGCTGATCCCAGACCAGCCCGGCGTCGAAATAGTCGCTGCCGGCCGCGATCGGCGTGTGGGTGGTGAACACGATGCCCGCCCGCGCCACCAGGCGCGCCTCCTCGAGCGTCATCTGGCGTGAGGCGCGCAGCTCGCGGATGCGCTCGATCGCGCAGAGGAAGCTGTGGCCCTCGTTCAGGTGGAAGACACCCGAGTCGATGCCGAGCGCCCGCAGAGCCCGCACGCCGCCGATGCCGAGCACGATCTCCTGCCTGAGACGGCGATCTGGCTCAGGCACGTAGAGGCGGTCGGTGATGCTGCGGAGGTCGAGCGGGTTCGCTTCGAGGTCGGTATCGAGAAGGAACAGAGGGACCCTTCCGACCTGCGCCCGCCAGACGGCGATCTTCACGTTGCGCGCTCCGATCGGGGCCTCGACCTCCAGGCCCTCGACCTTGCGGACTGGCAGCTCGTCGCCGCGATTCTCGGAATACACCTCGAACTGACGGCCGCTCGCGTCGATGTCCTGGCGCCCGAAGCCCTGCTTGTACAGCAGCCCGACCGCGACCAGGGGTAGGCCCAGGTCGCTGGTCGCCTTCAGGTGGTCGCCGGCGAGCACGCCAAGGCCGCCCGAATAGATGGGGAGGCATTCCGTCAACCCGAACTCGAGCGAGAAGTAGGCCACCGCGAGTGGGGCGTGGGCGTCCATGAAGCGCGGATTGCGGTCGTAGTACTCGCGGCGAGCAGCTTTGGCGCCATCGAACGCCTTGCGCACCTCTTCGCGTTCGCATGCTTTCTGCAGGCCTTCCTCGCCTAGCTGATTGAGGAGAAGCACCGGGTTTTCGCGCGTCGACTTCCAGAGTTCGGGGTCGATTGTGCGGAACAAAGCCTCGATGCGGGGTTGCCATGTCCACAGCAGGTCGTAAGCGAACTCGCTTAGTTCTTCGAGCACGGAACTACGATGTTATGGGGATTGGGGAAGTGAAGGCGGTCGTGATGGCCGGCGGCGAGGGGTCGCGCTTGCGCCCGCTCACCAGCAACATGCCCAAACCGCTGGTCCCAGTCGCAGGCCGCCCGATCATGGAGCACATCCTTCTCCACCTCAGGCGCCACCAGCTGCGCGACGTGGTGGCCACGGTGCAGTACCTCGGCGCCTCGATCCGCAACTACTTCGGCGACGGATCGGAGCAGGGGGTGGCGTTGACGTACTCGGTGGAGGATTCGCCGCTGGGCACCGCGGGCTCGGTGATGCTTGCGCGCCAGCAGCTGAGCGAAACGTTCGTCGTGATCTCCGGCGACTCGCTGACCGACATCGACCTCGGTGCGGCGGCGCGTTTTCATCGTGAGCGGAAGGCGATCGCCACCATTGTGTTGAAGCCGGTGCCGAACCCGCTCGAGTATGGCGTCGTCGTCATCGACGAAGGCGGGGCGGTGCAGCGCTTCATCGAAAAGCCGAGCTGGGGCGAGGTCATTTCGGACCTTGCCAACACGGGGATCTACATCCTCGACCCGGCGGTCTTCGACTTCTTCCGGCCGGGTGAGGTCACCGACTGGTCAGGCGACGTGTTTCCCAAGCTGTTGAAGGAGGGCGAGCACGTCTTCGGCTGGATCGCGGATGGCTACTGGGAGGACGTCGGGAGCCACGCCGCATATGTGAAGGCGAACTTCGACTGCCTCGAGGGCAAGGTCAAGGTGCAGATCCCCGGCGACCGCGTGGGGGACACCACCTGGATCCACTCGGACGCGGAAGTGGATGCGGGCGCCCGTGTCGACGGGCCTGCTTTCATCGGCGCTGGCGCGAAGGTGCGAGCGGGCGCGTGGGTCAATGGGCCGGCGGTGGTCGGTGCGTACACGACGGTCGATTCTGGGGTGAAGCTCTCGAACTCCATCGTTTGGGACCACAGCTACATCGGGCTCAACTCGCGCCTGCGCGGATCGGTCGTCTGCCGGTCCGTGACGCTCAAGAACGGATGCCTGCTCGAAGAGGGCAGCGTGGTCGGCAGCGACGTGACGATCGGCGCGGGGTCGACGGTCAACGCCAACGTGCGCATCTGGCCGAACAAGGAAGTCGAGCCGGGCGCCGTCGTACACGAATCGATCATCTGGGCCGGGTCATGGAAGCGCGGCCTCTTCAGCTCATATGGTCTCAACGGCCTGATCAACATCGAGATCACGCCCGAGTTCGCGTCTCGGCTGGGCGCAGCAATCGGCGCCCTGACGCCGAAGGGGACCGAGATCGCCATCTCGCGCGACTACACGCGCTCGGCGCGGATGATCGGCCGCGCACTCATGTCCGGGATGATCTCGTCGGGCACGCACGTCATCGACCTGTCCGTCCTGCCGGCGCCTGTATGCCGCTACTGGGCGCGCCACAACCACGTGTCCGCCATCCACGTCCAGACTTCGCCGGTCGACCCGCGATCGGCGGACGTGCGCATCTTCGACGACCTGGGCCTCGACGTCGACAAGCGAAGCGAACGGCGGCTCGAGGGCCTGTTCTTCCGCGAGGACATCCGCCGCGTTTCGCACTACGAGATGGGACGCATCACGCGACGCGATGGTCAGACCGACCGCTACATGGAAGACATGCTCGCCAAGATCGACCTGGAGGTCGTGCGCGGTGCCGCCTTCAAGGTGGTGATCGACTACAACAACGGCGCGGCCGCGATGGTCCTGCCGCAGATACTTCGTGAGCTCAACTGCTCGGTCATCCCCTTGAACGCGGCGCCGGCAGAGATCGTCCTGGAGCAGGACGACCCGACTTTTCGCGGCCACCTCCAGGAGATGGGGGTGATCACCGCGGCGGTCAAGGCCAAGCTGGGCGTGTTCATCGACACGCCGGGGGAGAGGTGCTTCATCGTCGATGAAACCGGGACCGTGCTCGACCACGACACGGCCTTTGCGGTCTTGACGCAGCTTGCGCTGACCGGAAAGCCCGGCATGATCCTCGGGCCGGCGTCGTCGTCCCTCGCCTTCTCGATGATCGGCGAGCAGATGGGCAGCCGGTTTGTCCCGACCAAGATCACTCCCGGCGCTGTGCTGCGCGCCGCGCAGCATGCGGAAGCGGTGCTGGCATCAGATGGCAACGGCGGCTACTGCTGGCCCGACTTCGCCATCTCGTTCGACGCGATTTTCACCATCGCGCGCGTGCTCGAACTGCTGGCCAAGGGCGGCGCGTCGCTCGGTGGGCTTCGCTCTCGCATACCGCGGGTGACTCACCGCACCGCGGTCGAGTTCTGCCCATGGGAGGTCAAGGGGCGCGTGATGCGCACGATGATGGAAAAGCACCTGAAGGACCGCGTCGACCTCACCGACGGTGTGAAGGTGTTCGTCGACGACGGCTGGGTGCTGGTGGCGCCCGACGCCGACCGCCCCGAGTACTACATCATCGCCTCGACACTCGATCCGGGCCACGCGCAGCGGCTGGTGGATGAGTACTCGGAGCTGGTACGGTCGGTCGTTGCCGAGGCAGCGCCGCAAGCCGAGGCCGTCGTCGAGACCTAAAATCGTTTACTCGGTCGAGCGGGCGTAGCTCACCTGGTAGAGCGCAACCTTCCCAAGGTTGAGGTAGCCGGTTCGAGGCCGGTCGCCCGCTCCATTCGAATCTCGCCTCGACTGGGCCAAAAGGGTTCGAAACGGACCTAGTCGACCCATCCAAGGAGCGATTTGCGCAAAACGAACCCTATTTTTCGCGCCAAAGGATCTTTTTGCACAAAAGACTCCTAATCGTGACTTTCGCTTGCCGCGGTTTGAAACCTCAACTAGCGCCGTCGATTCAAACTGGGCTCTCATAAACTAGGGGCCCCGTTCTTGCCCGAAGGAGTGAGTGTCGATGGCGCGTAGTCCTCTGCTGTCACGTTTTCAGGCCTTGTTCGATGACTTCGATGAGGCCGAACGCACCGGCCGGTCGGTAGAAGCGGTTCAAGAAGAACGCCACCGCTTGCGGCTTACCCGGCGAGACTTCCTGAAGGCGACCGGGGCGACTGTCGGCGCAGCCGCGCTGAGCGGGCCCGTCGCGGCGCTCGCCGCGACAGCCGGCAAGACCGGCACCCAGGGCCGCATCGCGATCATCGGCGGCGGCATCGCGGGCTTGAACGCGGCGCTGACCCTGCAGGACGCCGGCATCACCTCGACGGTTTTCGAGGCGTCGAGTCGGGTTGGCGGCCGCATGCACTCGGACACCACGTCGTGGCTGAACGGCCAGACCAGCGAGCACTGCGGCGAGCTGATCGACAGCCGCCACAAGACGATCCTTGGGCTGGCGAATCGCTTCAAGCTCCCGACCGTCGACCTGCTCGCGGCGGAGCCTAACCAGTCGAGCGACACCGACTATTTCTTCGGCCAGTACTACACGAGCGCCCAGGCAAACAACGATTTCAAGCCCGTCTGGAACAACGTGAAGGGGGACCTCACGGAGGCGCCGTTTCCGACCCTGTACAACAGCTTCACGCAGGCTGGCTTCACGCTAGACCACATGAGCTTGTACGACTGGATCGAGAGCCGCGTGCCTGGCGGACACACGTCGAGCATGGGTCAGCTGCTCGACGTCGCCTACAACATCGAGTACGGAAATGTAACGTCGCAGCAGAGCGCACTCAACCTCGTCTATCTGCTTGGTTTCCAACCGCAGCCTGGCAACTTCCGGATCTTTGGCGCGTCCGACGAGCGCTATCACATCGCCGGAGGCAACGAGCGGTTGCCGCAAGCAATCGCGGCTGCACTGACCGCAAACACGGTCCAGCTGAACACTGCCCTCACCGGAATCCTGCACAACAACGACGACACCTACACGCTCAGCTTGAAAAACGGCAGCGTGACCACCACGAAGATCTTCGACCGGGTCATCATGGCGATCCCGTTTTCGGTATTGCGTAACATCCTCGGCTCGACGGCCAGCGCCTACAGCGCAGCCGGATTCACGAGCCTGAAGCAGACGGCGATCACGCAACTCGGCTATGGCGCGAACGCCAAACTCCAGCTCCAGTTCAACACGCGTTACTGGAACACCATGGGTCCCTGGGGTGTCGGAAACGGCTCAACCTACGCGGACACCGGGTACCAGAACACATGGGAGGTCACCCGCGCGCAGGACGGGACGACCGGCATCCTGGTCGACTACACCGGTGGCGGCGTCCCGCTTGCGTCGTTCAGCGGCGACCCGACCAATCAGGCACTGGTGCAGAAGTTCGCGAAGACGTTCCTCAGCCAGATCGAGCCGGTATTCCCCGGGATCACGAAGCAGTGGAACGGCCTAGCGACGCTCGACGTCCCACTGAACAATCCCCTCCTCGGGTCGTACTCGTACTGGAAGGTCGGCCAGTACACGCAGTTCAGCGGGTATGAAAAGGCGCGCCAACCAAACCCGACCACGGGAAAGTGCCATTTCGCGGGCGAGCACTGCTCGATCAACTTCCAGGGCTTCATGGAAGGCGGTGCCGAGGAGGGAGCGCGCGCGGCCAACGAGATCCTGAGCGACTACAAGGCCGGCATCTTTCCCTAGGAGCTGTTCTGCACCCGGTCAGGGATGCGTAGGGACATCGCGCCCCAGGCCATCGCGACAGCGGCGGCGATCCCTGGGAGAAAGGCGAGCAGCGCCCTCCCCGTGGCATCCCACAGGGCGCCTGCGATAAGCGGGATGACGAACGCGGTCGCGTACTGGAGCGTGAAGATCGCGGCGCTCATGCGTGCCACGCCGCCGGGCGGAGCCACGCGCGGCGGAAGGCTCAGCACAACCACGAACGCGAGCGCCGTCGAGAAGCCAAGCACGGGAGCCCAAACGACAGCACCGACACCCGGCGTGAGGACAAGGCCGAGCTGCGCCGCTGCCATGATCGCGGCCGATCCGATGAAACCCGCGCGGCCGGTCAGAAGTCGTGGCCAAAGCGCCACCGCCGGTGCGGTCAGGAGCTGCGCCCCATTGAGCAGGGCGAGGCTGGGGGAGATGAGGTTGTGGCGCGCGGTCTGGTCGAGGAAGTCGGGGATGAACGCGTTGGCCCCGAAATATGCGGCGGAGGCCATGCCCATAACGATGCCGATGCGGATCGCCTGGCCCTGCCGCCAGTCCGGCCACCAATGCGACGTCACGGTGCCGCCCCCCACGCGTGCCGGCGCGGCGGCCCCGATTGCGACCGCGCTCAGCAAGACGAGGACTGACCAGCTGGCCAGCGCCCATCGCCAGTCGCCGTGGGCGAGAGGCAGAACTCCGACCGGTGTGGTAAGTGCCGTCGGCAGCGTCTCACCAATCAGGATGCCGTTGCTGTAGACAGCGGTCGCGATCGCGATCCGGCGGGGAAACCACTCCCGGACCAAAGACGGAAACGCAGGTTGGGTGACCGCGACACCGACACCCATCAGAAACGTGGCGCTGAGTAGGACCGGGACGCTCGGTCCGAATCCGCGGAGGGCGCCGAACAGCGCGACCGATCCCAGGCCCGCGAGAAGCGCGCCGCGAACGCCCAGCTTAGCGATGAGAAGTGACCCAGGGACCGCGGCGATCGCCAGCAAGAGCACCGGGCCCGACACAAGCGCGCCGACCGCTTTCTCATCCAGATGCAGCTCGCGATGGATCAACGGGATGAGCGGCGGAACCGCAAGCATCGTCAGCCGAAGGTCGATCCCACCCAGCCAGAGCAGAACCAGCCGCACCCAATCGGCGCGCGTCAGCCTCACCGACTGCCCATACTGATCGCCGTGGCTGGACTACTCATCGTCACCGCCGCCGGACCCGAGGACCCTACGCGCGCGAGCATTCCCTTCCACATCGCGGCCAACGGGGCCAAGCCCGCGGGGACAGAGGTCGCGATCGCTCTGGCGGGCGACGCTGCCGAGCTCGTCAAGCCCGACGTGATCGCCAACGTGCTTGGCCTTGGGGTGCCCCCGCTGCGGGAGCTGCTGGACAAGTGCCTCGACAATGAGATCCCGATCTACGTTTGAAAAGGCTGTGCCGAGGCCCGTGGGGTCTTGCCGGAGATGCTCACACCGAATGCGAGATACATCACTCCGCCCGACCTCGTGCGGCTGACGATGGAGGCGGATAAAGTCCTCAGCTTCTAGTGGCGCCGATCGCCGCCAGAGCGCTCGGGTTCTCGAGCGAGGACAGGTCGCCCGGATCCTTTCCGATGTAGACCGACTTCACGACGCGGCGCAGGATCTTCGCGTTGCGCGTGCGAGGCAGGTCGCCGACGAAATGCACCGCCTTCGGCCGTAACGGCTTGCCCAGCGCGGCCGCCACCAGGTCCTGGAGCTCGGTGGCGAGCTGCTCGCTTGGTTTCTGGTTCGGGCGCAGGATGACGAAACAGACCAGCACCTCGCCCTTCAGCTCATCAGGCACCCCGATGGCCGCCGCCTCCGCGATCGCGGGATGGCCCACCAGAACCGACTCCACCTCGGCCGGGCCGAGGCGCTTGCCCGCGATCTTGATCGTGTCGTCGGACCGCCCGAGCACGTACCAGAGGCCGTCCTGCGGATCGACATAAGCCCAGTCGCCGTGCACCCAGACATTCTCGAACCGGCTCCAGTACGTGTCGATGTAGCGTTCGCGGTCACCCCAGAAGCCGCGCGTCATGCCTGGCCACGGATTCCGGATGACGAGCTCTCCTACCTCGCCGCGCACCGATCGGCCATCGGCGTCGAGCACGTCGGCGGCGATGCCCGGCAAGGGCCCTGCGAACGAACACGCGCGCAGGTGAGTTATCACGTTGCCGCAGAGAATGCCGCCTGAGATCTCGGTCCCGCCTGTGTAGTTGATGACCGGGATGCGGCCGCCTCCGATGTGCTGGAAGTACCAGTGGAACGGTTCCGGGTTCCACGGCTCGCCGGTGCCGCCGAGAATGCGGAGGCTGGAGAGGTCGTGGTGCGCCGGCACCTCGTCGCCGTGAGTCATCAGCCCGCGCACCAGCGTCGGCGAAACCCCGAGCACGGTGACCTTGTGATGGTCGACCATGCGCCACAGCCGGTCGGCCGCCGGGAAATCGGGCGTGCCCTCGTACAGCACCATCGTCGCGCCGAGCAAGAGCGTCCCGAAGATGAGCCAGGGGCCCATCATCCAGCCGATGTCCGTGTACCAGAACACGACGTCATCGGGCCCGACGTCGAATCCGTGCGCCATGTCCTGCGCGGCCTTGACCGGGAATCCGCCGTGCACGTGCAGAGTGCCTTTGGGTTTGCCCGTGGTGCCCGACGTGTAGATGATCATCATCGGGTCCTCTGGGTCGAGCTCTTCTGTGGCGAGCCGGTCCGGATAGTCCTCCAGGAGCACCTCCCAGACCTCGTCGCGTCCGTGGGTCCACGGGATCTCGCGCACGACGCGCCGGTGCACGATCACCTTCTTGACCGACGGGCAGCTGACCAGGGCGCGGTCGGCCGTCTCCTTCATGGGGACCACCTGCCCGCGGCGGTAAAACCCGTCG
>Ga0209804_1001339_pt1 | contig 16132 bp, 10 predicted proteins | sample GraSoiAngelo_139_FD_185896 | JGI IMG/M metagenome (GOLD analysis project Ga0209804, IMG submission 185896) | Grasslands soil microbial communities from the Angelo Coastal Reserve, California, USA - 14_0929_12_20cm (SPAdes) (version 2) | ecosystem: Environmental > Terrestrial > Soil > Grasslands ... | reverse complement strand
ACCCCCTGGGTTCTGGAACGCCGTGGGGTTGTATAGCTCGCGCTCGACGCCGGCGCCAATTTTGATGGAATGGGCTCCATGGATCCAGTTCGCATCGTCGTAGAATTGGTAAGAGTTCCAGGCGTGCAGATAGTGAGAGCCCGAGTTTACTCCGCCAAACTCGTCGGAAAGGTTGTCACTGCTGATCGTCAGCCGTGGTGCAGTCTGGTTGAGCGTGCTGCCCAAGCTCAAGTCGGCGCCCGCCGGATTGACCGCCTTGGAGCTAAATTGGTTGACTACGTAGTCTCGGTTATAACCAATGCGTGCGGCATTCACAAAGCTGGTGCCGAACGTGTGGGTCTCTTCAATCGCGACGGTCTGGCGCCTGGTGTGCGAGTTGGTAATGATCAGGTTCATTTTGTCGGGCTGCGTGTAATCCGCATCGTCAACCAGATAGGTCCCGAACAAGCTATCCTTGTCGCTAATCCTGTGATCGAGGCGAACAGTGCCGAAATTCTCCGGCACATCCTGCACGCCAGCGAAGATAAATTTGCCTGTATCAGTCACCGTACCGGCAGTGGCGTGCGGATACAATGCCAGCAAGGCCGCAGAGTAAGGGTTCACCATGACCGGGCCGGACACCAGGTTCCCGCGGCGCGCCGCGTCCGACGGAACCGTAATCGAAGTCGGAATGCCCTTGGTCTGGCGCAGCCCCTCATAATCACCAAAGATGAAAGTCTTGTCCTTGATGATGGGACCGCCTGCCGAGCCGCCAAACTGGTTGCGCCGGAAGGGCGGTTTCGGCTTGCCGGCCCCAACGTCAAAGAAATCGTTCGAGTCCAGGGCACTATTCCTGAAGAACTCGTAAGCATCGCCATGGAACGAGTTCGTTCCAGACTTGCTGACCGCGTTTACGACCCCGCCGGCGGCCCGTCCATACTCCGCTGAAAAGCCACCGGTCAAGACGGAAAACTCCTGAATTGCATCCACACCGAGGACTACGCCGATTACGTCCCCGGGGGCGGCATTCGCGTAATCCACGACGCTGATGCCGTCAATGCGGTAGTTGTTAAATGTCGTCCTACCGCCCGAGATGGTGTACTCGCTTCCGAAGCCACGGTTGCCGCGCGCGGAGGTGTCGTAACTCATCTGGGTCTCGATCTTGTCGACGCCCGGCTGAAGAGTGGCAAGCTGGGTCCAATCGCGCCCGTTCAAGGGCAGTTCGCGCACGGTTTGCGCTTCCACTTCGCCGCTGAGTGTCGATGAGGTGAGCTGCACAGCCGGCGCCGATTCGGTTACTTGCACCTTTTGCGTGGTCTCCCCGATTTTCATCGCTATATTGAGCTGCTGCTGAGCCCCTACGGCCAGCTCTATATTCGACTGAATCGCCGTGCTGAATCCCGTGGCCGTGACGGAGACCTCATAAGAGCCTGGCAACAAATTAGGAATCGAGTAAAAGCCGGCTGAGTCTGTGGTGGCCACACGGGTCACGCCCGTTGCCGTATTCCTGGCAGACACCTGGGCGTTGGGAACGACTGCACCGGAAGGATCATTGATCGTGCCCGACAAAGTTGCTCCGGCCACTTGGGCACGCACCTGGCTGGCAAAGAAAATGGCTATTGCTAAGGCAAACGAAACTAAGGCCAAAACGCGACACTCTCCTGGAAAAACTCTAAGCATTCGCACACCCTCCGAAGGTCAGAATCCTTACTGGGACGGTTACCTGTGAACCGATCACCCGATCGTTTTTCAATGACCCCTAAGAAAAAAGAAACACAACACCCAACTCAAAAAGCTCCCTACGATAAGCTAATACGCGTGCCGGTTTAGCACCCGGACCGCTTCGATGTCAAGCTGCATGAACCGGTAACAACTGCGGAAGGCTTGACCGTAAGGGAAAAGCGAAAGACAGCAGCCCAATCCTAAGGGCGCAAACCTTCTTACTCGCAGCCAGGTGGTTCAAAGATTGCATTAACGAGGCTGCTTCATTCACTACGCACTGCGAAGTTGTTAGCGCGACGCAGTCTCCTTCGAAGGCGCCCCGCGCCTCGAAGTCGGAGGCGGAGTGACGACAGCAGTCAATTTTCGGATCATGCCGTCGGATTTGCTCAACACGTAGAGTTCACCGTCGCCCCCTAAAGCCATGCGGATGTCCGCGCGACCCCCGCCGTAGGCCACACCCTCAGGATCCACTTTGGCTTCGGGATGGGCCGGATCTTGCGAGCGAGTGGTCGCCCCGCCGTTGCCCGGCAGCACATGGTCCGCAGGTGGCATTCCTCTCCTGCGGGAATACGTTTCAGCGACGATATCGAACATCCGGCGCTTGGCAGTTTGGCCAGCAGTACCCGTGGGTCCTTTGTAGACAATCTGCAACTCATGAATTTGCGCCTGCTGGTCGCGTTTTCCGTGCGCGGCAATCATCTCCCCGAAGTCGGCATAAAAAATCCTGCCGGTGGTCATGTCGTTGAAGATATATTTTCCGCGAAGTTGCGGCATCAGTTTCCCACGGTAGACGAAACCGTTGCCAATCGAATCTCCCTCGCGATGACTGTAGACAGCAACCGGGTACAGGGCCGCAACCGGCTCACTGATCCCCTCCACCTGGAGGAGATCTTTTTCGGGGAAAGGCACCGGCGGGCTCATGAGACTGCCCGTCTTGCCCGCATCGTTTACAAAAAACTGCTCGTTCCCTTCCCGCTCAGCATAACCGTAATTGCCGCCTTTGGTGATGATGTCGACTTCTTCCCAATAATGCACGCCAATGTCATCCGCGATCAGCGTTTTCGTCTCCACATCCCATTGCAAACGGTGTGGATTGCGCAAACCGTAGGCATAGATCTCGCCGCGAGCGCCGGTCACGGAGACAAAGGGATTCGGGTCCGACCCGGTGGACGGAATTCTGTATTGGCCATCGGTGCTGAGCGTGTCTTTCGGGCGCAAGTTGATGTTCGGAGTGATCCGCAGGATCTTGCCCACCAACGTGTCGAGCCGTTGCGGCAGAGTATGCGAGGGTCCCGGCGTTTCTCCGGAAGCGCCGTCGCCAATCGAAATATAGAGATTGCCGTAGTCGGCGTCCCCTGGCCGCGCCGACGGGTTAAAAACCAAATCGGCCATAGGGTGATTGCGATCGTAGCCGGTGCGCAGGATTTCACGCGCCGTACCCTCAAATGTGGAGTTGCGGATATTCGTGTCCGTCCACTCCACGAGCACTGATTCCAGGTGCGCGGGGCCCGCAGGCGGATTCACCACCGGAGTTGTGGAGTATCCCTTGATATCCAACGCCGAGAGGCGCGCATTTGTGGGGCTGGCCGACCCATCCAGGTCCGGCTTTTCCGTGTGCACGGTATAGAACTTGCCGTTTTTCGCATAAGCGGGATCAAAGGCAAACGAAACGATGCCGACGGTGTTGCCTAGATCGGAGGCGAACTTCGGGAAAATTTCCGAGAAATTCAAATACGGCGTGAACTTCTTGGTGCCCTTATCCAGAATGTATAGAGTGGAGCTCTGATCGTCCACGAAAAAGCGGGAACTCGCCAGTGGTGCGTTTGCCGGCTCCGAGCGTAAGGAAGTCACGCGGCCCAATTGCGCTTTGTAGTCGATTGCGCGCGAAGCCGAACCTCCGTGCGTCGGACTCGAAATAGGCAGTTCCGCATAATCCTCTAACAAGACTGAGGTGCCGTCCTTGCCGATTTGCGATCGCGAAGGGTACTGCGCGAATAGGACGGCCGTGCTCGTGACTAGGATGGCGAGCAGCACGAATCCAAAACGAAGTCTTGCAAACCGCTGGGCTATCCTTTGCTCCATTGCCATGGGGCGACCCTCCTCTTCCTCGTTTGCCCAGCAGATTAACACACTCGGGAACCCGGCGTGTGGGCATAGGAAATGATCAAGTCCAGGAAGTTCAAACGAAGTTGAAGAGGCTGGATTCGAGTCCTGAGGTCACTTCATTGCCATTTTCACTGGTCCCGGCTGTGAAGCCCTAGGTACTGAACAGCCTGCGCGGTCCCAGCTTCAGCGATTCTCGGCGCCTTGGGCCTTCCAGATGCCCCGTGACGTAGAGGTGAATCGCATTTTGATTCTCCGGCGCCAGGCGGATGAATTCCACGGCCAACTGCCTGGTTCCTTCTTTGCGGATGATCCGCGCAGACTCATTGAGGGAGGCGTCAAACTCTGCAATCTTGAACTCCAACGCCACTTCCTGGCCCACCTCTGCGTCGATCGCGGGTTGAAGCAGCATGCCGCTCTCACTGATGTTCAAGCTGCGTAAAGGAAACTGCCGCCCCTTCCAAGTGCAATTGACTTCTGTAAACAGAGGCAACCGGGCCGCGTGCCTCTTGCCTTTCCAGTCAGGCAGATCCAGAGCAAGCAGCATCCGGCGCAGGCGATCTGCGGAAATAGGCTTCGTGACAACCAGGTCCGCACCCTCGCCGAAGGCTCTACGCAAGGTGCCGACGTCGTTCGTGGCGCTGAGCATTACTATGATGGTCTCACGGTTGGGCTTGGAGTTGCGGATTCGGTGGGCCAATTCAAGTCCGTTGAGTTCGGGCAATCGCATACCCACAAAGGCCACATCAAACCGCTGTGTCTCTCCCCTTTGTCCGGCGGCCTGATAGTCCCCAAACGGCAGCACGGTATGACCCAAGGGAGTGGCCAGGGACCTCATGAGGTGCGTCGTCTTCGGTTCGTCATCGGTGACCATGATTTTGAGCGACATGAATCTGGCCTCTGTGATTGATTCTCGCCCGGGTATACCCGAGTAAATAGAGAATACGCCCGAGACGGCGCACGGTGTGAAAGACTGGATCAAGAGATGTCTAAAGCGTGAAGCCTGGGTCGCCTCTTATCCCGTAAGGCGGAGACTCCCGGCGCTGGCTAACTCTGGTGATTGCCTTACGGCAAACGTCGCTACTCGTTCCACTCGCTTGAAACAGGGTAGAGATTCTACGGGGTCGGGAACTTCGGATGAATCGGAGATGGTTCCCCGGTGCCAAAACCGATATAAACACGAGCGAGTTCGCGATTGGCAGGCCCGCAATTGCAAGGGGCCGATGCCCGAGCGCCTGCAGGATTTTTGATGTACGATTGGCGGCGTCACGGATCACTGCCAATAAAGAGTAAGCCCCCCCGATAATGTTCGCCCGAAAACGGACTGATGCTCACGGATATTTGTCTTCCAGAGGCGTAGATATTGGCCTTATGGAGGATTGCATTCTCTCACCACACCGCACTCGTTGGTGGTTGCCTTCCCCGTTCTTCTTAGAACCTTGGGTATATCAGGGAATCTCTCAAAATGTTGTAGTCCCGTTCCATAGCCATCGGTTAAGCGTAGCATTTTGGCGGGCCGTGGCCAAGCCACGGTCAACCGCCGGCGACCGCTGGGTCGTCTGATCCGCCTATCCAATAGCACACCTGTGCTAACTAAGCCGTTACTCTAAGAGCTCTTGACCCCATTTCCGGAAGGCGCACAGCGCATCCCCTTCCGTTAGACTTAATAACAGAAGTGTGCCCCTCCGGGAGGTCAAAATGGAAATTCCGGCTCTTGATTGTGCCCCTCCGGATATTTCACGCGCGATTCGTTGGATCGACCAACAGATGCCGACGGCACTGGAGGCGGGTTGCTCCAGCAGGTGAGCTTGCATCGCCGTACGTCCTTGATTTTGGCGTTCCTGCTGCTGGTGCATGTCGGCTGGATCGTGTGGAAGTCCGCCACCAACATGCCGACCATTGATTTCTTGACGTTCTGGAGCGTTTCCCATGCTCTCTCTCGGAGACCGATCGTGAATATCTATTCGCCGGACAGTGAACGCGACATGGCGTCTTTGGCGGTCACCGAAGCGCGATCGCCAAACGCCTCCGATCTTCAGCGGCAAGCCACCGCGAACGTCACCCAGCTCTACGCTGGCAGGATCGACGCCACCGGAACGCCGTTTCTTTACACAGCGATCGGATGGCTTTCCTCGGGCAATTTCGGAACGGATCAGAAACGTTTTGTGTTCGTCTGTACGCTGTGTCTGGTCCTCTCGATGCTGGTCCTCAAGAACGTGTTGCGGTTTTCCGTAGTTGAGATCTTCCTGCTGATCATATTTACCGCCACTTACTACGCGCCGGTCCTTGCGGACATGCAGGTAGGGAACGTAAACGAGATTCAGCTGTTCGCGATCGCCGTGTTCATCTTCTTCACGGCTCGAGCCCAGCCCCTCCTTGCGGGCCTGACCATTGGCACGGCTACGATGCTCAAGCCGACGCCGGTCATGGTTTTGGCGCTGAGCGTGATCGCCGGGCTCGCCGATCGCGAGTATCGGCAACTCTTACGTATGCTCGCGGGTTGCTTGATCGCGGCTGCGGCATCCTTCTTGGCGTCGGCGGCCTACTTCCGGAATCCAGCGATCTGGCTCGACTTCCTCCAGAGTTTGCCCAAAACGCTCAACGGAGTCTCATATTCGCTACAGAATGGAAACTTCAGTCTCTCTGCGCTCCTTTTTGGCGCGACCGGTGGTGGTTCGGCAGTAATTCTGCTGGTTCTCCTGGTTGCCTTTTCGTGGCTATTGTTCACAACCCGTCGAGGCGGTGCCTGGCAAGCGCCAAACATGTTGCCGAAGGAGATTGACGGGCCGCGGCGTATGCACACCGCTTTCGCCGTGGGCGGCGGTGGCTGCGCCATCATGCTGCTATCCAGCCCGCTCGTGTGGCCGCACTACTATCTCCTGCTTTTACCTTTGTCGCTGTATGTGATGCGGCCGGTCTTTGAAAGCAAAGATGCGTCCTCTCTGCGAGGCATTGGGATTCTGAGCGTGGCGGCCTTAGTGCTACCGTTTGTTCTGTTCTTGATGTTTTCGTTCCTGACTGAGCTGATCGTGAGCAACAACGCACGGAGCATATGTATCCTGTTCATCCTCGCGACGGTCTCCACCCTGGCGCTAGCTTCGTATCGCATCTGGCAACAACGGAGAGCGTTGATTGTTTCGAAATCCGATCCCGTAGGGAGCGCCTAGCAGCGGCACAAACCAGAACCAGTGCATCCGCCACCGTGGCGATATCGTCAACGAAATTTGGATTGTGGTATCGTTCGCCGAGGTCAGTCATTTTGACCTCCGGCGCAGCCAATGCAACAAAAAAAACACTAGAAGCCATTGCACAACCCTCCGTAAGACGATCATGAAGCAGGCGATATGAAAGAAGGCTCGGTAGATTTCAGCGGTCGTAGCACACCACCAGACGGCGGAAATTTCCCAACCAAGCGAAGGTGCCCTCTACCGTCCAGCGCCGAGCTGCCGCGGAGTCTCGCGCCGCGATTGCGCAGATCCCGTTGACCGCGAGCGACACGGAAATCGGCGCGGGCGTTGCTTCGGCGGTCGATCCAATTATCAAAGCCATCGAGCAGCGCCGGCGAAAAGACGATCTCGTTTCAGATGGCTATCTCGTCCTCCTCTAGCGCAGCGAACACCCATTGCCCGTGCAGCAGTTTGAACAGGAACGAATTTCTGATCGGTGATCTTTAACCCAACTACGTTGAGACGACGGAACGAAGTGGGAGAGAAGTACCTGATAGAGATGCTTTCGTCTTATCTCACACGGTACTTTCTGCGCAAAACGCCGCAGGCGCTGTGATATTAACTAACTAACTCTAACTAACTGGGAACAGAGATACTTGTAAAAGTGGAGGCGGGGGGAGTCGAACCCCCGTCCGAAAAGCGCTACGGCCCGAAGCCTACATGCTTATCGCATTCGATTTGGTTCGCCGGCTGCGCTAGGAACGCGCAAGACGCGCTACCGGCTAGTCCGATTGATCTCGCCGGAAAACCACGGACCGAGGTCCGCCGGCCAGCCCACTGTGTGACGCCTCGGTCCGAGCCCGTGGGCGAAGCTCGGGGAGACGGGCTACGCTAGGTTTTTCTAGGCAGCCAGAGCCAACTCAGTGTTGGCAGTTCTGTTTTTCCACCCGGTTGCGGGCAGGTGGCGCCCGGCATGCCTTCGGGTCGCCACAGCTTCCGTCGAAACCGTGTCGCCCCCGTTGGATTATTCTGAATTATACCACCTCAAGGTGGAGGCGTTCAGGGCGCCGGTAATCCGCGTCCGTCAAACCGAGCCCAATACGAGTAGCGCCTACCTCGCTACGCCCTTGTGCTGTCGCTGTTGACAATGCTTTTCCGGCCTCACAATAATGAATGCCGTTATGCATGCAAGCCGGCGAGGGCTTCGGTGACGCGAGGCACCAGCGAAGTGGACAGGGCTGTCTCGCGGACGTTGCGTGAAACGCTGTATACGCTTCAGCGTACCGCGGAAGAGCTGAACCAGGCGCTTAATGACTTGGTTGCAGCCTGCGGCAGCAACCGTCCCACCAATGCGCTTCCGCCAATTTTGCGAGCCCAGACTGCTGCGGCATCTCTGGCGGCTTCGCTCGAGGTGCTCTCCCGATTCGTGGCTTCTTGTGCGCCCGCGGCGGCTGACATAGTGGAGGAAGAGGAAACACCTACACCCAGACCCCGCAGCGGTTCCGCAGCCGAGCGCCAAGCGACGCGACCCGCACCTTCCATCGAAGAGCCTCCGCCATCTGAACCACCCGGCGAGGATGCCGTGCTCGAGATCGACGACGTATCGCTGGTTCAGGAACCGTTAGCTAAAGATTTAGCTACCGCTGACGTCGATCCGCGGATAGACTCCCCTTCGGCGCAAACGATTGGGCGGGGTCATGCATCTGACTTGGCTGGGCAGCGCGCCGCATCGCTCAGAGAGATTTCTGCTGGTCCTGGGGGGCGTCCGGCGGCCAATCCTATAGAGGAGTTGCCGGCTGCAGCGGCGTCGTTTGACATTTCGACGCTGCAACCGGAGGAGCAGGATTTGCACCGGCGGGCGAATCGCGTCGCCAAGGTTTCCATGCAGGATATTAAAATGCTCCGTCCGAATGAGGTCCGTTTGGGACGCGAACATAAAGACATTTGCTTGCGTTTGCGGGATGATATCGAAAAGGCTCACAAAGAATATGACCGGCGTTTTCAGTCGATCCTGGGCCATCCTGTCGATTATTTCTACGATTGGATGGTCGAAATTCTGGGCGAGGGAAACCCAGAGAACCTCGGCGAGTATCCCTATCCCTCTCCGGTTTTGCGGCGCTAATTTGCTCGCGTTCAAGACGCCACGCGGAGATGTGTCTTCTCTCGCCGCCCCGCGAGAAAGGATCAGTGTCCGCAGATTCTTGGTGCTGCCGATCGTTTTGTTATGCGCGCTATGCTTCTGCGACTCGAACCCAGGCATAGCGTCGCCGTCAGCGCAACACGCCGTTCAGCAGGCGACGACCCAAAGGCGTCCTGCCGCAAAAAAGAAGTCCTCCGTGACTCCCACCAGGCCGCCCGTTACTACTTCGCTTGCGGAGCAGCAACTTGAGCGACTGGCACGCGATTTACACGAGCACCCCATGGGAACCGCTTACCTGCGGCTGGTGCAGTTTGCGGAAAGCGAAAAGGGTACCGCGATCGGCGCCCGGGCCGCATTGGCTTTGGGATATTACGACTACACACGTGCGCATTTCACCGAGGCACGGAGCTGGTTCGAGAAGGCCGCTGCTGATCCATTGCTTCCCGATTACGCGATGTTCTGGGAAGCGCAGAACGATCGTGCTGCGGGAGCCGTGGACATTGCTCTCGTCGAATTGAAGCGGTACCGGCAGCGCTATCCCGATAACGCCATGAGCGATTCAGCCGTGGAGGCTCTGGCGCAAGCGGCGATTGCCGCGGGCCAGCCTGGCGATGCAGTGGCTGCGCTCCAGGAGTATCCCAAGACAACCGCGAAACCGGCCCTTCTGCTATTGCGCGCCCAAGCCAACGAAAAGGCCGCTGTGGCTAGAGGCGAGAAGCCCGTCGCCGCGGCCAACGATTACCTCGACGTCATCTATCGTTTCCCCTTGAGCGATGAGGCGAAAGTTGCCGTGGAGCGCATTCCTTATCTGCAGGCGATTGTAGGGGAACAGTTTCCAGGCACTCCAGTGGAAACCGAAATTAGCCGCGCCGAAGCGCTCTATGATGCGCGCCGCTGGCGAGACGTTCGCAAGGCCTACGAAGATCTGCTGTCGAAGCTTCCCGGCGTGCCGCACGATCGTGCCGCGCTACGCCTCGCGCAGGTTCAGGTGCAATTGGGCGGCGGTGCTGATGCACTTGCGTCCCTGAAGGTCACGGATCCTGAGCTCGATGCGGAACGCATCTACTCGCTTTCGCAGGTGCAGCGCTCTGCCAAAGTGGAAGCGGAAATGTTTGCCGCCATCGAGCAGGTCGTTTCGACTTATCCCCAAAGCCCCTGGGCGGAAGAGGCGTTGTTCGCGGCTGGCAATTATTACTGGTTGAATTTGGATCGCAGCCACGCGGCCGAATATTACCGGAGAATTCTGTCCGCTTTTCCGAGCGGAAAATATGCGTCCATCGCCCTGTGGCGTATCGCCTGGACGGCATACATGTTGCGGCAGCCCGACGCGGCCAGCCAATTCGAGCGGTATCTGACGAAGTATTCAACGTCACCGCAGGTAGTGAATGCGCTTTACTGGCTGGGCCGAAGTGCCGAGCATGCCGGGAATGCTCCCCGCGCGCGCAGCTTCTATCTGGCCGCCGTGGAACGCTTCCCGCAGACGTATTTTGGCGAAAGGGCCGCCCAGCGCCTGCATGAAATCGGCACACAGCCCACAAGCCCTGCCGAAATCCTCACCGTAATTCCGCCAGTCTCGCCTTTGCCGCCGCTGGACGGCCCTTTGCCGGCCGCCGCGACCCAGCGCTGGGCGCGCGCTCAGGCGCTGCAAAGCATCGCCTTTGACAGCTCCGCAGAATTGGAACTGCGTTCGGCTTATTCCGATACGCATGCCGCGGGCCTGCTCCTCGCCATCGCCAAAGCCGCCGAGCAGGCAGGACACTACGGCGCGGGAATCCTTGCTACGCGCCAAATGGTGACTCAGTTCGAGGCGCGTCGCGTCGATCAGATTCCCGATGAGGCTTTGCATACTGCGTATCCGTTGCCCTATCGCGATTTGATCGAGCGTGAATCGTTCCACTACCACCTGGATCCCATGCTCGTCGCCGGACTGATCCGCCAGGAATCGGCTTTTGCCACCGACGCAGTCTCCTATGCCAATGCCGTCGGCCTGATGCAACTCTGGCCGCCCACGGCCACAAAACTGGCGCACAGCCTCAAATTCAAATACGCGCGAGGGCGCCTCTTCGATCCAGAGTACAATGTGAAACTCGGCACGTTGTACTTGTCCGATCTGCTTGCCGCCTACGGCACACCGGAAGCCGCTCTCGCGGCTTACAATGCCGGCGAGAATCACGTCGAGGAGTGGAGCGCCGGCCAGAATTATCAGGAGACGGCGGAATTTGTTGAATCCATACCCATCACGCAGACGCGCGAATACGTCCAGATCGTGGCCCGCAACGCGCAGCTTTACCGACAAATCTATCGGCGCGGCCCCGCCACTGTGGCCAAAGCTTCCGATACGCCTTCCGATACGGCTCCCGCATCTCCTTTGCCGGCGGGTGTTCGTCCATAGACTCCCTCACCCTTTCGAAAATCAATTATGACCAGTCCCGCTGAAGCCAGACCGACTGCCGACAATATCGCCAAAACGGCGCGATTGATGCTTTCCGAGAAGGCCGAATACTTCACTGAATCGGTCATTCGGGAGATGACGCGCTTGGCCCTGCAGTACGACGCCGTCAATCTGGCGCAAGGATTCCCAGATTTCCCGGCCCCTGCAGAAGTTAAGGACGCCGCACGCGCCGCCATCGCCGCCGACGACAATCAGTACGCCATTACGTGGGGAGCGAAACCTTTGCGCGATGCAATCGTCGAGAAGTTCGCGCGCACGCGGGGCGTGACTGTCGATCCCGAACGCGAGATCACAGTCTGCTGCGGTTCCACCGAAGCGATGATTTCGTCCCTCATGGCCATCATCAATCCCGGTGACGAAGTGGTCATCTTTGAGCCCTTCTACGAAAACTACGGCCCCGACGCCATACTTTCAGGCGCCAGCCCGCGCTTTGTGCGCCTCCATCCGCCAAATTGGGAATTTGACCGCGCGGAACTCGCGGGCGCCTTTGGCCCCCGCACCAAGGCCATCATTGTGAATACTCCCAATAATCCGACCGGCAAGGTCTTTACTCTCGGCGAACTCGAATTTATTTGCGAACTCTGCTTGCGCTGGAACGCCTTTGCCATCACAGACGAAATTTACGAGCACATCATCTATGACGGCGCTCGTCACATCTCCATGGCATCCCTTGAAGGCATGCGCGAGCATTCCATTACGATTAACGGCATGTCGAAAACCTATGGGGTTACGGGATGGCGAGTCGGATGGGCCATTGCTCCGCCTGGCCCTACCGAAGCCATTCGCAAGGTCCACGACTTTCTCACCGTCGGTGCCGCCGCGCCGCTGCAAGCCGCCTTCGCCCTCAAACTACCGGATTCCTATTACCAACGCCTGGCCGAAAGTTATCTCGCCAAGCGCGATCGTATGCTGCGCATTCTCGAAGACGCCGGTTTCGAGTGTTTTCGTCCGCGTGGCGCCTACTACATCATGACGGATATTTCGCGCTTTGGATTCCCCGATGATGTGACCTTCGCGCGCGACATCGTGCAGAGAATCGGCATCGCCGTAGTTCCGGGATCGAGCTTTTACAATAATGTCGCGGATGGCTCTCATCAGGTGCGCTTCACATTCTGCAAGAAGGAAGAGACTCTCGCTGCTGCCGCCGAGCGGCTCTCGCGTTTGCATCCATCCTAATCAAGCTAATCAAGCCGCGCGCCTCAACAAGCCAGCCAGTGATGTGCTAGAATCCGCCCCCGCACCAAAAGGAGATCAAGGAGAAGACTCGATGGCCATGGAGTTCGACCTGATTCCTTTCGATACCAGGGTCGAAGAGAACGGTGAGGGAGAGAAGGTTGACGTCAGTGCGACCTCCACGCGCACTTTTTTCTGCGTTATGGTCATCACCGACCAAATCGAGCAGGAATCTATCGACGTTTCCATCTGGGGCTCAGCCGATGGCGAGAACTGGGGCGCCCACCCCATTTTGAAGCTGCCACAGCAGTTTTACCGTGGGCAGACGCGCGCCGTTCTCGAGCTGGTTTTGCGGCCGGAGATAAAATTCATCCGTGCTCGCTGGGAGCTGAATCGCTGGGGCCGTGTCGCCCCGCTCCCGATGTTTCGACTCGGACTTCACCTGCAGGAAGTACCCGCTATGCCGCAGCAGGTCAGCCCCGCCAGCGTTTCCGCGGGAAGCTAGATCCGCATTCCAGGCGACAGAGCGACTTCAGCTAGCGAGATCGAAACTCTGCAGATAATTTGGCAGCGTTACAGGCCAGTGCAATTCCGACTGCACGGCGGACTCCAGCGCCTTTGCTGCCGCCGGTTCCCCGTGCACCAGGAACAGTTGTCGGGGTGGCGCAACGGCTCCCGCAAGCCACCGCATCAGTTCGCTGCGACCCGCATGCGCCGAAAATTGCCGGAGGTTTACGACTTCGGCCCGCACGGGAACATTTTCCCCGTGAATTTGGACCGATTTCGCTCCTTCCTCTAACTCTCGGCCGTGGGTGCCTTGGGCCTGAAATCCGGCGAGCAGCACGCAATTGCGCGCGTCCGGCAGGCGCTGTTGCAGGTGATGTAGCACGCGTCCCCCAGTAGCCATGCCGCTCGCCGAGATAATGAGGGCCGGCGTGTGCACGCTATTGATCTGTTTCGATTGTTCTGGGCTGCGCATCACGTGCAACGCTTGTACCGCGAAAGGCTCTGCCCGAAGGTCATCCGCGTTGAGCTTCAAATCTTCCTGGTGTCGCCGGTAAATGTCAGTGACGTCTATGGCCATCGGGCTATCCATATAAATCGGCAGCGGGGGGATTCGCTTCTCGCTTTCCAGGCGCCGAATGTAGTAGATCAACAGTTGCGTGCGATCCACCGCGAACGCCGGCACAACGATCACTCCGCCACGCTGCGCGACGCGATTGATCACCTCAGCTAACGCCACATCGGGCGGTGGCGTGCCAGGATGGTCGCGGTCGCCGTAGGTCGATTCGCAAAGCACGAAATCAGCCCGCGGCGGCTTCTCCGGATCTTTCAATAGCACCTGGTCGTAGCGGCCGAGGTCGCCGGAAAAAAGTATGGTCGTATTCTTGGCGCTCTCCGTGATGACCAATTCCAGGCTCGATGAACCCAGAATATGGCCCGCGTCATGCGAGCGAATGAGAAACTCCGGGCTAATACGGCACTCACCCAGCCGCGGCATGGACGCAAATTTCTTGAGTGTCGCCACGACTTGGTCCTGCGCATAGAGTGGCAGCGCTGGCTTATGCGAACTGTAGCCGTGCCGTGTCGCGTGTTCGGCATCTTCTTCCATCAAGTGCGCCGAATCCGGCAGCAGTAGCGCGCAGAGTTCTTGGGTTGTGGCATTCGCAAATATCGGCCCCCGAAAGCCGCCGCTGACTAGCCTTGGCAGATAGCCAGTGTGGTCCAAATGCGCATGCGTGAGCGCCACAAAATCAATTGTGGCCGGCGCTTGGGGAAGCTTTTGCCAATTGCGCTGGCTTAGTTCGTCGCCGCCTTGAAATAAGCCGCAATCAATGAGCAAACGCTTTTGATTGGCTTCGACTAAATATTTAGAGCCTGTGACAGTTCCTGCCGCGCCTAAAAATGTAATGCGTGCCATGAGCCGCCTATTGTAATCGCCCGCCGCACCGCTGCAAGGGTCGGCTGCGCGCAACGCAATTGCCAGGGCAACGAAATGCACCTGCGAGCCCGGTTCACAAGGGAAAGCAAGAGCAGAGTTTGGTGGAGCCGAAGGGATTCGAACCCTCGACCTCCTCGATGCCATCGAGGCGCGCTTCCAACTGCGCCACGGCCCCACCGGAAGGATGAATTTTTATAACACCCGGTTTGGATAAGGTCAAACGTGAAACCGTCCCTGAAGAGACCGGGACCCGGCATTTCGGATTGACTCGAAAGAGCCGCCGGCGTATGTTTTGCCTCAAATAGCCACAGCAGCCTGGAGACCAAGTATGAGTAAACACGATTCCACTCGCCGCTCCTTTCTGAAGCGCGCAGCCGTGGGCGCCGGAGCCGTCGCCGGGTCGGGCCTTGTCCCCGACGTTTACGCGCAGGCACTCGACCAGCATAAGGACGATGCCGCAGCAGGCGCGTCGCGTCCCACCTCGATTCAGCATGGCGCGTTTTTCAATTATGAGCAGGCCGCCACGATTGCGGCGTTCTCCGAACGCCTGATGCCCGGCGCACCCGGCAAGGCCGGTGCGCGCGATACGGGTGTTCTCAACTACATTGATCTGGCGCTCGCCGGCGCTTATGCCGATCTTCAGGATTTCTACCGGCGCGGGCTCGCTCAGCTCGACGCCTACTGCCGCGCGACTTACAAACAACCTTTCGTCCAGCTCGAGCCTGCGCGCCAAGACGAAGTCATCACTGCGCTCGAACAGGGTAAAGCGGCTGGCTTCAGCTGGCCGACCGCGCCGGAGTTCTTCAACGTCGTTCGCACGCACACCATGGAAGGCATGTTCGCCGACCCGATCTACGGCGGCAACCGCGACTTTGCGGGCTGGCGCCTGGTGGGCTTCCCCGGCGCTCAAGGCAATTTCACGGCGACGGATTTGCAAAACAAGCAAACCTTCACGCGCGCGCCCATTACCGGCCTGCAAGCGCAGGCCGGCTTGCAGGCGCAGGCCAAAGTTTCCGGACGGACGGAGTAATCCATGGCCATCGAAAAAACAGACGTCGTCATCGTAGGCGTGGGCGCAGTGGGCGGCATCCTCGCCGCCGAACTCGGGAAAGCCGGCATGAAGGTCATCGGCCTGGAGCGAGGTCCGCGCCTCACCACTCAAGATTTCAGCGCGCTCGATGAATTGCGCTACTTCCAGCGCCAGGAGTTGCGTCCCAATGCCAAGCGCCAGCCGGTCACCTGGCGCCCCAACGCAAAATCCAATGCCAAGCCGCTGCCGATTCTGAACTACGGCAATCAGGCCGGAGGCGGCACGGTCCACTACGGCGCCCTTTCCTGGCGCTTTCACGAAGACGACTTCCGTGCGCGCTCCCACACCATCGAACGCTATGGCGCCTCGGCGATCCCGGCCGACTCATCGCTCACCGACTGGCCCTTGACTTATGCCGACCTCG
>Ga0209804_1001338_pt1 | contig 16137 bp, 10 predicted proteins | sample GraSoiAngelo_139_FD_185896 | JGI IMG/M metagenome (GOLD analysis project Ga0209804, IMG submission 185896) | Grasslands soil microbial communities from the Angelo Coastal Reserve, California, USA - 14_0929_12_20cm (SPAdes) (version 2) | ecosystem: Environmental > Terrestrial > Soil > Grasslands ... | reverse complement strand
TTCCGGCTGCACGAGCCTCGCGCAGGGGCGAGACGATGACGTTGGCGCCCAACGCGCGAAACTCCCGCGTCAGTTTTCGCTCGGCGTCGAGCTGCAGGTTGATCAGGGCCGAACAGACCGCGGCACCGCTTCCCAAGGCCAACAGCGCCACGCCCAGGCGGCCGCGGCTGGCGCGAAACAACTTCCAAAGTATCCGCCAGAACATCACTCGCCTCGCAGAACCGGGGCAGGCTCATATCGTGCCGCGCGCCGCAGCGGCACGAGGCTGCCAGCCAGTGCCACCAACACCGCAAGCGCCAGGATCACCGGCAGCAGGATCAGGCGCTGCGTAGGCGGAACACCGAAGACGCTTCTCCCGAGCAACTGCGCCAGGCCCAGGCCGAGTGCGTAGCCCGCTACGCCGCCCGCCAGCGCAAGCAGCGCCTGTTCAGCGAGGAAGAAGGCGCCGACCAGCCCAGTGCCCGCGCCCAGCGCTTTCATCAATCCGACTTCGGCGCGGCGCTCAATCACTGTCGTTGCGGAAGTGGCACCGACCGCGAGCGCCGCGGCTACCAAGGCCGCCAGCGTCATCAGCCACATCAGCGCGCTCAGGCGCGTCAGGATGCGCCCCTCCCCTTCCGCCACGCGGCGGATGGGACGCGCCTCGACCCCCGGCAGCACTAGCTGCACCTGGTGCGCAATCGAGGAGATGTACGGAGTACAAAACCATCGGTCGTACTCCGCCGGGCTCATCTTGTCCGGGTCGCGCCGCGCGAACTCCTCCTCGGGCTTGGTCATCGCACTCACCAGCAGGCGCCGGAAGCTCCCCAGGCGACCGGCCAGCTTCTGCGCCACTTCGAGCGGCGCTACCAGAACTTCGTCTTCTGGCCCTCCGGTTGAAAGGATGCCAACGACCTGCAAGGTGGCTGCACGCCTGGTCGCCACAGAAGAATCAGAGCCCGCACGAACGTCCACCGTGTCGCCAGGTTTGATTCCCACGCGGTGGGCCAGCGCTGCGCCGACCACGCACTCTGCCGCGCCATCGGCGAACCAGCGGCCGTCCACGCGCCACCACGGGTGCGTCTTGGCGACGCCTGTGGCAAACGTCGCGCCATCAGGCACTGCCACGACGTGGTTGTACCACGTGCCCAGGAGCGTCGCCTGAAGGCCGCTGCGCGTCGCGCTCGCCTCGGCCGGGGTGCCGGAGATTTGCGCTTCCACTGGAACCTCGAGGAACGGCGCAAAGCCGATGATGTTGTTTCGCCAAAAAATCGTCTTCAGCTTGCCCAGTTCGGCCTCCGGCAAGTACGAGCCGGCGTCCACGGGACGATAGTCCACCCCTCCGATTTCGAGTGGAAGGGTATCGGCCTGCGGGGTGACCAGTAGATTGGCGCCCAGGCTGCGGAACTCCAGCGCCAGCCGGTCACCCACATCGAGCACCACACTCAGCGTGCCAGTGGCCACGGCCATGCCCAGCGCCAAAGCCGCCGCTGTCAGTACTTTGCGACGCGGCGTGCGCGCGAACGACTCTCGTACGATGCGAAGGAACATTTGTGCTCAGGGAGCTACTTGGGGACTTGCGTCGAAGCCTGGGCCAGCGCAGATAAATCGATCACCAGCTCGCCGGCTTCCACCCGCGAAGGCAAGCGGACGGGGTTGCATCCCCCCGCGTCGCCGATCGAAGGAATGTAGATCGCCGAGCCGCAGTGCCGGCAGATCACATTGGAGGCGTCTTGGCGGTAGCCGACGGGGCCGCAAATCTGGCAGGCATCCAGCGCCGTGCCCCAGCCATTGGGCTTGCGAATCACCAGGAGACGCACGGCGGCGCCTTGAATCTCCACCGTATAAATGTGCAGGTCCCCGTCGCTCACCTCGGCAAGCGGGATGGCGACGTGCCCGCCCTGCGCCGAGACCAGCCGGGCCTCCGGCGGCGCTGCTTTGACGCGGTCATAAACAAAATCGGCGGCCAGCGCCGACACCACTGCCAGGCAGGTGAATGCCGCGGCAAACATCCACCGGCGCTGCTTGCGCCGTTCCCACTCGACCCGGCGGCGCTCCGCGTCATTAGCCGTGGCGGCGGGCGCGCCGGCCAGCGGAATCGCCAGCCACTCGCGCAAGACCAGCAACGCGGCTGCGCCCAGGATGAAGACAAAGAAGAAGACATCATTGCGCACGATCGGGCCAACGATTGCCATCTCGCGCTTGCTCGAAGGGATCCACTGCGCCTCGCTAATTTCATGCAGACCCGTCATCGCCAGCTGAAACGCCACCAGAATCAAGATCGTGCTGGTAGCAGCGAAAAACCGGCCGAGCGGGATCCGCAGCGTGCCCTGGAAGAAAAACAGGCCCACGGCAACAGCCACGCCCAATCCCAGGCCTGTGCCGATCCAGGTGCCAAGGCCTTCGCTGGACAATTGCACGGCGCGGAGGATCAGCGCCAGTTCTGCGCCCTCGCGGAGTACCATGAGAAAGACGAATGTTGCCAACCCTATGCCTGCGACTCGCGTGGCCCGCCGGGCGTAGGTTTCTACGCGCTGTTCAATTTCTTTCTTCAGGTGCCGCGCGACGCGGTTCATCCAAACGATCATGGTGACCACAAAGAAGGCGGCCAGCAGCAGCAGCAGGCCCTCGAAGCCGTCCTGGCTCACTTGCCAGCGCTCCAGGGCCAAAGAGACTGCGAGGCTGGAGGCCACCGCCATCGCCACGCCGGCCCAGACGTAACGCGCGAGCTGGGGACGAGCAGTGCGGTTCAGATAAACGAGGACGATGCCGACGACCAGCGAGGCCTCGACACCTTCGCGCAGGGCGATAAGCAGAGCTGAGAGCAACAGGGGTCTCCTAGTTGCAACTGAGTTACAACTACGCTTCCCAGTCTACCTGCCCTGCGAAACTCCGTCAAGGAAATTAGCTCGCTTCGTGTGCACGTCCCGTTACAATACTCTGGAACCCCTGACCGGAATGCGGCGCGCTGGCCAAACTCGCTTTTTCTTCGCTCTGGCGGCTCTCCTGCTGTGGCTGGCGCCCGCGTCGGCGCAGTCCCCAGCTCCGCAGAATTCCCCTGCCGGCACATCAAAGACGAGAGCAGACCCTCGAAGAGCGAAAAAAGCTTATCAGAAGGGTTTGCGAGCCGAGCAGGCCGAGGATTGGCGCGCCGCGTTTGACGCCTACTCAGAAGCCGCGGCCTACTCGCCTGGCGACACTGACCTGGTCCTGCGGCGCGAGGCGGCACGCTTCCGGATAGTGCAGCAGCACACGGACCGTGCCGAGCGAGAAGCCCTGGCCGGAAGGATGGAGCACGCCCGCGAGGAACTCCGCGCCGCGTTGCAGCTCGACCCAGGCTTCTCGGTGGCGCGCGAACGCCTGGCGCAGTTTTCGCCACCAGAGCCGCCGCAAGCGAAGCTGACCCCTTCGCCACTTCCGGGCGGCTCTGAGGCCGAAGCCCCCGTGCAGCTCCAGCCGCAAGCTGGTACCCGCGACTTCAATCATCGCGGCGACGTCCGCACGGCTTATGAGGACATAGCGCGCCAGTTCGGTGTTGTCGCCTCGTTCGACCCCGATCTGCCCGGGCGGCCGGTCCATTTCCGGATAAGGGGCGTGGACTTTGCCACCGCGATGACGGTGCTCGGCCAGGAGACCAGAACCTTCTGGAAAGCGCTCGACGCTCACACGTTTTTCGTGGCGGAGAACACACCTGCCAAGCGGCACGAGTACGCCCCGGTGATCGTGCGGACAATCCTGCTGTCTGCCGCGACTACGCCGGAGGGAATGACGGAAACGGTCCGACTGTTGCGCGAGATTGTCGGCATCACCCACGCCGAGCTGGACACGCGCACTCGCACCCTTACCCTGCGCGACTCCCCCGAAAACGTGGCACTGGCTGTGGCTCTCCTTCAGGAGATCGAACGGGCCCGCGGCGAGCTCATGCTCGAGATCGAAATCCTGGAAGTGGACCGGAACATGGCTCGCCAGCTCGGCATCACACCGCCTTCCACCGCACAGGTGATTACCTTCAGCCCCACAGATGTGCGGGCGTTGCGGCAGGCACGGACCACCTCGGAACTGCTGGCTATCATCCAGCGCATCTTCGGCACCACGCTGCCACCGCTGATAGCCTTCGGCGGCGGCCAAACAACTTTCTTAGCCACCCTACCCGGCGCGGCCTCAACTTTCTCAAAAACCCTCAACCTGGTTCGCAGCGGGCGGCGCGTGCTGTTGCGCGCCGAAGAGGGACAGCCGGCCACGTTCTTTGTCGGGGAGCGTTTTCCCATTGCTCTGGGCGTGCTGGGACCCAGCTTTCTTCCGCCCGCGGCCGGAGCACCCTCGAGCCAGCTCGTCTTTCCCCGAGCCGACTTTCCCACCGGCACGAGCCCGGTGGCGGTGGTGGCAGCCAGTTTCAGGACCGGCAATTCCCAACAACTCGACCTCGCCGTGGCTAACAAAACTTCCAACAACGTCTCCATCCTGCTGGGCAAACCCGACGGCTCATTCGGAACAAAGACCGACTTCTCCACCGGTGCGACCCCTGTGGCCCTCGTCGCCGGCGATTTCAATGCCGACGGCAAGCTCGACCTGGCAATCGTCAATCAAGTCGACAAGACGGTCTCCCTCCTGTTGGGACAGGGCGATGGCACGTTCAAGCCGGTGAGCGGAACGCTGCCTCAGACGGGCAACGGGCCCAGCGCAATCGTCGCCGGCGATTTCAATGCCGACGGCAAGCTGGACCTGGCGGTTGTGAACCAGACAGACAGTACCGTTTCGATCTTTCTCGGTAATGGTGACGGGACATTTAAGGCCCGAACAGACATTCCGACCGGCTCCAGTCCGACGGCCCTGGCCGCCAGCGATTTCAATGGCGATGGCAAGCTGGACTTGGCTGTCGTCAACAAGAATGCCAATACGGTTTCGGTCCTATTAGGCAAGGGCGACGGCACCTTCAACGCAAAGACTGACTTTCCAACAGGGAAGGGCCCCGTCGCCATCACTACCGCCGATTTCAACCGCGACGGTCGGGCCGATCTGGCCGTTGCTGATCAGGCCGCCAACACCGTCTCCATCCTGCTCGGCAAGGGGGACGGCACCTTCAATGCCAAAAACGACTTCAGTACTGGCACGAGTCCCGTCGCGTTGGTTGCCGCGGACTTCAACCTGGACGGCCGGCTGGACCTGGTGGTTGCTAATCAGGGATCAAATACGATCTCCATCCTGCTGGGCAACGGCGACGGCACCATCGGCCTGCGCGCCGACGTTAACACCGGAAACAGCCCCAGCGCTCTCGCGACGGCTGACTTCAATCAAGACAACCGGCCCGACGTAGCCATCATCAACCAGGCAGATAACACCGTTTCCGTGATCTTGAACACGACGACCTTTACTGCCCCAAGCGGCATACCGCAAACTGCATTTCCGGGCGCCGAATACGAAGAGATCGGGCTGAAGGTCCGCGCCACACCGCGAATGCACGTTAATAACGAAGTCACGCTTCAGTTGGAATTTGAAATCCGAAGCCTGTCCGGCACGGCAGTCAATGGTATCCCCGTGATTAGCAACCGTACAGTCCAGCAGACCGTGCGCCTGCGTGAAAACGAACCCGCGGTGCTCTCCGGGATTATCGAGCAAACCGAAACGCGAACCATCTCCGGGTCACCGGGATTCGCCCGCCTCCCCGGCGTGGGCTATTTGGGCGGGGTACGCAACACTGAGGTACGGGAGACCGAGCTGCTCATCGTCATCACGCCCCGGGCACTGCGCTTGCCATCGCAGACCCGCCGATCGATCTACGCAGGCCGCGGAGAACCCTCTCCTGGCGGCGCCCGGCCACCCCAGTAGCGTCGTAACTTCTCCGTGCCCGCACTCGAAAAACTGGGGCGCCACGTACCCCGACGACTTTTGCGCCCGCCCAGTAGTGGCAAGATGTCAGGGAGCAGGGGCGACGGAGGAATCTCTCCGAAAAAATCCATCGCAGAGCAGATTCTGGCGAGCTGAGACACCCGCGCGTGGGGAATCGCCTTACGGCTCGGCGTCGAGGACGACGACGGGCTGGTAGGTGCGCGGCACAATGGCTTCGGCGATGGCGATGAGCTTCTCCTGCTGGCTATAGACGCGCAGCCGCGCCGGCCGCCAGTCGCCGGAATCGAGCACGGCTGGAGCCCCCTGCGCGGTCGAGACGCGGCCCGGCTGGATCTGAGCGATCGCGACGTTGAATCGAGTACCGTGCCGCACGCGCCGCTCGACGATCGGGAGCACGGTGACGCGCGGCAGGTCGGTTAAGAGCCGCTCGAGCGGAAGCACCCACTCGGCGAGCCCGGCATTTCTTGCCTCCTGCTCGAGTTCTTCCAATGTGACCGCCTGATCGAGGGTAAACTCGCCCACGGCGGTGCGCGTGATCTCAGCCAAATGCGCGGCGCAGCCAACCGCTGCTCCCATTTCGTGCGCGATTGAGCGAATGTAGGTGCCTGAGGCGCACTCAATCTCAAATCGCGCAAACGAGCCTTCCACCCCGGTCAAACGCAACTCATACACTTCCACTTCGACGGGTTTCAATGTGATCGGCTTTTTCTTGCGGGCCAGTTCGTGGGCCGGGCGACCGTGAATTTTCTTGGCCGAAAAAGGGGGAGGCATCTGTGAGAAACGCCCCACAAATCGCGCAGCTACTCGCTCGATCTCGTCGCGACGGAGTTCCGGCGCGGTGTCCGGTCCGAGCGGCTCCCCATCGGCGTCATAGGTGTCGGTCGAGAAGCCGAAGCGCACCGCGCAGGCGTAGCGCTTGCGCCGACCGGCATAGAATTGTGCCAGCCGCGTGGCCCGGCCCAGCAGAAGCACCAGCACACCTGTCCCTAGCGGATCGAGCGTGCCCAGATGTCCGATCTGACGGAACCCAGCGATGTGGCGAACGGCTTCGACAACATCGTGTGAGGTTTTGCCTCGCGGCTTGTTGATCACCAGGGCGCCGTCGAACGGCGCCAGTTGTGGCTTGCGCGGCACGGGAGAAAGTTTCGGCGTTCGCGTCCCTGGGCTTGGCCAGCTTCAGTCCGTTTTCTTGGTTTGGCGCAGAAGCTCTTCAATCCGCTGCCCGTACTCCTCGGTGTGGTCCAGCACGAAGTGAACCTCTGGGGCGCGGCGCATTTGCAACCGCTCGGTCAACTCGTGCCGGACGTAACCCGCAGCGGCAGCCAAGCCTTGGAGCGCGGAGGTCTGCTCAGCCTGAGTGCCCATCACGCTGACATAGATGCGGGCCTGTTTCAGGTCCGGCGAGACGCGTACTTCGGTCACCGTCACCAGTCCGGCTAGGCGAGGATCTTTCAGCTCGCCGGCCAGCATAGCGCTGACCTCGTGCCGGATTTCTTCGGCGACCCGCTCGTGGCGATGGCCTGCCACGGTCATGTGTTGTGGTTCACTTTCCGCACCAGCATCAGCGCTGGTGGCCAGTCCTCAAAGCAGTTCGATCTCGTGTCCGATCAAGTCGCGACCCAGCAGCCGCTCGGACTCGGCAAACACCGCTTGCAGGGATTGTTCGAGATGCGCTGCGTCGCCCGAGAGGCTTACTACTCCCACCACCGACCGCTGCCACAGCTCCTGATGATCGAGTTCGGCGACGGCCACGTTGAACTGCCCGCGCAGGCGGTCTTTCAGGCTGCGGATCACCTGCCGTTTGTCCTTCAGGGAATGGGCATCGGGGATGTGAATTTCCAGGGTGAGGAGTCCGATCGGCACGTCTGCCCTCCGGCCCGCAGGTAGGGGCGGACTGAACTCAATGTGTTCTTAGGCTGTCGGCAACGTCGACGGCGATTTGTTTCACGATGGCGAAGCATTCCAGGATGTCGCCGACCTTCACGTCATTGAAGTTGGAGATGCCTACGCCGCACTCGAACCCGGCGCGCACCTCGTTGGCGTCTTCTTTGAAGCGGCGCAGCGACTGGACCCGCCCGGTGTAGATGACCACGCCATCGCGCAGCACGCGCACTTCGGCGTCGCGCTTCAGGATGCCGTCCTGAACGTAGCTGCCAGCGATGGTTCCCACACCCTTGATGCGGAAGGTATCGCGGATCTCGGCGTGGCCCAGAGGAGTCTCCTTCAACACAGGCTCAAGCAGCCCGGTCATGGCATTCTTGATTTCGTCGGACACCTCGTAGATCACCGAGTGCGGCCGGATGTCCACGTTTTCCTGCTGGGCCAGGTCCGCCGCCTTGCGGTCGGGTCGCACACCGAAGGCAATGATGATGGCGTTGGAAGCCGAAGCCAGAAGCACATCGGTTTCCGACACTGCGCCGACGCTCGCGTGAATGATCTTCAGCTTCACCTGGTCAGTGGAAAGCTTGGGCAGCATTTCGCTCAGCACTTCGACCGAGCCCTGCACGTCAGCCTTGATGACGATGGGCAGTTCCTTGACGTCCCCGGCCCTGAGCTGCTCGTGCAACTGATCGAGCGTAATGCGTGAGCCGGCGCTGCGGGCGAGCGAGGCCTCGCGGAGCTTGGCCTGGCGGTATTCGACGATATGGCGCGCCCTGGCCTCCTCGGTCACCTGGAATTGGTCGCCGGCCTCCGGCACGCTCTGCAAGCCCAGCACTTCGACCGGGGTGGACGGCGCAGCCTGCTTCACCGAGCGGCCCCGGTCGTCAAACATGGCGCGCACTTTCCCATAGACGGCGCCGCAGATAAAGACGTCGCCGGTGTGCAGCGTGCCGCTCTGCACCAATACGGTCGCCACGGGGCCGCGGCCCTTGTCCACGCGCGATTCGAGCACGGTTCCTGTCGCCGGCGCATCCGGGTTGGCTTTCAGTTCGCGCAAATCCGCGACCAACAGGATCATCTCCAGCAGCTTGTCCAGATTCTTCTTCTGCCGCGCAGAGACCTCCACCATCACTGTGTCGCCACCCCACTCCTCCGGCATCAGTCCGCGGTCAGAAAGCTGCCGCTTCACGCGCTCGGCCTGCGCCTCGGGCTTGTCGACTTTGTTGATGGCCACCACGATGGGCACGCCAGCGGCTTTGGCGTGGTCAATGGCCTCCTGCGTTTGGGGCATCACGCCGTCATCGGCGGCCACCACCAACACGACAATGTCGGTGACCTTCGCGCCACGCGCGCGCATTCGCGTGAAGGCCTCATGGCCTGGCGTGTCTATGAAGACGATGCGCCTGCCGTCCACCGACACCTGGTAGGCACCGATGTGCTGGGTGATTCCGCCGGCCTCGCCTGCGGCCACGTCGGTTTCACGGATGCCATCGAGCAGGCTGGTCTTGCCGTGGTCCACGTGGCCCATCACCGTCACCACCGGGGCCCGCGGCTGCAGGTTCTCTGCCTTCTCTTCCTTGTGGACTTCCTGGACCACTTCCTCTTCAAACGAAATGACGTGGACGATGCCGTTAAAGGCTTCGGCCAGCGTGGTGGCGGTCTGGACGTCCAGCGCCTGATTAATGCTCGCGAAAATGCCGCGATCGAGCAGCGTCTTGAGCACCTCTTTGGCGCGCACGTCCAGCCTCTCGGCCAACTCGCGGACGGTGATGCCTTCGGTGATGGTGATCTCGCGCGGCTCGCGCGCCACCGGCTGCGGAATCGGCACAACGCGCACGCCACGCCGCTCAACCACTCCGGGCCGCGTGCGGACCGGATGCAGTTTGCGCTCGCCTTCCTCAAAGCGCTTCTCAATGGTCGGCCGGGCACGGGCTGCAGGTTTGCGTTCGTATATCGGCTTGCCGGGCTCCGCCTTCGGCGGCAGCTTCTCCGGCAGGGGCGGACCCCCGCCGGGCCGCATGGGCCGCTGACCGGGCCGTGCAGGCATAGGTCGGCCGGGGGCCCCGGGGCGCTGTGGAAAGCGCGATGGCGGCAGGCCCGTCTGCGCGGGCCGCGCGCCGGGCGCAGACGACGCAGGCCGAGCACCGGCGGCCGCGGGACGCGCTGCAGCCGGCGGCGTTGCCGGACGCACCCCCGCCACCGGGGGGGCGCTGCCAGGACGCGTTGGAATTCTTGCTGCCGGTTGTGTGGCAACTGTTACATGCTTCGGGGCTGCAGGCGCATGTGGTGGTGGTGCAGGATGCGCATGGGGCTTCGTCACTGGAGGTCCAGGGGCGACGGGCTTTGCGACTGGCGGGCCGGTGGCGGCAGGTTTGACCGCTGCAGGAGTAGTCCCAGGCTTGGCTGCCGGCGGGACCGGAGCACCCGGAATCGGGGGCTTTGCTGCCGGAACCGCGCCAGCGGCCGGTTTGAGACCGGCCGGCACTACAGCGGGCACTGGGGGCTTCGCTGCCGGCGGCGCTGCTGGGCCTGCGGCAGGCGCTGGCGCCACTGGTTGAGGTTTCGATCGAACCGTTTTGGCTGCGGCTTCTTTTGCGGCTTTGTCCGCCGCGGCGGCAGCGTCAGCAGCAGCTTCGGCGTCGGCAAGGTCGCGAAAGTGTTTGCGCACTTTTTCCGCGGCAGCCAACTCAATCGAGCTGGAGTGAGTCTTCTTCTCGGTGACGCCGGCCTCGGGCAAGTAGTCGATAATCGCCTTGGCCTTGACCTCGAGTTCGCGGGCCAGCTCGTTAATGCGAATTTGGTTGGGGTCGTTCATCCACCTGGCGACTTATTCTTCTTCCTTTCGCGGCTCAGCGGGTTCCGCGGTCTCGTCAGCGGCGTGGACGTCGTGCGCGGCTTCCACTGCGGCTTCGCGTGGTGTCTCCGACGGCTCCGCGCCAGCTTCTGCCGCCAATTGTTGCTGTGCTTCCTCCACGGACGCAGCGGCCTCAACGCTTTCCTCCCCCGCCTCCCCAGCCGACTGCTCGGGAGCCTCAGCCAATTCAGCGTCGCCAGCCGGGGCTGCGCTGCTGGCTGCCTCGGCGGGTTCCGCAGTCTCCGACGGTTCCGCGCCAGCTTCTGCCGCCAATTGTTGCTGTGCCTCCTCCACGGACGCAGCGGCCTCGACGCTTTCCTCCCCCGCCTCCCCAGCCGACTGCTCGGGAGCCTCAGCCAATTCAGCGTCGCCGGCCGGGGCTGCGCTGCTGGCTGCCTCAGCGCCCTCACTGGATACTGCTGGCTGAGCTTCGGGCGCCTCGAAGTAACTCCGCACTGACTGCTGGATCTTTTCGACCATCTTTTCGCCGATGCCCGGAATTTCCATCAACTGCTCAGGGGTCATATCAGCTAGCTTTTCGATCGAAGAGATGCCGTGCGCTTCGATTTTCTCGATGGTCTTTGGCCCGACGCCCTTCAGCTCCGAGAGCGGCGTGCCGGGAGCGGTCAGCGCGGCCATTTGCGCTTCAATCTCCTGCCGCTTCTCTTCCTCGCTCTTGATGTCGATGTTCCACCCGATCAGCTTGCTGGCTAGGCGCACATTCTGCCCCTTCTTGCCAATGGCCAGCGACAACTGCGTATCCTCGACGATCACCTCTAGGTGCCGCGTCTCGGGATCGACGATTTGCACGCGGGTGACCTTGGCGGGGCTCAGCGCCTTCTGCGCGAAGGTGACGGTGTCCTCGTTGAACGGGATGATGTCGATCTTCTCGCCCCGCAATTCGCGGATGATCGACTGCACGCGCATGCCCTTCATCCCCACGCAGGCGCCGACCGGATCCACGTCCTTGTCGCGGCTCTGCACGGCGATCTTGGTCCGCTCGCCGGCTTCCCGGGCCGCCGCGCGGATCTGTACGGTGCCATCGTAGATTTCCGGGACTTCCATCTCGAACAGCCGCTGCACCAGCATGGGATCGGCGCGCGACACGATCACCTGGGGGCCTTTCGACGCGCGCTCAACCGCGCGGATCACGACGCGCAGCCGGTCGCCCAAGTTGTAGGTCTCCAGTCTCGACTGCTCGCGCTTGGGCAAGCGCGCCTCGGTGCGACCCAAGTCCACGATCACGTCCGGGCCTTCGACGCGCTTCACGATGCAGTTCACCAGCTCGCCCACCCGGCCGTTAAACTCGTTGAAGATGGTGTCGCGCTCGGCCTCGCGCACCTTCTGCATGATCACCTGTTTGGCCGTCTGCGCAGCGATCCGGCCTAGCACGTCAGTGGGCCTGGCAATCAGAACTTCACCGCCCACCTCCACTGCGGGATTGATCTTGCGGCCCTCAGCTAGGCTCACCTCGCGTTTCGGGTCGGTCACCTCATCGACCACCGCCCGCACCGCATACACGTCCACCTGGCCGGTCTCCGGGTTGAACTTTGAGCGCATATCCTCTTCGGTCTTGTAATACTTCCGCGCGGCGACCGCCATGGCGTCTTCAATCGCCGCCACGATGATTTCCGGCTCGATATGCTTTTCCCGGCTGATCTGCTCAATCGCTTGGTAAAGCAGACTGGCCATTGTTCCTCACCCCTAAAACTCCACTACCAGATTTGCCTTGCGGATCGCCGCAAAAGGCACTTCGACGATTTCCTGCTCGCGACCCTTCACGGCGATCTTCACGATGCCGTCGGCGTGGCCCGCCAGCCGACCCTCGAAGAACTTCAAATCCCTCACAGGCTCGCTGGTCCAAATCTTCGCCAGCCGCCCGACAAACCGCTCGTAGTCGGCCGGCTTGATGAGCTTGCGGTCCAGGCCCGGCGAGCTAATCTCCAAAATGTACTGCGGCCCCGGCACCAGGTCCTCGACGTCGAGGATCACGCTCAACTGCTCGCTGATCCGCTCGCAGTCGCGGTGGCTGATGCCCGACACCGCCGACCCGGCCGGGATCTGGCTCGTGGGCCCCGGAGGCCGGTCGATGTACACTCGCAGGAAGCGTTGCTTGCCGACTTTCCATTCGACATCAACAACTTCCACGCCCTCCGAGCGCGCCACGCGCTCAGCAGCCTCGCGAATCCGCTCCAGGTCCATTTTCCCAGTGCCACTATGACAGGTCCGCTCGCCTGTTCCGGCAGGCCCGGACGCCAGCCATGTGCAGCAGAGGGCTTTCGCGACTTGAGCATGCTCCGCGGGGAACGCCACCACTTAGCCCACGCTCCGATACCCCTACTGCTGCCCCGGTTCGAGATCCTTCCCGGCCAACAAAAAAGTGGGCTCACGCCCACTGAAACTTGCGTCCGGTTTCAGAGCCAACTCAGTATAGCTCCAGGGTGGCCCAAAAGCAAGCGGGATGTCCACCCTGTCCACCGCGTGGTAGCCAGAAAGGGAGCAGACGAAAAACTGTATTGGTTCGGAGGGAATTAAGAAGAGCCCTTACCGGCCCGCTGCTTTTCCTGCCAGGGGTGCAGGCCCGTCCACGCTGAAGCGTGTTCTGATAGAGGCTTGGCCAGTCGCCTGAGAGCAATGGGTCTTTCCGCCGGAAGCGGCGGGCCCACTCCTTTCACGAGGAATGGGCCTTGCTTGGCCGTCGAGCGTGCAGCGTGCATCAGCGCGCTGTCAATGTTGCCCTACTTTGACGGCGGCTTTGGCGCCGGCTTCGGAGCGGCGGGCTGCCGCGGCGTCGCCGACGCCGGCGGGCCGCCCTTGACGGGGTACGCCTGGTCGTAAAGTCGAATGATGTCTTGCGTGACGTCCACCTGGCTGGAAGCGTACAGCACTGGGGTGCTCTGCGCGGAAGTATCCAGCACAAGCGAGTAGCCGTTTTCGCGCGAGTAGCGATCGAGCACATCGAGCAGCTTCCGACCGATACGGTCGAAAACTTCGCCCTGGGCCGTGTTCACTTCCTCCTCGAGCTCCTGCTGCTTGCGCTGGAGTTGCCGTGCTAGCTTCTCACCATCGCGAGTCAGCCGCGTCTTCTCCTCATCGCTCAAAGTTCGCGCGCCAGCGCTCAACCGGCTTCGCACATCTTCGATCTGCTTGTTGAGGTTTTCCAACTCGTTCTGCCGGGGCGAAAACTGCGACTGCAGCTCCGCCGAGGCTTGCTTGCCTTCTGAGGTGCTGACGATGGCCTGCCGCACGTTCAGAACGCCGGTTTTCGTCGGAGGGGCCGCCGGGGCGCTCCCCCCGCCCTGTGTCCACGCCGCCATCACCGCGACGAGCAGAACAGTTACCAGGGCGATCGCTCGATAATAGTCTTTCATTCTCGCTCCTTATGCCAAAACTCCGTAGAGCACAAATCGCACATTATAGCAGCGCTTTTTCCTCAGGGGAATACGCAACGGTCTCGGCGAGCCAGCAATTACCGGGTGCGCCTTGGTCAGCCCAGCGCTGTTGCCAAATCCACTGCCTAAGTACCAGGCGGCTAGAGGGATGAGGCTAACCGGCGCACCAAAGATTTTTTCTCCCTCTACTTTTTCTTCCTCGTCATCCCTGTGGCTCCTACCGCGGCAGCGGCACCAGCAAGACGCGATTGTTGTTCTCGTCGGCAATGACCGCCAGATTGCTGCGCGGGTGGATGTCTATAGAGAACTGCTGCGAGCCAGTCATACCCAGGATGGCCCGCACTCGCCGATCGAGGAAATCTACCACCGTCATGGTGTTGCTGGCGGTGTTCACCGTCACCAGCGTACTGCTGTGGAAGTTGTTGGCTATTGACGTGGGGTTGATTCCGACGCGCAGGGAGGCGGACTGTTGCGCGACAGGATCCACAAGAGTCAGACTATTGCCCAGGGCGCAAGCGGCCACGAATAAATTGCTCGCCGCGTCAAATACCACCCCCGTGGGATTCTGCTGGCAAAAATAGCGTTGCCCCACCGCCGGCGCCCCCTGACTGAGGTCAATCTGGTTCAGGCTGCCACTCGAGCTCGCGACCAAGGCCAGATTGCGAATGGAGTCGATGGCCACTGCCACCGGCCGCTGATCCACCGAAACCGTGGTGACGGCAGGGGTGGTTGTGCCCGTGTCCGTGCTGAACAGGCTCACGGTGTTGGAGCCGCTATTGGCCACGGCCGCCTGCGCCGTGTCCTGGTTAATGGCCACACCAATAGGCTCGGTGCCCAGGGTGACCGGGGAACTCACTGCGGGTGGGCTCTTGGTGAGGTCAATCACCGAGGCTGTGTTATCGCCGCGGTTAGTTACTACGGCCTTGCCCAACCGCGAGATGACCGCGACACCTTGGGGATTGCTGCCCACGGCGACCGGGCTACTTGCTGTCACGGCGCCACTTGTCAAGTCAATCAGCGAGACGTTCTTGCAGCCGGTGTTGGTGACCAAGGCAAGGTTGCGCTCCGCATCAATGGCCACGGCGCGCGGCGCCGGCGCTGTGCAGCCGGTGCTGGTGACGTCCACCGGCTGGATGACGGTTAGATCGGTGACGTTTGAGCGCGTGCCGCCGGGGTTGAGAACATCCACGGCGTATCGGCGCGCGCTGGTGAGAAACGTGGCACCGGAGACCGTTACGGTCATCTGGCGATCCGTGACGCTGGTCGGCGCAGGGAGTTGAGTCTCATCCAGCCGCAACCGCGAGCCGCTGACAAATCCTTTGCCAATGACGGTGAGCGTCAGATCGGCAGTCGAGGCCAGCGTCGCGGTCGGGTTGGAGGGATTAAACTGCCGGTCTCTGGGCAAGGCGAGCTGCGTGATGTGCAGCGGCCGGATTGCCCCCGGCCCGCTCACAGCACCCAGTGAAAGAATGGAGACGTTGTTGCTTCCCTCGTTTGCCACCACGGCCAGATTACTGCCGGGATCAATGGCTATCGCTTTCGGGCCGGTGCCAACATCGACCGTGGTTATGAGAAAGCTTGCCTGGTTCGTCGCCCGCGGGTTAACAATGCTGGCTTTGTTTGTGGCTGGGGCGACACTCACACCGGTATCAGTCAGCGGGTTTACGGCAGCAGCGAACGCGCACGTCAGTGTGCTCGCGCAGCTGTCCGGCGCGAAGTTCGTCACTGCCTGGTCGAGGACGCTGAAAAACGTCAACGTGTTTGTGGTCGGGTCGGCCAGCATCACCTTCTCGGTCTCCGGATTGATGGCAATGCCGGTCGCGTTGCCAACCACGACAGTGGCTAGAGGATTCGAGTAGAGCGCGGCCCCGCCGCCGCTGGTTGCATTCGCGGCTGTCTGCGCGTAGGCGAACGTCGTGGCGCTCGGAACGGACGACACGGTGAAGTAGCCGTTAAAGCTGTTGTCGGCCACCCCCGTGATAAGAACGGCCTCATCCGTGAGGAGGCCGTGAGGCGCAGTCGTGGTAACGGTCACGACGTTCGCCGTGCGCAAAGCACCGTTTGCAGTAATCCCACTCGAATTTTGCAGCCCTGGATCAAGCGCGGAGCCGCCACCGCTCGTTGCGTTCGCGGCCGTCTGCGCGAAGGTGAACGTCGTAGAGTTGGGCACCGAAGCGACCGTGA
>Ga0209804_1001327_pt1 | contig 16204 bp, 17 predicted proteins | sample GraSoiAngelo_139_FD_185896 | JGI IMG/M metagenome (GOLD analysis project Ga0209804, IMG submission 185896) | Grasslands soil microbial communities from the Angelo Coastal Reserve, California, USA - 14_0929_12_20cm (SPAdes) (version 2) | ecosystem: Environmental > Terrestrial > Soil > Grasslands ... | reverse complement strand
CCGGACACGCAGCCAGGATCGATCTCGCGCTGCTGCTCCTGCGGGTGATCCTGGCCGCGGTCTTTGGGACGTACGGCTATCTCAAGTGGGCCGGCGGGCTCGGCCGCCTGGCCGGATTGATGCTGACCGTCCACTTGCCGTTCCCGGATGCCTCCGCCCGCCTGGTCGCCGCGCTCGAGCTGGGAGGAGCCGTCCTGCTCCTTGCCGGCCTTTGGACCCGCCTGATCGGCGCCCTGCTCGCGGTTGAAATGGCGGTCGCGATCGTCGCGGTGGTCTGGCCGCACGGGTTCGTGGGCGGATTCGCATTTGAGCTGACCCTGCTGGCGGTCGCGCTCTCCCTCGCCATCGCCGGCGGCGGCGGGCTGTCGATCGGACGCGACCGCCTCTCTCGCTGAACTGCCCGCGCCGCCGGAGGCTCTGCTATAGTTGAGGGTGTGGCGTCGGCACGATCTGGCACCCTCTATCTCGTGGCCACCCCCATCGGCAACCTGGAGGACATCACGCTCCGCGCGCTGCGCATCCTCCGGGAGGTGGCCCTTATTGCGGCGGAAGACACCCGGCGGACGCGCAAGCTCCTGGCGCACCACGGGATCCCCGCCCGGGTGTTGAGCGTCCACGAGCACAACGAGCTCGCCCGAGCCCCCGAACTGATCGCCCGCCTGCTTGCCGGAGAGTCCATCGCCCTGGTCTCGGACGCGGGCACACCGGGGCTGAGCGACCCCGGCGTCGAGCTGGTGCGGCAGGCGGTGGACGGCGGCATCCCGGTCATCGCGCTCCCCGGCCCCAGCGCGTTCGTGACGGCGCTGGTGGCCTCCGGGCTCCCCACCGAGCCGGTCACGTTTCTCGGCTTTCTCCCGCCGGCCCCGGGCGAGCGCCGGCGGACGCTCGAAGCCTACCGCGCGGTCGCCCACACGCTGGTCATTTACGAAGCGCCCCACCGCCTGCTCAAGACCATGCAGGCGCTGCTGGCCGCGTGGGGCGACCGGAAGATCGCGGTGGCGCGCGAGCTGACCAAGATCCACGAGGAGTTGTTCCGGGGCACGATCGCGGAGGCGGTCGGCCACTTCACCCAGCAGCGGCCCTTGGGAGAGTTCACCCTCGTGGTCGCGGGCGCCGGGACGGCGAGGGGGGCCGCCGCGGATGGGGAGCCGGTGGCCGCCGGAAACGAGCGGGCGGCCTCCGCGGCGACGGATCCTCAGGCGGAGGAGGCGGCGCGGGCGCTCCTCAGCGCCGCGCTCAAGGAGGGCGTCGCGCCCTTCGAGGCGGTGCGGCGCGCGGCGCAGGCGACCGGACTCAGGCGCAACGCGGTGTACCGGATCTGGCTGTCGCTCAAGCAGGGAGCGGCGCGGTGAAAACCGTCCATACCGCCGTCACGGAGATCGAAGCGGTGACGCTGCAGGGGCTGCTCGAGGAGGCCGGGATTCCGGTCGTGCTCTATCCGATCATGCATGCCGGCCTCCCTGAGCCGGTGCTGCCGGTCGAGCGGTGGGACCTGCTCGTGCCCGACGGGCGCGCCGTCGAGGCCACGGAGTTCATCACCGAGTACCTGGAGTCCGTGGAGGAGGCCGAGCTCCGGTGATCCGCGGGCCTCTGGCGGGCATCGTCGTCCCCATTCCCACGCTGTTCGACCAGCGCGGCCGCGTCGACGACGAGGCGAACGCGCGCCACATCGACTGGCTGATCGCCGGGGGGGTGCACGGGATCTTCGCGCTGGGGACGACCGGGGAGTTCACGTCGCTCTCGCCCGAAGAACGCCGCGCGTTCGCGGCGCTCGCCGTCCGCGCGGCGCGGGGCCGGGTTCCCGTGCTGATCGGGTGCGGCAGCCCCTGGACCGACGAAGCGATCGCCTACGCGCGTCACGCCCAGGAGGCGGGCGCCGGCGGAGTCGTCGCGGTCCTTCCCTATTACTGGCTGCCGTCCGAGCGGTCGATCTACGAGCACTACCGGCTGCTGGCGGAGGGGGTGGCGCTCCCCGTCTACATCTATAACTTCCCGGCGCTCACCGGCCGCAGCATCTCGCCGCGGACCGTCGCGGCGCTGGCCGCCGCGCACCAGAACATCGCGGGCCTCAAGGACACCGTCGACAGCGCGGCGCACATCCAGGAAACGATCGCGCTCGTCAAACCCGAGCGTCCGGAGTTCTCGGTGCTGGCCGGCATGGACTATCACCTCCTCAACACCCTGCTCTCGGGGGGCGACGGGTGCGTCCCGGGGACCGCGAACTTCGCCCCGGAGCCGTTCGTGCGCCTGTACGCCGACGCGCGCGCGGGGCGGCTGGAGGCGGCGGCCGAGCGCCACCGCACCCTGGCCCCCTTCGCCCGGCTCTTCACGGTCGACGCGGCCCCGTTTGTGGTCGTCAAGGAAGCGATGGCCGCGGCCGGGCTGATCCGCCACGTGACGACCCGGCCGCCGGCCCTCCCGTTCACGGAGGACGAACGCCGGTGGATGCGGGCCCAGCTCGCCGCCGTCGGGATCGCGCGGTGACCGACACCCGGCCCGCCGGGGCGGCCGCCGACCTCGGGATCGGGCTGCTCGGGTGCGGGACCGTGGGCAGCGCCGTGGTCCGCCTGCTGCAGATGAACGGGGAAGACATCCGCCGGCGGACGGGGATCGGCCTGCGCCTCGCCCGCGTGGCGGCCGCGCATCCCGCGAAGCCCCGGGAGGTGCGTCTCGAAGCCGGGATGCTCACCCCGGATGCGGCGGCGGTCGTCGCCGACGACCGGGTGGACGTGGTCGTGGAGGTGATGGGCGGGATCGAGCCGGCCCGCACCCTGCTCCTGGACGCGATCCGGCGCGGCAAGAGCGTGGTCACCGCCAACAAGCAGCTGCTGGCGCAGCACGGCCCGGAGCTGTTCGCCGAGGCCAAGCGGGCCGGGGTGGACCTGCGGCTCGAAGCCAGCGTCGGCGGGGGGCTGCCGGTGATCCAGCCGCTTCGCGAATCGCTGGCCGCGAACCGGATCCAGGAGGTCGTCGGCATCCTCAACGGCACGACCAACTACATCCTCACGAAGATGGCCGAGGAGCGGTGGGAGTTCGCCCGCGCGCTCGCGGAGGCGCAGCGGCGGGGCTTCGCCGAGGCCGACCCGGCGGCCGACGTCGAGGGGCACGACGCCGCCGCCAAGCTCGCCATCCTGGCGACGATCACCTTCGGCACGCCCGTGCGGGCCGATGATGTCTACCGCGAGGGCATTGGGCGGATCTCCACCCAGGACATCCAGTTCGCCGAGGAGCTCGGCTACGTGGTGAAGCTCCTGGCGATCACCCGCGAGTCGGACGGCCGGGTCGAGGCGCGCGTGCACCCGGCGTTCCTCGCCCGCGCGCATCCGCTCGCGGCGATCGGCAACGAGCTCAACGCCGTCTACGTCCGCGGCGACGCGGTCGGCGAAGTCATGTTCGTGGGGCGCGGCGCGGGCGGCTCCCCGACGGCCAGCGCGGTCGTGGCCGACCTGATCGACATCGCGTGGAACCGGCGCGCCGGCGCCCACGGCCGGGTCGGCTTCGGCGCCATGTCGGCGCGAGCGCTCCGCCCCATGGAAGAGACCGCCTCGCCCTTCTACCTCCTCATGCAGGTCGCCGACCGCCCGGGGGTGTTCGCCCGGATCGCCACGATCTTCGGGGAGGAGAACGTGAGCATCGCCTCCGTCGTGCAGAAGAGCCGCGGCGAGACCGCGGACATCGTGATGGTCACCCACACCACCAACGAGCAGCAGATGCGGCGCGTCTTGAGCCGGCTGGAGGGGCTCGACGTGGTCCGCACGGTGCGCAACGTCATCCGGGTGGTCGATGGCGACGCGTGACGCGCCGGCGCCCCGCGCCTGGCGGGGGGTGATCGAGGAGTACCGCGCCTACCTGCCGGTCACCCCCGGCACGCCGCTGGTGACGCTCCTCGAGGGCGCCACCCCCCTGCTGCGCGCCTCGCGCCTCGGACGCCACCTGCCCGGCATCGAGGTGTACCTGAAATGCGAGGGCCAGAACCCCACCGGCTCGTTCAAGGATCGCGGCATGACCCTGGCGATGTCCAAAGCGCTGGAAGAGGGAAGCCGCGCGGTCCTCTGCGCCAGCACCGGCAACACGGCGGCGGCCGCCGCGGCGTACGCCTCGCGGGCCGGCCTGCCGTGCTTCGTCGTCGTCCCCGCCGGGGGCGTCGCGATCGGCAAGCTCGTGCAGGCGATGGCCCAGGGCGCGCGCGTCGTCCCGGTCGAAGGCTCGTTCGACGAAGCGCTGCGCATCGTCCGCGAGTCGGCCCCGAAATTCCGCCTCACCCTCGTCAACTCGGTGAACCCGTACCGGATCGAAGGGCAGAAGACCGGCGCGTTCGAGATCTGCGATGCGCTGGGCCGCGCGCCGGACGTGCTGGCCATCCCGGTCGGCAACGCCGGGAACATCACGGCCTACTGGCGCGGGTTCGTCCAGTATCATCGGGACGGCCGGAGCGCGGCGCTGCCGAAGATGTGGGGCTTCCAGGCCGCGGGCGCGGCCCCCCTGGTGCTCGGCCATCCGGTCGAGCGGCCGGAGACCGTGGCGTCGGCGATCCGCATCGGGCGCCCGGCGTCGTGGGACGCCGCCGTGGCCGCGGCGCGGGACTCCGGCGGCGGGTTCGAGGCCGTCACGGACGAGGAGCTCCTGGCGGCGCGGCGCCTGCTGGCCGTCGAGGAAGGCGTGTTCGTCGAGCCGTCGTCGGCGGCTCCCGTGGCCGGGCTCCTCAAGCGGGCGCGCGAAGGGCGGCTGCCGGGCGGGATCCTCGCGGCGTGTGTGCTGACCGGCCACGGGCTCAAAGATCCCGAGTCGGTGCTGCGCACCGAGCGCCGGCCCGAGGCCGTCCCGGCGACGCCGGAGGCGCTGGAGCGGGTCGTGGACGAGGTGCTGGCGGTCCGATGATCCGGGTGCGGGTGCCGGCTACCTCGGCCAATCTGGGACCCGGGTTCGACGCCCTCGGGCTCGCGCTGCGTCTGTACAATACGCTGACGCTCGAGCCGGCCGGCCACCCCGAGATCGAGATCGAAGGCGAGGGGGCCGGCACGCTGCCGCGCGACGCCGCGCACCTCGCCTATCAGGCGGCGCTCGCGGTCGCGGCGCGGGCGGAAGGCGGCGCGGCGGGCGCGCGGGCGTTCCGCCTCCGCCAGCAGAACCAGATCCCGCTCTCGAGCGGCCTGGGCAGCAGCGCGGCGGCGATCGTCGGCGGGGCGGTGGCGGCGAACGCGCTCTTGGGCGCGCCGCTCGGCCAGCAGGCCCTCCTCGATCTGGCCGCGGAGATGGAAGGCCACCCCGACAACGTCGCGCCCGCGCTGTTCGGCGGGCTCGTCGTCTGCGCCCGGACCGCCACCGGGGTCCGCTGGATCCGCCTCGCGCCCCCGCCGCTCAACGTCGTGCTCGCCGTGCCGGACTACCACGTGTCCACGGACGAGGCCAGGCGCCGGCTGCCGGCGCGCGTCCCCTTCCCCGACGCCGTCTTCAACGTCTCCCGGGCCACCCTGCTCGTGGCCGCGCTCACGGGCGGCCGGCCGGATCTCCTCGATGAGGCGACGCAGGACCGGCTGCACCAGCCCTACCGCGAAACGCTCGTGCCCGGACTGACCGACGTGTTCGCGGCCGCCAGACGCGCCGGGGCCTACGGCGTCGCGCTCAGCGGGTCCGGCCCCACGGTCCTCGCGTTTGGCGACGCGCCCGAAATCGGCCCGGCGATGGCGCAGGCGTTCCAGGCCGCCGGGGCGGCGTGCCGGATCCTGCACGCGGAGTTCGACACGGACGGCGCCGTCGTGGAGGACCCCGCGTGAGCCTGATCGTCCAGAAGTTCGGCGGCACCTCCGTCGCGGGGCCCGACCGCATCAAGCACGTCGCGAAGGGGATCGTGGCCACGCGCAGGGCCGGCCATCAGATCGTCGTGGTCGTCTCGGCGCCCGGCGACATGACGGACGATCTCATCGGGATGGCCAGGCAGGTCGCCGACCCCCTGCCGGCCCGGGAACTGGACATGCTGCTGTCGACCGGCGAGCAGGTCTCGATCGCCCTGCTGGCGATGGCGATCCTGGCGGAGGGCGCCGAGGCGATCTCGCTCACCGGGGCGCAGGCCCAGATCAAGACCGAGCACGTCCACACCCGCGCCCGCATCCTCGCGGTCAACCGGTCGCGGATCGACCGCGAGCTGGCCGCCGGCCGGATCGTCATCGTCGCCGGATTCCAGGGGATCACCGACGACGAGGAGATCACCACGCTCGGCCGCGGTGGATCGGACACCACGGCGGTGGCGCTGGCGTCGGCGCTCGGCGCGGACCTCTGCCAGATCTACACGGACGTCGAAGGGGTCTTCTCGGCGGACCCCCGCCTCGTCCCGGAGGCGCGCCGGCTTCAGGAGATCTCCTACGACGAATTGCTCGAGATGGCCAGTTCGGGGGCCGCGGTCGTGCAGACCCGCGCGGCCGAGCTCGCGATGCAGCATCGGGTGCGCCTCGAGGTGCGCAGCAGCTTCGTGGATCGGGAGGGAACGGTGGTGACGGACAGCGCGTTCGAGCAGCGGAAACTGGTCACCGGGGTTACGCACGACACGAACGTGGCGAAGATCACGGTCACGGGAGTGGGGGATCGCCCCGGGACCGCCCACACCCTGTTCCGGGCTGTGGCCGGCCGGCAGGTGAACGTCAACCTGATCATCCAGAGCGTCCCGCGGACAGAGCGCGCCGACATCTCCTTCACGGTGGCCAAGGCCGACATGCTGGCGGCGGTCGAGGCGGCGCGCAGCGTGGCGGCGGCGATCGGGGCGGAAGAGATCCTGGCCGACGATCAGGTGGCGATGGTCAGCATCGTCGGCGCGGGAATGATCAGCAACCCCGGGGTCGCGGCCCGGATGTTCGGGGCGCTGGCCGCCCAGAAGATCAACATCCAGCTGATCGCCACCTCCGAGATCAAGGTCTCCTGCGTCATCCCGGCCGGGGACGTCACCGCCGCCGTCCGCGCGCTGCACAGGGAGTTCGTCCTGGACCGGGCGTGAGCCCGCCGCCAGTCTACCCCTTCGCCTCCCAGGGTATCTCAAGGAGGACAGGTGATGCGCGTGGGAGGCATGACCGCCATGAGGATGCTGCTCTGTGCGCTTGCCCTGCTCGTGGCGGTCCCGGCGGCCGCCGACCCGGGAGACGTCGAATACCAGTTCCTCTGGAGCGAGGGGGCCTATCTTCACCGGGTCGCCCTCAACGGCATGACCGTGGCCGGCGACACCGCGATCTCCATCAGCCTTCCCATCTACGTCACGAAGTACCTCCGGGACGGCGCCAACGAGCTGGAAGTCGAGTACACGAGCGACACCAGAGTCGGGCTGTCCGTGACCCTCGAGACACGGGCGAGGGGACCGCGCAAAGACCAGATCGTCCGATTCACCAGCCCCACGGGGGAGACGAACGGCGCCCGGGTCACGAAGAAGATCCCCTTCACGATCCAGCTGCGCCGCCAGACCCCGCTCCGCCTCTCCGGCGCCGACCGCCAGGCGATCGCGGCCCTGCTGCAGACCTATTACGCGACGCTGGCCCGCAGGGATGGCGCCGGGCTGGCGAAGCTGTACGCGAAGGCCGTTGAGCAGGAAGCCCAGATCTTCCCCGAAGGGATTGGGCTCTTCCAGTGGGTGCTCAGCGACTCGCTCAGGATGATCGGGACCCCCAGGTTTCGCATGAAGCCGTTCCAGGGCGCCGGCCTGCAGTTCTCCGTCGACGGGCAGGTCGTCACGGTCACACGACCGGACCAGTCTCCGCTGGTGGAAAGTGTGCCGGTGGAGGCCGACAGCGCGGGCGCCCAGCCCGCGTCCGGGGCGGAGGCCGCGCAGGCCGAACCGGGCCTCAAACCGACGAGCCTGTCGTTCAAGCGGTACGACGGACGGTGGTACCTGGCGCTGCCGTTCGGCTTCTGAGCCTGCTTCGCCCGGCGGACGCGCAGCGCGCATGCGGCAGCCCGGCGCGTCCGAGGCGACGGCCATGCCCGATCGAATCAACGATGGGAGAGTGGAGAGGATGCGCGCTGGAGTCCGGTGGGGTTCCGGCGCAGGCAAGATTTCCGCGGTTGCGCTGGTGGGATTGGTGGGGGTTACGGCGGTCAACCCCGGCGGGGGTGTGGCCTCTGGTCAAAGTCGCCCAGGGCCCATCGATTACCGTGTCACCGACATCCGGATCGTCCCGCTGGGGGGACTCTCCGCACGGGACGTCGAGCCGGTCCGCCGGATCGTGGCGCGGGAGTTTCCCGGAATTCTGGTGATCCCGGGCGACCCGGAAGGGCTCCCAGGCAACGCCTTTGATGCCGCACGTTTCCAGTTTAATGCCGACGTGGTGGTGATGTGGCTGGCCGCCCGCGTCCCGAGCCGGTCGGTGCGGTTCGTCGGTGTCACTACCGGGGATCTGTTCAGCCCGGGGCTAAACTTCGTGTTCTCCACAGCGCTGAGTAAGGGGACGGCCGCTGTCATGTCGCTCGCGCGTCTTCGGGATCCCGATGAACAGCTGAGCGAGGAGCGGTTCCGCAAGATCGTGTTGAGAGCCTTGGGATTCACCTTCGGGTTCGAGTCGAGCCCGGACCCCTCATGTGTCATGTCTTATTCGAATAGTCTGGCGGATCTCGACCGGAAAGGGACGGCGTGGTGCGGCAACGAGCCTGAGACGCTCCGGAGGATTCAAGGTCAGCAACCTTGACATTCCCCCCCTCGCCCCTTAGCATGATGGCAACGCGACGACGGAGCGGGAGTACGCTCGACCGCCGACTCGAGTCCGCGCGATCGGACAAGCGAGCCGGGATAGGGTGCAAGCCGGCGGGGGCGGCGGGCGGAACATGGCTCCGGAGCCGCGCGCTGAACGGCGGGTCGCGAGAGCGGCCGGCAGAGTAGGCGCGCCGCAGGCCTGCGTGACGGGCCGTGGGTCCGGGTCATGGATAGAGATCCGGGCCGGTTGAGGCCCGCGATGTGCGGGCGCAGATGGGTGGTACCACGAAGGCGGCAGCCTCTCGTCCCAGGACGGGGGGCCGTTTTGCTTTCGGCGCGGGCGCCGCGGGTCGCGGCCATGCATGGGGGAGGTCACATGGAGTCCTTTTACGTCACCACGCCGATCTACTATGTGAACGACGTGCCGCACATTGGGCACGCCTATACCACCCTCGCCGCGGACACGATCGCCCGGTGGAAGCGGCTGGCCGGGGCCGACGTCTTCTTCCTCACCGGGACGGACGAGCACGGGGTGAACATCGAGCGCAAGGCGCGCGAGGACGGCGTGTCCCCCCAAGAGTGGACCGACCGCATCGCGCCCCGGTGGGTGGCGCTCTGGAAGCGGCTCGGCATCTCGAACGACGACTTCATCCGGACGACCGAGCCCCGCCACATCCGCGTGGCGCAGCAGCTGTTCCAGCTGGCCTACGACCGGGGCGCGATCTACAAAGGGACCTACGAGGGGTGGTACTGTCCATCGTGCGAAGCCTTCTACACCGAAGATCAGCTGCTGGAGGGGCGGTTGTGCCCGATCCACAAGCGCCCCGTGGAGTGGACCGCCGAGGACAACTACCTCTTCCGCCTGAGCCGGTACCAGGACTGGATCCTGCGCAAGATCGAGCGGGAGCCGGAGTTCATCCAGCCGGAGAGCCAGCGGAACGAGATGCTCAGCCTGGTCCGCGGCGGCCTGCGCGACCTCGCCGTCAGCCGCCTCTCGGTCAGGTGGGGGATCCCCGTCCCGTTCGATCCGGCGCAGACGATCTACGTCTGGATCGAAGCGCTGATGAACTACCTGACCGCCATCGGCTACCTGGACCATCCCGACCGGTACCGCCGGTTCTGGCCCAATGTGCATCACCTGGTCGGCCGGGACATCAACCGGTTCCATTCGGTGATCTGGCCCTGCTTCCTCGAGGCCGTGGGGCTGCCGTCCCCCCGGCAGGTGTGGGCGCACGGCTTCTGGACGGTGGACGGCGAGAAGATGAGCAAGACCCGCGGCAACTTCATCGATCCGATCGCCGAGATCACGCGGCTGGCCGACGCGAGCGGGGCGCAGTGGGAGGTGGCGGCGGACGCGTTCCGGTACGCGCTCCTGCGCGAGGTCCCGTTCGGGCAGGACGGGGATTACTCGCACGCCGCGCTGGTCCACCGGTTCAACGCCGACCTCGCCAACGACTTCGGGAACCTGCTCAACCGGACCCTGCCGCTCGTGGCGCGCCACTTCGACGGGCTGATTCCCGCTCCGGGCGCGCCCGAAGGACCGGACGGGGCGTTGCTCAAGGCCGCCGAGGAGGTGCCGGAGGCCGCGGGCGCGCGGATCGGCACGTTCGAATTCACCCGGGGGCTGGCCGAGATCTGGCGGCTCCTGGGGGTGGCCAACAAGTATATCGATGAGGCCGCCCCGTGGTCGGCGCTCAAAGCCGGCAACCGCGCGCGCGCCGGCGCCATCCTTTACAACACGCTGGAAGCGCTTCGGATCGCGACGATCCTGTTGACGCCGGTGCTGCCGGCGGCCACGCAGCGGGTGTGGGATCAGCTGGGGATCCCGGCCCCCCTGTCCGCTCAGCGAGTGCCGGACGCCGCCCGCTGGGGCGGACTGCCCGCGGGCGCACGCATCCGGCAGGGGGCTCCGCTCTTCCCCAGGATCGAGACCCGCCCGGCCGCGCGAATCCCATCGACAAAGGAGGGGGCCGAATGAGCGAGATCACGATCGACGACTTCAGCAAGATCGACCTTCGGGTGGCCGAGGTCCTCGAGGCGAAGCGGGTGGCCGGCGCGGACAAGATTCTGGAGCTCCGGATCAAGATCGGCGACTCCACGCGCACGCTGGCCGCCGGGATCGCCCAGCACTACGCGCCCGAGACGCTGATCGGCCGCAAGATCGTCGTCGTCGCCAACCTGCAGCCGCGCCGCGTCCGCGGGGTGGAATCGCAGGGCATGCTGCTGGCCGCGAGCGACGGCGCGCGGGTGGTGCTGCTGGCGCCCGACCAGGACGTGCCGAGCGGCAGCCGGGTGTCCTGAGGAGCCGGCGAACCCCGACCGCGCTCCCACCGTAGGACTGTGAGAAAGGGGGCGGTCGCTGTGCGCGCAGCCAGGATCGCGGCGTTCCTGCTCGCTTGGTTCTTCGCCTGTGGAGCCACGGCCGGCGTCCCGCGCCCCGCGATGGCCGGGTCCAATGACATCTACGTGGGCGGCGTCTGGGTGCTCAAGATCACGCGCGACGCCTCCGGGTACACCGCGGAGCAGCGTGTGTTGGAGGTCGAGAAGCGGATCACCGAGGTGCTCAGCACTCCGGCGTTTCGTACGAACGGGGTCGTGATCACCGCCCGCAAGAGCGGAGCCTCCGCGGTGGTCGTGGCCGGTGACATGAACGTGATCACCGTGACGCCGCAGGACGCGGCCGGAACGGGCAAGACCACCCTCGACCTGGCCCGCCAGGTCGCGCTCCGGTTCGCGGTGGGACTGAGTCACGCGCTGCCGGATGCGAACGTCCACGTGTTTTAGGGGCTCCCCCCGGTCCTCTTCGGTCGCCTCTCAAAGAGATCTCGGGTCATACCTACAGCCCCCCGTCCGTTCGCAGGTCAGACGCCTCGCCGGAGGCGTTCCCGGGGAAGGGGGCGCGGAGGGAACGCCAGCCCCAGCAAAGAATCTGGGGTCCGACACCCACGGAGGATGGCCCGGTGTTCACGGCGCTCACCGATGCTCAGGCGTGGCTGGCGGTGGTCATCCTGGTGGCCGCGCTCGTGCTTGCCGTCACGCTCTTCGTCACCACCCGCGCCGTCCGATCCGGGCGCGGACCGGTCGCCCCGGCGGCGAAGGACGAAGAGTCGATCCTCCGGGAGCTGGCGGCGGTCGATGCCCGGCTCACCGCGCTCGAGGAGGGCATCGGGCGGGTGGCCGAAGCGCTTCCCAGGGTCGTGCAGGGGGTCGGCGTCGTTCGCTACAATCCATTCCCGGAGATGGGAAGCAACATGAGCTTCAGCGTCGCGTTCCTCGACGGGCGGGCCAACGGCGTGGTCGTGAGCGTCCTGACCAACCGCGAGGGATCGCGTGTCTACGGCAAAGCGGTCGAAGGCGGGACCTCCAGTTATCCGCTCTCCGAGGAGGAGCGGCAGGCCCTGGCCCTCGCGCAAGAGAACCGCGCCTGACGGACGCCTCCGCGCCGCCCGCCGTGGTCTCCCCCTCCAGCGAATCCGGGTGAAGGAGCGGCGATGCGGTTCCGGGATCGTCGGGACGCGGGGGAACAGCTCGCCCGCCAGTTGGGCCCGCTGGGGCTCGGGGCGGCCACGGTGCTGGCCATTCCCCGAGGAGGCGTGGTCGTGGCCGACGCGATCGTCCGGGCCCTGGGCTGGCCGCTCGACGTGATCATCCCCCGGAAGCTCCGGGCGCCGCACAATCCCGAACTCGCCATCGGCGCCGTCACCGGGGACGGCACCATTTACCTGGACCCGCGCCTGACCCGTACCCTCCACATCGCGGATGACTACCTCCGCGACGAGATCGTCTTTCAGATCGCCGAGATTACCCGGCGCCGGCTCGCCTACCGCAAGACGCGGCGTGAGCCCGATCTCAGGAACCGAACGGCTGTGCTCGTCGACGACGGGCTCGCCACCGGCGCGACCGCGATCGCGGCGGTCCGGATGGTCCGCCACGCGCTCGCCCGCGAGGTCGCCGTGGCGATCCCGGTGGGCCCCCCCGAGGCCGTGCGCCGGCTGGAGGGCGAGGCGGACCAGGTCATCTGCCTCCTGCGGCCCTTGGAGTTCGTCGCGGTGGGCGAGTTCTACGAGGACTTTCGACAGACGGGCGACGAGGAAGTCGTCGCGTGTCTCGAGCAAGCCTGGAGGCGGGCCGAGGTGTCGTGACCGATCCGGCGCTGCGGCGCACCCCGCTCTACCCCGCGCACGTGGCCGCGGGCGCGCGCATGGTCCCGTTCAGCGGGTGGGACATGCCCGTGCAGTACACGGGCATCATCGAGGAGCACCGCGCGGTCCGCACCCGGGCCGGCCTGTTCGACGTGTCCCACATGGGCGAGTTCGACATCGCCGGGCCGGGCGCGCTGCCGCTGATCCAGGGACTGGTGACGAACGACCTGGCCCGCATCGCGCTCAACCAGGCCATGTACACGCCGATGTGCACGCCCGGGGGAGGCATCATCGATGACCTCCTCGTCTACCGGCTCGGAGACGACCACGTGATGCTCGTGGTCAACGCGGCCAATACGGCGGCGGACCTGGCGTGGATCCGCGATCACGCCTCGGGCAACGTCCGGGTGGCCGACCGCTCGGACGAGATCGCCCTGCTGGCGCTGCAGGGCCCGCGGGCGCAGGAGATCCTCCAGCGGCTCACGCCCGCGGCCCTCGGCCACATCCGCTACTACTGGTTCCAGGACGAGGTCCCGATCGCCGGCCGCCGGGCGCTGGTCTCCCGCACCGGGTACACGGGCGAAGACGGCTTCGAGCTTTACGTGGATGCCCGCGACGCCGTCCACCTGTGGGACGCCATCTTGGAAACCGGCCGGCGCGACGGGGCGCTCCCGGCCGGCCTCGGGGCGCGCGACACGCTCCGGCTCGAAGCCGGCCTCCTCCTCCACGGGAACGATATGGACACGACGACGACCCCGCTCGAGGTCGGGCTGGGGTGGACGGTCAAGCTGGCGAAGGGCGAGTTCGTCGGCGCCCCGGTGCTCCGGCGCCAGAAGAGCGAGGGCGTGACGAGGCGGCTCGTGGCGTTCACGCTGCAGGACCGGGCCATCGCCCGCCACGGGCATCCCATTCGGGAGGACGGCGCGCCCATCGGCCGGGTCACGAGCGGGAGCTACGGGCCGACGGTGGAGAATAGCATCGGGCTCGGATTCGTTCCCTTAGAGTACGCCGAGCTGGGACGGCGCCTCGAGGTGGAAATCCGCGGCCGAGGCGTGCCGGCCGTGGTCACGAAGCTGCCGTTCTATACGCGGCCGGCGGCGGGCGGAGCATGACGGGAGGGGTCGTGTACCCTAAGGATCTGCGCTATTCGAAGGAACATGAGTGGGCGAAAGTCGAGGGGCGGCGCGTCCGCGTCGGCATCACGCCGTTCGCGGCCGACCGTCTCTCGGACGTGGTCTACGTCGAGCTGCCCAAGAGCGGGGCCGACGTCACCTTCATGCAGCCGTTTGGGGTCGTGGAGTCGGTGAAGGCGGTGAGCGATCTCTACTCGCCGGTCTCCGGCAAGGTCGTGGAGGTCAACGAGGCCCTGCATGATCGGCCCGAGAGCATCAACACCGACCCGTACGGGGCGTGGATGATCGTCGTCGAGCCCCGCGACCTCGGGGAGCTCAAGCAGCTGATGGACGCCGACGCCTATATGGCGCTGATCGGGGAGCAGCGGTCGTGAAATACATCCCCGTCACCCCCCCGGAGCGCGAGCGGATGCTGCGGTCCATCGGCGTGCGCGGGGTGGACGACCTGTTTCGCGATATCCCGGAGGAAGTCCGGCTCCGCGGCCCCCTGGCCCTCCCGGCGGCGCTGCCGGATCCCGACCTGCTCGCGCACGTCCGCGGGCTGGCGGGCCGCAACGCGGATTGCGATCGCCTGACCTGCTTCCTGGGCGCCGGCGCGTACGACCATTTTGTCCCGAGCACCGTGCCCCATCTCGCGCTCAAGCCGGAATTCCTGACCGCCTACACCCCGTACCAGGCGGAGCTGATGCAGGGGGAGCTGCAGGCGCTCTTCGAGTACCAGAGCCTCATGTGCGAATTGACCGCGATGGACGTGGCCAACGCGTCCATGTACGACGGCGCCAGCGCGACCGGCGAAGCGGCCCACATGGCGACCGACCTGACCCAGCGGACCAGGGTGCTCGTCAGCACGGCCGTGCACCCGGAGTACCGCCAGGTGCTGCGGACCTACACGAGCCACCTCCGGATCGCCGTGGAAGACCTCCCGGCCCAGAACGGGGTGACGTCGCCCGAGGCGGCGGAGCGCGCGCTGCGCGACGATGCGGCCGCGCTCATCATCCAGTCCCCCAACTTCTTCGGCTGCCTCGAGGACGGTCAGGCGCTGGCGAAGATCGCCCACGCCCGGGGCGCCCTGCTCGTCGTGGCGATCGCCGATCCGATCAGCCTCGGCCTGGTCCGGCCTCCCGGCGAGTACGACGCGGACATCGTCACCGGGGAGGGGCAGGCGCTCGGCAACGCGCTCAACTTCGGCGGTCCCTACCTCGGCATGATCGCGACGCGCGAGACGTTCGTCCGCCGCCTGCCGGGCCGGCTCGCCGGCCGGACCGTGGACACGGAAGGACGGCCGGGGTACGTCCTGACCCTGCAGACCCGGGAACAGCACATCCGCCGCGCCAAGGCCACGAGCAACATCTGCACCAACGAAGCCCTGAACGCGCTGATCGCGGCCGTGTACCTGTCCACCCTGGGCCGTCAGGGGATCCAGGACGTCGCCGAGCTCAACGCGCGCAAGGCCCATTACGCCAGGGAGCGGATCGCCGGGCTCCCCGGGTACCGCCTCGCGTTTGCGGCGCCCACGTTCAACGAGTTCGTCGTCCGCTGCCCCCTGCCCCCCGAGGAGATCAACCGGCGGCTGCTCAGCCACCAGATCCTCGGCGGGCTTCCGCTCGGCCGCTTCTACCCGGACCTGCGCGATTGCTGGCTCGTGTGCGTGACCGAGACGCGCACGCGGGAGGAGATCGACCGGCTGATCGGCTGCCTGGAGGCCCTCCGGTGAGCGCCACGCGTCCCCCGGCGCCGGCCGCGGCCTCGCCCACGTCGGCGCCTCCGCTGGCAAAACGGCCCGTGCCCGTCATCTTCGAGCGCGGCGCCCCCGGCCGGGTGGGGTACAGCCTCCCGCCCAGCGACGTCCCGGACGCGCCGATGGACGCGATCATCCCGTCCCGCCACCGCCGCGCCCGCCCCGCGGCGCTCCCGGAAGTCAGCGAGCTCGACGTGGTGCGGCACTACACCGCGCTCAGCCACCGGAACTATTCCATCGATGAGGGATTCTACCCGCTCGGATCGTGCACGATGAAGTACAACCCCAAGATCAACGAGGATGCCGCGCGGCAGGCCGGCTTCGCGCGCCTCCATCCGTATCAGCCGGAGGAGTTGGCGCAGGGCGCGCTCCAGCTGCTGTGGGAGCTCGAGCACGACCTGGCCGAGATCAGCGGCATGGACCGCGTGACCTTCCAGCCGTCCGCCGGCGCGCACGGTGAGCTCGCGGCGCTCTTGATGATCAGCAAATATTTCGCGGAGCGCGGGGAGCCCCGCACCACGGTCGT
>Ga0209804_1001325_pt1 | contig 16218 bp, 16 predicted proteins | sample GraSoiAngelo_139_FD_185896 | JGI IMG/M metagenome (GOLD analysis project Ga0209804, IMG submission 185896) | Grasslands soil microbial communities from the Angelo Coastal Reserve, California, USA - 14_0929_12_20cm (SPAdes) (version 2) | ecosystem: Environmental > Terrestrial > Soil > Grasslands ... | reverse complement strand
CACCCACCCGGATGTGGTCGGGCTCCTGCGCCGCGTGCTCCCGCGCGTCGAGCGGCCGGTCGTGCTGGACGCGGACGGGCTCAACGCCGTCGCCGGAGATGCCCGCCGGCTGCGGGATGTGCCCGGCCCGCTCGTGATCACCCCGCACCCGGGTGAGATGGCCCGCCTGCTCGGCCGGGAGATTCGAGAGGTGCAGGATGACCGCCTGGGGACCGCGCGCGAGGCGGCGCGGCTGATCGGCGGGGTCGCCGTCCTGAAGGGCGCGCGGACGGTCGTGGCCGCCCCGGAGGGGCGCGCATTCGTCATTCCGACGGGAAACGCCGCGATGGCCACCGGGGGGATGGGGGACGTCCTGACCGGCGCCGCGGCCGCGCTGCTCGGGATGGGGCTGCCTCCGTTCGACGCCGCGGTGTGCGCGGCGTACCTGCACGGGCTCGCGGGCGATCTGGCCGCCGCCGCCCGAGGCGAGCTCGGGCTGCTGGCCCATGAAGTCGCCGATGAGATTCCTCGCGCGCTCGCGCGGGTCCGCGGGGGCGGAGTCGACGATGCCTTCACCGCCGTCCCGTGATCCCGTCCCCGTGACGGGGACCGGGCGCCCGGATATGCAAGAGTTGCGGGGACGGGCCACCCGCCGCGCCTGGGCGGAGATCGACTTGAGCGCGGTCCGGGAGAACGTGCGCGCGCTGCGGGCGGCGCTGCGGGGCACGCCCCGGCTGATGGCGGTGGTGAAGGCCGATGCCTACGGGCACGGGGCGGTCCCCGTGTCCCGGGCCGCCCTCGAGGCCGGGGCCGAGTGGCTCGGCGTGGCGACGACCGATGAAGGCGTGGAACTGCGCCGGGCCGGGATCACCTCGCCCATCCTGCTGCTCGGATCGACGCCCGCGGAGGACGCCGAGACGGCGGTGGCGCACGACCTCTCGGTCACGGTGTTCCAGCCGGAGATCGCGGGGGCCCTGAGCCAGGCCGCCTCGCGTACCGGCCGCCCGGCGAAGATCCACTTCAAGGTGGACACCGGGATGGGCCGGATCGGGGTCGCCCCCAGCGATGCGGCGGCCGTGCTCCGGCAGGTGAGCGCGTACGCGGGGATCGTCGTGGAGGGGTGCTTCACGCATTTTGCCACGGCCGACGAAGCGGATCTGGGACCGACGAGAAAGCAGCTGGAGACGTTTCTCGCCGTGCTCCGGGGGGTGGTCGGGCGAGGGCTGCCGATCGGGCTGCGGCATGCCGCGAACAGCGCCGCGTTCCTCGCTCTGCCGGACACGCACCTCGATATCGTCCGCGCGGGCATCGCCGTCTACGGCGTCCCGCCGGCCCCGCATCTGGCCGGGCGGGTCCCGCTGCGCCGCGTGATGCGCCTGCGGGCGCGCGTCGCGCACACGAAGCGCGTTCCCTCCGGAACGCCGATCGGGTACGGGCACACCTATCGGGCCCCGCGCGAGACCAGGATCGCCACGATCCCGATCGGCTACGCGGACGGGTACCCGCGTCTTGCCGGCGAGACGCGCGAGGTCCTCCTGAACGGCCGCCGCGCCCGGATCGCCGGCCGGATCGCGATGGACCAGTGCATGGTCGACGCCGGCGCCCTCCCCGTCGAGGTCGGCGACGAAGTGGAGATCTGGGGAGAGAAGGTGCTTGTCGAGGAGGTCGCCGCAACGGCCCAGACCATCGCCTACGAGGTGCTCGCCCGCGTGAGCCGGCGGGTCCCGAGGGTCTTCGTCCAGGATGGGCAGGTCGTGGGGGTCCGGACCCTGCTCGCCGGCGGCGCGTGAGGGGGCCGGCGGTGCGGGTGGCGTTCCAGGGCGAGCGCGGGGCCCACAGCGAGGAGGCGGTGGTGCGTCTCTTCGGGGAGGTGGAGGTCGTGCCGTGCGCGAGCCTCCGCGACGCCTTCGACGCGGTGGAGGCTGGGCGCGCGGACCGCGGGGTCGTGCCGGTGGAGAACTCGCAGGCGGGCAGCATCAACGAGACCTACGACCTGCTGCTCGCCTACAGCCTGGTCATCGCCGGAGAATTTGATCACCGCGTCGTGCACTGCCTGATGGCGCTGCCGGGGCAGCCGCGCGCGGCGATCACGCGCGTGTACTCGCACCCTCAGGCGCTGGCGCAGTGCGATGTCTACCTGCGGCGGGCCGGGATGGAGCCGGTGTCGTATTACGATACGGCCGGCAGCGCGAAGATGATTCAGGAGCAGCGCCTGCTGGGGTGCGGCGCCATCGCCTCTCGGCGGGCGGCGCAGCTCTACGATCTCGAGCTGCTGGACGAGGGTATCGAGACCAACCCGAACAACTATACCAAGTTCCTCGTCATCGGCACGACGGGCGCCCCGCGCACGGCCCAGAGCAAGACCTCGATCGTGTTCGTCGTCGCGAACCAGCCCGGCAGCCTGTACCGCGCGCTCGGGACGCTCGCCACCCGCCAGATCAACCTCGTGAAGATCGAGTCGCGCCCGGAACGGACCCGCCCGTGGGATTACACCTTCTACGTCGATATCGACGGCCACGTGGAGGACGGCCGGATCCGGGAGGCGCTCGACGACCTGCAGCGGCAGACGACGTTTCTTCGCGTGCTCGGCTCCTACCCGCGCTCGCCGGCGCCGTCTCCGTCGTGAACGCGCGTCCCCGGGCCGCGGCCCCCCGCCTGCTGCCGCTGGGGGATGCCGGGCTCGTCGTCCAGTATGGGGGAGACGAAATCTCCGAGGCGGCCAACGCCGCGGTCCTGGCGCTCGGGCGCGCCGTCGAGTCCCGGCCTCCCGACGGCGTGGTCGAGGTGGTGCCGACCTACCGGTCGCTCCTGGTCGTCTACGACCCGCTGCGGACCACGGCCGGGCAGATCCGGCGGACCGTTGAGGAGATCACCGCCCGTGCCGATCCCGCGGACCTGCCCCCGGGCCGTCCGATCGCGATCCCGGTGGCCTATGGCGGGGCCTTGGGTCCCGACCTCGCCGGCGTCGCGCAGGAGGCCGGACTGTCCGAGTCCGAGGTCATCGCCCTGCACACCGGGGAAGAATACCGGGTGTTCATGCTCGGATTCACGCCCGGCTTTCCCTACATGGGCACCCTGCCGCCCCGGCTGCGCGTGGCGCGCCTGGCGTCTCCGCGCATCCGCGTCCCCGGCCGCTCCGTGGCGATCGCGGGCCTCCAGACCGGTGTCTACCCCATCGAGAGCCCGGGGGGGTGGCGGCTGATCGGGCGGACGCCCCTTCGGATCTACGATCCATCGCGCTCGAACCCATTCCTGCTGGAGGCGGGGAATCGCGTGCGGTTCGTGCCGATGTCCGAAGCCGAGTACGAGCGGGATCCGGGGGACGCGGACGCGTCGCCGCCCTCCGCCTCACCGCGTCCTGCGCTGCTGGTCGAGTCCGGAGGGTTGTTGACCACGGTCCAGGATCTGGGCCGCGCCGGCCGCCGGCGGTTCGGGCTCCCCCAGAGCGGCGCCATGGATTCGCTCGGGCTGCGCGTGACGAATCTGCTGATCGGCAACGGGCCCGGCGCCGCGGCGCTGGAGTTTACCTTCCCGGGGCCCCGCCTGCGGGCCGTCCGCCCCGTCGCCATTGCGCTTGGGGGCGCGGACCATGCGCCGACGGTCAACGGCCGGACCGCCGGCATGTGGACGGCCCAGCGGCTCGAGGCCGGGGATGTGCTGGCCTTCGGGGCGCCGCGCGCGGGGAACTGGGGATACCTCGCGATCCCCGGCGGCGTGGACGTGCCCGAGGTCATGGCGAGCCGCGCGACCTACCTGCCGGCCAGGCTGGGGGGCCACGGCGGACGGCGTCTCGAAGCCGGCGACCGCATCGGGTGCGCGCGACCGGCCCCCGCGTCGATGCTCCGCCTGCCGGAGCGCCTGCGGCCGCCCCTCGGCGGCGCCTGCGAGGTCAGGGTCGTGCTCGGCCCGCAGGAAGACTACTTTACCGAAGACGCGGTGCGCGCCCTCGTGGAAGCGCCGTTCCAGGTGAGCCGCGAGTTCGACCGCGCGGGCTATCGGCTGGATGGGCCGCGCCTCGCGCACCGCGCGCGCGCGGAACTGCTGTCCGACGGGCTGCTGCCGGGGGCCCTCCAGGTTCCCTCCGGCGGGCAGCCCATCGTCATCATGCCCGATGGCCCCTCGACGGGCGGCTATCCGAAGATCGGCGCGGTGGTGCGGCCGGATCTCCGCCGGGTCGCTCAGGCCCGCCGCGGGGAAACGATCCGGTTTCGGGCGGTGGATTGGGATGCGTCGCACGCCGCGGCCCGGGAGGAGGCGGCGTACCTTGCCGCGCTGACCTTCGAGCGGGTCGCGGGGTGAATGGGCCGGGGCACCCCGCGCGTTGCTGCGGTGCCTTCGTCGAGAGTCGTCTGGTATACTAGGTCCGGTGGGCGGCGATGAGCGTTCGAACGAAGCGGTGGACTCGAGCGGAGTACGATCAATTGGTGGTCCGCGGTGTGTTCCCACCCGGCGCCCGGGTGCAGTTGCTTGATGGCGAGATTCTGGAAATGACTCCCCAAAGCCCCGATCATGCGCTGGCCGTTCAGGCGGCCGAGGAGGCCCTCCGGCGGGTGTTCACCCACGGGTACGCTGTGCGTGTCCAGATGCCGCTCGGGGTGGATGATGACTCCGAGCCGGAACCGGACGTCGCCGTGGTGCGTGGGAACTTCCGAGATTTTCGGACGCATCCGCTGACCGCGGAATTGGTCGTCGAAGTCGCCGACACGAGCCTCGAGTTCGACAGGTCGCGTAAAGCCGTCCGGTACGCGGCGGCGGGGATCCCTGAGTACTGGGTGGTCAACCTCGTAGACCGGCGGGTTGAAGTGTTCCGCGATCCTCAGAGGACTGGGGCGGGCGAGCCCGCATACCAGGCGCAGTTCTCCGCAAATATTGGCGACACGGTGGCCCCCCTGCTTCATCCCAATCATCAGATCGAGGTCATTTCGCTCCTCCCATAAGGTCCGCTACGAAGCGTTGCCGCCAAGGCGTCTTCGAGCCCCGGGATGGGGTTGCATGATCGCCCCCGGGATGTTATTGTAGTGGTGGTGTAGTCTACTACAATACAATGACTCGGAGGCCCGGTATGCAGGATCTGATTACGGTGCGGGAGGCGGCCAGGGTGTGCCGTCGGACAAGCGAGACGGTCCGCCGCTGGATCTGGGAAGGCAAGTTGCCCGCGCAAAAACTTGGGAATCAACTCTTCATCAAGCGACGCGACTTGGCACGTCTGACACTCCGCGGGAAAGGTGATTCCTCCAGCGAACTCGCCGTCCTCAGCGAAGTGGCGGCTATACGGGAGCGGATACGCCGAGGTGCCGGCGGCTCGGTGGATGTGCTCGGGGCGCTGGACCGGTCCCGTGAAGACCATCCCTGATGCCGGGACAGGTCTGCGTAGATGCCAGCCTGGTTTTGATGCTTCTTCTTCCACATGATCTGACCCTCCACGCGGACGCCTTGTGGCGAACCTGGGTGAAGCGGGATGTCGATCGAATCACCCCACCGCTCTTTTTCGCGGAAGTCACCTCGGTTCTTCGGGAGCGGGTCTATCATTCGCAGATTGAAACTGAGGAAGGGGACGCGGCGTTTGCAGTCTTCATGAAACTGAACGTGAAGAGTGTTGTACCCGCCGACCTGCAGTCACGAGCCTGGTCCGCCGCCAAGCAATACAACCGGCCCAGGGCGTATGATGCCCAGTATCTCGCGGTCGCTACTGCGGCAGGATGCGAACTGTGGACCGGTGATCAACGCCTCGTCCGCGCCGTCAACGCGCCGTGGGTGAAATGGCTGGGTGATCATTCGCTCAGGTAAGACCGCCGGTTCCGCAGCGGCCCAGAGCCGCAACATTTTCCTCGGGATCCTCCTGGCGCGTAAGCCGGGGGAGCGCCGGCCTGCTCCAGGATGTCCCGCCATCGGCGCCGTATAGGCACGCTGATGGAACCCGACACCCTGCCCGTCCGCGTCGACAAGAGCCACCTGATCACCATCGGGGAACGCCTCTACGCGGAGAGCGTCGAGCTCGTCCGCGAGCTGGTGAACAACGCCTACGACGCCGACGCGACCGAAGTGCACGTGGCGATCGGCGATGCGGAGATCCGGGTGCAGGACAACGGCCTCGGGATGGATCTCGAAGGGTTGCGCGAGTACTTCACGATCGGCACGGCGGACAAGCGGCAACATCCCAAGTCTCCGCGCTTTGGCCGCCCCCGCATCGGCCAGTTCGGCATCGGAAAGTTCGCCACGCTCTCGGCCTACGAGCGGTTCACGGTATGGACCCAGCACGGAGGATTTGCCGCCGAAGTCGTGTTTGACAAGACGGAATGGGAGCGCGCCGGGGATCGCTGGGACCTGCCCCTGCGGGTGCTGCCTCCGGAGCCGGCCCGCTGCGACGGCACCACGGTCTCCTTATCGAGGCTCTACCGGCGGTTCGATCCGTCCGAAGTCGAGCGGCGTTTGCTCGAGAGTGTGCCCGTGAGGGCACCGGACTTTGCCGTGTTCCTCAACGGACGGCGCGTGGTGGGTCAGCGCCTGCCGGGGCACAGGATTCCGTTTCTCGAGGGGACCGCTTTCGGGCCGGTGCACGGGGAAATCGTGATCGTGCCCGCGCACCTGGCCTCGGCCACCGATCTCGGGATCGAGATCAAGGTCAAGCATGTGACCGTGCGCCGTGAGCTGTTCGGGATGCAGTCGTGGGGCAGAGAAGCCGCGCGGATCAGGGGCGAGGTGCATGCCGATTTCCTGCCCGTCACCGCCGACCGGTCGGGGTTTGTGCAGGATAGGGACGAGTACCGCGCATTTCTCGAAGTCATGGACAGGGTGGTGGTGGAGGTGCGCCGGGCCCTCGGCCACCTCTCCGACCGCAAGGAGCGGCAGAAGTCCCGTCAGGCAGTGCGCGAGGCATTCCGCCGGATCCAGCTGGCGCTGGCCAGGAACCCCGAACTTTCGCCCTTCGGCCCCGTCCCCTACGCTCAGACGACCGGGTCCCTCGGCGGGTCCGGCTTCGTCAGGGAGGAGCGTGCCGAGCGCGAGGGGGGACGCGAGGGCGCCACCGATGCCGCGGCGGCGGGAAGTTCGCCGTCCGCTGTCAACGGGGTGAGGTCGGTTCCGCCCCCTCAACGCCGCCAGCGACGGCCCCGCGTGCGACGGCTCACCCCGAACGCGGTGGTTCAGCGCGTGAGCCTGGGTCAGGCCGGCGTTACCTGTTGCCTGGATCATTTCGGTCCGGACGGAAAGGAGGCGTTCTCGGAAGGCACCACGATTTATGTCAATCGCGACCACCCCTTGTACGTCCGCAACAGCCGGCGCCGGGAGACGCATACCCTCCACGTGGCAAGGCTGCTGACGCAGGAAATCAGCATGATGAAGGACCCACGCAGTCCCCGTCAGGCGTTCGAGCGCCAAAGCAAACTCCTCCGCGACGCGTTCGGCCGATGACGGCCCTCCGGGTGAGCGCGACCAGGAGCCTCCGGTCGCAGCGCCAATGGTTCCCCGCGATCCGGAGCCCTAGGCGGGCCCGCCGTTCAATGCGGGGCCTGATGCCTTCCTCCGGACCGGCGTAACGGATTTTTGACTTCGCCCGGCCCTGCGCGGTAGAGTAGGTTCATGCGCAGGCGGAGCGCTCGAGGGACTTCGGCCGGGGACAGGACGCGGCCGCGGATCGGGATCACGGGTCAGGATATGGCCCACCTCAAGAATTACATCGAGGCCGTGGAAGCGGCCGGCGGTGAGGCGGTTCCGCTCACCCCCGGCGCCGGCTCCGGGGACGCCGTGATGAACAGCCTGGACGGGCTTGTGCTGACCGGCGGGAAGGACATCGATCCAGAGTTGTACGGGCAGCAGCTCCAGCCCGGGCTCGGGGTCGACGTCGATCACCCGCGGGATGCGCTCGAGATTCCCCTGGCCCGGCGGGCGCTCGAGCGCGACCTCCCGGTGCTCGGTATCTGCCGCGGCATCCAGGTGCTCAACGTTGCGGCCGGCGGCACCCTGTTACAAGATATCGTCCTGGCCGGCGCCGGACGGGCCACCCACAACCAGCGGGAGATGAAGCCCGAGCCCCCCGAGGACACCGCCATCCACGAGGTCACGATCACCCCCGGGAGCCGGCTCGCGGAGATCGTCGAGGGGGAGCGGCTGGGGGTCAACACGTTCCACCACCAGGTCCTCGACCGCCCGGCGCCCCGCGTGGCGGTGGTGGCCCGGTCCGTTGAGCCGCTCGGCGACGGGGTGATCGAGGCGGTGGAAGTGCGCGGGCGCTCCTTCGCTCTGGGGGTGCAGTGGCACCCGGAGCGGATGTGGCGGCGCGTGCCGGCGTGCGCCCGGCTGTTCACCGCCCTCATCGAGGCGGCGTCCCGCAAGCGAGTTGGCTGAGCGTCCGCACCACGCCGGAGGAGGTATCCCGGCGCCCCAGCGCGTATTCGTCCCGGGTCCATACGGCGGTCCCGAGGAGGCCTCATGAAGGTCTTCATCTCAGCGGACATGGAAGGCACGGCGGGTGTGACGGACTGGGACCAGGTGATGCCGGACAAACCGGACTACGCGCGGTTCCGGCGGCTGATGACCGAGGAAGTCAACGCGGCCATCCTCGGCGCGCTCGAGGGCGGTGCCAAGGAGATCGTGGTCAATGATTCGCACAACACGATGCGCAACCTCCTCATCGAGGAGCTGCACCCCCAGGCCCAGCTCATCAGCGGCAGTCCTAAGCCTCGCAGCATGATGCAGGGGATCGACAATACCTTCGACGCGGCCTTCTTCACCGGCTACCACGCGGCGGCGGGGACGCAGGATGGGATCCTCGATCACACCTACAGCAGCGCGTCGGTCCGCCAGATCAAGCTGGGGAACCTGATCGTGGGCGAAGCGGGCCTCAACGCGGCGCTGGCCGGGTACTTCAAGGTTCCGGTCGCCCTCGTCACCGGGGACGTCACCGCGGTGGCGCAGACGAAGAAGCTGCTGCCGCAGGTGGAAGCGGTGGCGATCAAAGAGCCGATCGGCCGCCTGGCCGCCAGATCGTATCAGCCGGTCGAGGCGCGGCGGCGGATCAAGGAAGGCGCAACGCGGGCGCTCAAGCGGGCCAAAGACCTCAAGCCGCTGATCCTGCCGCGCCCGCTCACGATCGAGCTCGAATGGGCGTACACGGCAATGGCCGATCGGTGCATGCTGATCCCCGGCACGACCCGGGTCCACCCCCGGACCGTGGCGTACAAGGCCCGCGACGTGGAGCAGGCGTTCAGCGTGACGATGGCGTGCCTGGTGCTGGCCAGGTCGACCCTGTAGCGCCACGGCCGCGCCATTCGCGACGCTGGCGGCCGCCCTCGAAGAGGTGGCGGCGATCTCAGGGACGCAGGCCAAGATCGCCCGGCTCGGCCAGTACCTCGCCACCCTGGAGGAGGCGGACCTCCGGCGCGCCTGCGGCTACCTGACGGGCGCCGCGTTCCCCGCCGGCGATCCCCGCCGGCTCCAGGTCGGCTGGGTGGCGATCGCCGAGGTCTTGACGGAGATCACCGGGATGACCCAGGAGGATCTCCACCGCGTCTACCTGGCGCACGGGGACCTGGGCGCCACCGCCTCCGCGCTCTTCCAAGAGCATCCACCCGCTCCGTCCCTCTTTCCCCGACCGCTCACCCTTGAGGCGGTGGACGGGGCCTTCGGGGCCATCGCCGCGGCCCAGGGGCCCGCTTCCCGGCGGACCAAGCAGTCGGTGCTCCGGTCGCTCCTGCGCGATGCGGCTCCGCTCGAGGCGAAGTTCCTGGTGAAGATCCTCACCTCCGATCTCCGGATCGGGTTCCGGGAAGGGCTGCTCCTGCCGGCGATCGCGCAGGCCTTCGGCCGGGACGCGGACGCGGTCCGGCAGGCGGCGCTGCTCGTCGCCGATCCCGGGGAGGTGGCCGTGCGCGCCCGCGCGGGCACGCTCGACGGCGTGACGCTCACCTCCGGGTCCCCGTTTCGCTTCATGCTCGCGGGGTCGATCGCCACGCTGGACGAGGCGTTTGGCGGAGATGCGGCGCCGCTGTTGGTGGAGGACAAGTATGACGGCATCCGGGTCCAGGTCCACCGGAACGCCGGGCGCCTCGTCATCTATTCGCGCACGCTGGACGACGTCACCCGCGCCTATCCCGAGCTCCACGCGCCGCTCGAAGGCCTCGCCCGCGACTACATCCTCGACGGAGAGATCGTCGCCTGGCGGGGAGACCGGCCGCTGCCGTTCGGCCAGCTGCAGCGGCGGCTGGGCCGGCTCACCCCGGGACCGCTGGCCCAGGAAGTCCCGGTCGTCCTGATGGCGTTCGATCTGCTCCACCTCGACGGCAGAGACCTTCTACAGAATTCCCTGGAGGCGCGCCGGGCGGCGATGACGGGCCTCGCGTGGGACGAGTCGGTCCGGCTGAGCCGGGCGGCCCCGGTGGGCAGTCCCCCGGAGGCCGAAGCGCGTTTCCGCGAGGCGCGGGAGGCGGGCCACGAGGGGATCGTGCTCAAGTCCCCCCTGGCCCCCTACCAGCCCGGCCGGCGGGGACGGCTGTGGCTGAAGTGGAAGCCCGGGCTCGGCACGCTCGATGTGGTCGTGGTGGCGGCGGAGTACGGTCACGGAAAGCGCGCGCGGGTGCTGTCGGATTACACCTTTGCGGTCCGGGGCGGGCAGGGCCTGGTGACCATCGGGAAGGCCTACTCGGGGCTCACCGATGACGAGATCGCCCGCCTGACGGCGTGGTTCCTCGCCCACACCGTGGAGGATCTCGGCCGCGTGCGGATGGTGGAGCCGCGGATCGTGCTCGAGGTCGCGTTCGACAAGATCATGATGAGCGAGCGGCATACCTCGGGATTCGCCCTGCGGTTTCCGCGGATCGTGCGGCTGCGGGACGACAAGCCTCCCGAGGAGATCAACACGCTCGCCGACGTGCAAGATCTCTATCGCAGGACCTCCGGGGCGTCCTCCCGCGAGCGGCGAGGAAAGGAGCGCCCTTCCGGGGTGTAGAACAGCACCGCATGTTGCGACGGGTTCGTCCCGGCATCGGCCTGCGGATTGTGATGGCCGCCTTCCCGGTGGGGCTCGCGCTGTGGCCCTCATCCCTGGCCGGAGGCGCGCTCGCGGCCGCAGCCAAGGCGCCCGCTGCCGTCACATCGCTCGTGGACGTCATCCGCCTCAACGGCGTCATCGCCCCCGCGACGGGCAGATATGTCGTGCGGGGGATCCGAGACGCGGAGCGGGACCGCGCGGAGGCGCTCCTGATCGAGATGGACACCCCCGGCGGGCTGCTCAAGTCCATGGATGACATCACGCGGGCGATGATCAACACCGATGTGCCGACGGTGGTGTACGTCTACCCGAGCGGATCCCGCGCCGCTTCCGCCGGCGTCTTCATCACCTACGCGGCGACCATCGCGGCGATGGCGCCGACCACGCACCTGGGCGCGGCGCACCCCGTCACGGCCGGCGGGGGAAGCCCCGGCGGCGAGGACAAGACGCTCATGACCAAGATCACGAACGACTCGGTCGCCGGGATCCGCGGGCTCGCCATCCGGCGCGGCCGGAACGCGGCCTGGGCGGAGCAGGCGGTGCGGGAGAGCGTCTCGATCACGGAGACCGAGGCGCTGGCCCTCCATGTGATCGACCTCGTGGCGGATAGTCCCCGGGACCTGCTCGCGAAGATCGACGGCCGGGAGGTCCAGACGCCCTCGGGCAAGCGCCGGCTGCACACGCGGAACGCGCGGATGGTCGAGATCCCGATGGATCTGACCGAGCAGTTCCTGGCCTTGCTGAGCGACCCGAACGTCGGGTTCATCCTGATGACGATGGCGATCTACGGGATCATCTTCGAGTTGAGCAACCCGGGATCGGTCTTCCCGGGGGTGATCGGCGGGCTCGCCCTGATCCTCGCGCTGGCCTCGTTCGCCGTGCTGGAGGTCAACGTGGCCGGGCTCCTCTTGATCGGGTTTTCGCTCATCCTGTTCATCGCCGACATCAAGGTCCCGAGTCACGGCATCCTCACCGCCGGCGGCATCGCGTCGTTCGTCATCGGCTCGCTGCTCCTCACCGAGCGCCAGGCGCCGTTTCTCCGGATCAGCCTGGCCCTCATCTTCGGCATGGCCGCCCTGACCGGCGCGTTCTTTGCCTTCGCGGTCGGCGCCGGGCTCCGGGCGCAACGCCGGAAGGTGCAGACCGGCAGGGAGGGATTGATCGGGGCCGTTGGGGTGGCGCGCACCCAGCTCAGTCCGGAGGGGACGGTCTTCGTCCAGGGAGAGATCTGGAGCGCGGAGAGCCTCGACGGGGTGATCCCCGCCGGCGCCCGGGTGCGGGTGGCGCGCATCCAAGGGCTGCGCCTGCAGGTGAATCGGGAGGAGGCGTCGGCATCGTGAGCATCTACGGCCTGGTGGGCCCGCTGATCGTCATCGCCCTGGTCATCGGGTTCTCCCTGATCTCGTCCATCGTCAAGGTCGCCCGGGAATACGAGCGCGGCGTCATCTTCCGCCTCGGCCGCCTGGTGCGGGCGAAGGGACCGGGGCTGATCTGGCTGATCCCGATGGTGGATCGCATGGTCAAGATCGACCTCCGCGTCGTCACCCTGGATGTGCCGCGCCAGGAGATGATGACCAGGGACAACGTCCCGGTGACCGTCGACGCCGTGGTCTACTTCCGGGTCGTCAATCCGGAGGACGCGGTCGTCAAGGTGGAAAACTTCCAACGGGCCACCTATCTGGTCGCCCAGACCACCCTGCGCAGCATCCTCGGCCAGCACGAGCTCGATGAGCTCCTGAGCCAGCGGGACCGCATCAACCAGCAGCTCCAGCAGGTGATCGACGAGACGACCGAGCCCTGGGGGATCAAGGTCACCCTCGTCGAGGTGCGGGACGTGATCCTGCCGGACACCATGAAGCGGGCGATGGCGAGACAGGCGGAGACGGAGCGGGAACGCCGGGCCAAGGTGATCAACGCCGAGGGCGAGTTCCAGGCCGCGGAGCGCCTCGTCCAGGCCGCGGAGAAGATCTCGGTCCAGCCGGTGGCGCTGCAGCTCCGCTATCTGCAGGCGCTGGCCGAGATCGCGACCGAGCACAACTCGACAACGATCTTTCCGATCCCCATCGACATCATCACCCCCTTCCTCAAGAAGGCGATGGAAGACCGGAGCAAGTAACGGCCGGCCCCTCTTTCGCCATTTGCACCCGCACGGCCGAGGAGACCCGATCGCTGGGCGAGGCGCTCGGCGGCGCGCTCCGGCGCGCGGCGGACTCGGGTGCGGGACCCGGTGCCGGACCGGCGGCGGCCCTCGGGCTGGCCGGCCCCCCGGGATCGGGGAAGACCTGCTTCGTGCAGGGGCTCGCCCGCGGCCTCGGGGTGTCCGGCGCCGTGCGCAGCCCCACGTTCACCCTCATCCACGAGCACCGGGGGCCGGTGCCGCTCTCTCACGTCGATCTCTACCGGCTCGAGGCGTCGGATCTTGAGGGGCTCGGCCTCGAGGAGATCCTTGACGCGGCCGGCGTCGTCGCGATCGAGTGGGCGGATCGGGCGCCCGGGGCGCTCCCGCCCGAGCATCTCCTGATCGAGTTCGAGTTCGGGCCGGGGGAGTCCGACCGGTGCCTGCGGTTCATCCCCCACGGTCCCCTGTACGAGCGGTGTGTGGCGGCCCTCCGCGCATGCGCATCCTCGCGATAGAGACGGCCACCCCCGTGGCCAGCGTCGCGATCGTGGACGGCTCCGGCGTGCTCGCCGAAGCCATGCTGCGCTCCCCAATGCGCCATCTCGAAGGGCTGCTCGCGACGACGGACGGCCTGCTCGGCGGGCTCGGCGTGGGGCCTGCCGCGATCGAAGGGCTCGCGGTGAGCTGCGGTCCCGGGGGATTCACCGGCCTGCGCATCGGCATCGCGACCGCCGCGGCCTGGGCCAACGCGCGGTCGATTCCGGTCCTCGGCGTCGACACCCTGGAAGCGCTGGCCTGTGTCCCGGGCGCAGACGGGCTCGTCCTGCCCGTGCTCGATGCCCACCGCGGCGAGGTGGCGGGCGCGCTCTATCGCATCGACGTGCGCCGCGCCTTGCGCGACGGCCGCGCGGAGCGCCTGCTTCCCCCGATGGTCGCTCTCCCGGAGGCGCTCGGGGCCGAAGTCGCGGCCCACCCCGGCCCCCTGCTGATGGTCGGCGACGGCCTGGTGCGGTACGGCGCACGGCTCCGGGCCGCGCTGGGCGTCCGCGCCACGGAGGCGGGGCACGATCTCCACCCCCGCGCATCGATGGTGGGGCTCCTGGCCCTGCCGCGGCTCGCCCGCGGTGAGCGGACGGCGCCGGGAATGCTGCTGCCGGTGTACGGCCGCCGCCCGGTGGCGTGGCCGAGGCAGGAAACGTCCGGGAATCGGGGGAATCCACCCTGAGATGGTGATTACCAATCAGGTGACGATCCGGCCGATGCGGATGGAGGACATCGGAGGGGTGCTTGAGATCGAGCAGATGTCGTTCCCCACGCCCTGGCCGCGCGACGCCTACGTCCACGAACTGGAGAACCGGCTCGCCTGCTACTTCGTCGCGCGCGAGATGCACCGGACGGTCGGGTACACGGGCATGTGGGTCATTCTCGACGAAGCGCACGTCACCACGATCGCCGTCGATCCGCTCTACCGGCGGCGGCGGATCGGGGAGCGGCTCCTCGTCACCCTGATCGATGAGGCGCTGAAGCGGGGGGCGCGGTGGATCACGCTCGAAGTGCGCAAGTCCAACGCCGGAGCGCAGAATCTGTACCGGAAGTACGGGTTCAAGGACATCGGTGTCCGCAAAGCGTACTACAGCGACAACCGCGAGGACGCCATCGTCATGTGGACCGGCAACCTCTGGGAGGAAGTCTTCCAGGAGCGGTACAAGAAAAACCGCGCCGAATTGGACCTCGGGGCACCCTGACCCCCTGGGTACCCTGACCCTCCGGATGCTGCCGCTTTCGTATGCGCGTTCTCGGCATTGAGACATCCTGTGATGAGACATCGGCCGCCGTGCTTGCAGACGGCCGTCTGCAATCGAATGTCGTGGCCTCCCAGGTCGACCTCCATGCCCGCTATGGCGGCGTGGTCCCCGAACTGGCCTCCCGCCACCATCTCGAACGGCTCGGCCCCGTCATCGACGAGGCCCTCCTGTCGGCGGGCGTGGGTCTCGGGGAGATCGATGCGGTGGCCGTCACGAGCGGCCCCGGGCTCGCGGGCGCCCTGACCGTGGGGGTGGCCGAGGCCAAGGCCATCGCGTTCGCCCTGGAGCGCCCTCTGATCGGCGTCAACCATCTCGAAGGCCACATCTACGCCAACTTTCTCGCGCACGCGGACGTGGCGCTCCCCGCCCTGGTCCTCATCGTGTCCGGCGCCCACACCGACCTCGTGCTCATGCCGGATCATGGGCGGTACGAGGTGCTCGGCCGGACCCGGGATGACGCGGCGGGCGAGGCTTTCGACAAAGTCGCCAGGGCGCTTGGGTTGGGGTACCCTGGCGGCCCGGCGATCGACCGGTTGGCGAGGACGGGGCGGCCGGATGCGGTCAAACTCCCATTGCCGTTTGCGACGGAGGCCAGCTTTGATTTCTCCTTCAGCGGCCTCAAGACGGCGGTCGTGCGGCTCCTGATGGCCGCTCCCAGCGGAGCCGCCGCCCCGGGGGGCGGCGCGGCGGACGGGGTGTTTGCCGCGGATATCGCGGCGGCGTTCCAGGAGAACCTCGTCGAGGTGCTGGTGGCGAAGACCGTCCGGGCGGCCCGGGGGAGGGGAGTGCGTTCGGTCCTGCTGGCGGGCGGGGTGGCGGCGAATTCGCGTCTCCGGTCCCGGATGGAGGAGGCCGCCGCGACGCTGGGGCTGGCGTGCCACGTGCCCCCGCTGTCCTTGTGCACCGACAATGCCGGCATGATCGCGGCGGCGGGGGCGGCAAGGCTGGCCCAGGGCTTCCGGTCGTCATGGCGGCTCGGGGCTTACCCCGATCTCAACCTCGATGTGGACATGCCTGAGACGGCAACGGCGCCGGGCGTCGTCCTGCCGTGACCAGAACGGATGTTTCAATCTTTCCTAAACTTTTAATCGGACGCGGGCGGACGAGCGCGGGGGAGATCCGGAGCACATACCCCGGATTTTCGGGCCAATTTGGGGTTGCCTGGGTCCCATGCATTTCTCTATAGTGAGAGATGGATTAGCACTCTCTCCCTGTGAGTGCTAAGACTTTCGCAGAGGAGGCACGTATGAACCTGAAGCCCCTGGGGGATCGGATCGTGGTGAAGGTCATCGAGGAGCTGGAGCGGACGAAGGGCGGCATCGTGCTGCCGG
>Ga0209804_1001320_pt1 | contig 16273 bp, 10 predicted proteins | sample GraSoiAngelo_139_FD_185896 | JGI IMG/M metagenome (GOLD analysis project Ga0209804, IMG submission 185896) | Grasslands soil microbial communities from the Angelo Coastal Reserve, California, USA - 14_0929_12_20cm (SPAdes) (version 2) | ecosystem: Environmental > Terrestrial > Soil > Grasslands ... | reverse complement strand
GAACAATCCGATGCGAGCGAACTTCTTCATGCTCAACCTGGGTCTGGGAGCCGCCGCTGAAGCGCTGATCGGGTGGCTGCTCTTTGGCACCGTCCTTGCTGCCGGCCGGACGTTGGAGGTGCGACCCAGGGCCTTCCTTCTGGGCCTGGGCTCGGCCGCGCTCGTGGGGGCGATTGCGTTCTCGGTGCCGGCGCTGGTCGCCCGAGCCGCTCCCGGACGTGCTTTCGAGGGCCGTTTGGCAGCGCTCCCGGCCGGACCTGTCTTCATCAGCGTGCTCGAGCTCCCGCAGCCGCCAGGCGCAGTGCTCGGACCGCACAAGCATGTCGCCGGCTTCGTTCTCGACTTCTCCGGAACCGCCAGCATGGTGATTCCGGGCCGGAGCGCCGTCGATGTGGGTCCAGGCGACGCCGTCTTTCTTGCCCCCCTCCAGCTCCACGACCACGGCAATCGGGCTGTGGTGCCCCTCGCGATCGCGCTGGCCCTCATCCTGGTGGGCCTGAGTGCGGTGCTTGTGGTTCGCCGTGGACACCCATCCGCGGTCGCATTGACCGCGGCGCTGCTGATCGCCGGCACTGTCGCCACTGTCGATCCATTGATGAATCACTGGTATTTCATCGCCGTGCGCCCCGACGCGCAGCGTGGTGCCGTGATGCCCGTGCCGGCCGGCCACCGCACGTATGAATCGCAGGATTTGAAAGGTGTCCACAGCGGACCTTATGTAGAGCGCCTGACCGACCGCACTCTTGGCTCAGGCGAATCGGCTCGCTTCACCGGACCGGGGGCGATCGTCGTGCTCGATGGACAGGTCTCGGTCACGAGTGGCGGGCGAACCTCGAATTTATCCGCTCAAGCGGGGGTCACCATTGCCGGCGGTGATGAAGCCAGCGTTCGGGTGGCTTCGGGAAGCGCCAGGGTGCTGGCGGTCGAGCTGCTGCCCAGTCCCTAAGCAACGAATTCCGCACTCTGGATACAACGGACCCTTTGCGAGCGCCGGATTGCGCCTCGATGACGCCACCGGCGCGTAACGAGGGACGCGCTTGGCTAATTCGTTTCGCTGGCTCGGATCGCGAACGCGCAGTCGAACGTGCCCGTCACCGACCCACACTCGACCTCTTCCACGTACCAGTCGTTGGCCAGGCCCGCCCAGCGCAGGATTGTCTCGATCGATGACGTCCACACATGGCACGACTTCACGGTCTTGATCCGCCCGAGCGCGAACATGTTGGAGAAGTTGACCAGCCAGAACTGGTGCTCGTCGACCTGCAGCCACGCGTGCGTATGCTCGCCGCGCACGTTGTCCATCGCCTCGGAGAAGTTCTTGACCACGCCCGCGAGCTTGCGCTGGCGGCCGGGGACGAAACGCCGCGCCCCGCCCAGACCGTGCCGGCCATCGGCGAGCCAGCGCTCAGTTGCGCGCCGGCCCCACGCACGGATCATGTCCTCGGACTCGGGTCCGTAAATCGTCTCGAACGCCTCGTTGAGCCGGCTCAACGACTCGACGGGCGACGACAGCTGGTCGTCATGCGGCGCGTCCTGCTCGATGTACTGGACCAGGCCCGCCGCGTACGCCACCTCCGGCCACCGGTCGCCGGTCACGTCCCGAGCGACATGGACGAAGTTGCTGAAGTGCGAGTTGAGGATGAACCGACCCCTCGCGCGCGCCGGCCGAACGCCCATCAGCTCGAGGGTGCGAATCGTCGAGGCGCCACCCGCGGTTGGGGTCGGGAGCGGTGAACCATGCAGGATCACAGCGGGCGGAGAGGAGGGCATCGCGCGCATGGACGCGGTGTCGGGTCCGTTGGACGTGGCCGCCGGTCGCGGCAGCACCGCCACGCCGCCGGCGAGTGTCGCCGAAGCAGCTGACGCAGCAGCCGTCACGCCCGGAGGCGATGTCCTGCGCTGTGGCAGGCGCGCCATCAGCGCGAGCAGCTCCTTCACCGATTGCGGGCGCTGGGCCGGATCCTTCGCCAGCACTTTCTGGAGCAGCTGGTCGAGCTCGTCAGGCAGGTTGGCGTTGATCTTCACCACCGAAGGGATCGGCGTGTTGACGGTGGCGTAGGCGACCTCCATCCGGTTGGAGCCAAGGAAAGGAAGGCGCCCGGTCAGCATCTCGAAGGTGAGCACCCCCATCGCGTAGACGTCCGCGCGCTTGTCCACGTCGTGTCCCATGACCTGCTCCGGCGCCATGTAGCCAGGCGTGCCGATGGCGAGCCCGATGGTGGTCAGGTGCGTCGGCTGGCCCGCGCCGCGCGCGAGCCCGAAGTCGGCCAGCATCGCGCGCCCGTCCGTGTGGATCAAGACGTTGGTGGGTTTCAGGTCGCGGTGGACGATCCCGGCGTCGTGCGCATGCTGCAGCCCGTCGCCGATCTCGCGCAGGTAGCGCCACGCGGTCAACGCGTCGAGCGGTCCGCGGTTGAGCACGTCGCGCAGCGTCCCGCCGCGGATGAGCGGCATGGTCAGGAACGCGCTGCCGTCCATGACCTCGAAGTCGTAGATCGGAAGGATGTTGGGGTGGTCGAGCTTGGCCAGCGTCTTGGCCTCGGTCTCGAAGCGTTTGACAAAACCGTCGTCCTGGAACAGCTCGGACGACAGCGCCTTCAAAGCGATTTCGCGACCGAGTGGCTGCTGCACGGCGCGATAGACGACCGCCATCCCGCCGCCGCCGAGGCGCTCGACGATCTCGTACTGGCCGAGCCTGGTCCCGGTCAGGTCTTTCATCTCGCGGTCGCCAGCTGCTCGACGATCGAGATGAGGTCGGCAAGCTTGAACGGCTTGCTCAGCACGTTGTCGGCTCCCGCCGCGAGAAACCGCTCGCGGTCGCTCGACATGGAGTGCGCGCTGGCGATGACGATCGGCATCGTCGGGATCTCGGCCTTGATCCTGCGCATCGCCTCGAGCCCGTCGATGCCAGGCATGGCGACGTCCATCAGGATCATCGCCGGCCGCTGGCTCAATGCGATGTCCACCGCCTGCAGGCCGTCGGCCGCGATCAAGACGGGGTACCCCGCTTTCTCGAGCACCCGCTTGCACAGGCGCTGCGCCACCTCGTTGTCATCCGCCACCAGCACCCTGAAGTCGCCGTTCCCACCTGCATTCGCCTCAGGCATGCCGGAGCTGCAGGGACCTGGCGCCTTCCGCGGTCAGGGGAATCGTGAAATGGAAGGACGAGCCGTGCCCGACCGCGCTTTCCACCCAGATCTTGCCCCCGTGCATCTCCACGATCTGCTTAACGATCGTGAGGCCGAGGCCGGTCCCGGGAATCGACTGCGCGGCACCGCTGCGGACACGGCGGAAACGCTCGAACACGTGGCCGATCTCGTCCTGTGGGATGCCGATGCCGGTGTCGGTGATGCTCACCAGGGCGAACTGCCCCTCGACCCGGCTCGAAAGCGTGACCGTCCCACCCTCCGGCGAGTACTTGACCGCGTTGTTGACCAGGTTGCTGACGACCTGGACCAGCCGGTCGCGGTCGCCCGAGACGATGGGCAGGCGCGGGTCGAGGTCGGACTTGAACTCGACGCTGACGGCGGAGGGTGCGGCGCGCGAGATCGCCTCCATCAGGACATCGTTGATGTCCACGTCCGCCGCGCGCATCGACATTCGGCCGGACTCCATCCGGTCGAGGTCGAGCATGTCGCCGATCAAGCGGTTCACGCGGTCCGCGTCATTGAATATGTAGCCGCCGTAGGCGCGCACCTCGTCCGGCTCGAGCCCTCCGTCGCGGATCAGCTCGCTGAAACCCTGGATGCCGGTCAGCGCGGTGCGGAACTCGTGGCTCACGATGCTGAGGAACTCGCTCTTGGTGCGGTCGATCTTCTCGAGGTTGACGTTGGCATCGCGCTGCGCCTCGAGCGCCTCCGCCAACTTGTCAGAGGTCTCGCGCACCGCGGTGACGTCCTCGATCATCACCAGCACATGCTCGGGCCGGCCGCTCGAGTCGGGGATGGACGTCGCGGTCAGCTGCAGCCACAGCCACTTGCCGGAGCCCGTCGCCGCGCGGACCTGGACGCTCGACCCGTCGGTGATGCCGGCGAGGAACGGCGCCTTGTGCTGGCGGGCGGCGGCCTGGTCGTAGGCGCGAAGCAGGTCGGGCCAGGCGCCCGCGCGCATCGTCTGCTCGTCGTGCTCGAGCATGAGGAGGAGCGCCGGGTTGGCTTCCAGGAGCTCGCCTCCGCTGCTGATCCGTGCGATGCCGATCGGCGAGCGTTCATAGATGGCGCGGTGGTCCGCCTCGCTCCGGCGCAGCGCCTGCGCGGTCTCCGACCGTCGGATGAACTGGCCGATCTCGACCCCGGCGGTCGCCAGCATGGTCACCTCGTCGTCGCGCAGGCTGCGGACCCGGTCCGAGGCCAGCTCGATGACGCCGACCGCCTCCCCGCCGTCTACGACGGGGAACGCGACGACCGAGCGCAGCGCCGCCGAGCGCAAAGCCGTGATGCGCTCGTCGTCCGGCGTGCTCTCGAGGTCTTCCTCCGCCGCGAGCACCCCCGACTGCCACACGCGACCGACCAGGCCGGCGCCGGGCGTGACGGCCACACCGCGGCTCGCGTGCAGGAACGCATCCAGCGCCGCTCCGGAAGCGTTCCACGCGTTGCGCACGTGCATGGTCTTGCGGTCGGCGTCGGCCGCCCAGTACTGAGCTACGTTCCAGTCGAGATGGCCGCAGAAGGTGCTCAGGAGCTGCGGCATCGCCGCCTCGAGCCCTGGCGACGTGACGATGATCTGGCGCACGGCCGCGACGGAGTCCCGGAGCGCGCCCGCGCGCGAACGGGCCGATATGTCGGCAAGCTGGACCAGCAATGACGCATCTCTCGCGATCGGGTTCGGGAGCCTGGCGATGAAGAGCGCAGCGGGCACCGCCGAACCGTCCGGTCGCACCACGTGGGTGTCCGCGTCCCAGCGCGTCACGTCTCCGCTGCGCAGCAACGCCAGCCCCTCGTCGATGGCGGCACGGTCGTTCTCCACGATGACCTCGCCGAGCGTCGTGCGGAGCAGCTCGTCGCGGCTGCGCCCAAGGATGAGGGCCAGAGGCTGGTTCGTTTCGAGCAGCCTCCCGTCCAGGCCCGCGAGGGCCAGCCCCACCTCGGCCGACTCCAGCGTGGCCCGCAGGCGCCGCTCGCTCTCGGCCAGCCCATCCGCCTTGCTTTGCGCCGCGGCGGCGGTCGCACGCGAGTGCTTGGTCAGCTCGTTCATCGCGATGGCGACCGCGACCAGGACCGCAGCCAGCAGCAGGGCGGGCGCGACGTCTGACGCCTGGCCGGCCGTGGCCAGGGGCCTGAAGAGCACGGCGATCGCGGCCACCGCGGCCACCGCGATCGACTCGGTGCGGTCCTGCTGCAAAGAGACCAGCAGGACGACCGTCAGATATAGCGGGAATGCGACCACCGGTTCGGCGTTGGCGAGGGCCTGGACCGCGAAGACGGCCGCCAGCGCGGCAAACGGCGTGGCTCGGCGAACCAGGACCGATGTCCACGACGCGGAACCCCGCTGTCGCGGACGCACTTCTGCCCCTGGCAATACCCCTGCCTCGCCCCCCCTGGCGGGATGGAAGGTGCGCAGGGCGCAAAGTTTAGTGGCGAACCTGGCCCGTTCAGCCGTCTTAAGACGTGAACATCAGGCAACGGCTCCCTCTCCCCTCAGGGGAGAGGGATGTGGGGTGAGGGGCGTGAAGAGCAAGCATTAGGCAACCAAGGGGAAGTTGCTTTAAAGTGCTGGCCGGCTGCCCGCTTTGAACCATCCCAGCACTCCGCTCCAGGCAGAAGGTCTGAGCCGGCGCGTCTACCCCTTCATCGGGCTGGCGATCGTCGGCCTGGTCAGCCTGCACGGGTTCGCCGCCGTGACCAACTCGCTCGCCTTGAGCGGCGCCATGGCGGTCGGCGTGGCGCTCGTCCTGATCCCCCTGGCCCAGGTCGACACGCCCGCCCGCAGCGGCGTCGTGACGGCGGTCCCGGTCGTGGGTGGCTTCGTCCTCGCCCTCCACCCGTTGTGGGCCGACGGGACGGTCTTCGGGGTCGTGGCCTCGGCGGCGATCACGGTCCTGGGCGGCGCGCTCGTCCTTCTTCCGTGGGAGCGGATCCCGCGGTTCCTGCACGCCATCTCCCCCATCGGCGGCCTGGCGGTCGCATTCGCGCTCGAGGTCCAGTTCGGCCTCAGCATCGTGCGGGCGTTCCCGTTCGTCCTCCTACCGCTGATCTTTCTCGCCCTGTACTACACGACCGTCGAATTTGCGGTCGGTGCTGCCATCGCCGTGGCCGACCTCATCCTCGTCACCGGGATCAACCCCGCGTCCGGCGACCCAGCGGCCGCTTTGCTCGAAGGCCTGCTGCTGGTCGCGTTCGGCATCCTGGTGCGCCGCGTCGTGACTCAGCTCGAACAGAACCGGCACGTGGCGATCAAGGCCGAGGCAGACAAGTCGATGCTGCTTTCCGACCTATCGCTGCGCAACCAGGACCTGCAGGAGCTGACGAGGCTCAAGTCCGAGTTCCTCGCCACGATGAGCCACGAGATCCGAACTCCGCTCAGCGGTGTCATCGGGATGACCGGCTTGCTGATGGACACTGAGCTCACGCCCGAGCAACGCGAGTACGTGGAGACGATCCGCGCTTCCGGCGATGCACTGCTCGAGATCATCAACGACATCCTCGATTTCTCGCGTATCGAGGCCGGGCGCGTAAAGCTGGAGACAATCGATTTCAGCCCGCGCTACGTCGTCGAAGAATCGGTCGAGCTTTTTGCGGAAGCCGCGGCCAACAAAGGCATCGAGCTGGTCCTGGACGTGGGTCCAGACGTGCCTGAACTCGTGATGGGTGACCCCGGCCGGCTGCGCCAGGTGCTGATCAACCTCATCGGCAACGCCGTGAAATTCACCGATGCGGGGGAGGTGGTCGTCCGCGCGAACCATCTCGAGGTCAAGGGTCCCGGCGTCGGCGTCCGCTTCGAAGTCGCGGACACGGGCGTCGGCCTGACCCGAGAAGATGCGGCGCGAGTCTTCGCCGTCTACTCCCAGCTCGACAGCTCGACCACGCGCCGCCACGGCGGCACGGGACTCGGCCTGGCGATCGCCCGCATGCTCATCCAGCTGATGGGAGGCGAAATCGGCGTCGAGAGCGAGAAAGGCAAGGGCAGCCAGTTCTGGTTCAGCGCGCTCTTCCGCGAGGCCGCTCAGAAGGTCCATCCGGCGCGGACGGGCGCACCGCTGGCCGGGATGACCGTGGCGATCATCGACGACAACCGGACCAACCGGACAATCCTCGAGCGGTACGTCACCTCGTGGGGCATGGATGGCCGAAGCTTTGATTCCGGCCACGAGGCGCTGCGCGAGATTCGGCGCGCATCGCATGGCGAGGCGCCGTTTGAGGTCGCGATCGTCGACCTGATGATGCCCGAGATGGATGGCGCCGCCGTCGCGGCGGCGATGCGGTCGGACGATGCCATCGGCGACATCGCCGTCATCCTCCTCACGTCCGCCGGAAAGTCGGAGGAGGACATACCGGGGGTCGACGCGGAGATGGTCAAACCCGTCCGTCCGTCGCAACTTTTCGACGTGCTGCAAACGGTCCTCGCGGATCGTCCAGGTCGCGGCCGCGCCGAACCGACGACGCATGCGGCCGCGTTGCGGGGCAATGGCGCTCGTGTGCTTGTGGTCGACGACAACGCGGCCAACCAGAAGGTGGCGCTGCGAATGGTCGAGCGCCTGGGTTATCGAGCCGACGTCGCCAGCACGGGGGCGGAAGCCGTGACGATGCTCGGCCGCGGCCATTATGACGCGCTGTTGATCGACTGCCAGATGCCGGAGATGGACGGCTACGAGGCGACCCGGCAGATCCGCCACAACGAGCGAGGCGGCCGGCACGTGCCGATCATCGCGATGACTGCCGACGCAGTGCCGGGCGAGCGCGAGCGGTGCCTGGCCGCGGGCATGGACGACTACATAACCAAGCCAATCAAACTCCACGTAATAGCCGCAGTCCTGGAACGCTGGCTAGCCACCAAAGAAGCGGTGTAGGGAAGAGCTCCTCCCTCTCCCGTTCAGGGGAGAGGGTCGGGGTGAGGGGCGAGAAAGAAGACCTACAAGCGCTTGAGCGCCAGCACCGTCACGTCGTCGAACAAGTCTCGGTCTCGCGCTCCACGCGCCAGGATGTCGACCATCTCCTGCGCGGTCGCCGCGCGCCGCGCATCCGAAGGCAGCCGCACATCTTTCGTCGCCAGGTCCGGCCGCAGGTCGAGCAGCCCATCCGAAAAAACCACCAGCGAGTCGCCCGGCTCGAGCGTCGCCCTCCCCACCAGGAACTGGGTGTCGGGAAAGATTCCGATCGGCGCGCTGCGCTGGGGGAGCAACTCCTGGCCGGTGGCGCCGCGCAGCAACCGCGCGTGGCCGTGTCCCGCGTCGACATACTCGACGCTCCCCGTCCTCGGGTCGAACTTGCAGTGGAACACAGTCACGTACGCGTGATTGACCTCAAGAGCCGCCGACATGACGCCGGCGGCCTGCTTGATGCCGGCCTCGAGCGGTTCGACCTCGGACGCGCCACGCAGCGCCGCGCGCGCGGTGGCCATCATCAACGACGCGGGCAAGCCCTTGCCCATCACGTCCCCCAGGGTGACGGCGAGCCGTCCGTTCGTTGCGCGATACCAGTCGTAGAAATCGCCGCTGATTTCGCGGGCAGGGGTGAGGTGGGCCGCGACCTCGAACCCATCCTCTTTCAACGGTGAGGCCGGCAGCATCCCCGCTTGGAGCTCGGCGGCGCGGCGCATCTGGTCGACACGTTCCGCGACCATGCCCTCGAGCCGGTGGAGGCTGGCCCGGTGGTCCATCTCCAGGCTGCGGCGCTGAAGGTTGTTGACCACCAACAGGTACAGCTGGGTCGCGCCGACCGGTTTGACGTGGTACGCGAAAGCACCATGCTCGAGCGCCGCCTTCCCCAGCTCGGGATCGTCGACGCCAGAGATCATCACCACCGCAGTGTTGGGCCGGGTCGCCCTCAGCTCCTCCAGCAACCCATAACCGGACTCGTCGGGCAGCCGGACGTCCAGCAGCGCCACCGCGTAGTCCTTGGTTTCGAGCAGCCGCCTGGCCTCCGAGCCGGTGAGCGCGAAGTCGCACTCAAAACCGCGGCTGCGGAGGACGCGGGCCATCACCTTCGCGAGGGGCTCGTCGTCGTCCACCACGAGGACCCGTTCAGTTCCCACGGCCATGCAGTGTAGAGAGGCTAAAGTCCGTACTTTCTGCCATATGCTCTTCCGGCTGTGGCTTTGGATGTCGAGACCCGCCAGGCTGAGAACGGCGCCACCGTCGTCGCCCCCATCGGGCGGCTGGACGTCGCCGGGGCCCCGGCCCTTAAGGATGCGATCAACGAGGTCGTGAAAAACGGCCCGTCGAAGGTCGTCATCGACATGGAGGGCATCAGCTTCGTCGACTCGACCGGCCTGGGGTCGGTCATCGCGGCCTTGAAGCAGATTCGTGGCAGCGAAGGCGGCGAGCTTCGCCTGGCCGCCCCCAACCAGCAGGTGCGCGTGGTGCTCGAGCTGACCACGCTGGATCGGGTCTTTCCTTACTACGCCACTGTCGAGGAAGCCCTCACCGGCTTGTAAGCCGATGGGGACCGATCACCAGGACTTTGTGTTCACCGCGGAGCTCACCGAGCTTGACGGAGGGCTGGACATCCTGCACCGGTCGATCCAGCGGCTGCGCGAGGCCACAGGTCGCACGCAGGACGACCGCGCCCTCATGCTCTTCGAGACCGCACTCGGCGAGATCGGAAGCAACGTCCTCACGCACGGCCGCCCGCCGGGCATCGATCGGCCCGTGGAGTACACGCTTCGCCTGGACGGCGGCACGCTCGTGGCGTCGCTCAGCGACTCGGGCCTTCCGGTCCATGAGCACCTGTCCCGAGAGATGCCCGCGCACGAAAGCGAAACCGGACGCGGCCTCGCCATGGCACGGTCTCTGCTCGACGAGCTCGGCTACGAACGGCACGGCGAGGTCAACAAGTGGCGGCTGGTGAAGCGGCTGTGAACGCGAACGTTCCGGAAGATCCGAACCGGGTCCTGATCCACGACCTCCGCAACCTGCTCGCTGTGATCGTCAACTACAGCGAGCTGATCGCCGACGAGACCAATGACCCGGAGGCGGTCAAGGCCGACATCCAGGAGGTCCGCTCCGCGGCCGAGCGCGCCATCGCGCTGACCGAAAAGCTGCCACGCGCGGGGCAAATCGCATGACGGTGGCCACGCCGACGGACCGCACCCGCTCCGCTCTGGTCCATCGCGACATCGCGCTGGTGATCGACGATGACGACCAGGTGCTCCGTCTCGTGAAGCGGGTGCTCGAGCGGGCCGGCTTCGAGTGCGTCACGGTCAACGACGGGAGCACGGCCCATGAAGCCGCGGTCGAATGGCGACCCGACATCATCCTCCTCGACCTGATGCTGGGCGACACCACGGGCGACCAGATCATGGCCGAGCTTCGCGAGGACTTCCGCACGCGCTTGATCCCGGTGGTGTTTCTGACCGTGCGCGATTCACTCAAGGACAAGGTCGAGCACCTGCTCTCGGGCGCCGACGACTACGTGACCAAACCATTCGTGCCCGAAGAGCTCGTGGCCAGGTTGCGGGCGGTGATGTCGCGCTCCACGACCACGCGGGGGTTGAGCCCGCTCACCGGCATGAGCGGCAACAGCGACATCCTCCGCGAGATCAGCCGGCGCCTGGCTCAAGGCCAGCGCTTCGCGGTGCTCTACCCCGACATCGATTCCTTCAAGAGCTACAACGACCACTACGGCTTCCTGCGCGGCGACGACGTCATCAAGACGCTGGCGACGATCATCCTCGAGGTCCTGGAAGAGAACCACTCCGCTCAGCACTTCGCGGGCCACGTCGGTGGCGACGACTTCGTGGTCCTGACCGAGCCGAGCATGGCGGAGATGATCGCCACCGAGATCACCAAGCGATTCGACGAGGCGATCCCGGCTCTCTACGACCCGATCGACCGCGACCGGGGCTGGATCGAGTCCGAAGAGCGCAGCGGCAGCATGCTGCGCACGCCTCTCGTGTCGGTGTCGATCGGAATCGTGATCGCGGAGCCGGGCAGCTACGGCAGCGCCGCCGCGGTGGCCGCGCGCGCCTCTGAGGTCAAAGGTGTCGCCAAGCGCATGCCCGGGTCGAAGTGGGTGCTCGACCGCCGCCGGCCCCCGGAGCGTTTCAGCTGATGCGACTCCCAACCTTAAGAAGGCGGAAGGACGGCAGCCCGGTGTTAGCATCCGGCGGGGCAGCGCAATGAGCGAGGTCAAGACCGAAACACTCCACCTCCCGGACGACGCGCGCCAGCGGCCGCCTCGAGTCAAGGTCGTGGTCCACCGGCTGGACGGTGGCCTCGAGGACGGCGAGTCGGAGGCTCGGTCGCTCACCTCTGCAGGGTTTCCTATTTATTCGAGCGGCGATTCGCAGCGCGCACGGATGGTCCCCACCAGCGACATCAAGTACGTGGTCTTCGGTTCGGTCGACGACCCGACCCTCGAGCCCGATCCCGGTGAAAAGAGCACATCCCGTAAAGCGATCCTTCGCTTTCGTGACGGCGAATGGATCTCGGCCTACATCGACCAGGGCGTGCAGCCCGACGGCGAAGGCATCGCGATCAAGATCCGGCTGGCCGAGCTGCAGCGGCTGATTCCGGCCGTCGCGGCATCGCCATCCGTGCTCGAGATGCAGTTCGTCGACATGTGGACCACACCAACGACGCCGGCGGGACAACCCCTACGTCGCCGCTCCGACATCCTCGATGCGGCGGCGCGGCAGGGCCGGGACCTCAACAAGCTGGCCAATGATTTTCGCGACCGGCTCGCGCTGATCCGCGACGTCGGCCTCACGACGGGCGACACGCTGGCCTTCTCGCGTGCGGTGCGCACGCACCTCGACCGCTTCCTGCTCGAAGACAGCATCACGCTCAACTCGCAGGAGAAATCAGCGCTCGCGGACATCATCCTTCGTGCCGCGGTCGGATATGGACCTCTCGACAGCCTCCTTCACGACCGCTCGGTGAGCGAGATCATGGTCAACGGGCCCGACCAGGTCTTCATCGAGAGGCGTGGCGTGCTCACGAAAGCGGACGTCCGCTTCGAGGACGAGAACCAGCTCCTCGAGACCATCCGCCGCATGGTCGCCACCACCGGGCGCCACATCGATGGTCTCAACCCGATGGTCGACGCCCGCCTGCCCGACGGCAGCCGTGTCAACGCGATCATCCGGCCCGCCGCGATCCATGGGGCGGCGCTGACGATCCGCAAGTTCAAGGACGCGGTCCTCGGCATCGAAGACCTGAAGCACGAGGGGAGCCTGAGCCCCGCGATGGCGGAGTTCCTGTCGGCCGCCGTGCTGGGCCGCATGAACATCCTCGTCTCGGGCGGCACCGGCTCCGGCAAGACGACGACCTTGAACGTCATCGCGCGTTTCATCCCGCACAACCAACGGGTGATCACGATCGAGGACGCAGCGGAGCTCCAGATCGACCACCCGCACGTCATCGCCCTGGAGCACCGCCCCGCCAACGTCGAGGGCAAGGGCGAGCTCACGATCCGCCAGCTGCTCCGGAACAGCCTCCGAATGCGGCCCGACCGCATCCTGGTCGGCGAGGTGCGCGGCTCCGAGGCACTCGACATGCTGCAGGCGATGAACACCGGGCATGACGGGTCGATGTCGACCATCCACTCCAACTCCGCTCGCGACGCGCTTTCGCGCCTGGAGACGATGGTCATGATGGCCTCGATCGACATCCCGTTCGAAGCCGTGCGCGCCCAGATCGCGTCCGCGGTGAACCTCATCGTCCACCAGGCGCGGATGCCGGACGGACGGCGCAAGGTCGCGCAGATCGCTGAAGTGGTCGGCTACGACTCGAACGGACCGATCCTGCGCGACATCTTCCTGCTCGGCATGGGCCCCGACCTCAGGCTCGAGTACAACGCCACCGGGTACGTGCCGACGGCGCTCGACAAGGCCGCGTTCTACGGCGTGCAGGTGGACCAGGACCTGTTCGACCCGGTCAAGTCCCGATTCATCCCCGCCGGCTCGGACAGCATGATGCCGGTGGTCAAGGACCCACTCATGTCCGGCCAGGGCAAATCCGAAAACGTCACGAACCGCACCGTCGTGGTGGTGCCGTTCAGCTCCGACCGGCCGGTCGCGGCGGCTTCGCAGTCGGCGGCGCACGCGGCCGCGCAAGCTGCCGCCCCGGCGCAGACGCCCGAGATGCAGGAGGAGATGCGCAAGCTGATCGACGCCGCTCGGGCGGCCGTCGCCGACCTCCAGGCCGCCACGCCGGCGCAGCCGGTGGAAGCTCCGCCGGCGCTGCCCCCTCAGCAGGTCGCGCCCGTCGTGTATCCCACCGGGGCGCCGGCCCCTCCGTACCCTTATCCGGAGCAGACAACCCCACCGCCGGTCTACGCCCAGCCACCCCCGGGCTACAACCCGTTGCAGGACGTCCACGCGCACCAGGCCCTCGAGGCGGCCACCGCCATGGCCCGCGCCACGACTGCGCTCGGTCAGCTGGCGGCCGCGTCCAGCGGCTTCAGCGGCATGCTCCCGACCGTCCACGCGACCGAGGGGGCACCCGGACCCGCCGGCGCGTCGCGCCGAATCCAGGCCGTGATCGAAAGCATCATCACCCGACGCGGCCTAAGCCTGCGCCTCGCGCCGGCGCTCACGGAAGCGTTCGAAGGCGCCGAGCTGAAGGCGAGCGATTACGCGTCTCAGACCAAGATCAGCAAGGACTCGGCAGGCCGAGAGCTTCGCCTCGCGACCGAGGCCGGACTGCTCCAGGCCGTCCGGTACCCCCAGGGCGAAGCGGGCTTCCGCGCGTCGCAGGGCTTGCTGCGTGAGATCGCGGAGGGGCTGGGACAGCCGATCAACGCCGCGGCGCCTCTGACCGCGGAAACGATCATCGGCAGCCTCGCCGTCGGCCAGACGGAGGGCACGGTCACGATCATGTTCACTGACGTCGAGGAGTCGACACGCCTCTTGTCGACGCGAGGCTTCACCGCGTCGCACGAGATCATGCGGGCGTACGAGACGATCATCGACGAGAAGATCGCCGAGCACGCCGGGCGCCGGATCAAGGGCCTCGGCGACGGCTTCATGATCAGCTTCGGCTCGGCGCGTCATGGCGTCGAGTGCGCTCTCGACATCCAGCATGCGATCGCCGACTACAGCAAACGGAACCCCGAGCGGAAGCTCAGGATCCGCATCGGCCTCAACACGGGCGAGGTGGTGGAGGAGGCCGGTGACATCTTCGGCGCCGCGGTCAACGTGGCGGCACGCGTCGCCGGCAAGGCCAGGGGGGGCGAGATCCTCGTCTCGGACATCGTGCGTCAGCTTGTCGGACCGACCGCCGAGATGAAGTTCGCGATCCGCGGCCGCTACAAGCTGAAGGGATTCCCCGACCGCTGGCGCTTGCACCAGGTCACACCGGGTGAGGTGAAAGAAACGCAGCACGTTTTGGCTTCGGACGACGGTTTCGTCGACCGCGAGCAGGAGCGGCTCGACATCCGCATGGTCATGGACCGCGCGACGATGGGCAACGGCTCTCTCCTCTTCCTCACTGGCGCGGCGGGCATCGGCACGTCGCGGCTCGCGTCGGAGGTCGCCACAGAGGCGGCCGCCAAGGGTTGGCTCGTCTTGACCGGGCGCAGCCTCGAGAAAGACGGGGCGCCATACGGACCCTTCCGCGACGTGCTCGCCGGTGCGGTCACGAACGCAACAGCGAAAGTCTTGAACGAAGCCGTCGGCAACCACGGGCCACTGCTGGCGACGCTCGCCCCCATGCTGCGTCAGAAGGTCCGCGGCATGAGCGCCGTGCACGAAGTTGCCGCGAACAAGGTCCGGGAGCAGCTGTTTAAGGCTATCCACGCCCTGCTGACCGGGGTCCAGGGCAACAAGCCACTCCTGATCGTGCTCGACGACCTGCAGTGGGCCGACGAGGCGACCGTCATGCTGCTGCGCGATCTCGCCGAGCGCGTGATCGGAAGCCGCATCGTCGTTCTCGGTACTTGCTGGGACTCGGAGCTGGACTCCGGAAGGCCGTTTGCCACGGTGATGTCTCGCCTGCTCAGGCGCCGCCGCGCCCAGCGCATCGTCCTCAACCGTCTCTCCGACCAGGACGTCGAGCGGATCGTCGCCGGCATGGCAGAAGCGCCCCTGACGCCGGTCCAATTGCTCGGCATCCAGGCGGCCACCGAAGGCAACCCGCTGTTCGTCGAGCACTCGTTCCTCTACATGGCGGAGTCGGAGAGCATGCTCGGCGGCGCGCGCCCGCAGTCCAGCTACACGGAAGAGGACCTCGAGCTGGCGCAGAGCGTGCGCGGGCTCATCGGGCGCCGGATCCAGCGGCTGAGCGAGCCGGCACAGCGCATGCTGGTGGCGGCCGGGATCATCGGCCGCGATTTCGACATCCCTCTGCTCGAGGCATTCGGCGAGCTCTCCGGCCATGAGCTGCGCGACGCGCTCGACGAGGCCACGCGCGGCCACTTCCTGGCGGCCGCGGGCAAGGAGACGTATCGCTTCGCGCACGACCTGGTGCGCCAGCGGGCGCTCGCGGCGCTGCCGCTTCCTCGCCTGCAGGCCTATCACCTCGCTGTGGCGGACACCCTCGAGCGTGTGTATGGCAAGTTCGCCAACGAGCACGCCGCGGAGATCGGCTACCACCTCTACCAGGCCGGCAGTGCAGCTGATGCCCTCCGCACCGCGACCTTCCTCGGCCAGGCCGCGCAGAACGCGTTGGCTGTCGGCGCCTTCGAAGAAGTCATGCGCCTGGTCGACTCCACCCTGCAGCTGCTGCCTCCGGACAAGACGCGCGAGCGCGCGGAAGGGCTTTCCAACCGCGCTCAAGCTTTGTGGGGGCTGGGCAGGCACGACGAGGCCAAAGCCTCCTGGCAGGGAGCGATCCAGCGCTACGAGGAGCTCGGCGACGCGAAAGCGACGAGCGCCATGCACCGGCGCATCGCGCACCTGGAGACGCGTGGCGGACAGGGCGACCACAACGGCGCGAGCCCGGTCGAGACCTCGGCGGCCGAACCCGTCAGCTAGTCAACCGGCTCGCGGGCGGCACCGGCGCGTAGTTGGCGTTGTACGTGACGCTGGGCATCGTGCCCGTAAAGGTGACCTTGCCAGCGATCAACCCGCCCATCCCCGCTGACTCGAACGTGTAAGGGGAGGTAACGCCGGCGGTGGCCGCCGGGACGTAGACGAGGCCGACGTATGCGGAGTTGCTGGCCGCTCCCAGCGTGTT
>Ga0209804_1001316_pt1 | contig 16293 bp, 10 predicted proteins | sample GraSoiAngelo_139_FD_185896 | JGI IMG/M metagenome (GOLD analysis project Ga0209804, IMG submission 185896) | Grasslands soil microbial communities from the Angelo Coastal Reserve, California, USA - 14_0929_12_20cm (SPAdes) (version 2) | ecosystem: Environmental > Terrestrial > Soil > Grasslands ... | reverse complement strand
TCGACCGGGCGGCGGAGATCGACCTGCACGGCGCGTCCACCGGACTCGCCTGTCACCGCAACCCCAACGCCCGCAACTTCTGGCTCGGCCTCGCCGAAGACTACCTGCGGTCCTACGACGTCGACGGCCTGATGTGGGGGAGCGAGCGCCAGGGACCGCTCGACAACGCCCTCGCCGCGAGCCACGGCGGCGGTGGCAATGGCATCGGCTGCTTCTGCCCCCACTGTCTCGACGCGGCCCGCAAATGGTCGATCGACGTCGATCGCGCGCGGGAGGGTTATCTCGCACTCGAGCGCTGGGCCACCGGGCTGCGCGCCGGACAGCGGCCCGCCGACGGGGCGTTTGTGACCTTCTGGCGTTTACTGGTCAAGTATCCCGAGCTCCTGGCGTGGGAGCGGCTGTGGAACGAGGGGCTCAACGACACCTATCGCGACCTGTATCGGCTCGCCAAGCGCGTGGCCCCCGAGAAAGGCATCGGCTGGCACATCTGGCACAACAATTCGTTCTCACCGTTCTACCGGGCGGAGCAAGACTACGCCGAGTTCGCGAAATACTCGGACTTCCTGAAGGTGGTGATGTACAACAACTGCGGCGGCCCGCGCCTCGCGCAGTACGTGCGCAACGCGCACGCCACGCTGTTCGCGGACTTGACACCGGAGCAGGTGCTCGATTTCACCTATGGGGTGCAACAGTATCACGAGCATCCGCTCGAGCGAATCGCCGCCGATGGTCTTTCGGCCGACTACGTGTTGCGCGAGACCCGTCGCGCGGTGGCCGGTGCCGGCCCCCGGCTGCGCATCTGGCCCGGTATCGACATCGACATTCCCACGGGGACGAGCGACAAGAAGACGCAGCCGGAGGACGTGTACCAGGCCGTACGGGCGGCGTTCCAAGGCGGCGCCCACGGAGTGCTTCTGTCGCGCAAGTATTCGGAGATGAGGCTGGCGAACCTGCGCGCCGCGGGCCGGGCGGTGCGGGAGCTGGCGCCGGCGTAGACAGCAGATCCTTCGCTCGCGCGCGTGCCGCGCCATCAGACAACCTCGGTTGCAGCCCTGGGGTAAGCAGATCCTTCGCTCGCGCGCGCGCCGCGCGCTCGCTCAGGATGACAAGTCGCGCGGGTCTTGAGAAGAGGAACTGAAGATGGGCATCATCGTGGGAGGCGTGGTTCCTAGAACCAGCGATCCGCCAGGTCTTCCCAGGTAGGGTTGCGCTCTTCGAGCAAGCGAATCTTCCGTGGACGACCCCAGCCTTTGAGCTCTTTTTCTCGGGCAATCGCGTCACGAACGTCCGCGAACTGCTCCAGGTGGACCAGCCGAGTGACGTGGTACGCAGTCGTGAAGCCGGGGGTGAGGCCGCGCTTGTGCTCATCCACCCGCCCGACGATGTCGTTCGTGACGCCCACGTATAGCACCCGGGAGGGACTGGCCATGATGTACACGCAGTAGGGGCGCATGGCCTACCAAAGTCGTGCATGCGGAGTTCGCCACCGGCATCATTTCTCGGCACCCTGGTCCCTTATCCTGCACGGAGAGTGGTCTCCTTCCTTCCTTCTATTTCGCAGCGAGCGAGCTTGTCATCCTGAGCGCCGCAGGCGCGAAGGATCTGCTTTTTGTCGAGATTCCAAGCCTCATGCCCTCGCGCTCGGTCGACGCCCCTCCCTCCCGCCTGGTCCGCGCCCCCGGGCGCGTGAACCTGATCGGCGAGCACATCGACTACTGCGGCCTCCCCGTCCTCCCCATGGCCCTCAGCCGGGGTGTCCGCGTCGCGTTCGAGCGACGCGCGGATCGCGGGACGCGCCTCGTCAACGCCGATGCGCGCTTCGCGCCCGGCTTTTTCACCATCGACGCGAGTATCCCGCCCGCTCCGGCGGGGGACTGGAGCAACTACGCCCGGGCCGCGGCCCAGGCACTGGCTCAGCGATTCCCGGATCTACGGGGCGTCGACGCCCTGGTGCAAAGCGATCTCCCGATCGCCGCCGGGCTCAGCTCATCTTCCGCGCTCGTTGTGGCCATGGCCCTCGCCCTGCTGCACGCGAACGGGGTCACGGTGCCGGCGCTCGAGCTGATGGAGCTCCTGGCGCAGGGCGAGCGCTACGTCGGCACCGCGGGTGGCGGCATGGACCAGGCGATCATCCTCGGGGCCCAGGCCGGGTGCGCCTCACGGATCGACTTCCGACCGCTCCGGCTCACGCCCACGGTGGTGCCCGCCGACTGGCGGTTCATCGTGGCGTGGAGCCTCGTGCCCGCCGAGAAGTCCGGGGGCGCGCGACAGGCGTATAACGAGCGCACGCGGCAGTGCGACGAGGCCCGGCGGCTCGTGGCCAACCGGCTCGGCCGGAGCGAGGACATCAGCTATCCTGCCCTGCTCGCGGCGGCCCCGGTCGAGGAGCTGCTCCTAGTCGCGGAGGCGACGCTCTCCGGCGTGCTCGCGCGGCGGTTTCGCCACGTGGTCACCGAGGGCACGCGCGTGCCGCGGGCGGAAGCAGCGATGGCCGCCGGGGATCTCGCGGCGTTCGGGCGCCTGCTCGACGCCTCACACCAGAGTCTGCGGGACGACTACGAGGTGAGCCACCCCGAGCTGGACCGGCTGGTGGAGCTGGCCCGCGAGGCGGGCGCGGTGGGGGCGCGACTCACGGGCGCCGGGTTCGGCGGCTCGATCGTGGCGCTGTGTCGCGTCGCGCGTGCGCCCGAGGTCATGGCCGCGCTGCGCGAGCGCTTCTATGCGCCGCGTGGCGCCGCGGCCGACGTCGAGCGCCACGTGTTCATGGCCGAGCCGTCGGCAGGCGCCGAGGTTCTTTGAGGGTAGGGGCGCATCCGCTCGCGCAGGAACTTGAGGCCGCGAGCGAGCTGCGTCTCCACGGTCTTCTCGCCGATGCCGAGCCGGTCGGCGATCTGGGCGTAGGTCAGCTCATCGATCAGCCGCAGCTTGCACACCGCGGATCGTTTCGGCGGAAGCTCGTCGAGGGCTCGTTGGACCGCGGCGACGAGCTCGGCGGCCTCCAGCTCGGACTGGATCGCCGCCGCCGTCGCCACCTGACCGACAGGCCCCCCCCAACGGCGGGCCACGGCGGCGCGCTCCAGTCGGTCGCGTGCGGCGTTGCGGACCGCGCAGTAGACGTAGTTCCGGACCGCGCCGGCGGGGACCCAATCCGCCCGGCCGCGCCAGATCCGGAAAAACACGTCCTGCACGACCTCCTCCGCATCCTCTTTGGAGCGCACATAGCGGAAGGCAAACGCGTACAGCCGCTGCCAGTACTTGCGATAGAGTGCCTCGAACGCGTCCACGTCCCCCCCGCGGATGCGATCCGCCCAGCCGCGTTCCGCGGAGGTCTCAGACGCGTTGGCGAAGCGGTTCTCGAGGAGCATCGACGGCGACCGCATGCGTTCAGAGGGCTTAAGCGTGTGCGTAATCGTTGGACTTCGCAAGATCCGGGCCGCCCGGTCAGTCGAACTCCCGATATGCCCCGAAGGGGACCAGCTGGTCTTCGCCGAGCTCGGGAGGGATTGGCAGATAGGGCTCGTTCAGTCGCTCACAGATCTGCTTCCACAAGCCGGTGCGGGTGTAGCGCTGATGGACCTTCTGGAAGGAAACCGATAGCAGCAGTCGCTTGGCCGCTTGATACTCGCCCTTATCGATCAACAGTTGCACGCGTCGTTCGACGATCCACTCATCTTGCAGCGCGCCAACCTGGTCCAGCCATGTCTCGCGCTCGGCCAGCGTATGTGGTCCGAGATCGCGCAGCACGGCATCGCGCTCGACAACAATCTGTGGATGTATTTGCAACCACTTCTCCTGAATCGATCTGAACGCTGTTGCGCCCCCCTCGACATCGCCTTCGAGCTCGAGCAGCCTGGCCAACAGCGCCTTAGCAACGCCGAGGCCGCTCGCGGACAGTGCTTGGATAGCCGCTCTTCGTATTCCTCTCCCGGCGAGCCAGGCGCCGTAATGGAATCTCCAAAGCTCTGCATCGTCGCCAGTGGTCTGCTCGATCGCCCATTCAAATGCGGCAGCGAGCTCTTCCATACCGGAAGGCGCCCACAGGCAGCCATGGACTCGGGGGGGTTGCGGTAATCCTTGTCCGCTGCGGTAGGCATGCACGAGGTCGTTCCACACCTTCACTTCGTGTTCCCTTGCCCAACCGAAAGCAGGAACCTCGGTGAGCGGCCGGAGCTCTACCTTGGGAACTCGTAGGGCATAGATATTCAACGGCTTGCTTGCGGGGATCCAATACTCCACGTGCCAGCGTGTTTCGCCGGGGTGCAAGTCCAGCTTGATCGACTGATCCGCGAGCGGTCCGCCCTGTATTTCGACGTACGGCTCCTGTCTTGCCGTACTCAGCGTCGCCCAGGCGCGGTCTTTACCGATGCCGTAGCTCCACAATTTCATTCCCGGCGCGATCGCTGCATCGGCGATGTGATACAATCCCGCGCCGCGCGACGGCGTGAAGGCGCCAAAGGCATTCGCCTCCTTGGTCTTCCAAAAGAAGCCCGTCATTTCCTGGATGTCCGCTTCGCGCTTCGGCCCTGACTCTTTCCAATCGATGGTCGCGAGCCTGGACGAATGGGCTAACACCTGGCCCTTCGGGAAATGGTATTCGGTATCAGGAGCGCACGGCACGGCGGCGTTGGACCACGACATCCAGGGATGTGTCGCGGCTCCGGGGTTGTGGAAGACCGCGCGCTGCGTCAGGAAATCATCGTCACCACCCAGGGAGTATTCCACCGACCACTGCATGCCGAACCGCAATTCCCGCTCTCCGCAGGTGACATACACCCGCTGTGGCGTTCGATCGATGGCGTAGAGCACCGGGTCGTTTTGCGTGGGAGAATGCGAGATGGGGAAGCTCACTTCGATGCCGCCGGCGACAAAGCCGAACCGCGGCAAGATGCGCGTCGGCCGGATGACGTCCGGAACGTACAACACCTCCTTGCCTGATCCTTTATGAACGATCGATGTGACTCTTCCTCCCAGGTCTGGGCAAATCGCGACCTTGATCTTGTCGTTCTCTAATGCAACGAACCGGTACCGCTTCGGTACCGGTCGCTCCGAGGTCTCCGAATAGCTGACGTAGGGATAGACACCGTCCGGATCGAACGCGGTCGGGACCGGACCGGCAGGCGTGAGTTCGTGGGTGAGGATGTAATCGTGGCCTTCGCTACAGACCACTCCGCTATTTCGCAAGGCGCTCGCTTAACGCCTCCAGCATCCGCATCCCCGTGTGAACGGCTTCTGTGATTCTCGTCTGATCGTAGCTCCGTTTGCTGTAATCGCGATCTCCCACGAATGTGGTCAACTGGTCGTCAAGTTCTCGGAGCTGCCGTTTGATCGTGCCATCCGTTGATCGGGACGCCAGCGGTCGCAGGATGCGAATTTTTTCATAATCGACGATCCCCTCGCGCAGCTTTTCAAACCGGACACTGCTGCTCGCTCCGGGATAAACGAGAAACTCGTCTCCTGCCGGCCACAACGCGTGCCGGGCATCGCGCACCGGGTCGGCGGGCCAGGCATCGTAGGCCCAACGCAGGAAGCCGTCATACCCGTACGCCGCCGCATACCAGCCGATATAGCGGCCTTCGATCGGTGGCGAAAACACGAACGTGTTGGGCTTCTGGGGAGTACAGCACACGTAATACGTGGTGGTGGACCCTCGTGCGGAACGAGCTCCGACCTCCTGCTGGCTCGGCTCGCTGGTGATGATCGGAGAGTAATCGTTGAGGAGCGAGTCCAGCTCCGCGTGCCAGTTTCCCGCGTAGGTGATCTTCCACGCCGGGGAGTGCGCCTTGATCACGCGGATCGCGGCCAGCGTGAGCGGCATTTCGTTTTCATTGATGCCGAGGTAGGTGCGATTGAACCAGCCGCGCTGCTCCAGGTGGCGCTTGAGATCGGTGAGAAACACACGCCACACCGACCCGAATGTCGCGGAGTCCGGTGCCCACGTCTCGTAGACGTAGTTTCCCGATCGTTCGTCCAAATAGCGGAACCGGTTCCCCCAGGGAAGCGGTGTATAGATCGTGATCGCCTTGTTGATCCCGACGGCCATCGCCAGCTGCACGTATTGGTCGAAGATGTGGTAATCGAATTTCCATGTCCCGTCCGACCGCTTGGTCCATTCGATCATAGCCCCTTCGATCATATAGGAATTATCGGACCAGGGGGAATGGACGGCGTAAGTCGTGATGTACTTCCCACCCGCCTCCGCATACAGCCGCAGATGCTCTTTGAGCAGCGCTTTGTGCTCGGCCGACCAGGGAGCGACGTGATAGTACCAGGCGATGACCCAGGGATTCTGCCACAGGTCCAACCGGAACTTCCAACCACTGGGTGGGGGCAGGGTCTGGTTCTGAACGGTTATCTGGGTCTTAAGCGCCGCGCGACCCTTTTCGGAGCTGACGTCGATTGTCCCCCGGTACACACCGGGCGCCGTACCGGCGGGGATGTCCAACGACAGCCAGATCGGCCTGGCGGTGCTGGCGGGCAAATCGAACCGCTGGAACGGCTCCAGCCGGTCCGGCATGAGGTAGGGCGGGTTCGAATCGGTCGCCCCGCAGCTCACCTCGTTGGCGCCGTAGGGATAGTTCGATACGACATAGCGAACGAGATAGACGTGCACATTGCCGCCCGCCAACACGTTCCCTTTGTCGTTGACGAGATCGCTTACCGCGACGCGGATCTGGCTCAGCGTATCAGGCGACCAGACGACCAGCTCGGTATTCAGCCGTTCGCCTTTCCATCCGGTCGCTTCCCACAGCTGCGATTGCTGTGGCAGATCAGGGACCTCGCTTCTGAAGTACGCCTGATCCGTTGACGCGAACGACACATTCAGCCCCTTCGGCTGCGCTGACCACCGCTGCGGGTCTCCCGGAGCATCGAAGGTGTATTCCGGTTGAAAGTGGTACGGCGGGAGGGGGACCTTTCCCGGAGCGATTCGCGCGCGGTACGCCTGGCCGTCCTGGGCGTGGACCAGGGCGGTGACCAGACACGAGAGGCAACAGGCCGCGAGGATCCGCCGCATCACCAGCCCGGGTTTTGGAGGAGCGTGCCGTGCGACAGCTGAACCTGCTGTAACGGAATCGGATCGAGATAATGCTTCGGCACGACGAACTGCCGCGAGGCCGCGGCCTCCGCGACAATGAAGCCGCCCGCGTCGACCTGGACATCCCTACCCGCGTGCACGCTGGTATCCCGCTGCTGGTATTGCGTGCCGACGAATTTCACGCCGCGCAGCGCCTGCGGCATCTCCGTTTCCGCCGTTTTCCAGCGCCGGAGGTCTTCACGTCGGAATCCTTCGAAGGCCAATTCGACGGTCCGCTCTCTCCTGATCTCGGTCAGCATATCCAACCCGTTGCCGGTCACAAAGGCGTTGGTTGCCGACGAGTCCGGCATGCCAGCCCGGGCGCGCAACAGACCGATTGTTCGGTGCAGGTCGGCGTCGGAGATCACACCGTCCCGCTCAAACAGGGCCTCTGCCAGGATTAGCAGCACCTCTCCGTAACGAAACTCCTTGAAATCGTACTCACCGGCAAACTGTGTCGCCTCGACCGTTTCGTCCAGGAATTTGCGCAGCATGTAGCCGGTGCGGGTCGCGCTACTACCCGTGAAACCCGGAAAGACGGGCTGGAACCCCTTCTCCTGGAAAACGTCGCTGCCCGGGACGACGAACGTCATCGCCATTCTGGGGTCCCGATTCTGGAATTCACTCGTCAGCGAATCGTATCCCTTGAACAGCGGCGAGCTGGTAATGGGCAGCCCGTCCGTGGCCAGGTACATGTCCGCCAGCTTCTTCGTGGGAATCATGTAATTGAACCACAGCTCTCTGGTCCAGTTGTGGGTGTAGCGACCGGCGTAGTACCTCCTGGCCAGGATCACTTCCTTACTGTCATCACCTTGCAAGATGAACAAGTACTTGTAACTCTGCGCCGCTTGATCGGTATAGAGTTGGTACTGACCCGAGCCAACGAGCTGTTCGGCGGCACTGATGGCTGCGGCGAGGTAAGGCGTTGGATCACCGCCACCATGGTACTTGAACCACGTTCCCTGGTATAACGCAGCTCGGGCTTTCAGTGCGAGGGCGGCGCCCTGGGTGACCCGTCCGAGCTCTGAAGGGCTCAGCTGACTTTGCTTCACGAGTTTCGCGACGGCGGTATCGAGATCGCCGATGATGAAATCGATGATCTGTTGTTGCGTCGATCGGGGCGTGTACACCTCTGCCGAGGTCACATCCAGCACCTTGGTGATCAGCGGAACGCCGCCGTAGGTCTTGACCAGATTCCAGTAGTAATAGGCCCGGAAAAACCGTGCCTCGCCGACCCAGCGATCGATCTGCGCCCCCAAACCGGATTCCGCCGCCTTCTGCAGCAGATAGTTCGTGGCCCGAATGCCGGTATAGGCGTCATTCCACACCGGTGAATTGGCGGGTGCCAGGTACGACCCATTGCTCACCGCAGACAGGTCGACGGTTGCCCCGGATCCAAAAGCAATATCGGAATTGACTTCGATGTAATTGGGACCCTTGAGGCTGAAGTAGAAATCGTTAGCGGCCAACTCGAACTGGTCCGGGGTCTTCCAGAACGAGGCATCCGAGATCTGGTCTTTCGGATCGAGATCGAGCGGGTTACACCCGAACGCGAACGCCAGCACCAGGCAGATGCCGATACGCGCCACAGTCGCTTGTGTTTTCATGGTCGCCCCAAGCCTAGAACGTGATGTCGGCACCAACCGAGTACATTCTCTGGAATGGGTAGTTGAACCCATTCGCGGAAGCTTCCGGATCCCAACCTCCCGGCACCTTGTCCGTTTCCCACAAGTCGAATCCGCTGAAGTAGATTCTTGCCCGGGACAGTCCCGCTCGCCGTATAAGCGCTTCAGGGAGGGAATACCCGATCTGCAGGTTCTTCAATCTCAGGTACGCGGCGTTGATGGCGGTCAGCGTCGACGCCTGATAATTCCAGTATCTGATACTGCCGTGACTCAGGCGTGGATACGGCGCATTGGGGCGATCTTCATTCCAGGTATTGCCGTAATAGAACAGCGGAGGCTGCCTCCACCAGTCGCTCCAGGGCATGCTGTAGTCGTCGGTCCTGATCAGCGTCCGCTTCCCAACGCCCTGCATGAAGAGACCCAGATCGAAGTGCTTCCAGTTCACACCCAGATTCAGGCCATACGTATACCGCGGGGTGGCACTCCCCAGATTGACCACATCGCCATCCTGACCCGGCGTATCGCCGTACAGGCTGATCTTGCCATCGCCGTTGACGTCCTTGTACTTCGCATCGCCGATGCCGATGTCCGATGGGACGCCTTGCAGCTTCTTATAGGCATCGAGCTCCGCCTGGGTGCGGATCAACCCGTCGAACACGTAGCCGAAATACGTATTGACGGGGTAGCCCTGACGGACGTAGTTGAGGCCCAGCACATACGTGTCCTGTCCGCCATAATTGACGACCTTGTTCTTGGCATCGCTGAGCAGCACCCGGGCGGAATATTCAATTCCACCGGCGTGCCCTTTCCATCCCAGTGACGTCTCGAACCCCCAGGTCTTCAGCTGACCGGCGTTGGAGTATGGGGGCACCGCACCCAGCAGGCTGGGATAGGCGACCGGAATCAGCATGTCCTTGTTTCGCTTGATGAAATAATCCAACGTCACGTCGAGCTTGGACGAGAACATGGTCGCATCCACGCCAACATTGCTGGTGGCGATCGTCTCCCAGGTTCTGTTCTTGGAGACCATTCCTGACAAAAACGCCGGCTGATCCTGACCGCCTTGTCCGAACGGATACCCCCGATCGTACGGCCACGGTCTGCCGACGGTGATCAGCTGCAAGTAGTCGTAGAGGTTGATGCCCTCCTGATTGCCGGTCTCGCCATAGGACGCCCGGAGTTTCAGGTTGTCGAACGTGGCCAGACGCCGGCCAAACGGCTCTTCCGAGACACGCCACGCGACGGCGACGCCCGGGAAAAATCCCCAGCGGTGACCGGGCGCGAAGCGCGAGCTGCCATCCCATCGCAGGTTCGCATCTAGCATGTACTTGTTCTTGAACATGTAGCTCAGGCGGGAAAATCCCGACCGGAGCGTCCAGTGCCCGCCGCTTTCGTTATTGGACATGGTAGCAGACGATCCGAGTCCCAGTCCCCACACGTCCTGGTTGAGAAAGTCGCTTCTGCCCGCGTTGAACCCGTCCACGTCGCTGTCTTCGTGCGAAGCGCCCGCCATGATTTCGACCTGATGCTTGTCGGCAAACAGCCTGCTGTACTGGACGTAACCGATGTAGTTCCGGTGCGTCCCTTCCGAATCCGACCTGGTGACCCAATTCTGATCGGGATTGGCGATCGAATAGTAGGCCACACCGCTGTTGTCCCACCGGTAGAGGGGAAAACTCTTGCCGATGTCCGTGTTATTCTGCGTTCGGTAGTCGATGCCGGCCTGGAAGTTGAGCCTCAGGCCCTCCACCACGTCGACGATCGCCTTGAAATTCGTGCTGACACTCCGCGTATTGAAATGCGCCGTAGCCGCTTCCTCGGCTTGGGCGACCGCGTTCCCCCAGCCACCTTGCGCAAAGAAATGTTGACCACCTTGCGTGTAGATGGGATGATTGGGCATTCCAAAAATCGTTTCCACCATCACGCGTTGAGCGCCGATCCCTCCGATATCCGACATGTCCTGGTTGTCCAGGGCCAGTTTGGACTCCAACCGGATCCGCTTGGAAACGTCGTAGTCGAAATTCAGCCTGAGATTGTAGCGTTTGTTGCCGTCGTCCGCGTAGCGGATCACCCCTTGCTGGTCCGCAAAGGTCCCCGACAGGTAGTAGGCTGAATTCGGGCCTCCGCCGGACACGGTGAGCGTCTGCTTGTGCTCGAACCCGTTCTCGAACACCGCCTTGCGCCAGTCGGTGTTCGTGAAGAACAGCATCCACCCCGAGCTGGCGTACAGGGGATGCGGGATGGGATTGGGATCGCCCGCCTTCACCCGCGCCAGCAGGTCGGGCGTATACATCGGCGCCGCACCCGCGTGGATGTTCGCCTCGTTATCCATGACCGCCATCTGGTAGTTATTGGGCGTATCCATCATCCCTGCCAAATGGGTCGTCGCGACGTTCGAGCTGTACGTCACCGTGGGCGCCCCACGTTTTCCTCGCTTCGTGGTGACGAGAAACACACCGTTCGCGGCGCGAGCGCCATAAATCGACGCCGCGGCATCTTTCAGCACATCGATCGATTGGATGTCGGCGGCGTTCAGTAGATCGAGATTGCCCGGGATCCCGTCGATCAGCACCAGCGGGGAATTGCCGCCGTTGGCGGCGAACAAGTTGTTCTTGTCCGCGGGAACCGACGACACGCCCCGCAGATTGAGACTGAATCCTTCGGCTCCTGGCTGGCCCGAACCGCGCTGCAACAGCAAGCCGGGAACGGCGCCCTGCAGGGCCGCCAGCGTACTCGTGACCGGGCGATCTTCCAGTGCTTCCGGACCGATCGACGCGACGGCGCCGGTGAGATTCTCGCGCTTCTTTTCGCCATACCCCACTGCGACAACCGCCTCCAGCTCGATGGCCTGCACCTTGAGCTGCAGGTCGAGCACGGTCTCCTGCCCGTCCGTGACGACCACGCTGGTGTCGACGGCCGCATAGCCCAGCATGCGGGCGCGCACCCGCTGTGTCCCCACCGGCACGCCGCTCAACGTATAGTGCCCGGTGGCATCGGCGTCGGCGCTCAGGCTGGTCCCGACGACGCTGACGATGGCACGCGGCAGGGGAGTGCCGGTTCCCGCGGCTGTCACCGTTCCCGTGATCGTACCCAGCTGCAGGACGGGCTCCCCCTCCGGCCGCTTCACCAATGTGGCCCGTCCCTCCGGCGTGAACACGATGTCCACGCCCGCGCCGAGCAGCACATCCGTCAGCGCCGCGGCCAGCGTGATGCGTTCCGCCCGCAGGTTCACGAGCATGCCCGCCGGCAAAACGTCGTCGGCATAGACCAGGCTCAGTCCCGCTTGCCGGGAGATCTCCGCCAGCGCCTGCTTGAGCGTGGCGCCGTTAAACGCGAGCGAGAGCCGCCGCCGTAACACCGCCGATCGCGCCAGATCGACCGGGACGGGCTGGGAGCGCTCGGCCATGGCCAGGAGGAATCGCGGGGCCCGGTTTTCGGTCGGGTCGCCCGCGTATTGCGCAGCGGCGCCGTGCGGGAACACCGCCATTGCCAACGCGAGCACGAGAGCAGACGACGCAACGCGGTACATGAGCATCATGGTCACCTACCGTTCCGGAGCAAGATGACGGATCCGTCAGCGCGCTCGACACGCAGGCCGACGGTCAATGCAATCCGTTGAAGCACCAGATCGATCGACTCGTTCTGGAAGGTCGCCGTGAGCCGGCGCGCGGCGAGGGCACTATCGGCCACGCGGATCTCGACGTTGTACCACCGCTCCAAGGTGCGCACCACCTCGCCGAGCGGTGTGCCGTCGAAGGAGAGCACGCCCCTGGTCCACGCGAGCTGCCGCGCGAGGTCGACGCCGCGTCGCACGGTGGCGCCGCCGCCCTGCTCGAGCCGTCCCAGGTCCCTGGCGCCGAGCAGCAACGCGGGCCTGGAGGCGGCGGTCGTATCGGCCCGCCACAACGCGACGCGCCCTTCGGCCACGACCACCTCGGTCGCGACCTGATCGGCATACGCCCGGACCACAAACGCGGTCCCCAGATCCTCGGTGACGCTCGCGGCGGTGTGGACGCGGAGCGGACGCTGTGAGTCGGGTGTGACCTGGAAATACGCTTCGCCGTCGAGATACAACTCTCGGCGCTCCCTGCCGTAGTCGGCCGCGTAGCGGACGCGACTCTTGGGCGCGAGGGTGACCTGCGTGCCGTCCTGCAGGCGGACGACCATGCGCTGTGCCGCAGTGGTGGCGTACTCGCGCCACTGCGGCGTGCGCCGCAGCACGCCCCGCCCCCCGATCAACGCGACGACGACCGCCGCGGCGGCGAGGGCCACGGAGAGCAGCCGCCGCGACCGACGCGGCTGCCGCGGGACCTCGAGCGCCCGCTGCGCGTTCGCCCACGCCGCGTCGACGCTGCTCTCCGGGATCCGCTCGGTCGCAACCCGCCTGATGAGCCGCAGACCGTCAAGGAACAGTGGGTGATCGGGGTGTTCCGCGAGCCAGTCGCGGACGGCCTGCGCGTCGCTGGCCGACGCCTCGCCGGCCAGATACCGGTCCAACAGGAGATAGAGGCGCTCTTCGTCGAAGTGCATGCCCCTATAACGGGGCAGCATCCTCCCAACCCCCAAGGGGCTAGGGCCTAGGGGCTCGGGCCTCGGGCTGGCAGGCCCTGGCCCCGAGCCCCGAACCCCTGGCCCCTACTCAAAACCCACCCGCGGCAGGGCGCGGAATAGCCCCCACGCCGCCGCGCCCGCGGCCAGCAGGCACACGGCCCCGGGCAGGGATCTCCCGTACAACAGGTATCCCGTGCCGAACAGCGCGGCATAGATCACGGCGCAGCCCAGGAACCAGCACAGGAAGGCGGCGGTCACGCTTTCCCCGGGGTTCGCGGGCCGGGTCGTCACCGCGCCGTTCCAGCCCGGACCCATGGGCCGGATGCGGTCATAAAACGCCTGGAGCGTGGCGCGGTCGGTGGGCGGCGTCAGGAACGTCACGGCCAGCCATCCGGCGGTCGTGACCGCGACCCCGATCACGAGCTGGACCGTCGGGGCGAGTGGGGCGAGCCCGAGCGCCCGGTGCACGAACTGGAAGTACACGGCGACCACGAACGAGATCGCCATGCCGGCGATCTCGCTCCACGCGTTGATCCGCCACCAGAACCAGCGCAGCAGGAAGATCGACCCGGTCCCGGCCCCGATCTGGAGCAGGATCTGGAACGCCTGATAGGAATTCTGCAGCCAGAGCGACAGGGCCGACGCGAGCACGATCAACCCCACCGTGACGGCGCGCCCCACCCACACGTAGTGCCGTTCGTCCTTGTCAGGCGCCAGGAACCGGCGGTAGCAGTCCTCGACCGCGTAAGAGGCACCCCAGTTGAGGTGGGTACTGATGGTGGACATATACGCCGCCGCCAGCGACGCGATCATCAGGCCGAACAGCCCGTGCGGCAGATACACGAGCATCGCCGAGTAGGCCAGGTCGTTCCGCACGATCGCCTGGTCGATGTGGGGGAAGCGAGCGGAGATCGAGGCGAGGTCGGGATAGACGATGAGCGACGCGAGCGCCACGATGATCCACGGCCAGGGCCGCACGGCGTAATGCAGCACGTTGAACAGCAGGGTCGTGCGCATGGCATCGCGCTCGGTGGGCGCGGCGAGCATGCGCTGCGCCACGTAGCCCCCGCCGCCGGGCTCAGCGCCGGGATACCATGTGCTCCACCACTGCACCGCGAGCGGCACGACCAGGACGGCAGCGGCCGTGCTCCAGTCCGAGAAATCGGGCAAGAGCGAGAGCCGCCCGGCGACCGCGGGGTGGGCGAACAGACCCGACAGGCCGCCGACTTGGGGGAGCTTGAGCGCCACGACGGCGGCCAGGACGGCCCCGACCATCGCGATCAGGAACTGAACAAAGTCGGTCAATACGACTCCCGACAGCCCGGAGCTTGCCGCATAGAGCACCGTGACGCCGCCGCCGATGAGCACGGACGTGTGGCGGTCCCAGTCGAGCATCACGCCGGCGATCTTGGTCGCGGAGAGATTGACCGAAGCCATGATCATCACGTTGAAGAACACGCCGAGGTAGATCGCCCGGAACCCGCGCAGGAAGGCCGCCGGCTTGCCGGAATAACGCACCTCGTAGAACGCGATGTCGGTGAGGGCCGCGGAGCGCCGCCACAGCTTGGCGTAGAAGAACACGGTGCACATCCCCGTGACCGCGAAGGCCCACCACACCCAGTTCTGGCTCACGCCGCCGGTGCGCACCAGGTCGGTGATGAGGTTCGGCGTGTCGGTCGAAAACGTCGTCGCCACAAGCGACACACCCAGCAGCCACCATGACAGGCGGCGCCCGGAGAGGAAGAACTCCTGACGGCCCTGACCGGCGCGGCGCGCCACCGCCAAGCCAATGGCCACGCACACGACGCCGTACAGCGCCAGCACGATCCAGTCGAGGGTGTCGAGTCTCATGGGAGCCGCTCCGGGTACTCGCCCGCGGCCACCAGCTGCCGCAATGCCGCCGCGACGCGCGGCCGGTCGTCCGGGTACGTCACGCCCAGCCAGCGGGCGCGCGTGCCCAGCAGCCGCACCCGCGCCTCGCGCCGGCGCACGGCGTCCCGGATCGCGTGTGAGATCAGGAACTCGCCCTGCCCGGCACCAGCCTGGCGCAGAAACTCGGCGAATCCGCGCCGCAGCAGGGCGAACACCGCGGGGGTGAAGGCCCACAGGTTCATCGAAACGAGCGCGTCCCCCGCCAGTCGCATCGGCCGGCCGTGCGTATCGGTTCCTTCGTACGCGCCGTCTGCCAGGCGCCGGATGTCCACGACCTCCTCCATGGTTTCGAGCCACCCGTCCCCGTCGGCACGACACACCGCGCGGTTCACGCCGCCGGCGGCGCTCAGCGTGTCGCGCAGCGGGTACGCGATGATGGCGAACGTCCCGGGGGTTTCGCTCCCTTGCCCGGCGCCGAGAAACTCCGCCGCCCGCGTGAAGGCGTCGCGGCCATAGAAGTCGTCCGCGTTTGCGACGGCAAACGGGCCGCTGACCGCGGATGCCGCCGCCAGCACCGCATGGCCCGTGCCCCACGGCTTCGTGCGCGCCGGCGGCATGGTCAGGCCGGCGGGGCCGGCGGGGCCGGCGGGGATGTCGTCGAGCCGCTGGATTGCGACCGTCGCGTCGATCCGGTCGAACGCCGTCGCGAGCTCCGGCCGGGTGACCACGACGACCGACCCAAAGCCCGCGCGCCGCGCGTCGAACATGCTGTAGTCCAGCAGCGTGGCGCCGGCTGGCCCGACCGGCTCGATCTGCTTCGGCCCGCCGTAGCGGCTGCCGACGCCGGCCGCCAGGATCACGAGCGCGGGCGCGCCGATGGCCCTACCTCGCCGGCTCGAGCTTGGCCCGCGTGTGCTCTACCACCCGTCGCACGCCCTCCGCCAGTGGCATGGACGCACGCCAGTCCCAGGTTCGCCGCGCCAACGCGGGGTCGAGGCAGATCCGCGCGATGTCACCCCGCCGGTCCCCGGCGTGAGTCGGTCCTCTCGTGTATCCGGTGGCGGCCGCCACCTCGCGGAACAGCTCGAGGTCCGAGACCTCCCGGCCCCACGCGACGTTGGCGACGACCCCCGAGGGTCCCCCCCCCGCCGCCCGCAGCGTCGCCTCCACGAC
>Ga0209804_1001315_pt1 | contig 16297 bp, 12 predicted proteins | sample GraSoiAngelo_139_FD_185896 | JGI IMG/M metagenome (GOLD analysis project Ga0209804, IMG submission 185896) | Grasslands soil microbial communities from the Angelo Coastal Reserve, California, USA - 14_0929_12_20cm (SPAdes) (version 2) | ecosystem: Environmental > Terrestrial > Soil > Grasslands ... | reverse complement strand
GCGCCATCAACAAGACTCGCGGCAACGAAAAGCGGGACCAACCCGGTGTGCTCTCCTATGTCACCGCGGCCGGCGACACCGTAGGGCTCGATGTACAGCTGCACACCCGCGGGCATTTCCGGCTGGCCCGGTGCCAGTATCCGCCTCTCAAGGTCGTGTTCAACCGCGACCAGACCCCGCACACGACCTTCGCGCACCAGGGGAGCCTCAAGCTCACCGTGCAGTGTCGCGGCGGTCAGGGGTACGCGAACTACCTGCTGGAAGAGTACCTCATCTATCGCGCCTACAACCTGCTCACCGATCGCAGCTTTCGGGTGCGTTTGGCACGGGTGAGCTACGTGGACGTGAACGGCAAGCACGCACCCGAGATGCGGCGTGCGTTCTTCGTCGAGGACGACGACCGCATGGCACGGCGCAACGCGACCCACGTAATCGACCAGAAGGGACTGTCTCAGGGCGACGTTGACGTCGAGCAGATGGGCGTGGCCGTCGTGTTCCAGTACATGATCGGCAACACCGACTGGGCGGTGTCGGCGCTGCACAACATCGTGCTCACCGAGGACTCGACCGGCGTAGTCTACCCGGTACCGTACGATTTCGACTGGTCCGGCGTCATCTCGACGCCGTACGCCCAGCCCGATCCGCGGCTCAACCTCCCCAACGTGCGCCAGCGCGCGTTCCGCGGCATGTGCCGGTCGCCACAGGATCTCGCCACGCTGTTCGCGCGGTTCAATGCCCGGAAGGACACGATCTACGCGCTGTATCGCGGGATGGCCGCGGAGGGGCTCGAGGCCAAACGGATCTCGCAGGCGCTCGATTATTACGACGAGTTCTTCAAGACCATCAACGACCCGGGTCGCACGCGTCGCGAGTTCATCCTGGCGTGCCCGCGGAGCTGAGCGCCGTGCCCTCGTGACCGAGCTGCGCTGGGACGTGCCGAGCGCCGCGCGCCTGGCCGAACTGCTCGCCGCGCCTCTGCCGCTCGGCCTCGCCGCAGCGGCACGGCCGCGGCGCACCTTTCACCGCGACCTGTATTTCGACACGCCGGCCGGCGACCTGCGCCGGCGCGGCATCACCTGCAGCATGAGCTTCGACGCGGACGATCGGCGCGCGCTCGCCCTGGAGATGGACATGGGCGCGATCCGCTACGTCACCCCGGTCGTCGAGCTCGAGCCGCGGGAGGCGTTCCGCGGCGACGCGGAGCCGGCGCGCCGGCTGCGGGGGCTCGTCGATCCGGACCGGCTGGTGCTCGTCTGCGAGCTCGAGGTCGAGCGTGAGCTGCGCGGCGCCCGCCTCCCGGTCGTGCCGCTGCCCCAATGCGAGTTCGCGTACGACACGGTGACGGTGCGCGGGACCGACCCGTCGCCGGTGTTTTGCGAGCTGGTGATCACCCGGCGCCCCTGGTGCATGATCCCGGCGGGGCGCCTGGCCCGCTCCATCGAGCGCCGCTACGGCCTCGCCCGCGCCGCGCTCGACCGGGTGGAGCGCGCCCGAACGCTGCGCCTCGCGCTCGAGACGGCGCACGGCCCCACGCAGGACGCGCGGCAGATCGCCGTACTGGCGGTCGCGCACGGGCGGCTGGCGCTGTGGCGCAGCGGGGCCGCCCTCGAGCTGCCGCTCGAGCCGGGTGGCGGCGAGGAAACGTGCCGCCGGGCGATGCGTCGCCTGTTCGGCAGCGTCGAAGGCGAGACCCGTCTGATCGGCGTGGTGCGCGCGGCGGACCGGCGCCCCGCGGTCGAAGTCTGGCTGGTGCGGCGTCTGCGCCGTAACCTCACCGCGGCCCCGCCCGGCGGGCTGCAATGGTTCACGCCGGCGGACGTGATCGCGCGCGTCGGCTCGCCTGTGTTACGGGATCCGACGACGCTCTCGGCGCTGGCGGTCGCGGCGCGCTCGGAGCTCGTGCCGGAGTGGTCCGCCGCGCCACTCGCGCCGGTGCAGCCGACGGCACCAACCGGCGGCACGACCGACGAGTCCAGCCGGCTCACCCTGAGCGAGCTGCGGGTGCCGGCGCTGCCGCGCCGGGCCCTCGACGCCGCGCGCCAAGCGCCCGACCAGTTCGTCAATGCGCTGCTCTCCACGCTCGAGTTCAACGTCCGGGTGCTCGAGCTGGCCGAAGATCCCCGCGTTCCGCTGCTCGCACGGCTGCGCTTTTTGGCGATTTTCAGCACGAACCTGGATCAGTTTTTTATGGTCGACCTCGGCACGCTGCAGCACCAGGTGGCGGCGGGCGTCGTGGAGCGCTCACCCGACGGCCTGACACCGGCCGAACAGCTCGACGCGATCGCGATCCGGCTGCATCCGCTCATCGCGCGGCAGTATCGCTCGTTTCGCGAGCTGTTGCGGGGCCCGCTCGCCGCGCAGGGAATCGGTGTCCGCGATTGGGCGGAGCTCGACCTGAGCCAGCGCACCGATCTCGCGCGCCGCTTCGCGGACGACGTGGCGCCGCTGCTCACGCCCAAGGCGCTCACCCGCGCCCCCGGCCATGCCTTCCCGCACCTGGCGGACCGGCGGGTGAACCTGGCGGTCATGCTGCGGGACGGGCCAGACGGCCCGCCCCACTTCGCGACCGTCGAGCTGCCCCCCTCCCTCCCCCGGTTCCTGGCCGTGAGCGGGGAGAGGGGCGGCGTGGTCGCGCTCGAGACCCTGGTACGCGTTCACCTCGACACGCTGTTCGCGAGGCGGGAGATCCTGGAGGCGCACGCGTTTCGCGTGACGCGCAGCGGCGACATTCAACTGGACGAGCTCGGGGCGGCGAGCTTCGTGCAGGCGGTCGCCGAGGAAGTGCGGCGGCGGCCGTGGGGTCCGGTCGTGCGCCTCGAGGTCGAGCGAGCGATGCCGCCGCCGCTGCGCGAGCTGCTGCAGCGCGAGCTGCGCTTCGAGGAGAGCGAGCTCGCGAGCGCGCTCGGGCCCTCGGACGTCTACGCGGCCGACGGGCCGGTGCATCTCGGCGCCGTCACCGAGCTGGCCGGCGCCCACCCCCGCCCGGAGCTCGATTACCCTCCGCTCGCCGCGCGCGATCCCTTTCCGGCCAGGCGCAGCGTGTTCGACGCGCTCGACTCGGGCGACGTCCTGGTGCACCATCCCTACGACGGTTTCGCCGAAAGCTTCGAGCGCTTCATCGCCGAGGCGGCGGACGATCCCGCCGTCGCCGCGATCAAGCTCACGCTGTATCGGCCCGGCGGGCCGTCGGCGCTGGGGGACGCACTGCGGCGCGCGGCCGCTCGCGGCAAGGACGTATCCGTGTTCGTCGAGCTGAAAGCGCGATTCGACGAGGAGCTGAACATCGGCTGGGCGCAGAGCCTCGAGGCGGCGGGCATCCACGTGATCACCGGCGTCGCGACCCTCAAGACTCACGCCAAGATCGCCCTCGTCATCCGGCGGACGGGCGATCGCACGCGGCGCTATGCCCACGTAGGGAGCGGCAACTACAACCCCGACACCGCCAGGCTGTACACCGATCTCGGGCTGTTCACCGCGGATGAGGAGATCACCGCCGATCTACACGCGCTCTTCAACGAGCTCACCGGCTCCTCGCGCGCTCCGCGGGCGGCGTTCCGGCGGCTGCTCGTCGCACCCACCAACATGCTCGACCGGTTCCTCGCCCTCATTGCGCGCGAGGCGGAGCACGCGCGCGCCGGCCGCGGCGGGCACATCCGCGCCAAGCTCAACGGCCTCGCCGACTGCAGCGTGATCGGCGCGCTGTACCGCGCCTCGCAAGCCGGCGTGGACGTGCGTCTGGTGGTGCGGGGAGTGTGCATGCTGCGCCCGGGCGTGCCGGGGCTATCCGCGCGGATCAAGGTGGTGAGCCTGCTGGGCCGCTTCCTCGAGCATGCGCGCATCTATCACTTCGGGAACGGCGGAGCCCCGGAGTACTACATCGGGTCGGCCGATTGGCGGCCCCGCAATCTGCGCCGCCGCATCGAAGTCGTCACGCCCGTGGACGACGCCGCCGCACGGGAGCGGTTGGACGGCATTCTCGAGCGCGAGCTCGCCGACCCCGATGCCTGGAGTCTCGCCTCCGACGGCTCCTACGCCCGGGGCACGGGCCTCACTCGTCCCTCGCGTACCGCATCTCATTCGTCGGCGTGAAGCCGAGCTTCTCGTACAGCGGACGCCCGTCCGCCGAGGCGTGCAGCACCACGCTCTCGATGCCGCTCGCCCGGCACCACCGCAGCAGCTCCCGCAAGAGCGCCGCGGCCACGCCCCGGCGCCGCCACGCCCGCTCGGTGAATACGTTCATGATCAGCCCCTGCGGTCCGCGCACCAGGCGCGAGTCCCCGGGCGCGGGGCGCGGCAACAGCTCGCGCAGCTGCAGCCCCGCCCCACCCACGATCTCGCCCCCGGCCTCGGCCAGCCAGGCGACATAGCGGCCGTCCGGGATCGCGGCGGCGAAGTACGCGCGCGCCGCTTCGATCAACGTGTCGCGCAGGGTGTCGCTCAGCTGCCCCATGTCCCGGAACATGTCGGCGCGATGGCGCGCGAGCACGCCCGCGTCCTCGGCCGTCGCCCGGCGGATCGAGAGCCCCTTCACCGCTCGCGATGCGCCTCCAACAGCTCCAGCGCTTGCCGCACCCGCGCCAACGCGGCCCCGAAGTCAGTGTCACCCGCGCGGTGCAGCGGCGCCAGTACTTGAAGGGCGTTGCGGAGATGCTCGGCTGGGGATTCGGCCGCGGGAATACGCACGGCGCGGCCGCGCCGCTCCAGCGTACTGCGCCGCTCGGCGCCGCGCCGGCGGTCCACCACGCGGCGGCGCTCGAGCGGCGCCCCCGCCACCGCCCGTCGCCGGGGCGACGAGCGTCGGTCCACGCCATGGCGGCGATCGGCGAAGAGGCGGGTGGGCGTCACGGAGCTGCTAATGTGCCTCCCGCGCGCCGCGACGGCCAGGCTCAGGACGCGCCCGGAAGCTCGATCCAGAACTTGCTCCCGCTCCCGAGCGCCGACTCCAGGCCCACGTGTCCACCCATGCGCTCGACACCCTTGCGCACGATGGCGAGGCCGATGCCGGTGCCGGGATAATCCTCGGCGCGGTGCAGCCGCTCGAACACGCGAAATATGCGCTCGTGGTGCTCCGCGGCGATGCCGATTCCGTTGTCTTCGACCCACACGCGCACGAAATCGCCGTGCCGCTCGCCCCGGACGAGTACCTCCGGCACGCGGCCCGCGGGCACGAACTTGATCGCGTTCCCGAGCAGGTTCGCGAACACCTGGGCCAGCGTAGTCCCGTGCCCCACCGCCGCGGGGAGGGGCTCCTCGACGGTGATGTGTGCCGCGCGGCCCTTGACCTCGCCGTCCAGCTGGTCGAGCGACGTGCGCACCAGCCGCCCGAGATCGAGCGGGACGAGACGCAGCTCGGCCCGGGCGAGCCGACTGTACGCCAGCAGGTCGTCGATCAGCCGGTCCATCGTCCGGGCGGCCGTGATGACACGCTCGGCGAAGCGCCGGCCGGCCTCGTCGAGACGGTCGCCGTAGTCCTCGAGCAGCGCCAGGCTGAAGCCCTGCATCGCGCGCAACGGCGCCCGCAGATCATGCGAGATCGAATAGGCGAACGCCTCGAGCTCGGCGTTCCGATCTTCGAGCTCGGCCGTGCGCGCCTGGACCCGATCCTCGAGACCCTGCCGCGACTCGCGCACATGCGTCACCATGACGTCGAAGGCGGCCGCCAACCGGCCCAGCTCGTCGTTCCCCATCGGCGCGGTCACCGGCTGGCTGTAGTCCCCGGCCGCCATCGCCTCCGCGGCGTGCGTCAGCCGTACCAGCGGTCGCGTGATGGTGCGGCTCGTCCCCCAGGCGGCGAGCAGGCCGAGCCCGAGGATGCCGGCCCCGACGACGATGAGCCGGGCGAGGAACTGACGCGCCGGCGCGATCGCGACGTCGCGCGGAAATTCGACCAGCACGACCCAGGGGGTGCGCGGCACGGGGCGCGCCCCACCAAGCACGGGCCCGACGCCGTCGCGCTCGTAGCGGAGCACGCCGGCGGCATGGGTGACGTCCACCGGGGGTGGCGGGACACGGCGTGCCAGATCCGTCCAGACGTCGTCCGCCACATTGCCGATGAACAGATGGGCGTCCGATCCGATCAGCCGGTTCAAACGGGCGTTCTGCTCGCGGGTGTCCCCTGCCTGGCCGATGCGACGCCATTGGACCACGTATCCGCGCACACGCGACCGCGTGACGACGGGCGCCGCGACGGCGTACCCGACGGAGTCGCCGACCGTAAAGAAGCGTCCGACGGCTCCCGAATCGGCGCCGACATCGTCCAGCAGGGCGCGGGCGGCGGCGGCGCTGCTCCACCGGTTCCCCTCCCCGACCCCGACCAGCGGATGCCGGTCCGCGCTCCACAGCTCGACGGCCGCGATCTGCTGGGCCTGCGGGCCGGCGGGGCGCAAGGCCGCCTGGGTGGCGGCGCGGCGGGACTCACCGGGCTCGAGGGCGTACGCGCGCACGGCCGGGCTGTCGGCCACGGCGCGGGCCGCGGCGATGAGCTGGTCGCGAGAGGCCTTGAGGGTGAGGGCGAGCTGATCCACGACGGTACCCAGTCGCGCCGTGACCGCCGTCGCCGTGGAGCGGCGCACCGTCTGGTACGCCGCCCAGCCGTAGCTGCCGGTCACCGCGACCACCAGCCCCCCGATGAGGAGCGGTAGCTTGACCGAGATGGAAAGACCGCGCCCGGATCCGTCGACCATGGGTGCCTCCGGCCCCAAGGTAGGTGTGCGGCGCAACCGCGCCAGAGACCCGGCTAAATTCCCCCACCACCCATGGCAGCGATCGTCACGGCCGAGCGGCTCAGCAAGACGTTCCGCGTCAAGGTGCGCGACCCGGGATTGAAGGGCGCGCTCGCGGCGCTGGTGCGGCCCCGCTATCGCGACGTGCATGCGGTGCGCGACGTCACGTTCCAGATCGAGCCGGGGGAGATCGTCGCCTTTCTCGGCCCCAACGGGGCGGGCAAGACCACCACGCTCAAGATGCTCACCGGGCTGCTCTACCCGACGACCGGTCGGGTCGAGGTGGCGGGCTTCGTCCCATGGACCGGGGGGCGCGACTTCAAGCGTCGCATCGCCCTGGTGCTCGGCAACCGGCAGCAGCTCGTGTGGGACCTGCCTCCGGAAGAGACGTTCCTCTTGAACCGGGCGATTTACGACATCGCCGAGCCCGCGTACCGGGAGCGGCTCGCGGAGCTGGTCGAGCTGCTGGAGCTGCGCGACGTGCTCGAGAAGCCGGTGCGCCAGCTGTCGCTGGGCGAGCGCATGAAGTGCGAGCTCTGCGCCGCGCTGCTGCACCACCCGCCGCTGTTGTTCCTCGACGAGCCCACGCTGGGCCTCGACGTCACCGCCCAGGAGGCGATCCGCCGCTTTCTGTCGCAATACCGGGAGCGCCACGGCGCCACCGTGCTGCTCACGTCGCACTACATGCAGGACGTGACAGCGCTCGCGTCGCGTGTGCTCATCATCAACCGCGGGCGCCTGCTGTACGACGGTGCCCTCGATGCCCTGGTGGCGCGGATTGCGCGCATCAAGCGGATCGAGCTGGTGCTGGGCCCCCCCCCCGACGGCGTCACGGCGGAGACGCTCGCCGCGTTCGGCACCGTGCGGAGCTTCCATTTTCCCAATGCCGTGCTCGAGGTGCGGCGCGAGGAGGCGGCCGCGACCAGCGCCCGGCTCCTGGCGGCGCTGCCCGTGGCCGACCTGTCGATCGAGGACCCGCCCATCGAGGACGTGATCCGCCAGGCGTTCGCGCAAGGGCTGGGAGACGACCCGTGAGCCGCACGCGCGATTGGCTGCGACGCTACGGTGCGCTGCTGCGCACCGCCTGGCTGCAGGACCTGCAGTACCGGGCGTCGATCGTGTTGTGGCTGCTCTGGGGCGTGACCGAGCCGGCCGTCGCGCTCGGGATCTGGTGGGCGATCGCGGCGGACGGCCCCGTGCAGGGGTATGCCCGCGCCGACTTCGCGCGCTATTTCTTCGCCCTGATGCTCGTGAACCAGCTCACCATCGCCTGGGACTCGTGGTACTTGGACTCCTGGATCCGCGAGGGCGAGCTGAACTTCCGCCTGGCTCGCCCGATCCACCCCGCGCACGAGGCGGTGGCGGAGAACATCGCCTACAAAGCGCGTACCGCCGGCATGATCCTCGTGGTGTGGCTGATCGTCGCGGCGGCATGGCCCGCGGTGCGGCTGCCGTTCGGAGCGGGGCGGTGGGCGCTCACCGCAGCGGCGGTGCTGCTCGCCGCCGCGATGCGGTTCTTCATCAGCTTCGCGACGGGCCTGCTCGCGTTCTGGACCACACGCGCCACCGCCATCATGGAGCTGCACGCCGGGATCTCGCTGTTTCTCTCCGGGCGGCTCGCGCCGCTCGCGCTGCTCCCGCCGGCCGTGGCGCGCGTGGCGCTGTTCTCGTGGTTCCCCTACATGCTGGCGTTTCCCGTAGACCTGCTCACCGGTGCCGTGCACGGCGCCGCGGTCGCGCGGGGCTTCGTGGGGCAGATCGTGTGGCTCGCGGTATGGATTGCGGCTTACCGGCTCGCCTGGACACGGGGCCTGAGGAAATACGGAGCGGTGGGCGGATGACGAACGCGGAAGGCGGAACGCGGAACGCGGAACAGCAAGGACAGGTCGCTCGGCCGGCCGCGGTCCAGCGCATGAAGCCCGCCACGCTGTTCCGCGTTCCCACTTCCGCGTTCCGCGTTCTACGGGCGCTCTTCCGCATCAACGTCGCCGAGGAGCTCCAGTACCGCGCCAACTTCGTGGCCAGCCTGCTCGGCACGCTCTTCTGGATCGTCACGGCGTTACTCACCCTGGCGGTGTTCTTTCGGCACACCACGCGCCTGGGGGACTGGGACTATTGGGAGGTCGTCGTGCTGCTGGGGGTGTTCAACACGCTCACCGGCGTGATCGAAGCCGTGCTGCGGCCGGGCATCGGTCGGCTCGCCGGAGAAGTGAAGAGCGGCGGCCTCGACCTGGTACTGGCGAAACCGGTGGACGCGCAGGGGTTCGTCTCGTTCCGCCGGCTCGACGTCTGGCGATTCACCGATGTCGTGCTCGGCCTCGTGCTGGCGGGATACGCGATGCACCGGCTCGGCCGGATGCCGTCCGTCGCGCAGCTTGCGGCGTTCGGCCTGACCCTGGCGGCTGCCGTTGTCGTGGTATACGCGCTGTGGGTGGCGCTGATGAGCCTGGCCTTTTGGTTCGTGTCGGTGGAGAACCTCTCGGTGCTGTTCGACGCGGTGTATGAGGGCGCTCGCTATCCGGTGTCGGCCTATCCGGGCGCGCTGCGGTTCGTGTTCGTGTACCTCATCCCCATCGCCTGGACCACGACTATCCCGGCGTCCGCGCTCACGGGACGACTCGAGCCCGGCTTTGCGCTGGTCGCGGCCGCCGTGGCAGGAATCGTGTTCGCGTTGACCCGGCTCTTGTGGCGCATCGCGCTCAAACGCTACTCGGGCGCCAGCGGGTGAGGCGCAGCCGTCAGCTCATCGCGGCGAGCGCGGCGCCGCCATCCGGCCAGCGGCTCGCCGGGTCGGCCGCGAGGCAGCGCCGCTCCAGCTCGGCGAGCCACGGGGGCACGGAGCGGACCTCCTCGAGCGGCTCCGATTCCGGCGCCGGCGGGTGCCCCGTCAACATCTCGTGCACCAGCACGCCCACGGCGAACATGTCGTCGGCCGGCGTGGCCGCCGCGGCGCCGTTCTTCCCTCCGGGGGCGCGCCGCTCCGGCGCCACGTAGGTGGCGGCGCACAGCGCCCCGGTCACCGCCCCGGGCGCGCCGCGGGGCAGAGAGCGTTCCACCGCTCCCACGATCCCGGTGTCGGCGACCAGGGTGTGGCCTTCGGTCAGGAGGACGTTTTCGGGCTTCAGGTCGCCGTGGGCGATGTGGGCGGCGTGCGCGTGGGCCAGCGCGGTGAGCACATCGCGCAGAATCTCGACTGCCCGGCGCAACGGCAGCTCGCCGTTACGGGTGAGCCAGGCGCGCAGCGTGGTACCCTCGACGAACGCGCGCGAGTGATATACGAGCGCGCCGGCGCGCCCTGAGCCGCGGGGCGGGACGAGGGGTGGAGCGCTCAGGCGCTCCGCGAGCAGGAGCAGCTCGCGCCCGAGCAGTGCCGTGTCCAATGCGAGCGACAGCTCCCCCGGGAGGACTTTGACGAGGAGGGCCGGTCCGCTCGCTCCTTCGAGCGCGACGAACATGCGGCAGGTGCCCACCGGACGCACCTCGCGCTCGACCCGGTAGGTCGGGCCCAGCGCGTCCTGCAGCGCCGTTCGCAGGTCAGCCACGCCGGGCGGATTCCCCCGAGCGAGACGTCGCCATGATGCGGCTCCTGAGCTGGTGTCTGAACATATCCGCGACAGCGGGTCGCGCCAGCAATGGGAGCTGCGCCCATCGCTCCCCCGCCGGGCCGACCCCCAAGGTAACCGGGTGAGCGGCCGGGCGGGACCCGCAGGCCTCAGACCATGACCGCTCCCCCCGCTACGTCCAGGATCACTCCGCTGATCCAACCGGTGTGGTCCGAGGCGAGAAACAGCGCGGCGCATGCGCTCAATCTCGGCGAGCTTGGTGACATCCGGCGAGGGCGCTCACAAGTAACGGGCGACCGCCATCGCCCCGGCCGCCGTCAGGAGCAGTAGGGCGACGAACTGGGCTCCCCGCTCCACGCGTGCCTGCAGCGTGGCGAGCTCTGCGGCCTGCGCCGCGGTCAGAGTGCCGCCCTGTGTTTCGAGGCCCTTGCGGAGCCTGGCCATCTTGGCCCCGGCGGGGGCGTTAACGGCCACACCCACGATCACCGCGAGGAGGGCGGCGACCGCCCCGGCACCGAGCGCGAGCCCCACGCGCGACGTCACCCAGGCCCGGTTGAATCCGGCGGAGAGCCGACCGTACATGATGAATCCCGAGACGATCGTCAGCAGCATGGCACCGCCGAGCACGGGGCCGGAGCGCGGCATCAGGCGGGCCACGAAGCGGCCGCCCTCGGCGCCCACGGCCCGGGCCGTGGGAAGGACGAACAGGGCGGCGAACACGGCCGAGCCGACCCAGACGACGCCTGCGACGATATGCACCAAGCGCAGCCAGACCACGGGACACCTCCGGTGGAGTACAATTGACTATACGATACGTATAGCTAAATTGTTTCCATCGAGGTATCCCGCCCGTGACCCCCCGTCCCTATCGGCTGGGCCGCCGCCAGGCGGCGGTCGACGGCACCCGGGCCCGCATTCTCAAGGCCGCGCACGCGCTGCTCGTCGCCCGCCACGGCGCGTTCAGCATCGAGGCCGTCGCCCGGCGCGCGCGCGTCACCCGGGTGACCGTGTATCAGCGCTTCGGCTCGCGGTCCAAGCTGCTGGAGGCGCTGTTCGACGATCTCGCGCGCCAGGGCGGCATGTGGGATCTGGCGGATGCCTTTCGCCAGTCCGATCCGCAAGCGGCGCTGGCGCGGTTCGTGGCGATCTTCGCCCGCTTCTGGGCGGCCCACCGCCCGATTCACCGGCGCCTGCTGGCGCTAGCGGCGCTCGACCAAGGGCTCGAGCGAACCTTGCGGGCCCGGCAGGAATGGCGGCGTCAGGGGCTGCGGGTGATCGTGGGTCGCTTGCGGGAGCGGTCCGGGCCCGCGGCGGCTGCGACGGAGGAGACCATCGACGCCCTGTTCGCACTCACGGCATTCGAGACGTTCGACCTGCTCGCCGGGCCGACACGGACCCCCGCAGCGGTGGCGCCGATCGTGCTGCGGATCGCGCGGGCCGTCCTTGCGGAGCCCCTTGTTTGAGGCCACACTAGCGCGCCCGGAGCGTCGCCGCTGAGCGCCGCGGTCGTCACGTCCTCTCGTTCGGAGATCCGCATGCATCGCTGTCGCCTGTTGCTGCTCGCGCTATGCGCCCCGGCCGCCGCCCGAGCCCAGACCGAGCTGCCCCGCACCCACCGACCGGTGGCCACCGTTCCGGCGATCACACCCGGCGACTTGATGACGCGGCTGTACATCTTCGCCGACGATTCGATGCAGGGACGCGAGGCCGGGACGATCGGCAACGTCAAAGGCACCGACTACATCGCCGCCGAGATCAAGCGCGCGGGCCTCGTGCCGGCGGGAGACGGCGGCACGTACTTCCAGACGATCCCGCTCAAGACGCGCACGTTCGACACGACGTCGACGTTCGCGGTCGCGGGAGCTCCCCTGGCGGCGTTTACCGACTTCGTGGCGCTCGGACCCCGGCCGCTCGAGAGCCAGTCGCTCGCGATTGTGTTCGGCGGCGAGGTGGGCGACTCGTCCGCGCTGATCGCGCCGGAGCAGGCGAGCGGGAAGTTGGTCGTGTTGCGGGTGCACGGAAGGGGGCTGGGACTGCGTCCGCTACGGGCCGCGCCGGGCGTGCCGGGCGCCGCGGCGGTCGCGCTCGTCGCCCTCGATAGTCTCGCGCCGCAAGTGCTCGCGTTCCTGCGGCGCCCGCGCACGGTGCTCGACGACAACCCCGCGGCCCTGGCGGCGCAGCCGCCGGTATTCCTGATCAGCGGCGCCGCCGCCGCGAAGATGTTCACCACGCCACTGGACCAACTCACCCCCGGTGCGCCCGGCACGACGGCGACTGTCGCGGTGCGGTTCGCCGTGGTGCCGATCGCGGACCCCGCACGCAACGTCGTCGGCATCGTGCCCGGCGGGGATCCGAAACTCAAGGGTGAGTACGTCGCCGTCGGCGCGCACAACGATCACATCGGGCTCAGCCGCACCGCCGTGGACCACGACTCGATCCGCATCTGGAATCACGTCGTGCGCCCGGAAGGCGCCGACGACGCCGGCAAGCAGGCCACCCCCGAGCAGCAGGCGCGCGTCGATTCGCTCCTCGCCCGGTTCCGATCGGCGCATCCGCGCTCGAGCCGCGCCGACTCGATCGCCAACGGCGCCGACGACGACGGCTCCGGGTCCGTCGCGGCGCTCGAGATCGCCGAGCGAATCGCGTCGCTCAAGCGCAAACCGAAGCGGTCCATCCTGTTCGTGTGGCACACCGGCGAGGAGAAGGGGCTGCTGGGCTCGCGCTACTTCACCGACCACCCGACCGTGCCACGCGACTCGATCGTGGCGCAGCTGAACATGGACATGGTCGGCCGGGGCGCCGCCAGCGACGAGACGGGGCGCACCAAGGACGGAGCGCCGCTGCTCGGCGGCCCCCGCTACCTCCAGCTCGTCGGCTCGCGCCGCCTCTCGACCGAGCTGGGCGATCTGGTGGAAGCGGTCAATCGGGCGGGCCGCCACGGTCTGGCGTTCGACTACGCGATCGATGCCGACGGGCACCCGTCGAACATCTACTGCCGCTCGGACCACTACGAGTACGCGCGCTACGGCATCCCGATCACGTTCTTCACCACCGGCCTGCATTCGGACTACCACCAGGTGAGCGACGAGCCCGAATACATCGACTACGAGCACATGGCCCGGGTCGCCAACCTGGTCGAGGACGTCGCGCTCCACGTCGCCGACCTGGATCATCGCGTCGTGGTGGATCACCCCAAGCCCGATCCCAACGCACCCTGCCGCCAGTAGGCCGGTTGCCCTGGTGATGCGTGGCTGCAGCAGGTTGCTCAAGACATGCTGCACGATCGCCACATCACATCGTGCATCGATGCCATATCTCATTTGCGGGGATCACGTTACCAGCATTGCTGGAGTGTGCGCGGGAATTGCAGCGGCACCGCCACGCACCCATGACCCACGAGACCAGCGAATGGCTCTGTTTCGGCCGGGCCAGTTGCCGCGCCCGGGCCCCCGTGCGGCTGGCAGTGACCGGCTTGCTGCGGCTGGCGCGGGCGGCCCTCCCGCGCCAGGTGCTGCGGCAGCGGTGGATCCGCTACCGCATCGACCTGGCCGACACTCCCCCTCCGCCGCCACACGTGCGGCTGACCCGCGTGACCGACCCGATCATCGGTGCGCTGCGCCAACGTCCCGATCGGGCGGAGACCAGCTTCAAGTCGGGGTTGCGGTTCTGGGATGAGGGGCTGCGGCGCGCGTACATCTGGATCGGACCGGACGGGCCGCTCTGCATCCAGTGGCTGCTCCTGCCGGAGGACTATCGGCAGCTGCGGCGCTTGAGGGAGTGGGCGGGGCTGTATCCGCCACTGCAGCCCGGTACGGGGCAGGTCGACCACCTGTTCGCGTTTGCGGCGGCGCGGCTATCCAGCGTCGCGATGGACTTTGAGTACGCGCTGTTCGACCAGGCGCGGCGGGCCGGGCTGCACGCGCTCGTCATGCACGTTCACGAGAGCCACCGGGTGGCGCGCTCCTGGGCGGAGGCAGCGGGCTGGCGGTGCTTCGGCACCGTCACGCGGCATCAGCTCGGGTGGTCGGGACTTTTCGCCCGGAGCGTGTACGTGCATCGCGACGCAACGCCCCGGCGGGCCGCAGAGATGGGACCCGCCGAGCAGCTCGCCCGGATGCGACTCCCGCCGGACTGGAGCGGCGGCACGCCCAGCGCGGCGGCCGGCAGCTAGCCTAGCGGAACAGCCGGCGTCCCAGGATCGCCTCCAGGCCGGCGAGGGCGAGTCGCGTGGCGTAGCGCGTCTGCACGACGTCGGATCCCGCCTGGGTCAGCTGCACCTGCGCATCCACCAGCTCGAGGATGGTCGCCGCGCCCCCGCGGTAGCGCTGGTCCTGCACCCGAAAATTCTCGGCGGCAGTCGCGAGGGCCCGGATCGAGAGGGCGTAGTTGTCGCGCGCCGTGGTGTAGGTCTCGTACGCCTCGGTGACGTCCCGCCGCGCGGCGCGCTCGACGTCCTCCCGAGCCGCGCGCGCCACATCCCGGTTCACGCGCGCCTCGCTGATCGCGATCTCGCGCGCGCCCCCGGTCCAGATGGGCAGGCTCACGCGGAAGGTGACGAGCGACAGGCTCCGCTCCTCGGGAAAGAAGTGGGTGTCGAACTGCTCGTTCTCTCCGGAGAGCGTCAGCTCGGGGAGGTACGTCCCGCGGGTGCCGGCGAGTAGCGCCGACGCAGCCCGCTCGTTGGCGCGCGCGATGCGGAACTGCGGCCCTTCGTGCAGGGCGAGGCGCACGGCCTCCTCGAGCGAGATCGGCAGGGCGGGCGCCGGGAGCGTATCGAGCGGCTGGGCGGCCACCGGTCCGGACGCGCCCACCCGCCGGCCCAGCTGCAACCGAGCCACCGCGAGCGACACGGCCTGGCGCGCGGAGTCGATCTCGGCCCGGGTCTCCTCCAGGGCGACCTGCAGCGAGTCGGTCTGGACGGCGACGCCCTGCGTGACGCGGGCGCGCGCCACCGCCAGCTGCTCCCGCGCCCGGTTCAGCCGCTCGGTGGCGACCCGCAACAGCTCCTGGTTCGCCAGGACGTCGTAATAGTCGGCCTCCGTCGCCATCGCGGTCTGGAAGCGTTGGGCCAGCTCCCCCGCGGCCGCGGCCTCGTGCCCGGCGTCGGTCGCCGCGAGATCGGCGATCTTCCGCACCGACAGGACCTCGTAGCTCGCGGCGACATGCGTCGTCACCGCGCTCGTGCCCGGAAGGCCCGTGCCCGGATTAGGGAAGGGAGACGAATATCGCGTGGCGTCGACGCCGACCTCGAGCGACGGCAGGATGAAAGCGAGCCGCGCCGCCCGCCGCGCCCAAGCGGCGTTGTCCACGTGGCCCAGGGCGCTGACGTACGCCGGATCGAGCCGGGCGGCGCGCTCGATCGCTTCGCCCAGCGAGACGGTTGGCAGCGTGTCGATCGCGAGCGGCACAACGATCGCCAGGACGCCCAGCATCAGCGCTGCTCCACCGGCTGGACCCGTGCGCCCTCGGCGACGCTCTCCCCCAGGTTCAGGGCGACCCGATCCCCCGGCACCACACCGCCGGCGATCTGTGCGCTCTCGCCGTCGTCGCGCGCCACGACGACGCGGCGAAACGCGACGTGGTCGGCCGAGTCCACGACGGCCACGAACGTGGTGTCACCGCGCACGATCAGCGCGCCCGCCGGCAGCTCCGGGTAGCCCCGCGTCTTGGCGGCGAGCTTCACGGTCACGTAACTCCCGGGAAAAATGCCGCCGCCCTGGTTCTCGAGGTCGACCTCGGCGAGCAGCGTGCGCGTGCGTGGGTCGAGCAACCCGCTGACGCGCGTCACGCGCGAGGCGAGCCGGACCTCGGGCCGGTCGGGCACGGTGATCTCGGCCGGCGTGCCGACGCCGACGAGGGGGGCATCCTGCTGGTCCACGTAGGCGTACACGCGCAGGCGCCCCGTCTCCGATACCGTGAGGACGGGGAGCGCCCCCGTTTGCGCGTTGGTGGCGTTCTGCACCAGGGCGCCCGGGTCGGCGTAGCGGGCGGTGACGCGCCCGGTGAACGGCG
>Ga0209804_1001313_pt1 | contig 16315 bp, 14 predicted proteins | sample GraSoiAngelo_139_FD_185896 | JGI IMG/M metagenome (GOLD analysis project Ga0209804, IMG submission 185896) | Grasslands soil microbial communities from the Angelo Coastal Reserve, California, USA - 14_0929_12_20cm (SPAdes) (version 2) | ecosystem: Environmental > Terrestrial > Soil > Grasslands ... | reverse complement strand
CTTGAGCTTACTTTTCGTTTGCGAAGCCTCGCCTCAACTCCACCAATCGATTGCCCGCTCCTCGAAGTTCGTACCACCATGCCATTTGAACTGAGTTCTCCCGTCCATTTGCTGCAATCGCTTAAACCGAAGTTCCATGACGACTCAGAGAGGATCCTGCTGATTCCGGGCGGGATAACTTAAAATTCACCTTGCGGCTACTGGGAACGTCCGCAGCAATTCGTAAGCCCGGGCCTGCACCGGCGTCGGCTCCGGCACCTGCCGGAATGTTAAATTCGTTTTCTCCTCCGCCTTCTGCGGTTTGAGCGCGTAAGTCACCCGGGCCCGGCTAGCCAACTCCCGCAGCAAGCTCGCGGAGCTGTGCACGGGAAGACCATCCGCAGTTTGATGCGAGCGCTTCTTGCGCTCGGCGGAATCCGAGGGCTTCGCCGGCAGAATCGGATCGCGGCGCTTGCGCTCCTCCCGTCGCTCTTCATCTTCGAACAACAGCGGCGCCCAAGCTCGGCGCAGATGCCATTCCACGTAGTAGGCCAACACGCACAGAAAAATATGCGCCGGGACGCGATCCTCACTGCGATGCCGAATCGGCCGCACCAACAGATCGATCCCTTTCAGACAGCGGAAAGCCCGCTCTACTTCCGCCAAGCTCTTGTAGCTGCGCACCGTCTCTTCCGCCGAAAGCCGTTCGACCGGCTCGCTGGTGCGCAGCACGTAGATCCCATCCAGCTTCTCTTCCTGCTCAATCGATTCCACACGACGATTCCAGGCGAAGCGGCCCTCGCCGATTTTGCACGCAAAGTGCTTGCCCATTTTGTAGCGTCCCAGCACCTTCCCCACCTTCAGCCCAATCTCGGCGGCCGTGAGTGACTTCTTCTTGCGTTGCGCCACTTCTTTGCTGATCTTCTCCAAGCTCTTCTCGGTGGCCTTCAGTAGCGCCTCCCGTTTCCGCCTTCGCTCCTCCTCCAGCACCGGGTTATGGCAAACCATCAGCCGCTCCCCGGGATAATCCGGTGCGCTGATCTCGGCCAGATTCTTTTGGTCCAGCAACGATAGTTGCAAGGCCCCCTGCTTCAGCAATTCACGAATCGCCGTGCTCGTCAGCGCCGTGATCCATCCTAAACCGGGATGCTGCTTTAGCTTGTCGATCTGCGGCTGGGTCAGCATCCCGCGATCTCCCACCATCACTACCCGGGACAATCCAAACCGCATCCGCAGCTTCTCGATTTGGTCGGCGACCGTCGTCGGATCTCCTGTGTTCCCCGCATAGACGCTCACCGCCACCGGACATCCCTCCCCATTCGTCATCACCCCGTAGACGATGATCGGCAGACCTTTCTTCCCATCGCGGTCGTGTCCCAATTGCGCGAGCGGACAAGTGCGTCCCTCATAGAAACTGCTCGACACGTCATAGAGCACCAAGCCGCCCTCACGCAAATGACGAGCCGCGAGTTTCTTCTCGATGCGCCCCTGGCGGTCCAAAAGCCAGTCCATGGCTTCGTACAGATCATCTTCGGTGGCCTCGCCCACTCCCAATTCCTCGGCCAGCGTGGTGCTGTGCCAGGCGCGCGTGGTCGCTAGTTTCGAGCAGGGATCGATCAAGCGCTGAACGATCATGGCCACGACCAAGTCTCGTTCGCGGCAACGCTCCGCCGAAATCAGGCGATCCAGCTTGAGCCGGCCGATCATTTCCAGGACGGCTTGGACATGGCCGTGAGGAAGGGATTTTTGCGTGGTGAACAGATCGTGTGGCGAGACCAGAGGTTCGTCGCGCAGTACGCGGCGAAAGGTTTCGATTCTTTCTGGGGGCCAATCGGAGAGATTGGCCACGGTGCGCTTGCGGGTTTTCTTGCCTTCGCGCCAGGCCTCGCGGAGCAGGACGGCGGGCGGGGAGTTGCGGTTGGGGACGACGTCAATGTACATGGGTTCACTAAATCACACTAATCTCCATCATGTCAAGATGTATATGGACATATACATGGGTGCACATTGAAAACCGCACAGCGACACAATGCACACATTTCCAAGAGCTTATCCCCGGATTCAGCTTCTCTTATGGCTGGAACTTCGGTCTAGAGTGCTTGCTAGTTCCTGGCTGAGGAGAATACTGAAACGGCCGTTACCCCTCTGCCGCTCTTCGTATGGATAGACCTAACTTGGTTTCTTGCCGAAGTGAGCGGCCAGATAGGAGGCCATCGTGAGGATTTCATCTTGGGTCGCGATGTTCGTGCCGGCGCGCGTCATCATGTTGTTGACAGTGTTGCTCCATTCTTCCTTGCTTCTTGCGACGGTGGTGATTCGACCGAAGTCGTGACAGAGGACGCAGTGTGATTCGACGAGTTTCTCACCATCTCCCGGTGGCAGCGGCTCACTTTTGAGGCCGCTTTGCATCGGGGCTGTGCCGGGTCCCAAATTTTTTGACAGGTATTGCGCCACGGTATCCGCTTCCTCCGGATTCAGCTGTGCTCCCCGCAAGATCATGTCGTCTACAAAATGCCTCCAACCCACAGGCCCATCGCGGAGAGCCATAATCAATTTCAAACCGTGGCATTGCGTACATGCGACTGCGACCAAATCCCTTCCGGTTCCTGCCGGCAAAGCGTTCGCAGGCGCCTGCGCCCAGATCGGTGAAACGAAGATCGGTGCAACAAAGCACAGCGCAAACAACGGCGAAAAATGCGTCCAGAAACGGAAGACTTTATCTGAACGCATGGTCACACCTTCCTTTGGCGCAAATCCGCAACTGAATACGGCGGATGCCACGTCGACGCTGCGCCAATCCCATTCCGCTCGATATGGACGTCCAGCAAGTACGGCCGGCCATCTGCCGTCGCGCGTTTCGCACGTTCCAGCGCCGGTTTGAGCTGCGCAGGCTCCCCAACAACTTCTCCTTCCACACCGAATCCTGATGCGAGCTTCGCATAATCGATGTCAGGATCGCCCAGGTAGCAGGTCATATCGCGGCCGGTTTGGAACTGCCTTCCGCCGATGTTCCAGATGCGGTTGCGTTCATTGTTGTAACTGCGATTATTGCAAACGATGAGGGTGACGGGTGCCTTGTACCGGGCATAGCTCCAGAGGGGTTGCGGCCCGGCAAAAAGGAATGCGCCGTCGCCGACTACCGACACTACCTGCAAATCGGGATGCGCCAGCTTCACGCCGAACGCTGCCGGCAATCCCCATCCCAGCGCCGCGCCGGTGGTTGTGAAGTATTGCTTGTCCGATCCGCCGAAAGACATGAAATCCTCCATCTTCCGGCCCGAATCGCTTTCCGCGATCACGCAAGCGTCTTTGTCCAGAACGCTCTCGAGTTCCATGCCCAGCCTTTCGAAGCTAACTGGGCTGTGGTTCCACGTTTCTCGCCCAAGCGACTCGCGGAACTTCCGCATCGTCGCGGTGTATTCATGAGTCTTGGCAGTGCGGTCTTGGCTGATCAGCCGCAGCCGGTCTGCCGTAGTCATGCTCCGCACAGCCGCCACCAGATCGGCTGTCGCAAACTTCAAATCTCCGAAGATGGCCACGTCCGTAGGAGCAGTGCGAGCAAGGTTAGTGGGATCCATGCGGATCTGAATCAGCTTTATGCCCGGCTGGATTCTCTCGCCGTAGGAGAGGCGGCTTCCCAGATTCAAAATCACGTCCACATGCGCCGGATAACGCATCTCACGCAGGGCCGCGCCAAGGTACAGCGGATGTTGCGTCGGGAAGGACTTGGACCAGCCGATGGTGCCGCCGTCACGCGTTACCGGCACGCCCAAGAGTTCCGCCAGCTCCACGACGTCTTTCTGCGCGCCACACCGGGCAACTTCATCCCCAACGTAGAGAAGCGGGCTTTGCGCCTCGAGCAGCATGCGCCCCGCCTTCTCTACCAGGGCCGGATCGGGGCGCACTTTCATGGAGATTTCGAATTTGGCTTGATCGATGACGGCTGCCTGAGATTCATCGTCGAGGATGTCTTCCGGATAGGCTAGAAACACGGGGCCGCTCGGCATGGTGGAGGCGAATTTGAACGCTCGGCGCGTCACCTCCGGGATTTTGTCCGCCGATTGTGCTACCCAATTCCACTTCGTGATTGGGTGCGCGATGCTTTCCAGATGGTCGGCATCTTCGAAACCATCTTCGCCAAGCGTCGCGCGGTTCACGTAATCCACCGCGACCACCATGGGAATCTCGTCTTTCCACACGTTGTATAGCTGAGTCATCGAATTGGGGAACCCGGGCCTCGCGCAAATGACAAAAGGAGTTTTGCCGGACGCCTTGGCGTAACCATCCGCCATGGCCACCAGCGCGCCCTCCTGCAGGGCCTTGATCAAATGCATGCTCGATTCGTCCACGAGGGCGTCGAAGAAGGGAGCTGCTCCGGACGAAGGATTGAAGAAGATGTGCTCGATGCCCGACGCTTTCAGTTGCGCGACGAGCAGCGCCCCACCCGTCCCTTTTACGCTCCGCGATGCCGACGACGCGTCTGCGGAAGCCTCTGCCGCGGCCGCCGGAAGAAACGGAGCCAGCGACTGTGCCATGGAGTTCGCCGCAGCGGCTGTGATTCCAAGCGTCCCTAAACCTGAGAGCAGTTCCCGTCGTGATATTCTGCTATCTAGGTATTGCTTGTTCAGGTTCTTCATTGCATCTCTCCTCTGCCATTCGAGTCTTCTTCGAGCCCAGGGCCTCGGACAACCCCACAGCTTTGTGGGTCGCGGCTTCTTGTGGTGAGCGCAGCGAATCCACAGCCGCGACATAAAGCTGTTCACGTGAGAACGGCCTTAGCCGCTGAAGTCTCAATTTCTAACAAAGACTCCCATAGTCCTGAGTTTCCGCCCCGGGAACCTCTGTTTCGCGCATCGTACGCTCCCACGGCCCTCCAACGCAACCATTTGCCACCGGATCAGCGCCTCGAATGCAATCCTCCCGCTGGCCCGCCCTCACACTACGTCATTCTGAGCGCAGCGTCGACCTTTCTCTTTCCGAAAATCTTGCCTTTACGATTTTCGGTCGCGAGGCGAAGTCGACGAATCCCTCTTCCAATCACGAGGCGAATGTCTCTTCAAGCGCCTTCAATACACCAAATTTGGCCCGGAAGAGTTTCTTGTAGTAGCGTATTGTGAGCGCCCCAACAATGCTTAAGGCGACTGCAAATAAGCACACGACCACCAGCGTATTTGTTTTGAGTTGACTCAATATTGTGTTGGATTCGGAAAGGGCCAAGACGCTTATGAGCGCTGCCATAACGGACACGTAAAATCCTTGAACGGTCGCATACCTCTTGCCGATGTTGCCTAAATCACCGAGGTAAGCCTTGTACTGTTGCAGACGTACCTGATGTTGCGTATCCGATGGAACCGAGTTCAGCGCGCTAGGCGCCTTGTAATGCTTGTCTGAGTCAAGTTCAGGTTTCAAACTGCGGGGGCAGCCAGAATCATCTTTTTCGAATAAACCGCGCGTGCAGACGTTGGCTGAAGGCCACCACAATGAACACTTGCAGAAAAAGTGCCCGCGGTAGCAGACTTGGGCCACTAAGATCGGGTGACCACGATTTGTGCAACCCGTGATTGAGGTTGTCGGGCAAAAGCGGCGGGCTAGGGAGCAAGCCCTGACCCGCGTTGTCGATCGGAAAAAGCGCGTCGGAAACACGCGGCTTTTTCCGCATAACAAAGTCGCGCAAAAAAGGAGGCAGAACATGAACGGGCTTCTTCGGCATGCAACTCCGTTGGCGCTCCTGGTGTTGATCTGGCCCGCCCTAGCGGGCGCAGAAGTATCGCGCGTGGAGATCGCTTCGCGGCGCGACGTAGCCGGCGGCCGCTCGTTTGGATCGGTTGGTCCCTATGAGCGCCTTACCGGGAAGATCTACTTCCAGATTGATCCGGCCAACAAGCGCAATCAAGTCATCGCCGACCTGGACAAGGCGCCAAAGAACGCCGCCGGAAAGATCGAGCTCTCCGCGGATCTCGTGATTCTGGAGCCGCACGATCCCTCGAAGGGAAACGGAATCGCGATCTTTGACATCGTGAATCGCGGCGCCGGCGTCGTCCTGCCGAATTTCGATGGGCCGCCCGGGAAGACGCCTGAGAGTGAAGCCGGAGATGGATTCTTACTCAGTCGCGGGTACACCATTGTGCAGGTGGGTTGGGAGTTCGACGCCCGCAGAGAAGGCGCGGTCAAAATTGACGTGCCTGGTGCAATCGGTGTGACGGGTATCGTCCGCGCGACCTTCATCCCAGACAGCCGAAGCGACAAGGCTACGGTCGCCGATCTCGTTGGCTACACCCCGAGCGATCCGGTATCGGCTGAGAACACGCTGCGCGTGCGCGAGAAGTTGGGCGCGGCTTGGGTGACCATTCCTCGCGCCAAGTGGCTGCTCGCAGGCAACACCGTCACTCTCGAAGGCGGGTTCGAGCCCGGCCACACCTACGAGTTGGCGTATCTCGCCGTGAATTCGCCGGTGGCCGGCCTTGGATTTGCCGCCGTGCGCGATGCCGCAGCCTGGGTCAAACATGTTCCCGATGCGGCGGTCTCCGCGAAGTACACTTTCGCATTTGGCGTCTCCCAGACCGGCCGCTGGCTGCGTGAATTTCTCTACGAGGGCTTCAACACGGACGAGAGCAACCGTCAGGTGTTCGATGCAGTGTGGCCGCATCGCGCCGGCGCGGCGGGCGTCGACTTAGACGTGCGCTGGGCGACGCCAACGTCGCTGTTGATGGAATCCGCGACGCATTTTCCGTTTTCGGATCGCAAGCAGCGTGATCCCGTGACCGGTCTCGAGGATGGGAACGTCGAGAACCCGCGCGCAGCCGAGCATCAGCCCAAAATCTTCTACACTTATTCGGACACCGAGTATTGGGAGCGCAGCATCGCTCTGGCTACTACGACGCCGGACGGGTCGAAGGACGTCGAGCCGCTGGAGAATGAACGCCTCTATCTTCTGGCGGGATCGCCGCACAACGTGGGTGCCTTCCCTCCGGCAGTGGCCACCGGTCAGCTGCCGGCGAATCCGTTTGATCCCAAGATGGTGCTGCGAGCGCTACTGGTCGGCATGGAGCGATGGGTGCAAGACGGTGTCGCGCCGCCGCCGAGCCGCTATCCGCGTTTGAAGGACCGCACACTGGTGCGCGCTAGCACCGTGAGTTTCCCGAAAATTCCAGGCGTGACTTCGCCGCAGACGGCCTTCGCGGGCGTGCGGGGGCCGAACCGCCTGCTGGCGAAAGACGGCGCAGGCGCGCCGTTGCCCTACCTCGTTCCGCAGGTGGACCGCGACGGCAATGCCGTGGGCGGCCTGCGGCTTCCGGATGTGGCCGTGCCGCTGGCGACTTACACCGGATGGAATTTCAGAAACACTGCGATCGGCGGGACTGAGCAGTTCTTCCCACTGATGGGCAGTTACATCCCGTTCGCGCGCACGAAACTCGAACGCGAGCAGGCTCGCGATCCGCGCCTCTCTGTGGAAGAACGCTATCACTCGCGCGATGAGTATCTGAAGCTCGTGCAGGAGGCGGCGGCACCGCTCGTAAAGGATGGCTACCTCCTCTCCGACGACGTGTCGGCAATCGTCAAGCACGCCGGGGAACATTGGGATCTGCTGGCGGGGCAGTCCACGAGCACAAGCGCGCGGTGACGATCCGGCCCGGATCGTCATCCCGAGCGAACATCGTGAGTCGAGGGATCTCTCATATGTCGGCAGTTACCGCTTGTCGAGCGGCAAAAGGCCGTTTCCTTCGCGTGAAAGTCGCCCGCCGCGAACGTCATGGGCATCAGGAGCTTCGCGGCGCTCGCAAAGACATCAGGAGCTTTCGCGCTTTAACAAACTTCACGCCGCTTTTGCCGCATAAAAAAGTTGGCGGGAAAGAGAGCAGAACCCATGAGCTTGTCCGCAAAGCCCGGCCGAAGAGCATTTGTGAAGTGGAGCCTCGCCTCCGCCGGAGTTCCTCTCGTTTCTCCTGCGGTGGGGGCACTCGCCGATATTAAAACTGAAACTGTGAACAGCGCCGAACGCGGCGGCTCAACCGTGTCGCTCGGTTCGGGAATTCAGATGTACTACAAAGAGGATTGGCTAGGCGCGCCATGGCTTAACGGCGAACCGGCGCTGCTTTTACACGGCAATCTCGAAACCCACGAAATCTGGTACGGCTGGGTGCCACGAATGGCGCAGCAGTTTCGTTTGTTTCGTCCCGATCTTCCCGGCTTTGGGCGTTCTACTGCACCCCAGGACTTTGAATGGTCGCTCGCCAATTTCGCGAAATTAGTTGCAAATTTTCTCGATGCGATCGGCGTCGCGTCAGCGCATATCATCGGGGCCAAAACAGGAGGCGCAATCGCCATGCAGTTTGTGGCGACTTATCCGCAGCGGACCCGCACGCTGGTGGTGGCGAGTGGTCCATTCAGTTCCGTGGCTCCGGGAAACGACGATAATTCGCAGCAGGTCCGCCTGGGCTCATTGGCCAGCAAAGAAGAGATGGCCTACTTCGACAAGCTGAGGGATGAGACGAGGCCGGATACACGGCAAGGTGTTGGGAAGATGATGTCCAACTTCAATCTGGAAAGTCTGCTACCGAAAATCAGCGCTCCCACGCTTGTCATTACGAGCGATCGCAGTGCATTGCAATCCGTGGAGACGGTTTTGCGCTACCAGCCGAAAATTCCTCATTCCAGATTGCTCGTCTTGACGAGCGACGCCTACCATGTAGCCGTCGCCAACGCCAACGAATGCGTGACCAACGTTCTCGCATTCATTCGCGAAACCAAGGAGCAACCTTGATCCGCGTTGTCGGGCGCGAAAAGGTCGTGGCCATCATGGCGCTTTTCGAGTATAAAAAAGTTCCGGGTTGTCGAGCGGCAAAGGGGGTTCTTCGCGCGAAAGTCATGGGCATCAGGAGCTTTCGCGCGTTAACAAAGTTCACGCCGCTCTGGCCACTTTAAAAAATAGGAGGGGCCGTGAAATATCTGCTTTCGGCATTTGTTTTTGTCGCGCTTTTGCTCGGCAATTCGTATGGCGCGCGCGCACAGACTGAGATAACTCTGCTGGCGCCGGGTCCCCTGGGCAGGGAAACCATGGACAAGCTGATCGCGGGCTTCGAGAGCAAGACAGGCGACAAGGTCAAGGTCACCTACGGCCAGGGCAGCAGGGAAACCCCGCCCTATGGAACCCGGCAACTGGTGGCTCGCGGCCAGGCTTTGGACGTATCCATCATATTTGCGCCCTACCCGCAAGCGGGGGCTTCAGGCAACATCGATCCCAAGAGCGCGACGACGATCGCAAGACTTATTCTGGGCGTCACCGTGAAAAAGGGCGCGCCCAAACCGGACATCTCCACACCCGCTGCGGTTAAAAATACGCTGCTGGCGGCGAAGTCCATCGTAATTGTGGACCCCGCGCAGGGGACCCTCGGGGGCGAGGCCATGGACGCCCTCAACAAGCTCGGCCTCGCCGAACAGGTGAAGCCGAAGATGAAGATCGTCGAAGGCAGCCAGGAAGCGGAGGCACTGGTCGCCAAGGGCGAGGTCGAACTCTTCATAGGCCCCCAGGTGAGCGACAGACTGCGCGATGGAGTTGATCTCTTGGGAGGATTGCCGCGGGGGGTTTCGACTCCCGTGGACGCGGTGGGTTACGTTTCCACCCACGCGAAAGATCCTAAAGCTGCGAAGGAGCTGTTGGCGTACCTCAGATCACCTGAGGCAGAAGCTGCCTACAAGGCAGAGGGATTGGAGCCTGCGCACTGAGCGGTGTTGCGGAGCTCAATTGTGACGTGAGCGCGGGCCACGCGTAGGTCATTTACCTTTTACTTTACTTCCTTCGCCCGTCGCCGCGTCCTCATCGGCGGGGGTTCCCACGAGCTTGATGTACTCGATCGCCTCGGACGGGATACACATGTACTCGTTGGAGAACGGAATCGCCACCTTCGGGTCATCTTGGCCCGCAATCCACCTGTAGTCGGCTTTGGCAATGACAAAAGGCGCGGTGTAGTACGCCGGATCGTCGAGCGTCTCGGTCACATTCAAGTGGTTGTGGTCGGTACGCGTGTAGCGCTCGATCACGTGGGCATCGATGCTATGTGGATAGCCGCGCCGGTCGACCCAGGTTTTGTCATCCATACCCACGGTATCCACGACCAACGTGTTGTCTCCCTCCCAGTGACCCACCGAATATCCGAAATACATGGTCGAGGGACCGCCCTTGTGGCCGATGTTCTTGGGGAGCGGCCGCCCGTCCATCCAAACTTCGCGCCAGACCTTGGCGTAGTTTTCCAGGATCACGATGCGGTCGGGCATCGTGGCGAAGCCAATTTCCCTTATTTCGTTATTGACAATGCGCGGCATCCCGAACGGATCACACGTCTTCCAGGGATCATTAGAAGTCGCGCTAAAGGGATCGGGAATATTGAGCTTTAACTTAGCTTGACCCCCCGGCGTCATCGCAGGAATACGGTTGTTCAGGTTCGGTTCGCCAGGCCCGAGCCAAGTCCCGCTGAGATCGTGAACAGGCGCCGGCCCGCCGATGGCTTCACCTGGTTGGGGCGGGCGGTTTTGATTCGCAGGCTCCTGGGCCGCAGCAACTACGGCCGAAAGCGCCAACAATGCAAGCAGACCAGCCACGGTGTACTTGAAGGGATTTCTCATTTCAACACTCCGCTAGCGAGAACTTATTCTTTGTTGGTCGTCTTGCGTCCGTCGGGACGGCAGGCCGCCGACTCGTCTCCACCCGGGCCGAACTCCTTGTCGCACTGGGACGCCCGATCACCTTCCAGCTCCCCACTACCGAATACGGTGCCATCGGCGAGCACAACCTTGCCCGTACGCCCGATGAGCGCGCCATTCTTGACTTGATATAGGTAAACAGTGATGACGTCGCCCGGCTGAATTGCATTCTTGGTCCAGCCCGTGGTGCTAACCGCGGATGCAGCACCGCCTTCCACAACCCAATGTTTGACGTTGCCTTTGTCATCTTTTACGTCAAAGAGAACTAAGGTGTGGGGGTTGCCCCAATTGACTTTCGTCACGGTGGCGTTCTTCAACTCAACTAACTTGGTGTTGTCATACGCCGCACTGCCGTGATGCGCGAAGATCGGACTGCAAACCCCCAGAAGCCCGACAACCAAGGCAAGAGAAGTTACTAGCTTGGTCTTCATGTGACACTCCTTTGGACAAAACTGGGCCACTCCCCAATTCCATGTACCATATTTTTTATGCCACGACAATTAATGACTTTTCCGATTCGCTACGTCATCCAACCGCCGTTCCCACGCGGTATTTACAAGGCCAAAGTGCGGTCCGCGTCAACCGCGCTCGCTTGCCTCGCCTGCGCGGAGGCAAGCGCCTAAAGCGGAATGTAATCCACGACGACCTGTAGCGGGAATCGCCTGGTCGCAGCGGGTTCGTCTGAATAGTCTGCCAGCGGAGTGACGCGCACCGTAATCTTGCTGCCGCCAGCGAGTTCCACGGGCTCCTGCAACCAATAGCGCTCCAACCACTGCGGCCTCGGCCCGTGTAGTCGCAAGAGGGGCACGTCCTTGCCGGATGGTGTGATCGCGTCGACACTCAGAAACTCATAGGCACGATCCAGCATCGGCCGGAGTGCGACGATGCGCGCGGCGTTGGGGAGATTGCCGGCAAAAGTGGCGGAAGCGCGCGAGTCGCCAGCGGCTTGCGGTGGATCGATCGAGAACGATTGCAGTTCGCGGCCGGAGGGCGGCGGATCGGTAAAGTACAAGCCAATCGCGCTCCGATCGGAGACCGCGTTCTGCTCCTGGTCGAAATGCTTCTTATAGTGAATCTGCAGATGGATCTTGGAGCCGGGCGCAAGCTGGAAGGCTGCCCCGCTTGGTGCGGCCGTCGTATCGCCTCCAGGTTGCCACAGCGCCAGCACAGGACCATTCTCGATGCTGATGACGGCGTCGCGCACGATCGACGCGGTCCCCGGCATCAAGTCCGCTGCCTTGATCCATTTCGTGTCGGTCACATTGGTCGGCAGCGAAAAGTCGCGGACTTCTTCGATCGCACTCGACGCCACGATATGCTCGGCGTCCATCGGAATCTTCAAATCGGGCGGGCCGAGCTTCCACTGCGGATGGAAGCTCACGTCCGGGACCTTTGCCTCGGAGTAGGTCTCCGGCGTCCCCCCGGAGGCCCAGACGACGATCACATCGACGTCGCGCGAGCTGATGGGGTATCCGCCTTTGACCGGTGGACTCGTTGGATCCACGGGCCATGGCGGCATGCGGCCCGCGGTGAGCTCGTCGCGGATCGATTGCGCCCAGGGCATCGCGGCGCTGTATGTCATCAAAGACATCGGCGCCGGCCCATTCGGGAGGTGGCAAACAGCGCAGTGATCGCGCAACCGTGGAAAGACATCCCTGTTGTAGTCGTATTTGGACGTGATCGGCGTGTGCGCATCGGTGTGTTCGGTGGCGACGACAAAGAAGAAAACAATCGCAATCGCGATGACCACGCACGGTCCGACCAGGCGCTTGAATTGTCTACCGGCTTCCATAAATTGACTCAATATCAGCGACCGCGGAAGAGAAATCCCGATACAAGGGGAGCACGCGCTCCTTATTGCCGAGATCACCGGCCGCATCGATCTCCCAAGCGGCCAGAGTCAATCGCTTGACCGCGCTCGCCATCTTCGGCCGCTGATCTTCGGGTATTTCGCTGATGTGATTCTCCTCGAGCGCGAGGGCGACCTCCTTCGCACCGATAGCCGGGTACCAGAGGCCAGTGAGATCGCCTTGATCAAGCGCATTCTTCACCGATTGAGCGCGCTTACTTAACTCGGCGAGCAACTCCGGCGCGGTCGTGGGCAGCGGCGGTTCTGGCCTGAGGGCCGGAGGAACGTAAGAATTGCTGTCGGGCGCCGCAGCGGCGCTCGACGGTGTCTGCGACTGCACGACGGCCGTTGTAATCGGCGCCAATGTGGCAGTGCCAGGTGTGGCACTGACCGGCTCCCGCGAGTAATCAGCGAAGGTGAAGTCGAAGACACGTTCCTTGTCTTCCGGCTTGAACTTTACCCGCAGCGTGAAATTGGCGTGCTGTGCCGCGCCCGGCATCGCTACTTCGAGCGTATTGCGATCATCCGTGCGTCCCGGTTTTAGCGAGACAGCCGCGGCGATATCGTTCCCGTTTGCGTCGCTCTTAGCAGCGCTCGCAGAAAAACCGATAACTGCTAGCGGCTGGGTCATGTCGTTATAGAAGTACACACGGAAGATGTTCGGTCGTACCCATGTGCCCTCGAGATGGTGCCAACTGTCGTCGGCCATGAAAAATTGCCCGCCGTGACGCGGATTGTGATCCCCGTGAGGACGTCGTTCGTAGCTTTTGATTTGCGCGCTGCCATCTGCGCATTTTCCGGGCCCGAGCTGGCGGGCCTTGGGATCGTCCTTGCACGTGAAGTACAGCGCTGCCGTGATGGGAACGAGCTCGCTTTTGTCGACTGGACAAACGCCCGGCTGGTCCTGGATGAAGGACTCAAACTTGAGACACGCATAGACCGTGACGAGGCGAATCGGCAAGAGAGGAACGCCGGATCGAGGACACTTGCCAGGCTTGTCTTCAAGTACGCTTTCTTCACCCGGCGTGGCGCAAACGTAGGAGATGGGCGGCAGTTCGCTAGCCGCTGCTGGCTTCGCGACGACGATGCGAACGTCATGCAATGTCGTGAAGTCGCCGTCGTAAACCTTCGCGGTAATGTGATCGCCGGCCTTCACGCTCAGGTTCTCAGGCTTGTCGACACGGTAGTTCATGGTCATCGCCGCCATCCAGCCCGGCACATTCTCGCCATTGACAGTCAGCATCCTGGTGCTCGCATCGACCTTTTCGACGGTGCCGCGAAACGTATGCTCCTTATTTTTGCTTATGGGCTTTTTGTTTGCATGTGCGCCGGTGGGACTTGATGGGGTAATCGAAGCAGGCGCAGCTCCCGGCGCCAGCTTGGGAGCGGGGCTGGCAGATTGCTGCGCTTCGGCACTGGCGACACCAAAAAGCGAAATGGTTTTCCGAGGTTGACCCGCGAGGCAAAAGAAGCCAAGGACGGCGGAGGACATCAGAAAGGCAGCGACGTTCAGGTTCCGCTTTTGTTCGACTCTTCTCATCCGCGTGGAATCACATCCGCCGGCCCTAAATATTCGTCATTGTAGACCGGCAGTTGCAGTTGATACAAATTCCACTTTGAGTTTCCAAGAACGACAGAGAGCTGAAGATCTTTATGACCCATGAAGCATCGTCAGGAAGTGGGTAAATTCTGGAGAGCTTGGGCGAAGCTACTTGTCTTGCTCGCTCGCGGAGTTGCCAAGCAATTTGTTGTATCCTTGAAATTCTGTCGGCGACCAGAACATCTCCCTGATGTCGAAGGTTTGCGGCTCCAGGTTGAAAACCAACTTGTCGAGGGCCACCCAGGGTCTGGTATACATCTTCGGATCGTCAAGCGTCACCGTGAGCTCCAGGTGGTCATGATCCACGCGGTGGAAGCGTTCCTCGACGCGCATATCGCCGCTATGCGGGCGCCCTGCATGATCGACCCACGTTCTCTCATCGGTGCCCGTGGTCTCCACCACCAGCGTGTAGTCATCCACCCACTTGCCAACCGAATAGCCGAACCAACGTGGTTCGGGATCTTTGGGGACCTCCCGCCCGTCTGTCCAGATGACTCGCCACACCCTGCCAAACTGGTACAAGAGGTAGAGCTGCACGGGTGTCTGCAGGATTTGAACGGTCCTTAGCTCGAAAAGGTCTTCGCGAGGTATGCCCTGAGGGTCACCGGCGACGACGGGATCATTCGTCTCGCTCGGCACGGTACTTCTCGCACCGTTGCTTGGCCTGGTGGCATTCAATGTCTCCAGACCCAAAGGAGTGTAAGGCGGGCGATGTTCCGGCTTGCCGTCCTCCGGCATGGCCGCCGGGCCAAGCGCCTGGATTCCGCCGTCGCCTGGATCCCAAATCCCCGAAATGTCGTGCGGCGGGGCAGGGTCGGACTTCTGCCCTTTCACAGGTGGCTTCACGGGCCGGCCCCAACCGTCGCGACGATTCTCGAGCGAGAAAGGCGGACGTGGCTCATCCTGGCGCGGCGCCGGCGCCTGTTGAGACCACGCCAGCGGTGAAAATAGCAATCCTGCCAATACAATCGTTGGGGCAATAAAGCGCTTTAGCATAGTTGCAGCCTTTTCCCTAGTCTCAATCCCGCAGTTGCGATTTCGCCCGCGGATAAAAACACTCGTGACGCAACGCAATCAGCTTGGCTCGCCCGAACAACTCCCTACTGCTTGGCGCCACTTTCCGGCGCGGAGGAGTCGCCAATCGGGCGTAGGCGCCCGGGCAATCTTTGACCGTTGGCCAGATCCACGTATACGATGCGCGCGATGGGCTTGCCATTCTTGACCGTGATCACCTTCAACGCGATCTGATCGCCGGGCTTGACGGACGCCTTGGTCCAGCCCATGTTCGTCATGGTGGTGGGGTTTTCCGTCTCCGCCATCCAATGCACCACTTGGCCGCCATCGTCCGTCGCGTCGAAAAGAATCACGCAATGAGGATTGGCCCATAAGAATTGTGTGACGGTTCCCTTAACGGAAATTTGCTTTGTGTCGTCGTAGGCCGCATTGCCGTGGTGCGCGAAGAGCGGAAGGCAAAGGATCGAGTTACTAATACCGAGAGCTGCGACGATCAAGAATCTGCCTCTCAACAGCCACCTCCTATTGGTGCCAGGACACGTTGTATTTAAGTCTTGTCACATTCGTCCAGTGAAATCGATTCTAAAGACGGTTTTGGCCGGCAGTCAAGTGGACTTCCACCTTCGCAATGGCTCATTTGTGTGACTGACCAGACAGGAGGCCATGCAATGAGTCGCGATACATAGGGAATTGCGCTCATTACCTGCAGTTCCCAGGCGTAAATCTCGTGATGAGCGCACCGACGCCACTCCGTGTCGCGGATAGGCCTCCAGACGACACACGGCACTGAGGTTGCTGACCAAATCCTCAGACACTTAGTCGTCGTGCTGCTGGCGCATCGTTCGCGTCACCCGCGTTGGCATTCCTGACGTGTTGAATGTGTTGAACAGCAGGCCCTTCACCGACACGGTGCCAACGGTCGGCAACCCTGAACCCGAACCGTCCAAGACCAGCATGCCTGAGAGCGTCTCCACAGTAATGGTTGTGACCGCTGGCATCGCGCCGGTGAACAAGGGCGAGAGTCCCGTCAGGGTGAAAGTGCCTTTGCTCGTGTCGACGCTCCCGACGGTGCCGGTGATCTGTGAAGGCCATAAGCGCACCAAGTCGGTCGTGACCGTCGTAATGCCTCCGCTCGTCGAAGTAGTCCCGGGCCGTATTTGGACGTCCTGGCCAAC
>Ga0209804_1001309_pt1 | contig 16336 bp, 15 predicted proteins | sample GraSoiAngelo_139_FD_185896 | JGI IMG/M metagenome (GOLD analysis project Ga0209804, IMG submission 185896) | Grasslands soil microbial communities from the Angelo Coastal Reserve, California, USA - 14_0929_12_20cm (SPAdes) (version 2) | ecosystem: Environmental > Terrestrial > Soil > Grasslands ... | reverse complement strand
CGCTCCAGCGCGTGCTCATCCAGAACAACCTGATCTACGGCATCGGCTCCTTCCCGGAGAACGGCTCGGCCTTCTGGTTCGGCGCGCTCCTGATCATGCGGGACGGCGTGACGGCCGTGACCTTCGATCACAACACCGCCTTCCAGAGCGGCGATGTGCTGCACGCGTCGGTGGTCAATCACACGCCGAACACGGGGCTCGTCTTCACGAACAACATCGGCGACGGCAACGTGTCCTCCGAAGCCGCCGCGGGCCCGGCCGCGGCCCTGGCAACCTCGTTCCCCGGCGCCGTGTTCACCGCCAATGTGCTCCTGGACGGAACCGCCTCAGCGTATCCGCCCGGCAACTTCTTCCCTCCGGGGTCGACGCCGGTGGTCAACGCCTTCTCCGGCGGGTCCGACTACCACCTCGTTCCCGGGAGCCCGTACAAGAACGCCGGAACCGACGGCAGGGACATCGGCGCCGACATCGACGCGATCAACGCGGCGACGGCGGGCGCACTCCCCGGCGTGAGCGTCCTCTCTCCGCAATCGGTCGTGTGGACCGATATCGTCAATGCCGTCGCGGTTGGAAACGCGCTCGAGCAGACGGGGGAGTGTGTATCCGGCGGGCTCTCGACCCAGCAGATCGCCGGGAATGGGTACGTTGAATTCCCCGTGAGCGACCCCACGGGCGACTACATCGTCAGCCTGGGCGACGGCACCGACCTGATGGGCCATTGGGCCGTCCACATCGCCGGGTTCACCGCCGAAGTGCGCGAAGGCAACTGGACGCTCAAGGCCCACATCCCCGCGGCCGCCGGTGATGTTTTCCGTATCGCGGTCGTCAACGGACAGGTGCAGTACATGAAAAACCGCGTCGTGTTCTATGCGAGCGCAACCCTTCCCCAGCGCTTCCCGCTGAACGCCAAAGCGACGCTGTGGAGCTTCGGGGCGACGGTGGCCAACGCGGTCATCATGAGCGGTGGATAGCGCAGGCAGGCGTTGAACGGGACCCGGGGGCCCAGACCCGCCCGGGCGGGGCGGGCGTTAGGGATCTTCACCCCGGGCATATCCACCCTATGCCAGTTGAGGAGTTTCCCCTAGCGTCTGGGGGGTTTTCCTGGACCGGTGCCCAAGATCGCGGATACCGATTTGAGGGGCTATTTCGCTTGACCCTCCCGGCGACCGGCAGGACAATCGCATCTGAGAGCACCTTCTGTCCGCAAGAGCGGGTCGAGGGACAAGGATCGGTGATCGGAGACTGCGCCGGCGCTGTTTGCGCCGCCGCGGAAATCGACGAGGAGAGCATGATGCGACATACGATGCTCGAGCGCTCGAAGGCGGCGGACAGGGGCGAGGGGCGGCCGATGGATGAGCATCTGGTGAGCCTCGTCAACCCCGCCTCGTTCGAGGCCGATCAGTACCGGACGATCCGCCACGTGCTGGAGCAGTCACACGCCACAAAGAAGATGATCGCCGTCACCAGCGCCGCCCCCGGCGACGGGAAGACGACGACGGCGCTGAACCTGGCCGGGATCCTCGCTCAGGCTCCCGACGCGCACATTCTGATCGTCGATCTCGATTTGCGGATGCCGGCGGTGGGAGACCGCCTGGGGCTGACGGTTCAGAGTCCCGGTCTGGCAGACCTGCTCAGCGATCCCGGCCTTACGCTGGATGACGCGGTCCAGCGCCTCCCCCGGTTCCGGCTCGCGGTCCTGCCGGCCGGCCGGACCCTGGCGGTGCCGTACGAGGCGCTGAAATCCCCGCGGCTGGGCGAGCTTCTACAAATGGCGGGCCGGCAGTACGACTACGTGATCCTGGATACGCCCCCGCTGGTGGCGGTGCAGGACGCGCGGCTGATCGCCGACTGGGTGGACGGTTTCGTGATGGTCGTGGCGGCGCACCGGACGCCGCGGAAGCTCCTCGAGGAGGCCCTGAACTTGATGGAGCCGGCCAAGCTCATCGGCCTCATCTTCAACGGGGAGGATCGCTTGCGCTCCGGCTACTACGGGGATTACTACGGGTCCTCGAAGGGCAAGCGCCACGGGTGGTGGCGGGCCGGGAACGGTAACGGGAATGGCCACGGGAATGGGAACGGTCATGGGCAGCGGACGTCGGTGCTGGACACAGTCCTGCGCACCGTCCTGGGCCGGCCGCGCTGACGACCGGCTGCACCGTTGGGGGCGCGGCCCTCGCGGAAGGCCGCGCCGGATGTCCGGCCCCTGCAATCTCTCCCCGATCTTGACATCTTGTTGACACCGAATACCTCCGCTGGTATACTACCCGGGTCGGGTCAGAATCGCATAGGCAGCTTATCGTGGACCTTGATCGCCTTCGCGATGCTCCACAGCGGGCCATCGGGACGAACGAGACGAGCAAAGCCGTCGGCCGGGGCCGCGCGCAGGTCGTGTTCGTGGCACGTGACGCCGACCGGAGGGTGACCGAGCCGGTCGTCTGGGCAGCGCGGGCTCACGGCGTCGAGATCGTCGAGGTCGAGTCGATGGCGGTCTTGGGACGGACCTGTGGAATCGCGGTGGGCGCGGCGGTCGCAGCGATCCTCAACGCACCTGATCAGACACCAGAGCCGTAAGCGGGGATAGTTCCCTTGTAATGCGCCGCAGGGTGCCACCTTCGGCACCGCGTATGGCGCATGCCGAACAATCGAAGACAGCCTAGCGGGCGATAACCCGACCGCGCGGCCGGTCCCCAGTGGGCCTGCCGTACAGTCGCCGGCATCGCACCTCCCTGGGGCGCGAGGGCGACCGCTCCGGGGGTGTCGTGTGTGTGCGCGGGTCCCCTCCGGGGGCGCCCTAATATAAGGAAGACATCAAGGGAACGGCGGGAGGGACGACGTGCCGACGGTCACTCAGCTCGTGCGGATCGGGCGGGAGGCGGAGCTGTCCAAGAGCAAATCTCCGGCGCTGCAGATGAGCCCGCAGCGGCGTGGGGTGTGCATTCAGGTGAAGACGACCACGCCAAAGAAGCCCAACTCCGCGCTGCGGAAGATCGCGCGGGTCCGCCTGACGAACGGAATCGAGGTGACCGCCTACATCCCCGGCATCGGCCATAATCTTCAAGAGCATTCGGTGGTGCTGATCCGCGGCGGCCGGGTCAAGGATCTGCCGGGAATCCGCTACCACATCATCCGCGGAACCCTCGATACCGCGGGGGTCCAGGATCGGAAGCGCGGCCGGTCAAAATACGGGGCCAAGCGCCCCAAGGAAGCGGCGGGGTAGGGCGATGCCGAGAAAAGGCGCGGTGGCGCGGCGCCCGGGGGCGGTCGACCAGGTCTTTGCCAACCAGACGGTGGGCCGCCTGATCAACAAGGTCATGACGCGCGGCAAGAAGAGCACCGCCGAGCGCATCGTGTACCATGCGCTGGATGCGGTGAAGGAGAAGAGCGGCAAGGAGCCGGTCAAGGTGCTGGAGCAGGCGCTGCACAATATCATGCCGGTGCTCGAGGTCCGCCCGCGGCGGGTCGGCGGGGCGACCTACCAGGTCCCGGTGGAAGTCCGGCCGGACCGGCGCGTCTCCCTCGGGATGCGGTGGCTGGTCCAGTACGCGCGCTCGCGCTCGGGCAAGACGATGCGCGACAAGCTGGCCGCCGAGATCCTGGACGCCAGCAACAACACCGGGTCCGCCGTGAAGCGGCGCGAGGATACGCACAAGATGGCGGAGGCCAACAAGGCGTTCGCCCACTACCGCTGGTAGGGGTTCGGGATGACGCGCGCACCGGAGGATCCGTGGAAACGCAGGTGGAGCGACGGCAGACGGGCATGAGCGGGCGCGCATCGCTGGAGACCATCCGCAACATCGGGATCATTGCCCATATCGACGCGGGCAAGACGACGACGACCGAGCGCATCCTCTTCTACACCGGCCGGACCCACCGGCTGGGTGAGGTGGATGAGGGCTCGGCGACGATGGACTGGATGGTCCAGGAGCGTGAGCGCGGGATTACCATCACGTCCGCCGCGACGACCTGCCAGTGGCGGCACCATACCATTAATATCATCGATACTCCCGGTCACGTGGACTTTACCGCCGAGGTCGAACGGTCACTGCGGGTGCTCGACGGCGCCATCGTGATCCTCAGCGCGGTCGAGGGCGTGCAGCCTCAGTCCGAGACCGTCTGGCGGCAGGCCGACAAGTACAAGGTCCCGCGGGTCGTCTTCATCAACAAGATGGACCGCACCGGGGCGGATTTCTTCCGCACCCTCGCGATGATGCGGGAGCGGCTGGAAGCCCGGGCCGTGCCGCTGCAGCTGCCGATCGGGGTCGAGGACGGCTTCGAGGGCGTGATCGATCTCATCCGGATGAAGTCGATCATCTACACCGACGACCTGGGGACCCGCAGCGACGTGACGGACCTCCCTGCGCCGCTGCTGGCCGACGCCCAGGCGTACCGGGAGAAACTCGTCGAGGCGGCCGCGGAGCTCGACGATGCGCTGACGGAGAAGTACCTGGAGGGCAAGGCCCTCACCGAAGACGAAATCCGCGGGGCGATCCGCAAGGGCACCATCGCCGCGCGCGTGATCCCGGTCCTGTGCGGCAGTTCCTTCCGGAACAAAGGCGTGCAGCCGCTCCTCGACGCCGTCGTGGATTACCTTCCCTCCCCGATCGACAAGCCGCCCGTGGAAGGCAAGAATCCCAAGACCGAGGCGGTCGAGCGGCGGGAGGCCGATCCCGCGGGCCCGTTCTGCGCGCTGGCGTTCAAGATCATGACGGACCCCCACGTCGGTAAACTGACCTACTTCCGCGTGTATTCGGGGCGGCTGCCGTCCGGGTCGTACGTCTACAACGCCACGCGCGGGGTGAAGGAGCGGGTCAGCCGAATCCTCCAGATGCACGCCAATCACCGGGAGGACATCAAGGAGGTCTCCGCCGGGAACGTCGTGGCGGCCGTCGGCCTCCGGGAGACGACGACCGGCGACACGCTGTGTGACGAAGCCAACCCGGTGACCCTCGAGTCGATCAAGTTTCCCGAGCCGGTCATCGCGGTGGCCGTGGAGCCCAAGACCCGCGCCGACGAGGAGAAGCTCGGGGCCGCGCTCGCCAAGCTGGCGGAGGAGGACCCGACCTTCAAGGTCCGGTTCGACAGCGAGACGGCGCAGACGATCATCTCGGGGATGGGCGAACTGCACCTGGAGATCATCACCGACCGGCTGCTGCGGGAGTTCAAGGTGGAGGCCAACGTCGGCCGTCCCCAGGTCGCCTACCGCGAGACGATCCGGCGGGCGGCCGAGGCCGAAGGCCGCTACATCCGGCAGACCGGCGGGCGGGGACAGTACGGGCACGTCTTCCTCAAGGTGGAGCCGCTTCCCCGCGGCACCGGGGTCGAGTTCGTCAACAAGATCACCGGCGGCGCGATTCCCAAGGAGTTCATTAGCCCCGTGGGCGCCGGGGTGCGGGAGGCGGCCGAGGGGGGCGTACTGGCCGGGTATCCGATGGTCGATGTGCGCGCCACCCTGACCGATGGCTCGTTCCACGAGGTGGACTCTTCGGAGATGGCGTTCAAGATCGCCGGCTCCCTGGCCTTCAAGGCGGCCGTGGAGAAGGCGCAGCCGGTGCTCCTCGAGCCGGTGATGAAGGTCGAGGTCGTGACCCCGGATCAGTACATGGGCGACGTCATCGGGGACCTCAACGCGCGCCGGGGCAAGATCACGACGATGGAACAGCGGGGAAACCTCCGGATCGTGGGCGCGGAGGTGCCGCTGGCGGAAATGTTCGGGTACGCGACCGCGGTGCGGTCCAACACCCAGGGGCGGGCGACGTACACAATGGAGTTCTCGCACTACGAGGAAGTCCCGAAGAGCATCGCCGAGGCCCTGATGACGCGGGCCGGAGTGAGCGGGTAAGGCGGGCGGCAGAGGCGGAGAGCGGTAGGGGAGGCCGGGGGATGGCGAAGGCGAAGTTCGAGCGGACGAAGCCGCACGTCAACGTGGGGACGATCGGGCACGTGGACCACGGGAAGACGACGCTGACGGCGGCGATCACGGGGGTGCTGGCGACGCTGGGGAAGACGAAGGCGCTGGGGTTTTACGAGATCGACAACGCGCCGGAGGAGAAAGAGCGGGGGATCACGATCGCGATCAGCCACGTGGAGTACGAGACGGAGAAGCGGCACTACGCGCACGTAGATTGTCCGGGGCACGCGGACTACATCAAGAACATGATCACCGGGGCGGCGCAGATGGATGGGGCGATCCTGGTGGTGTCGGCGGTGGACGGGCCGATGCCGCAGACGCGGGAGCACATCTTGCTGGCGCGGCAGGTGGGGGTGCCGTACATCGTGGTGTTCTTGAACAAGGTAGACGCGGTGGAGGACGCGGAGTTGCTGGAGTTGGTGGAAGTGGAAGTGCGGGACTTATTGAACGCGTATGAATTTCCTGGGGAGAAGATCCCGGTGATCCGGGGGAGCGCGCTGCGGGCGCTGGAGGCGGTGGGGGAGAAGGCGAAGGTGGGGCGGGGGCAGGACGAGCGGGCGGCGAGCATCTGGGCGCTGATGGACGCGGTGGACAGTTACATTCCGACGCCGGTGCGGGAAGTGGACAAGCCGTTTTTGATGAGCGTGGAGGACATTTTCACGATCACGGGGCGGGGGACGGTGGCGACGGGGCGGGTGGAGCGGGGGCGGCTGAAGGTAGGGGAGGAAGTGGAGTTGGTGGGGTTGCGGGCGCAGGGGAAGCGGACGGTGGCGACGGGGATCGAGATGTTCCGGAAGGTGCTGGACGAGGGGCTGGCGGGGGACAACATCGGGGTGCTGCTGCGGGGGGTGGAGCGGGAGGACGTGGAGCGGGGGATGGTGCTGGCGAAGCCGGGGACGATCAAGCCGCACACGAAGTTCATGGCGGAGGTGTACATCTTGACGAAGGAAGAGGGGGGGCGGCACACGCCGTTTTTCACGGGGTACCGGCCGCAGTTTTACTTTCGGACGACGGACGTGACGGGGGACATCAAGCTGGCGGACGGGGTGGAGATGGTGATGCCGGGGGACAACGTGACGCTGGAGGCGGCGTTGATCACGCCGATCGCGCTGGAGGAAGGGCAGCGGTTCGCGGTGCGGGAAGGCGGCCGGACGGTGGGCGCGGGGGTCGTGGCCAAGATCGTGGAGTGACGCCGTCCGTCCTGGCGAACCACCGATCTGATCGTCCGTATAGGGACAGAGGCATGGGGGTAGGGAACGATGCCGCGTGACATCATTACGCTTGCGTGCAGCGAGTGCAAGAAGCGCAATTATACAACGACCAAGAGCAAGAAGAACACCCCCGATCGGGTGGAGCACTCGAAGTACTGCCGGTGGTGCCGGAAGCATACGATGCACCGAGAGACGCGTTAGGCAGACCACTTCGGTGAGCGGTGATGTTGAAGTTAGGTGTTGTTTGCAGGGGCGTAGCTCAGTTGGTAGAGCACCGGTCTCCAAAACCGGCGGCCGGGGGTTCAAGTCCCTCCGCCCCTGCCAGTTGACCCACCGCACGGTGTCAGCGCCCGCCCATCTCGCATAGCACGAATCTCCGAGGAGGTGTCAGATCATGCGGCAGTGGGTCCTCGTCCTTGCGGCGGCCGTCCTGGTCGTCCTGGGAGCGTGGGGGTTCAGCGCGGCAGCGCAACAAAAGCCTGCGCCGCCGACGTTCTCGGGTCAGTGGCTCGTGGAGTTTCCCAAGGACACTCCGAAGCGCTCCTACTCCTGCGCCGTCTACCAGTACGCCCGCGGGTACAAAGTCCGGCTGATCTGCACCCCCGTGAAGTAACCACGCCTCGCCGGCAGCGCCGGCCCGCATGCCTCCTCGGGGCTTCTCGACCCCCAGCGGGCACGGTCCGACAGGCGCGGTGCGCCCAGGTCATGGGACAGATTTCGTCCCCCCGAGCGGTACATTGATGAACGGGACAGCGCCGCCCGAGCTCATGATTTGCGGGAGTTTCCCGTCCCATTTTTGAATCGCTTCGAGCTGGAGAATCGCGGGATTCAGCTGTGCGCGCCGCAGGGCCAATGCCTGGGCTTCGCCTTCGGCCGCCGCGACTTTCTGCTTGGCTTCGTACTCCACCTGGAGCAGTCTGTTCTTTTCTCGCAACGCGTTTTGCTCGGCTGTCACCTTCGCTTCGATGGCCTGCGTAAACGACGGGGAGAACTCGAACTGCGTAATGCTGGTGGCTTCGACATGGAGGCCGAACGGTTCGACACGCTCGGCGAGAATGGTATCGGCCAGTTGTTTCACCGCGGCCCGCTGGGTGATCAATTGCTCCGCCGTGAACTTCGCGGTCGCCGCTTTCACCGTTTCCTGCACGTTCGGACGAAGGATCCGGTCCACGATCTCATCGCGAAAGTTCGAATAGACTTGGACCACGCGGCCTGGATCGACCTGAAAGTTCACCGTCACTCCGGTATGCACATCCTGGAGGTCCGCCGACGCGGATTCGATGGCCTGGGTTTGGTACGCCTGGATCTGCACGTTGACCTTCGCCACGTGTTGCACGAATGGCGTCACCACGTAGAGGCCGGGCTGCTTCACCTGTCCTGTCGGGGCGCCGAACTGGAGCACCACGCCCCGATAGCCCGCCGGCACCGTGCCGAACATTTCGAACAGAAAGACGAGCACAACACCGGCCGCAATCATCCAGCCAATCTGGCGAGTGGTCATCGCGTCCCCCCGGTCTCCCGCAGTTGACGTTGCCGTCTTCCACTGATGATTCACCGCGGTCCTGAAATCACACTTTAATTCTGCCTCAGCCCCGACGTGCTCTGGCCTCCGGGGACTCGTGTCCTGCATGATATGGCGAAACTTTGTTCGATATCCGGTTGGGGGACAGATTTATCCTAACTAACAATAACCCGCGCCGGAGGAAGCCGATACCATGAGTGCGTGCGTCAGTTCGATGGCCAGAGGGTACGGCGGTTGCGAATGTATCCGGGAAACGCCAGGTCGTTCCTGAGCTTCGCGCTCGCGCTGAGCCTTGTCTTGATCCCCACCCTGGGACACACGACACCAATGGAGTGGAGTCCTCCGGACAGCGTCTCTGGAGCGATCGATGCCGGCATGGGCCCCACCGATCCGCTTGGCGCCGGCGATGACGATGATCTTTCGCCGGGGGAGTATGACGCGAACCGGATCGTCACGGGCGCCGCCATCCTGTGCTTCATCTTCTGCCACGGGGGTGGGGCGCTGGTCGTCGCTGATCCCGATCTGCCGGGGACCCCGCTGAGCGACGCGCCCGAACCCGCCACGGCGGCTCTGCTGGCGACCGGGCTCGTGGGTGTGGGGTGGATCCGCCGCCGCAACCGGGCTTCCGGGTTCACCCGGCCCCCGTCCTAGCGCCCCGCCGCGGTCCGGCGCCCTGGCGCCGGCAGCGCCAGGGCGCCGGAGAGCAGCCTCCCGCCTCGCCGCGTCCTACTTGTACAGCAGAGGCGCGATCTGCTTGGAGTCGATGTTGGTCTTGTCGTACCAGAAGAATCCGGTATCGATGGTCTTCGCCAGCTTCTCGCCCTTGAGCGCCTTGACGGCCGCCTCCACACACTTGTAGCCGATCCCAACCGGGTTCTGCGTGATCGCTCCGGCCATAACGCCGTTCCGGACCGCGTCCAGCTGGGCCTGGCCCGAGTCATAGCCGACGACGACGATCTTGCCCTGCTTCTTCATCTCCGTCACACCGTTCAGCACGCCGATGGCCGAGCCCTCGTTGGCGCCGAAGAAGCCTTTGAGGTTCGGATGGGACTGCATGATGGCTTTGGCCAGATCGGTCGACTTGAGGTGGTCGCCGCCGCCGTACTGCACATCGACGATGGTGATCTTTGGGTGCTTGCGCTTGATCTGGTTCACAAACCCGTCGCGGCGATCGATCCCCGTGCGGCTGGTCTGGTCGTGCACGATGACGGCGATCTCGCCCTGATCCCCGATCAACGCGGCCAGCTTATCGGCGGCCAGCGCGGCCGCGGCGATGTTGTTCGTCGCGGCGGTGGTCACCGGGATGTCGCTGTCCACCCCCGAGTCGAACCCAATGACCGGAATGTGCTCCGTGCGGGCCCGCTCGAGCAGCGGGATCACCGCTTTACTGTCGAGGGCGGCCAGGCCGATCGCGCTGGGGTGCTTGTCGAGCGCGGCCTGCAGCATCTCGATCTGCTTGTCGACCATCGACTCCGACTCCGGGCCCTCGAACGTGACGGAGACGTTGTAATCTTTCGCCGCCTGCAGCGCGCCCTGCTTGACCGCCTGCCAGAACTGGTGCTGGAAGCCCTTGGAGATCAGAGGGATGTAGGGCCTGCCGGCCGGCTGGGCTGCGGGGATCTGGACGGCAGAGGCCGCCAGGACCCCGGCGAGCACGATGCCCATCACAGCGAACGCCATCTTTCCCGTCTTCATGTCTGCCTCCCCCTCCACGGTCGTCGTGGATCGGTAGAACGAACGGACGAACTCACGACACCTTCGCCGTCTTCGCGGTTCCCTGATCACCCCCCGTTCCAAGGGTTATCCCGCCTTACTGTTTGCGCCGCCGGAGCACGTCGGCGTACACCGCCACGATCACGATCCCGCCGGTGACCACCAATTGCCACTCCTGTGGAACCGAGAGGATGCGCAGGCCGTTGATCAGCACGCTCATGACGAAGGCGCCGATGATCGTGCCCAGGATGGTGCCTTCGCCGCCGCTGAGAGAGGTTCCGCCGATGACCACCGCGGCGATGGCGTCGAGTTCGTATCCGGCCCCCAACGCCGGCTGGGCGGAGTTCAGCCGGGAGCCCATGACGACGCCGGCCAGCCCGCTGAAGGCCCCGCACAGCGCGTAGACGGCCGCCTTCCAGACATCCACGTTGACGCCGGAGAGACGGGTCGCTTCCTCGTTGCTGCCGATGGCGAAGGCGTATCGGCCCAGGATGGTCTTCCCGAGAATCAGGCTGGCCACGATGGCCGCGCCGAAGAGGAAGAACACCGCGTTGGGCACGTCCAATCGCGGGATGAGGGCCCCCACCAGCGAATCCATGGTCAGCCCGCGCACGACCGGCGTCCCGGTGAAGTAGATGGGCTTGGAGCCGGAAATGACCAGGGACAACCCCCTCGCCGCCATCATCACGCCCAACGTGGCTACGAACGGCGGCACCTTCATCTTGGAGATCGTGACCCCGTTGATGAGGCCGGCGAGCATGCCGGTCGCCATCCCGCCCAGGATGCCCACGGGGATCGGCAGCCCCCAGTTGCTGATGAGCACCCCCATCATCACGGCCGACAGCGTCATCACCGTGCCGACCGAGAGATCGATGCCCGCGGTGATGATGACGAAGGTGGCCCCCAGGCCCAGGATCCCGTTGACGGTGGTGGCCAGCAGAATGCCCACCACGTTGTCGAACGTGAGAAAATAGGGCGACGCCAGGGAAAAGACGATCACCAGGCCGATGAGGCCGCCGAAGGCGAGGAATTTGCGCGCCGCGGCCGAGTGGAGGCGGGATTCCCTGCGGGCCGCCCCGGCGGCGACCTCCCCCAGCGACACCAGCTTCACGGCGCCATCTCGCCGGCGTGGAGCGATTGGGAGCCGCCGTTGCGCACGGTGGCGTACCGCATGATCGTTTCCTCGGTGGCCTGGGCGGCATCCAATTCCGCGGTGATCCGGCCTTCGCTCATGACGACGATGCGGTGGCTCAAGCGCAGGATCTCCGGCAGCTCCGAAGAGATCATGATGATCGATTTGCCCTGCCGGGTCAGCTCGTTCATCAGCCTGTAGATCTCGTTCTTGGCGCCGACATCGATCCCCCGTGTGGGCTCGTCGAAGATCAGGATCTCGGTGTCGGCCGCCAGCCACTTGCCGACGACCACCTTCTGCTGGTTCCCGCCCGAGAGATTCTTGACCTTCTGCTGCGGACCGGTGGTCTTGATGGCGAGCATGTCGATGAAGCGTGCCGCGGTGTCTCGCGTCGCCGCGCGCTTGACCCATCCCAGCAGCCCCAGGAACTTGTTGAGCGCGGAGAGCACCAGGTTGTTCTCCACGTCCATCCCCAGGGACAGTCCGTAGCGCTTGCGGTCTTCGGAGAGGTAGCCGAGGCCGATCCTCACGGCGTCCCGAGGGGTCTTCACGTGGACCCGTGTGCCCCGGATGAAGATGTCCCCGGAGTCCGGCGGGTCCGCGCCGAAGACGGCCCGCATCACCTCCGTGCGCCCGGCGCCCATCAGCCCCGCAACGCCGAGGATTTCGCCCCTTCGCAGCGTGAAGCTGACATCCTTGATCGCCTTTCCCCGCCGGAGATTCCTGACCTCGAGCACGACCTCCGGGGCCTCCCGTTCCAGGACCTGCGGCGAGGCCTGGAAGATCTCCCGGCCGACCATCATCCTGATCACCTGGTCGATGCTCGCCTCGCGCGTCGGAACGGTCTCGATGGTGCGGCCGTCGCGCATGACGGTGATCCGGTCGGAGATCTGCTTCAGCTCATGCAGGCGGTGGGAGATGTAGACGATCCCCACTCCCTTCTCGCCGAGCTGGCGGATGATGTGGAAGAGCTCCTCGATTTCCGCCTCGGCGAGCGCCGCCGTCGGCTCGTCCATGATCAGGACCTCGGAGTGGAAGGACAGCGCCCTGGTGATTTCGACCAGCTGCTGCGCGGCGACCGTCAGGCTGGAGACCTTGGTGCGGGGATCAAGCTTCAGGTGCAGCAGCGCCAGCAGCTGCTGCGTCCTTCTATTGATTTCCCTGTCGTTCACCAGGAGGTTGAACAGCCCGCCGCGTTCACGGCCGATGAAGACGTTCTGCGCCACGGTCAGATGGGGCATCAGGCTCAGATCCTGATGAATGATGCTGATGCCCAGCTGCTGCGCGGCCCGCGGGGTTGGGATGTCGACCTCTCGGCCCTTGTAGATCACCCGGCCGGCATCCTTCCGGTAGACGCCCGCCAGCACTTTCATCAGTGTGGACTTCCCGGCCCCGTTCTCTCCCACGAGGGCATGCACCTCGCCCGGCAGGATATCCAGACTGGCATCCTGGACGGCGAGCACGCCGGGGAATCTTTTGGAGACCCCCCTCAGGCTGACGATCGGCTCCGGAGCGGCGGAGCCGGTTCCCGACCCGCTCGGTCCGGCGGCCCCCTGATCCCTGCGCTCCCGGACGCCTCCGGTCACAGCCCTCTCTGGCGGGGTTGCTTGGCCCATTTCGCGGCGATCGCCTTGATGGCTTTCCGTTGTCGTTCCTCAAAGGTCTGCCGAGTCGCAGTGGCCGCCGATCCTTCGATCGTCCGCGGCGCCCGGGGGACCGGCTTTTTCTTGCGGGGCTTCGCCATCTCAAAAACCTCCTCCTTGGCCATTATAGCGGACGTGATCCCGGCGCTCGGCCTGGGCGCGCGAGGCGTGGCGGCGGTTGAAAGGCGGCGGCTCTCCCCGGAGGGCATGGAGAGGGGGTGGTGGAGGGGTATATATGTACGGAAGGTTGGCATGCTCCAGATCGATCGCCATCAACAAACTACAGGGGGGTGCTCGCTGATATGATGCGCATCACTGGCGCCACGCGGATAGCCGCCGCATTGCTCATCGGTTCTTCGGCCATCGTGCTGTCGTTCGCGGGGCCGGCCACGGCCCAGATCGTTCCTCCGGAGCGGAACGGCGTCGACTTCTCGGTGGCGGCCCTGTCGGGGGCCCCTGTCTGGTCGGTGGGTTTTTCCCATGACATTACCCCGGCGCTCGATATCGCGGCCTTCTACAGTTACCAGTCGGTGGGCGGCACCACCGCCGGGCTGCTGGATGTGGGGGTTCGGTACCACTTCCCGGTGATCCCTCCCGGCGCGGACGTCTGGCTGTCGGGCGGCCTGGCCAACTCCAGTTCGTTCAGCGGCTTCGGCAGCGCCACCGGGTTCTCCGTGGGGGCCGGAGCTTCCCTTCGGCTCACGCCCGCGCTCGCCGGCTACGCGTCCGGCAGCCTGATCGCGCTGAGCGGGACATCGAACGCGGTCATTGATGCGGGCCTGATGCTGCAGCTCGCGCCTCGAGTCTCCGGCCAGTTGGGGTATGTGACCTTCGCCGGCACCGGAGGGCCCTATCTGGGGATCAACCTCTCGCTCCCGTAAGGTCGCGGCCCGGGGCGTGGGTTCCGCGCACGCGCGCGGGTCTCGCGCCCCGGGTGCTGTGCGCGTGAGCCGCCAGACGGAGGATTTGCCGCCCGCGTCTCCGTAATCCCCCTACTGCGGTCAAGCGCTCCGCGGAACGTTGCCCTGAGCCTGGAGGAACCTCCGCTTCGTCCCTCGAGGGGAGTCGAGAGAAGGCATGCCGGATGCCGTTTGAAGGGGTGGATCCCTGGCGCTGGCAGTACTTCGAGGGGGTCGCCATCCCCGCGTCCGTGGTGGTCCCGGTCGACGATGCCACCGGATGGCGGTTGTTCCCCCGGTACCGGTACGTCTACGACAAACTCTTTATCTGCGAGAGTCAGGGGATCCCCTATGGTCCCCACGGCGTGATGCCCGACAGGTTTCCCGTATTCAGCAAGCCGGTGAGTAACTTCCACGGCATGGGGATCGGCGGCAGGATCATCCGCTCGGCCAAAGAGTACGACGCCGCCTTCACGCCCGGGCATATGTGGATGCAGCTGTTGACCGGGCAGCACGTCAGCACCGATGTCGCGCTCGAAGCGGGGAGCCCCCGGTGGTGGCGGCATACGACGGGGAAGGCGCTCCCTCGGGGGATGTTCGACTACTGGACCATCCACGCCCGTCCGCTCCTGCGCCTCCGGCGGTACGTGCATGGGTGGATCCGCCGGCACCTGCGAGGGTTTACCGGGATCGTGAATTTCGAAACGATCGGCGGAAAGATCATCGAGTGTCACCTGCGCATGTCCGAGCAGTGGGTCGACCTCAACGGTCCCGGCTGGCTCGAGAGCGTGGTCCGCCTGTACGCGCGCGGGCGCTGGCGGTTCGCGGACCGGCCGAGGACCGGATACAGCGTCGTCCTGTTTGGCTCCCACGGGACCGCGTACGCGATCGCGCCCCGGGCCGTCGATGAAGTGCGCCGGCGCCCCGGCGTCTCGAGCGTGCAGATCACCTACCGGACGGACAAGCCGCTCGAGCAGCACGCGATGCCTCCGGGAGGGTTTCGCCTGGCGATCGTGAACTGCTGGGACCTTCGCGCCGGCCTCGCCGCCCGCCGCCACCTCAAGCGTTGCTTCAGCGTGGTGAGCCTCAACGGCCGGCCGGCGGGTCCGAGCGGCCGGCACCCCGGCGGGCGCGTGCGGGTCGCGCTGAGGGCGGCTCCGTGGGGCTCAGCGGGTCGTTGACAGCCGGGATCACGTTGGTATAATAGGGTCGCACACGGTGGCCGGGAGTCTTTTTTTGTTTGGGGGAAAGTTCATGGCACGTCCCAGCGACGGGGCTTCAGAGTCTGCGGTTGGCAAGCCGGCGCGGGTGCCTTCCGGGTTGTCCTCCCCGAGCGGGGACAGGCCGAAGGGCGCAGACAAGCCTGCGGCTCGGCCGGGCAGGCTGCAGGTGCGGAGGCTGCCGCGCCTGTGGACCGCGACCGAGGAATTTCTCAAGGAAGTCCTGGCGGAAATGCGCCGGGTCGCTTGGCCCGACCGTCAGACGGTCATCGCCTCGACCGTGGTCGTGGTCTTCGTGCTGGTGGTGACGGCGCTCTACCTTTCCGGCTGGGACTATATCTTCGCGGAACTCTTCAGCACCGTGTTCAAGCGGTAGCGGCCGAGGCTGGGTAGGAGTCGAGGCATGTCGGACGAGCGCAACCGACCTCAGAACGGGAAACCCGATACGGCGTCCCTCATCCAGAAGCTGTTCCGGGACGAACCGGAGGAGACGCCACCCGCCGCTCCTCCCCAACCGCGGGAAGGCGCGTCTCCGGGTCCCGAGTCCTCCGTGGGGGTGCTGACCCCTCCGGACGCCGGTCTCGCAGACGCCGATGTGGTCCCCGCCGGCGAGGGCGCCGCGGTCGCATCGGAGGCCGTGACCGCCGAGGGGGTGCTTGAGGCTCCACCGGCGGAGGAAGGCGCTCCGGCGCCGGCCGAGGGAGACGGCCGGGCCTGGTATGTCATCCATACCTATTCCGGGTATGAGAACAAGGTTCGCACCAACCTGGAGCGCCGCGTGGCGTCCATGGCGATGCAGCACAAGATCTTCCGGGTCCTCGTTCCCACCGAGGACGAGATCGAGGTCAAGGACGGCAAGCGCCGCATCGCGAAGAAAAAGGTTTTCCCCGGCTACGTGCTCGTGGAGATGATCATGGACGACGACTCCTGGTACGTCGTCCGGAACACGCCCGGGGTCACCGGATTTGTGGGGTCCGGCAGCAAGCCGCTGCCCCTCCAGGACCGCGAGGTCAAGGCCATCTTGAGACAGCTGGGCGATGAGACCCCGAAGTTCCGGATTACCTACCAGAAGGGCTCCTCGGTTCGGA
>Ga0209804_1001305_pt1 | contig 16347 bp, 13 predicted proteins | sample GraSoiAngelo_139_FD_185896 | JGI IMG/M metagenome (GOLD analysis project Ga0209804, IMG submission 185896) | Grasslands soil microbial communities from the Angelo Coastal Reserve, California, USA - 14_0929_12_20cm (SPAdes) (version 2) | ecosystem: Environmental > Terrestrial > Soil > Grasslands ... | reverse complement strand
CTCCCAATGCGCCACCAAGCTGTTCGCTTTCGGTTTCGCCCAGCAGTGGCCCGGCGCCGCTCTCGGTAACCGCCACCGCGACTTGCACCGCGAAGAACACCATCGCCAGCACGCTCATTAACTGGGGTGACGGCTCGGGTCCGATGAACGGGAGCAGCGGCACGCATACTTATGCCAATGCGGGCTCTTACACGGTTCGTGTCACGGCAACCGACAGTAGCAACCAGACCGGCACTGCGACTCAGACGGTCACAACGACAGCCGCGGGCGCCACTCCTGTTGATTTTTCTCTCTCCGCCACACCTCCCAATCAGACGGGGAAGCCTGGCACCACGGTCAAGTATATGGTGACGGTGACCGGCGCGGCTGGTTACACCGGGACGATAAAACTGCGCGTCCACGGATTGCCCCATGGGGCAAAGGCTAGCTTCGATCCAACGTCGATGCAGAACGCAGGGTCTTCGACGCTGACCGTTAGCCTTGGGAAGAGTATTCGGGGGGGGAAGTACGGTTTAACGATCAGCGGCTATTCCCAAAATCTGACGCGGAGAACCTCGATTGTGCTGACAACAGTCGGCCAAAAGCCTGGCTCTCAGACGCCAGACGCAGAAGTCGATGACGACTAAGCCGGATGGTTCATAGAAATTTAGGTTTGAGATAAACGAAGAGCCTCCTGGGTGCTAGAGAAGCGGTTGATGAGATCGTGACTTTGCACCCGGGAGGCTCGATGAATCGCTACTGCAACGACGCCGGCTGGCTGCGCGCCGATCCGGCACTGAAGCTGGCAATGAGAGCGCGCGGCCCAAGTTCGGACCCCGCTCTGGCGTCGCAACCAAGGCTGCCGCTGGAGGATGCGGTGGTCGATCAAGGTCCTTCGTTACTTAATGTCGGGGCTCCGTGTTGAATCCACTTGTTCACCGGTGGCGATCTTTTCTCCGCGCTTAAGCGTGCGCTCGAAGAAGTCCGCTGTGGCACTGTAGGCCTTGATCCAGCTCCGCCAAAGCAGGAACGAGTGGATCTCATCCGGAAAGATGAGTTGCTCGAACGGCACGTGCTGCTCGCGCAGCCGCTGCACCAGGTCCACCGTCTGGTTGAACGCGACGTTGCGGTCATCATCCCCATGAATCAGGAGCACCGGAGATCTCCAGGTCACGATGGAAGCGTCAGGAGAAGACTCAAACGCTAGCTTGGCGGCTTCCGCAGCGTCGGGCGCGGCCTGGAGCTCGGGCCGCCGCAGGAACGCTGGCCAGTCGTGCACGCCGTGCAGGTCCACACCCGCGGCGAAAAGGTCCGAGTTGCGCGCCAGGGCCAGCGCCGTCAGAAACCCGCCATAGGAGCCGCCCCACAGTCCGATCTTGTGGGGATCCACAATCGGAAGCGATTGTAGATACTTCGCTGCGGCAACAACGTCCTTGTATTCCGACGCGCCCCGCCAGCCCGCATTGGCTGCCTCACGGAAGGCCCGCCCGTACATAATCCCCCTCCGGTAATTTACGGAGAGCACCACGAATCCCAGGCTCGCCAGGTACTGATTTTCTGCATAAGCATAGTGGTAGTAACCCCGCGGGTGGAAACCCAGCATCATCTGCCGGATCGGTCCACCATGCAGGAAGATGACCGCTGGCGCAGCCGCTGGGCGCCCGCGAGGCACAAACAGCTGGCCGTGAATACTGATTCCGTCAGCGCTATCGAAGATGACTTGCTTCGGCGGTACAAGCTCCGCCGAAGGAAAATCGCTGGGCAGCGTCTCACGGGCGATGATCTCCAGTCCCTTGTTCGTGATGCGGTACGGCATGGCCGGTATCGTTGCGCCGGAGGCGAGACAAAACACGTACGTTCCGTCTCCACTCTCGAGCGGTTCCCACTCGATGCCTTCGCCCATTGTCAGTGGCTGCGGTTTGCCGCCGGTCACCGGGACGCGCCAGATGTGCCGGCGGTCCGTGTCGTCCTGGTTCGAAGAATAGACGATGGAAGTTTTGTCAGCGCTCAGGGTCACATCTTTGACGTCGAAGTTCCCTGGGGTGAGCGCCACGGCCGCGCCCCCTGTCACCGCAATCGAATATAGGTGGTTCCAGCCGTTCTGCTCGGAGGCAAACACAATCCGGTTCCCGACGACAAAACGCAGAGACGCGTCCGCAGTCAATCGCGGCAATGACCCGTTTTCATCCGTCGTGCTCTGCCAGATTTTGCGCGCATTGCCCGCAGTCACATCCGCCACCCATAATGCCCACGGGACCGGCGTTATCGGGATGAGCGGCTGCTTCAGCTTCAACCCCGGCGCGCGGATGAAAACGATCTGCCTCCCGTCCAGTGACCAGCGCGGGAAAGAATCGCGGTCAACGCTCGGCGCAAGAAAGCGCACCGTGTCCCGCCCAAAGCTATAGATACCAATAAAGCTGTGGTCGCCGCGGTCGCTGACGAAGGCGATTTGTTTTCCGTCCGGCGACCACTTCGGTTGCGCATTGTCGCCGCGCGCATACGTTAGCCGGTGGGCAGGTGTGGCGCCGGAGATTGGCGCGATCCAGAGCTGTTGACGCGCCGACCATACCGCAAACAGCCCTTCCGGCGAAATCTGGATGTCTTCGCAGCCTTCGTGGCCACACCCCATCTCGCCCAGCAGCCGGCTGCGGCTGGTCTCCACGTCCACCGCCCAAACCTCCTGGCGCGGCTGCTGCACGCTGCTAGTCGGGTCGGCCACGTCGCCCGCGCTGTTCGTCTCGCTGCCCCGGGCGAAGATCACTGTTTGGCCGTCAGGGGTGATTCGCAGGCTGGACATCTCTACGCCGTCGTCATCCGTGTATTGTGTCACCTGCCGCGCTCTGAACTCGGGCGCGTCCGCCACCCAGACATTGCGCACGCCTCTCTTGTTGAAGACCCACGCCAGTCGCCCGCCATTTTTGGCAGCCACAAGTTGCGAAGGAAAAGGCGAGCTCATGACCTGTTCCAGCGTGTACCGCCCCCGCGCCGGAGAGGCGATTAGGAGGAGCAGGAGACAAGCAAGAGCAGATGGTGAGACACGGTTTCTCAGCATGGTAGACACAAAGCAAATGATAGGTGAAGTTTGGCCGGGCACACAATGCGCATGGAACGCCTTCATGGCGGCCAAAGTTTACGATATCGGGGTGCGGCTTGCCACCGCTCTGTTGATAATGGCGAAGTTCACGCTGCAACCCTCGATGCCGCCCAAAAGGGCTGCAAGCTGCGGCTTCTCGACGATGCGGAGATCCAGGTCGAGCAGCACGGCGTCTCCGTGCGAATTGGGCGTGTTCTCTGCTTAAGAGCACCTGGACATGGTCGGCGGCTATAATCTAGCTGCACCAGTTGCGTTTGCTGGAATGGAGGCGTAGATGGCAAGACACAATAACCGCCGCAACTCTCTGCACCGGATGGGATTACTTGCGGCGGGACTCGTTTTCCCTCGGCTGAACGCCTTGGCATTCCAGGAGAAGAGGTCTGGGCACGCGCGGCACCGGCAGGCGCCTCCTCGCGATCATCCCGTTCGTCTTCATTCTGAAGAGACACGCGGCCCCGCGGAGGCAGCCTGTCGGCGCACTGAGAGTTGCCACTAAGCAAGCCGCACTAGTGGAGCAGGCAGCCGGCGCTGGCTGCGCTCCTGGCGCTTGTCGAGCAATCGAGTTGAGCCCAAACTATCCGACGACTCGCCTGAGGATGTCCCGGAACGGGCAGGGCAGTTACAGCACCTGGCGCAGAACGAGGCAGCCCGCCGCTCGCCTAACAGTTTTCGAGACACTCTCCCGCACGTCGGAGTTACGGCTCAGGGCTTATTGTTGCGCCGTTTGGCTGAGGCGAACCTCTCGGCAGGCGTGGTGCTCGCGCCGGTCTGCCGCGTCAGATAGAGCATAAAGGGCGTCAGCTCAAACGGCATTTTCTGCTCCCGCTCGGATAGCGACCCAGCCGCTTTGGTCTTGAGCATCTGGATGCGGTCACTCCAGGGATCGAGTTTGACGCGCGAGCCCAGCGGGAGGGGAGAAATCTGGCCGGCACGCTTGGAGGGCGGCGGGGCAGAGGCATTCTGCCGCTCGTAGCTTACCGGCACGCGGTTGCCCAGGTGCGGGCTGACCAGGTTGGGGATTTGTTTGGCGCGGGCATCGAGCGTCAATCCAAATAGGGCCGCGTTGCGCAACGAGTTGTTGTACGGTGAATGCTTCAGCAGCTCCATGGCCTTCTGGCTGGCGGCTGCCTCTTCGGCGGGCGTGCGAGTGAGGGTAAAGTGCTGGAACGCCTCCTTGTCGTCGAAGCGCATGCGGTCAAAGAAGGCGTACTGCGTATCGATCTGGTGCCCGAGCACGATGTGGCCAAGTTCGTGCGCCAGCATGGTGGCCAGCGTAGCCTCGTCCGGCATCACGTCGATCAGACCGCGGCTGAGTACGATGGTGTGGCCTGCAGTGAACGATTCCAGCGTTGTGGTGAGCAGGACCCGACAATGGACTTCCGGCTGGATGTCGAGGTCGTTGGTGACTTCCAGATTGTTCACCACGGTTTCGAGTACCTTGTCCACCTCGCCGGGGGGCGCGAGTAGGCCGATGCCGTCCAGGCGGCGGATGACGTTTTCTTCGGCCTGCTGATTCCAGGCGCGTTGGGCCTGGATGGGCGAGGAACCGTTCGCCGTTTCGGTCTGGTCGTGAACGGGCACTGCCGACTCCACTTGAATGCTGCTCAGTTCTTGTTCTTGTTGCTGGGTCTGCCCAAGGTTGTATCCCCAGAGCCGGGTTTGCGATTTGAAGCGGAGTCGCTTCCCGAGCCCATACGACAGGTTATTCTCCTCGCTGTAAATCGCGGCGGGGACCCATAGACCGGGGCCGGCGTTCACGCGCCAGCTATCGAATGACAAGTAGATGCCGGTCGAGTTGCTCCCGCGATAAGCGCCGTTGAATCGGACGATAGTGTAGTTCTGGTCCTCGACCCAGATGCGGCCGAGGAAGCGCCCTTTGCCCGACTTGGGAAGCGGGATAACATCAAAGACCAGGCAGCGGACCTCCCCCAAAAACTCCCGGCGCACATAGTTGAACTTGTAATGCTGTCGATCGAAATGCTCGGTGTCGAGGAAGATCATCTGCAGGAAACCATCCGGCTCGTACTGCAGCATGATCCAATCTTTGAAACCTTCGAACAGGTTGTGCTTGGTGTCTGACTTCGACCTCAGTAACTGAAGCCGGACGCCCTTGCGGAGATCCGCCTTGCCCAGGAAGTACCGATCGCTCGAGGGCACGTTTCCCGCCTCCTCGTGGAGACTCAGGTTTTGGATGTAGGTTTCCACCAGCGGGGTATATTGCTGCAGGGACTTGTCCACTTCGCGCTCGCGGCTGATGACGCGGTCCACCACCTGGTCCAGGCCCTTTGCCTGGTCCGCCGCGCACAGCGGCAGAGCGACGAGTGCGAAAATGAAAGCAAGCAGAGATTTCCTCGAAATGCGCATAGCTCCTCCGAATCTTTAGTACGCCATTTGGAAAACAATGTGGATAACGGCTGGAAAATCGACGGGCTTGCCGTGGTGTCGCGCTGGTTTGAAACGAATCTGCTGCGCGGCGCGGACTGCAGACTCATCCAAACCATGTCCCAGTCCCCGCACGACGCGGATCACCCGTATCTCGCCGGACGCGCGGAAGATCACCTGAACGAGCACCTCGCCCTCCAGACGCAGGCGCCGCGCTTCTTGGGTGTAAACCGGCTGCGGCTTCGACAGAATCTCCACCGGTTCCACGGCTTGCGCCGCTCCCCCGCCGCCCGCAACTGTGCCTGGAACTCCCTTCGCCCCGCCCAAGCCGTTCCCGAATCCTGCTCCCTCGGGCAGGCCGAACGATCCTCTTTGGGCAATGTTGGCGCGCTTCTTCGGGTCGCCGGGACCGGGCAAGCCGTAGGGATCACCGAAGCCCCCGGTCTGAACGTGCTGGGCATTCTTGTGTACGGTGGGCGGTGCGAAGCTGACCGCCGAGAGCCCGCCGGTGTGCACTGTTGGCCGCGGGCGCGCCGGCTTGGCGGCGTCAAACTTTGGGGCCTCGAAGACCGGCTTTGGCGGAGCCATCAATTTGGCAACCTTCGGCCGCTCGAGCCGCTCCATCTCCGGATGTGCTTTGGCTTGGATTTTCGGCGGCGTGAGGGGCAGTGTGGTGGGCGGCGCAACCAGCGCAACAACTTCGTAATGCCGGAAGGGAGCGAGCTTCTCCGGCAACAGTAGCGGCAGCGCCATCAGGAACACGACGCCGATGCATTGAATCACCAAACTTGTGGCGAACGCGCGGTGACGCGGCGCAGGGTCCGCCAAGATGGTAAAGTTTGCGGCAGCCGACCCGCTGCCCAAGGGGTTTTTCCGCCGATCCTTCTCGCGGGTACGCTCTCCGCCCTGGGAACGAATGCCGAGGACCCCTTGCCTGAGCTCGGGAACCGTAGATTTCTCCGACCGGCTGGACAAGAAGTGCGAGAGTTGCGAAGCGAGGGACCTAAGCAAATGCTGAAGACTCAAGAAGAGCTTCCGCCATGAGCGTTCACTCGGAAGGACTGGGTCCACTCCGGAATGGCGCCGCCTACTGTCCCGAATGGGGCCAAGTTTTGAAGACCGTTGATCCTCGTCCCGGCCATGCGCCGCCGCACGGGCGGTACGCTCGCCGGGTTGTAAACCAATGCCCAGAACCCCCTGCCGGAGCTGGGGAACCGTGGTTTCCGATCCCTTGGACAAGAAGCCCGAAAGAAGCGAACTGAGGGCCCTAAGCAAACTCTTAAAATTCAAGAAGAACCTCCGTGATAGCTGTTCACCCAGAAGGGCTGGGCTAACCCCGAAATAGAACCATCTGCTGGTGCCAAGCCGTAAACATTGTGGTGACAGGTTAGCCCGCTTTTAGCCGTTCGGCCGGGCGGTTGTCCGGCGCGAATAGTGCGACCCCGGGAAATCGACCCCTGGGGACCGTCTGCGCCAGTGTTTTTAGCCCGCGCCGACAGCGGCCAAATCGGGAGTGCTACCAGCAGCAACCTGACCTAGGGGCGCACGTTCATTACCTCACTCCCACCGCCGAACGCGCTCACCTGTTCCATCGATAATTGTGCCGGAACTTAGGGGCTGCGCAGCTTCCAATTGCGTTTTCTTGTGCGGGTTTCTGCACCTGTTCTATCGGCCAGGTCTTGCGCGTATGGCGGACTAGCAAGCAACTTGAGGTAAGAGGCGCGGCGGCTCGTGGCCGCCCAATCACCCCAATACCTTCCCGACCGACTTCGCTTGCCACACTGCCATTCGCCCGGTCTCATTCGTATGCGTACTACTACGTAGAACCCACCTCGTAGTCTTACTTACACTGAATCCCATATTCACAGGATTGCTCTCCAGCAGGCGTTGTGAGATTGTCGCCACACGTCCCGCATTTCCTTTGAGAGGTACCCCAAGCAGATCGCACCGCTCCCAGCCGTAGGAATCTGTATTCGTCCCCGAGCAAGCTGAGAAGAAGCAGCCCCCTCCTTTTCTTCAGCGCAGTTCCCACCGCTGTGGCGTTGATCACAGGCCTGCAATCAGACGTCGCACAAGCGCTCGACCCTCAGCCGGTGCTTCCCCCAACCGCGCTGGCAAACCGAGCCATTACGCCGGACTGGCCCTTGGCAACAACAGACATTCAGTTCGATCCCCAGAGGGAGAAGGGTGATGTACGCAGCACAGCACGCAGGACCAGCTCACGTAGCTGCAGTCGCCGCGCTCGTCCTGCTGTACATCTTGCCCGCGTTAGCAGCTTGGATCTGCAGAAAGTACACAGAGCAGCCCAAAGTCGGCGACACCGCGCCACACGCGGTGATGAGCGCCGCGAGCAGGCTTTCGCGGGTCTCTCAAGTGGTGTTGTTCCTGGCCTTCGGTTCGACGTGCGCTGCCCAGATGTCCTCGGGCGACGTGGAATTGAGCCTCTTAAAAATCACGATTTCCGTCTACAACCATGCTGAAGTTTCTCCCGAGGCGCTGGCGACGGCAGAACACAGAGCGGAACAAATCTTTCGTAGAGCGGGGATAGCAGCCGTCTGGGCACATTGCCGGGTGTCTGAGGCGGAGGCTCCGCGCGACCAAATGTGCGGCGAGCCGCTTAGCCCAGCTCATCTGGCTCTGAGGATCCTTCCGCAAAGCATGAGCGCACATTTTAACTTCAGTGACACAACGTTCGGGGCAGCCATGCTTTCTCCGGAAGGAACTGGCTATTACAGTTACGTCTTTCAGGATCGCGTCGAGCAACTGGCCAGGGACTCGCATGCGAACCGATCTGAGATTCTGGGTCATGTGGCGGCCCATGAAATCGGCCACCTGTTGCTGGGGTCTAACGCCCACTCCCAGATGGGGATTATGTGCGCGAACTGGTATGGCCGGCAGTTGCGCAGCGCCGCCATGGGAACGCTGCTTTTTACTCCACAGGAGTCCCAGCTTATTCGGGCCAAGCTGCTTTCCTGGACCCGCCAGGAAGAGGCGCTCCGCTCTTCCGCAAATTCCTCTCTGAAATAATCGTCCTTGCGAGCGCTGCCCTGCAATTCCGCCGTGTAGCGCTGGACTTCCGTGTCGCCCACGCTGCCGAAGGCATTTGAATACGGTGGTCGTTAATTCCAATCAGGTGTGCTTGTTTCCGGAGTTGCGCGAGTCGAACGACTGTTGGCCGGGCTTGTTGGTCATGGGGTTGCAGCATGCAGAATAGGAACCGCTCCAGCTATTTTCAATTGCTGGAGCTGATTCCGAGACCCTAGGATTGATCGAGGATTGGCACTGGCTTCTCTCAAGACGGTCGGGGAAGTCTGAGTGAAGAGGAAAATCTATGCCCACCGAGAATCAAAGCCCCAAGCGCGCTTCTCCCGATTTGGAACGACCGGAACGCAAGCAGAGTGAGCTGGGGCGGCACTGGTTTCTGGTGCTGCTCGTTCTGGCCGCGGCAGTAGCAGCGTTGTCTCGGGGAACACTTCGGGCGATCCTGCAACACCTCGAGGCCGTGCAGCTCGGCGTGGCCGTCCTTATCGTTCTCTTTGCCGTCTACCTCTGGAAAAAGACCGCTGCGCCACGGGGCTTGGTCCGCGACTTTCGAGAACGGGCAGAAGCACCACCGCCCGCTGAGCAGCTCGACAAACTGTCCGAAGTTATTGCCGCGTCAAGGCAGGGCTATCGCGACCTGATCGATAGCCTCGACCACCTCGTTTTCACCGTCTTGTTGGACGGAGAAATCCGCGCGGTGAACCGCCGGTTCGCGGAGGTGTTTGAACACTCCTATTCGGAACTGGTCGGCCATCGACTCGATGAATTTCTCAAGGAGCCCAGCCGCGCGGCCATGGAAAAGGCCGCGTCGCGATTTGTCGAGAAACGCTACTGGACGGGTATCGTTCGAGCGCGCTTGAAAAAATCGGGCGCGGTGCGCTACTTCGACTGCGTGCTGCACGCGACGCTCAAGGACGGCCAAGTTGTGGGGGCCAGCGGTCTAGCCACGGATATCACCCACCAGCGCGAAAGCGAATCGCGTTTCACCGAACTATTCGAGACACTTCAGGAAGGCGTTTATTTCAGCACGCCCGAAGGAAACCTCCTGGATGTCAACCCCGCGCTGGTCCGCATGCTGGGGTACGACGACAAAGAAGAACTAGTCGGGGTGAACGTGAGCAGTCTCTATCTCGATGCCAGCCAGCGTCCTTCCCTGCTCGCTGCGCTTGAAGAGCGAACTACAGTGCTCGCTCAAGAAATCACTCTGCGGCGGAAGGACGGCACGCCGATCATTTGCCTCGATAATTCGACTGCCATCCGCGACCTTTCCGGGCGTGTGATCCGCCACCAAGGTACCCTGGTGGACATTACCGAGCGCAAGCATTCGGAAGAAGAATTGCAAAAGGCTAAAGAAGCGGCTGAGGCCGCCAGTCGAGCCAAGAGCGAGTTCCTCGCCAACATGAGCCACGAAATTCGCACTCCCTTGAATGCCGTGATCGGCATGACGGATCTCGCCCTCGATACCGAACTCACCGCCGAACAGCGGGAATACCTGAGCACGGTGAAGGTTTCGGCCAATTCTTTACTAACAGTGATCAACGACATCCTGGACTTTTCCAAGATCGAGGCAGGAAAGCTGGACCTTGATCGCATCGAGTTCGACCTGCGCTACGCCCTCGACGACACCATCAGAGTGCTCGCTCTCCGCGCCCGCCAGAAGGGATTGGACCTGGCTTGCCATATCCCGTCCGAAGTGCCCGAGGCGCTCATCGGCGATCCAGGTCGCCTGCGGCAGATCCTCTTCAATCTCATCGACAACGCCATTAAGTTCACCGAGCAGGGTGAGGTAGCCGTCGGCATTGAAACGGAATCGCAGACCGAGGAGGAGATTTGTTTGCACTTCGTCGTAACCGACACAGGGATTGGCATCCCTCCGGAAAAGCAGCGGCTGATCTTCGAGGCCTTTGCGCAGGCGGATAGTTCGACGACCAGGAAGTATGGAGGCACGGGTCTGGGCCTGTCCATTTCGTCCCGGCTGGCGGGACTGATGGGCGGAAGGATTTGGGTTGAAAGCGAAACCGGCAAGGGCAGCGCGTTCCACTTCACCGCACGGTTCGGCTTGCAAACACAGCCCGCAACGAGGCATCTCTCACGGGACTGGGCAGACTTGAACAACCTGCCGGTGTTGGTAGCGGACAACAACCCTGCCGGCCGCCGCTTCGTGGAACAAATGCTCACCGAACGGCAAATGAAGCCAGTCCTGGTAGAGAGTGGGCGCGCAGCCTTGGATGCTCTGATGCGGGCCGGGGACGCCGGAAAGCCTTTCCGTTTGGTTCTGGCCGACGCCAACATGCCGGATATGGGCGGCTTTGCCCTGGCCGAGCAGATCAAGCAGAGGCCGGAACTCGCGGGGGTTACGATCATGCTGCTGACCTCTGCCGGCCATCCGGGTGAAGCCGTCCGCTGCCGGGAGTTGGGGGTTGCCGCCTACTTGACGAAGCCCCTCAATCAGTCGACGCTGTTGGACGCTATCCTGACGGCCCTAGGTGCGTCGCCCCGGGACGAAGCTCGACCTTCTCTGGTCACCCGTCATTCGTTGCGCGAAGGCCGACAACGACTCCACATCCTGCTAGCAGAGGACAACGCCGTGAACCAAGTGCTGGCAGTCCGCCTGCTCACGAAGCGGGGCCACACAGTCGTGGTGGCCAGCAACGGCCGAGAGGCTCTGGCCACCCTGGAAAAAGAGTCATTTGACTTGGTCCTGATGGATGTGCAGATGCCTGAGTTGAGCGGGTTTGAGGTCACCGCTGCTATCCGCGAGAAGGAGAAGGTAACCGGCAAACACATCCCGATCATCGCGACAACCGCGCATGCCATGAAGGATGACAGGAAGCGTTGCCTGGAAGCGGGCATGGACGCCTACGTGCCTAAGCCAATCCAGCCAAGGGCGCTCTTTGAGGCCATCGAGGATCTAACTCCCATTCCGGCCGAGTCCGAGATAGGCGCCCCGGGCGAACAAAACTCGGACCAGGTCTTCGACGAGAACGCCCTGATGAACTATGTGGGCAAAGATGTAGAGCTCCTAGGGGAGGTAGTGGAGATATTTCTGGCGGAGTGCCCCGGGTACCTTTCCCGGCTCCGAAAGGCCGTCACAGATCGAGACCCCAAGGCAATCGAGTTCGCAGCGCACGCCCTCGTGGGTTCGACAGCTAATCTGTTCGCGCGGCAAGCTGTCGAGGCAGCCTCGAAGTTGGAAGAAATGGGGCGCGAAGGCATTCTGACGGGGGTCGAAGAAGCCTACGCCGCGTTGGAAAAGGAGATCACGCGCCTTCGGCAGGCATTGGCCACCTTTGGGAAAGAGCATGCGCGGGCGAGAACCTAGTGATCGAATAAGACGACCGGCGCATCACATTTCTTGCTTCGCAGGCTTCTGACTATGCGGGGTTCGGTGCTACCATTTGAATCACCTGCACCAGCCTGTCCGGTTGGAACGGCTTCACCATATAAATCACCCCGCCCACGTCCTGGCCAGTCTTGAAGTCTTGCGGGGCGCCACGCGCAGTGAGGAAGATCACGGGAATCTTTTTCAGGCGTTCCTCACTCTTGACCAGATAGCAGAGGTCGTAGCCGGAAATCTCAGGCATCATCACATCCAAAATCAACACGGCGGGTACTATCTGGCTCAGTATCTTGAGCGCCTCTGCGCCGCTGGACGCTGTCTTCACCAAATAACCGTTCCGTGTGAGCAGTGCCTCGATAACGCGAAGGACAGCCGGATCGTCGTCCACAGCCAGGACGACTGGACTTGATTCAGAGGCGTGTTTTGTCTTCTCCATCACGAAATTGTGCCCGTTCCGCCCATCTTTGACCAATTACCGCTAGGGGCTTCCCACTTTCTCCCGGGCACTTTCGTCGGATTCTCCTAAGGCTTTCCGAATTGCGGCTAAGAGTTCGTTGTTATCAGGAGGCTTCCGAAGGAAAGCCACCGCGCCCGCTTCAAGCGCCCGCTCCTTGTTAGTCTGCGGATCTCGGGAGCTTAAGACGACAACAGGAACACACGCCAGAGAAGCTAAATTCCTAAATCTTTCCATTAGCAGGAAGCCGTCCCCACCGGGTAAACCGATGTCCAGGATAATGAGGTCCGGGTTTTCCTTTCTGGCGACCGTGACGCCTGAGGTCCCATCAACGGCAAATACGGTCTCATAGTTCTTGGACCTCAACAGTGCGTTGAGCACGCGCCGTATGATGGGGTCATCATCTACGATCAAGATCTTCTTGGCCACGTCAGCGGTTGCGTCACCAAAGCTCGTAGTATTGTCTGTGCTTATATACCTCGGGTCAAGCCAAACCCTTCACCGACATCGTTCCCGAAATGGGCACTCAGTGAAATCGACGGGGATAGAGCCGCTCGGCAAGATGGCGGAAAGAATGCCGGTTTCGCTCTGCGCAAACGGAGGGTTTGCCGGAACGATCAAAACAAAAATGTCAGGAAGACCGAGCCTATTTCGTTCTTCCGGATTGCGCCGTTTGGATATGAACTCTTCTTGTTTTCAATTGACCGGTTTCAGGATATTCTTACAGCCCCGATTCGGGAGACACATCATCGAATCATCCCTGCAATTGCGCGCGGGCACGTCTGGCTACGCCTATAAAGAGTGGAAAGGAAGCTTCTACCCGGAGAAGCTTCCCGACCGCGAAATGCTTCGCTTCTACAGCCAGCACTTCTCGACCGTCGAGATCAACCATTCGTTTTACCGCATGCCTACCGAGCGCTTGCTGGTGCAGTGGGCAGAGTGTGTGCCTGGCGGCTTCCAGTTTGCCCTGAAAGCGAACCAGCAGATTACCCACATTCAAAAGCTGCGAAATTGCGAAAGCACGCTGAAGCGTTTTCTCGAAGCGGCCTCGATTCTGGGTGATGGAGACCACCTGGGACCAATCCTTGTTCAGTTGCCGCCCACGTTTCGCGCCGACTTAAACGGGCTGGAGGAGTTCCTAAAGCTGCGGCCTCGCGCCTTTCGCTTTGCGCTCGAGGTGCGACATTCCTCCTGGCACAGCGACGAAACCTATGCGTTGCTCCGCCAGTATCAGACCGCCTTGTGTCTGGCTGAAACCGAAAAAGAAAGCCCTCCCGAGGTGCTCACCGCCGACTTCGCTTACGTTCGCCTTCGCCGGGAGACGTACACACCGAAACAGTTGTCGGCTTGGAGGGCGCGATTCGACAGTTGGCTGCGCCAGGGAATTGATGTCTACGTCTACTGCAAGCACGAGGACGCCGGCAAAGCCCCTGCCTATGCTCGCTCTTTGCTCGCCCAAAGTCCGGGGCCTCAAACCGCAAGATCTCCGGCCTGAGGCCGACAAACACCCTTAATCCCTGCGCCTGCTGCCGGGTCGTTTGGTGTTTCACCTCTCGTTACAAGCAAAAAGGCCCGCGTTTTGGGGGTTTGTGATCCGGCAGTTGAAAACCTCCAGAGAATGGCTATACTCTGCTGACTCCAGGGTTCCTATGTTCATCTTCCCACTGTGTTTGAAGACCGGACTCGATCCGAGGAGGAGCATCTCCATGAAATCACTTTGCAGGATATCCGCCACTTTGATCACTTTCACGCTGTGCGTGTCCCTTGTTGTGGCACAGGAAAAGCCCGCAGGAAAGAAGGCCGCCGGGCAGTCGAAACAAGACCAAGAGGCAGAAAAGAAGCCGGGCGGGCAGGGCATGCCCATGATGGCCAAGGCGTCTCCCGAGATTCAAAAGCTGATCAAGATGTTTGCCGGCACATGGTCCGCAAGCCAAAAGATCGAGCCTAGCGAGTTCATGCCAGGCGGCTCGGGCACCGGCACCGACACGGTGAAGGCGGGGCCAGGCGGAAATTCACTCCTAAGCGACTACCGCTCGAAAAGCGCAATGGGTAGCTTCAGCGGACACGGCATCATTTACTGGGAGCCTAAACGCCAAGTTTATAGTTCGGTATGGTGCGACAGTATGTCGCCGGAGGGTTGCGAAGTCGGCGCGACAGGCAAGTGGGAAGGCAGCGACCTGGTCTTCAACTCCCAAGGCGAAATGATGGGCAAGAAGTTCCAGTCGAAACAGGTGTACACCGACATCAAGCCCGATTCGTACACCTTTATATCGACTCCTCCATGGATGGCGGGCCGATGAAGCGCTTCTTGACCATCACCTACACGAGGAAGCCTTCCGCCAAAGCCGCTGCCGCTTTGACTAAGCAATAGCGCCTTTGCGGGGGCGTCCCGCGCATGCAATCCCAGCGACCTTATACCTTGGTGGCGCGCTTTTACGACGAGTTGCATGGGGACGCCCAGCGGATGAATCGCTTTGCCCGTAACAAGGTGCTGGGCAAAATCCTGCCGTCGGTTCACTCGGTGTGCGACCTAGGATGTGGAACAGGCACCACGGCGTTGGAACTTGCCCATCGCGGGCTGAAGATGTACGCGGTCGATCTCTCCCCGACGATGTGCCGCCTGGCGCGGCAAAAAGCCCGCCGCGCTGGTCTTCCGGTACGCGTGATCTGCTCAGACATGCGCGCGTTCCGCCTGCCCGAGCCGGTGGATCTGGTGATTTGCGAATTCAACCCTCTGAACCACTTGCCGCGCCGGGCGGACCTGATTCGCGTAGCGCGCTCGGTGTGGAGAGCTCTCCAACCGGGAGGCTACTTCTATTTCGACCTGAACACCCGGCGGTCGCTCCAGGAGCTCTACCCTTCCACGCATTGGTTCGAGAAGAGGAGCTTCTGCATGGTGCTCCACGGTGGCTATGATCGCCGGCGCAGGAAAGGCTGGTTGAATTTGGAATGGTTTTTGCCTACAGGAAGAGTCTGGAGGCGTCACCACGAACACATGGAGGATGTCTGGTGGACTGACCAGGAAATTCGCCGCACCCTGCGTCGCGCTGGTTTTTCACATCTCCGGGCGTGGGATGGGGCGAAGGTCCGACCACCATCCCCCCACAGCCATCCTGGCTATGACACTTACTACTTGGCACAAAAATTCTAGGCAAGCCTGAGAGTTCCGTCCAAAGATCGGTCAGGGCTCAAGCGTTCCATCACCTTGCCGGGGCACGCAGCCACGAGGCGGCAACTCAGCACAAGGAGCGCACCGCGCGGCTTTGGCTGGCCAAGCTGCGCCACGTCTATCTGCGACCTCTACTTTCCGCGGCCGTATTTTTTCAGAATGCGCTGGAGTTCATCGAGGGGCAGAGCATGCGCTACATGGGCGTCGCGACCGCGGACGGTGGTGGCGCGGAGCACCGAATTGTAAATCGCTTCCTCCGTGGCTTCGGCGACCGCTTGAAAGAGCGGCCCAAGTCTGTCATGGCGGAGCAAGGTGACTTCAGTTGTCCTTGCGGAGCTGTGGTGGGGAATGCGTACAGACTCGGCCACCGAGAAGGCAATGAGGTAGTCTCCGCTTCCGGGCTGGAAAGTCGCGCCGGTGCGGGCCATCCCTGCAAACGCTCGCCAGGCGAGGCGCTCGAGTTGACGGACATCGAGCGGGGCGTCAGTTGCCACGACGACCATGCAGGAGCCGCCGCGGAGCTTGCTCACGTTCGCGTCCAGATCCTGGTAATCGTAACTACCGAGCTCCTTGCCGACCGGAACGCCGTCGATAGTCAGGATGCCGGCGAAGTTCGACTGCACCAGCACGCCCACGGTGTAGCCGCCAACCGCCTCGGGCAGGAGGCGAGAGGAGGTTCCAATGCCCCCCTTGATTTGCCGCTCAAAGCCGAAGGCCGTAGTGCCGGTGCCGGCCCCGACCGATCCTTCTTCGACCGGGCCGGTGGCGGCTGACCGCAACGCTTCGAGGAAGTGTTCGCGACGCAGAGGCCGGCGGCGAATGTCATTAAGCCAACCGTCATTGGTTTCCCCGACGACCGGATTCACCGAGAGCACTTCCTCGTTCCC
>Ga0209804_1001304_pt1 | contig 16355 bp, 7 predicted proteins | sample GraSoiAngelo_139_FD_185896 | JGI IMG/M metagenome (GOLD analysis project Ga0209804, IMG submission 185896) | Grasslands soil microbial communities from the Angelo Coastal Reserve, California, USA - 14_0929_12_20cm (SPAdes) (version 2) | ecosystem: Environmental > Terrestrial > Soil > Grasslands ... | reverse complement strand
GCGCCTGAAGTTGACTGCGGTCTTCCTCGCTTAGCTGAACGGGGGGTGCAATTCGCATAAGCCGCCTCCATATTGTATTGGACGCGGCCCGATAATAAACGTCTCTATTTATGACGCACTACACTAGGCCGCTCCGCCGCTGCACCGCACCAGCCCCATTTTTTCGAGTTTTTCGAGGTGCGCGGCGATGTCTTTTTCCAGTTCGCCGTCGGTCACCTCGAAATTGTTGCGGATCACTTGGACCAATTCGTCAAACGTGACCCCTTGTTGGCTTTGTTCGAGATGGTTCCACAATTTCGAGGCCACCGCATTGAGGCTGTAACACATCCCCTTTTCGACGTCCAGAAGCACTCCCCCATCCTGCGTATAGGTGGAGCGTACCGAAGCAGAGGCGTTCCAGACAGCGTTCGATTGAGCTTTCATAAGTGTTCCCTCACACTTTTCTGGTGGTTTCACCTTTTGGTTGCGTGAAGTGACTGCTGTATTCCCGGGCAGGGAGAGAGCAGCTTGAGGTTAGCAATGAGAGGTTTAGCTTGGGGTGGAAGGAGGCCCTGAGTTCCCTTTGAAGATTCCCCGATCGTCGGCGCCTTTCGCCAGGCTGGGAGGGGCTTGCGTAGGCTCAAAGACTTTTTTGTCAGCGCCCTGGCAGACACGACTCTCGCGACACCGGTTTGCTGCGCTTTCGGCTGGCGCGCCCGCGCTTAGCAATTCGGGAGCGAGACACCGCGTCTCAAACCAGGAGAGACGATTGAAATTCGAATGCGTATTCTTTGGTCTGCTCATGTGGTTATCCATACGACCAATACTCATCGGGCGGGCGAACATTCCTGGGAGCTGGGTTTCCTGGAAACCTGAGGGCTTACGGGTCTTAAACAGCAAAGATTCTTGGCTTACTCGTCCTATCCAACACCAAAACCATCCTAGATTTTAGGGACAGGAATCCGTGCTGTCCAGCGGATTTTTCTTTACACTTGTGAACACCGGATTTCTCCGGTCCTTTTGATTTCGCGCGCGGCGACGCCAGCCGCTGCGCTCAATCAGGCAATCCGCCTGTGCCCTCCATCGACTCGTGCTAACATTATTTTTCACCGACTCAAACTCCGGGAAACCCTTTAGCGTAATGAATTTCTCGCGTCGCAGATTCATCGAGCTTGGCTTGGGAAGTGCGCTCTCCCTGCGCGCCAGCCGATTACTGGCCCAGGGGGTTTCAACGCACACCGCCAAGCCCTTGCCTAGGCCCGCGGCTTCCGGCCGTCCCTTCAATGCACACTTTGTCGACGTAGCCGTGGCCGCGGGCCTCCGCCGGTCGATCGTCTATGGGGACGTGGAACTCAAAAAGTACATCGTGGAGTCCACCGGATGCGGCTGTGCGTTCATGGATTACGACAACGATGGCTGGATGGACCTGTTTGTCCTGAGCGGCACGCGTCTCGGAGGCGTTCCCGAGGGCACGACGAATCGGCTTTACAAAAACAACCGGGACGGGACATTCACGGACGTCACCGAAAAAGCTGGCTTGCATTCCGTCGGATGGGCCTGTGGAGTCTGCATCGGCGACTACAATAATGACGGGTTCGACGACATCTTTTGCACCGGTTTCGGGCAGAACACTCTTTATCGCAATAACGGCGACGGAACTTTTACCGATGTGACCAAGGCCGCCGGGCTTTTGAACGATGAGCCAAGGTTCGGCGCCGGCTGCAGTTTCGTGGACTACAACCGCGACGGCCATTTGGATCTCTTCGTCTCCAACTATGTTCGCTTCACTTTTGAAAATGCCGCGGCTCCCGGCGAAAATCCCTACTGCAGATGGAAAGGGATTCCTGTTGAATGCGGACCGCGCGGGTTAGCCACGGGCAAGCATTCCCTCTATCGAAACAACGGAGACGGTACGTTCAGTGACGTGACGCAACAGGCCGGCATTTCGAAAGCCACGCCCGCCTACGGCATGACTGTAGTTGCGGCGGATTTTGATGAAGACGGGTGGCAGGACATCTACGTCGCCTGTGATTCCACTCCCAGTCTATTGTTCATGAACAATCATGACGGGACTTTTCGCGAAGAAGGAGTGCTGCGCGGCGTGGCGCTTAGCGAAGACGGCATGGAGCAAGCAGGCATGGGCGTCGGCGTTGGCGATTATGACTTGGATGGACATCTGGACATCTTCAAGACGCATTTTGCGGACGACGCCAACATCCTTTATCACAACGACGGAAAGGGGGAGTTCGAGGACGCTACGGGGTCATCGCGTCTGGGAGTGGAAACGCGCTACGTTTGTTGGGGAGCAGGAATTGTCGACCTTGACAACGATGGTCTTCCGGACCTCTTTATGGTCACTGGCCACGTGTATCCTCAGGTCGAACGAACGCTTCCCCAATACCCCAACAAAACCCCGCGCGCGGTCTTCAGAAACCTGGGCAAAGGCGTGTTCGAAGAGCTTATTCAGGAGGCTGGCCCAGGTGTGGCTGCGGCGCATTGCAGCCGAGGTTGCGCCTTCGGGGACTTTGATAACGACGGTGACGTCGACATACTGGTCATCAATCTCAACGAGCCGCCCTCGCTATTACGCAATGACCTCACCGGGAAGGCCAACTGGCTCAAAGTGAAATTGGAAGGCACCAAATCCAATCGAAGCGCCATTGGCGCCAGGGTCCTGGTGCATTATGGAGACAAGACTCAGGCGCAAGCCCTTATGAGCCAATCCAGCTTTTTCTCGTGCAATGATCCGCGCCTGCACTTCGGTCTGGGGAGCGCCACTTCGGCCGACATCCACGTCTATTGGCCAAGAGGGCTCCACGAAACTTTCAAGCAAATTCCGGCCAATCGGCTCATTACGATCAAGGAAGGTGTGGGGCCAATAGCCAACCGTGGATGGTCGGAAACGTAGAGAACGTCTAGGGAGCACCCTGAAAGCATCCTTCACAAGCTGGCCTTCTAACCTCTTCTGACCTCATTTTTCCCGAGAATATCGAAATTCTGCTTGACTTTCGCGCCGAATCGGACTAAAAGCGCTCCAACGCAGCGCATTTATATTTCTTCTTCGGTGCATGAAGAAACCGGTTGCTGCCGTGGGGTCCCCGGCAGGGTGGGGTTTATTCATTTTGTCGCAGCCCGTAATGGAGGAATGTGAAATGCCTAATCTGAGAAAGCTCGGGTTTGTTTCTCTGCTAGCGGTGGTGCTTCTGGCGTTCATAGCCGCGCCTGGATGGGGGCAGAACGTGTATGGCACCATCGCGGGAACTGTCACCGACAGCAGCGGCGCTGCCATTGCCGATGCTAGCGTCACCCTAACAAATTTAGATACCAATGAAAAACACAACATACAAACGGACGCTTCCGGCAACTATACCTTCGTGAACATTTTGCCCGGCCGCTACAAGGTGGAGTCGGAAAAAAGTGGCTTTAAGAAGGTAGTTCGCCAGCCCATTCTGGTGCAGATCGAGAGCGGACTGAGAGTTGACCTCACCATGGAAGTCGGAGCGGTAAACGAAATCGTCGAGGTGAAGTCCGAGGCCCCCTTGCTCCAGCCGGAAACAAACTCGCTCGGACAAGTCGTGGAACAACGAGACGTCACCGAACTGCCGTTGAACGGTCGCAACCCGCTCGCACTTGTTGCTCTGGTGCCCGGCGTGGTGCCCCAGGGACAGCCATCGGCGGGTAACTCGTCAACCAGCAATCCGGTCGGCGCGAATCCCTTCGCTCTGGGAGATTTTCAGGTTGGCGGCGGCATGGCTGGCCAAAGCCAGATCCTGATCGACGGCGCGCCAACCAATGGAGCCTACCTGAACGTTGTCACCGTGATACCCACGCAGGACGCCATTGAGGAGTTTAAAGTCCAAACCAACAATCTCGGCCCGGAGTACGGCCGATTTGCCGGGGGCGTCATCAACCTCTCGACAAAATCAGGCACGAATACCTTCCATGGCTCCGCTTACGAGTTCCTGCGGAACAAGGTGCTGAATGCCAATGAGTTCTTCGCCAACCAAAACGGAGTTGCCCGCCCGCCGTTTACCCAAAACCAGTTTGGCGCCAATGTGGGGGGGCCCGTTTTCAAAGACAAGCTGTTCTTCTTCTCCAGTTACGAGGGCTTTCGGCAGCGCAAGGGCAGCATTCTGACTACGTGGGTTCCTACGCAGGCGGAGCGCGGGGGAGACTTTTCCCAAATAGGTTCTAGCAACACGACCTCTGTGCTCTCCATCTACGACCCAACTACTAGCGGTGTGGGCGCAAACGCAAGCACACCGTGCGATGCGACCCACGCAACCTGCAGGACACAATTCACCTTCAATGGGCAGCTGAACGTGATCGATCCCGCCCGGCTCGATCCTACTGCCTTGGCGCTGTTGTCCTACATGCCGATGCCGACGCCCGGCCTAAACAGTCCCAACGGCAACTTTGCTGAGAGCTTCAGCACCGGCGGCGATGTCGATCAATATAACGAGCGCATCGACTATAACCTGAGTTCCAAGCAGAGAATTTTTGGACGGTACACGCATTCCCATATCTTGTCGCTTCCAGACGCTCCATTTAAGGATATCTGCAGCGACCGGTGCACCGAAGATACCGTTGCTCACCAAGTTTCCTTGGGTGACACCATCGCGTTTTCACCGAAGACAATCTTGGACTTGCATATTGGCTTTACTCGTTACGTTTACCTGCGCACGCCTCTCAGCCAGGGCATCGACTTGTCCAAATTTGGTCCGCATTGGAAGGCTCTAACGTCTCAAATGACATACACGCACATCCCGACGGTGTGCGTCGCGGAGAAATCCGGGGATAACCACTGGGGAAACAACAGTTGGTGCTCGCAAGGAACGGGCAGCGGCATCGGCGCCTGGGACGACACGTTCAGCTTCACCCCCATGCTCTCAAAGATTATGGGCAAGAATAACTTTAAATTCGGCGGAGAATTCCGGCTCCTTCGCAACAACTATTACCAGAGCAACGACCCTGCGGGCTTGTTCCAATTTAACGCGAAGATGACCTCGGCGAACCCCAACAACGGCACCAACCCCGGGGATAACGGTACATCGGGGAACGGCCTTGCGTCCTTCCTGCTCGGCTATGGCGATAACGGCAGCGTGACTGAGCCGGCGAGGACAGCCGACCAGATCAAATACGGCGCACTCTACGCTGGCGACACCTATCAGCTCACCAGGAAGATAACCTTGAATCTTGGAATCCGTGTCGATTTACAGGGTGATTGGACCGAACGGTTCAATCGCATCGTTGTGTTTAATCCGAATGAAACCAGCCCGCTAATAGCGGCAAGTCCCGCAGTCGCGGCAGCTTTCCCGAATCTCAAAGGTGCATTTGATCTCGTTAAGTCCTCACAGCACCCTAGTCGCATGGCCTACGATTCTTGGAACAACGTCAGCCCGCGCATCGGCGTTTCCTATCAGTTCGATAAGAATACGGTCATCCGAACCGGTTATGGGATCTTCTATCTCCCGGTGGACATCCGCTGGGACGATGCGCCCCATAACCTCTTCATTAACTCGGCCAATACCACCTGGAACACAGCGCAGTCCGATGGCGTTACTCCCCGTGATCCACTTTTCAATCCCTTCCCTAACGGAATCACTCCGCCGTTTGGGAGAGACCAGGCTTTGCTTGTGGTGCAAGGCAATGGCCTGGAAGCGCCCGTAGCGGGTAATAAGGCGCCTTACGTGCAGCAATGGAACTTCGACATCCAGCGCCAGCTCCCCGGCAATACGCTGTTTGACATCGCCTATGCTGGCTCCAAGGGCACACGCTTGCCCATGCATAACCAGGACCTCGACCAATTGCCGCCGCAGTTTCTCCCCAAGAGTGCTGCGGACGTAACCGCCCTCAACAAAGTGATTAACAACCCCTTCGCCGGGAATTGCACAGGCTGTACTGGTCCCGTGCAAACAGGTGGTGTAGGAACCACTGCGACAGTAAAGACAGCTCAGTTGCTCCTGCCATTTCCGCAATTTGACGATGTATCAATAGCGGAGCCCAACGACCGCAATTCGATCTATCACTCGATGCAGTTGAAGGTGCAGAAGCGCTTCTCGGCAGGAGCGCAAGTGCTTGCTACTTACACCGTCTCCAAACTCATTGACAACACCAACTCCGAAATCAATTGGTTGGAAGCTTCTCCGGTGAGTTGGAACGATGCCAATGCTTACAACCTTCGCAACGAGCGCAGCCTGGACGCCTTCGACGTGCCCCAGCGCTTGGTGCTCGGTTCCGTTCTGGACTTGCCCTTTGGCAAAGGCAGGCACTTTGCCAGTAACCTGAGCGGAGTTGCCAATAAGCTCGTCAGCGGATGGGGGATTGATACCATCATCACCTTCCAGCGCGGCTTCCCGATTATCATCGGTGGGTGCCCGGGCCTCCTCAGCAACTCCGGCATAGTAAACGCGGGGTGTGCCCGCCCAACGAGAACTGGTGTGTCGCACATGACTTCCGGTTCTCTGGATCAACGGCTCGCTAAATGGTTTGACACGTCTGTGTATTCGAACGGTACGGACTTCAGCTACGGCACCGATTCGCGTACCGAGCCGAACATCCGGAACGACGGCGTGAAGAACTTTGACTTTGCCTTCTTCAAGAACACCAAGTTTGGTCCTGATGAAAGGCTCGGCGCTGAGTTCCGGGCAGAGTTCTTCAACGGCTTCAACACTCCGCAGTTTAACCCGCCCGATACCAACTGTTGTGGAGGCACAAGCTTTGGGCGAGTGAGCAGCACGTACAACCTTCCACGCCTGATCCAGTTCGCCTTGAGGTTTACGTTCTAACCTCCCCACTTCAGCGCCGGGCGGGCTTTCCCCGTCCGGCGCTAATCTTTTCTCCGTCATCTTCTCGTTTCCTCGCCCGGGTGTGCTCGCTTAAAATCCTCTTTCGCATGGGTCGCAGAAAGAACATCGCAACTGGACTGTTCCGACGTGCCGATGGCTCACCCATCCAGAAACGCCCTGCCGGTCAGCGCCAGGATACGGCTTCAGCAGTGCCGTCATCACGTCTCCCTGTCATTCCGAGCCGAGCAGGCCGACTTCTTTTCCCGTGTTCGCTCCCGCGAACACGTCGGCCTCTGCAGTCGAGGTACTCTGCCCCATCGAGCGGTTTTTGCTCGATAAATCTCTCTTTTCTTTCTTCGGCGACTCTTCTCCTCGCGCTCTGCGTGATTGCTCCGCAATCCACAACCTACCAAACCTCCGAAGACCAAATCGAGCAATCCTTTCGCGCCGGCCAGCAAGCCATGAAGCAAGGGGACTTCACCCGTGCCGCCGAAGAATTCAAGAAGGTCCTGGCCCTCGATCCAAACTTAGTCGAAGCCGAAGTCAACCTCGGCCTCGCCTACCAGAGCATGTTCGAATATGACTCCGCGGTGCGCCACCTCGCAAAGGCACTGCACGAAAGGCCGAACTTGCTCGGCCCCAGCGTAATTGTCGGAATGGATTACCTCAAACTCGGCTCCCCGCAAAAAGCCATTCCCTTCCTTCAGCATGCGCTGAAGCTGGATCCTTCGAATCGCGACGCAAGTCAGGCCTTGGCTTTGTCTTACTTAGGCCAGGAGAACTTCCGTGCCGCGGCCGAAGAGCTCCGAAATATGGCGGCGCTCGACTCTGACAAATCCGAAGCCTGGTTCAAACTCGGGCACGAGTATCTGGATCTGTCTGCGCGTCTGGCATTTCGCGGAGCGCGTTTGTACCGCGGGTCGGCCTGGGGGCATCGTTTTCTCGGCGATCTCTTGTTGCAGCGAAGCCGTTGGGAAGACGCCGCCCAGGAATATCGGAAGGCGCTCAGCGCTGACCCGAAACAATCCGGCTTGCATGCGTCGCTCGGCCAATCCTCTCTGCACGCCGGGAAACTGGACGGTGCCGACAAAGAATTTCAACTGGAACTTCAAGTCGACTCGCAAAATGAGCTGGCATGGCTCGGCTTGGCGAATCTGCAGTTGGCCAAAGGTGAGCCTGCAGCAGCATTGGAGTCCCTAGAAAAAGTTTGGGAAATCTCCCCCGAATTCTTGGCCGTGCAACGCTTCCCGTCCGTCGACCTCTCTTCGGTCTCGGCAAAAGCTTCCGCTTCGCGCATCCAGGACGAACCAGAAAGCGCAGCCAAACATTTTTTGTTGGCGGCTCTTCACGCCGCCGCGAATGACAACGCTCCTTCCGAAAGCGAATGGAAATCTTTTCAAGCCAATTTCGCGGTATGGCAACAGGCGCAGAATGCTGAGCGTGCCCATTCTAGGGCTGCTGGGAGCAATTCGAGTGCTGCGGAGGTCCATTCGAATGGTACGGGGGCTCATTCGAATGACGGCCCCTGCAAAACCCATCGCTACTCCCGCTGCGTCAATTCTTTGCAAGCCCGAAAGCAGTTAACCGATTCGGACCGCCTGCTCTTGGGAAAAGCGGAATTTACTTTGCAACAATTCGAATCTGCCGCGGATGCCTTAGGGCAAGTGCAAGGCGTCAGCAGCGAAAACGCCGAGGCCAGCTACTGGCTCGCGAGCACCTACCAGGCGCTGGGAGCTGAAACGTACGCACGGCTGGAGGAATCTTTTCCCGATTCCTGGCGCACTCACCAGCTGCGTGCGGAAGGCTACGCCCTTCGCCAGGATCTCGACAACGCCATCAAAGAATTTCAGGCCGCCCTGCAGTTGCAGCCCCGTGAAGCCGAACTTCACGAAGCGCTGGGGCAACTTTACCTCGACAATCACTCCGACGCTGAAGCCCAGAGTGAACTCGAGAAAGCTTTGTCACTGGATCCTTCGCGCACGCACGCGCTTTATCTTTTGGGACGCCTTTATGTGCAGAACAGAGAAAATGAAAAGGCGCTGCCATATCTGGAGCGCGCTTTGCGTCTGCAACCGGATTTGCCGGAAGCCAGCGAGTTGCTGGGAACCGCGTACGTGCGCCTGGGGCAGTTTGCGAGCGCCATCCCGAAACTCGAGAAGGCAGCTCCCCGGGATCACTACGGCAATGTCCACTATCAATTGTATTTGGCTTACCACAAGCTTGGCCGGGAAGAGCTTGCGAAGAAAGCGCTGGCGCGCTCGCAGGATCTCCGCCGCAGCTCGCTGGAACGAGATCAGGCCATCATCCTCGGATCACCGCAACCCATGTCGGAGCCGCAATGAGGGTTAGAATGCGCGACCTTATCCGGGGCGGGCTCTGAGGGGACAATGAGCTAAGCCTAGCACGGCACCTGGTACTGTCAAGGAACATCATTGAATGACTATCATTCGAATGAATTTCACTGCGCATATTGCTGATAGGAGAAGACTTGCGGGAAGCGCGAGCCCGGGCGTGCCGGATTCCCGGCTAACATTAGCGCGGGTTCTGGGGATTCTGTGGAGCGGGAGGAGGTTCTGCCGAGGCCTTAGGATTCTGCCTGGCTCTGAATTTAGCGAGGGATTGTTGAGAAGCTTCGGCCGCGGCATCCTTGAGTTTTTGGAACATGGCCAAGGCTTTCTGCGCATCGGCCGGACGATGCAAGCCGCGGTACAAGAGGCCCAGTTGATACCAAGCTTGCTGGACGATCTCCGGATCTGAGTCCGTGGCAACAGTTTTTTCCAAGAGCGCAGCCGCTGCAGCGTCGTTCCCTAACAGCTTTTCAACACGCGCAAGGTTGTAGTCGGCATGCAGTAGCCCGGGCTTCTCCTGCAAGGCAGCCACAATCAACTCTTTTGCCTTGGCGCCATCTCCCTTTTCCATGAGAAGTACACCGAGCTTGTAGCGGGCAAGAACATTGTGGGGATCAATCTCGAGTTCGCGTTGAAAGGCCTCCTCGGCTTCGTCCATTTTGTTCGCATTGCGATACACAGAGCCAAGCTCTTCGTGGAGCCCCGGCTGCGTCGGAGCGAGCTTGATGGCTTCAAGGTATTCATAGATGGCGTCGGTGTAGTGCTCCCCTTCTGAAGCAACTTGACCGAGAACTTGATGCACACGCCACGATTTTGGATCTCCCTTAAACATCCTTTCATAGCTGTTCCTGGAAACAAGCAGATGGGCGTGCCCGCGGTGATAAAGAATGTCCGTATTGCCCGGCGCAAGCTTTGCGGCTTTGTCCAAGGCGTCAGCCGCTTGCTCCGCATGCTCCAACGCAAGCTCGACAACTCCGAGCCACATCCAAGCGATAGCATCCTTCGGATAGGCCATGGTTTCCTTGCGCAGAATGGGCAAGGCTTCGTCCAGCCGATTCAGCCGGTACTCGGCGATGCCCAAGAAGAGATTCGCGCCGCGAAGCTTTGGATTCAGATGCAGCGCCTTCTGAAGGCTCGCGATAGCTTCCTCGTGGCGTCCCTGTTCTTCACGGACCAAACCGAGGTTGAGATAAGCGGCAGCGAAATCAGGCGCTTCTTTCGCAACGGCAGCAAAGCCTTCGGCTGCCGCCTCCAGATTTCCGCTGCGCATGGCTTCGGAGGCCTGACGAAAGTGGTCGTCCACACCGGGGGACCTTTGGGCGCGAGCAGCCGGAATCAAACCACACGGCCCACACAAGAGAAGAAAGGACAGGCTCTGGACCAACGTCTTGCGTCGTGCCAACGAGTTTGCTGCTGGCCTTCGGACTACAAGCAAATGACAGGATGGCATAACAATTCGCCCCATAAATTTTATACCTGCTACCGCCAAGGTCAGGGAACAGTTTCTTTCAATAAAAAACCCTCTGGCTGGGACGTCAGCCAGAGGGTAAGGTGAAACGACGGGTCTAACCTCAGAATTGGTAGCGCAACGTTAGCTGGATGACTCGTCTAGAGTTGATGGTACCTCGGGGGCCTTTGGGCACACCGAAGGTGCTATCGCCGATGAAGCCGTCCAAGGTTCCGAAGATATGACGGTTAAACGCGTTTGGGATATCCGCCTTAAAGATCAAGGAATGACCCTCGGCAAGCGAGGTGCGTTTAATAATCGAGAAATCCTCGCTGAAGTAGTGTTCACTTCGGATATCCCCGCGTGTCAAAGGTAAATTCCCAAATAGAAAACCGCGCTTGGCTACAAGGCCAGGAGCGTTCTGATCAAGAAATGCGGCACAGTTGAAGTAGTTATTTGTGGTATTACTCGTAAACGTTCCGTCCGTTGGATTCTCCGTGCAGCCGCTAGGTAAAGCTGGCTTAAAAGAGGACTTGTTAGGGCTATAAATCGGCTGACCCGGTATCAGGCTGTACTCAAAATTATTGCCAGTGAACGGAGGTGAAGGCGCAAAGCTGTTCATGGCGACTGGCGAGCCGCTCTGGTAGCGGTGCACGCCGCCGATTTGCCAACCTCCCAGCACTTTACTGGCAGGTCCATGACTGAGGTATTTCTTTCCAGGACCTGCTGGAAGTTCGTAGAGATAACTGATGACAACGGCGTGGGGAGTATCCTGGTAGCTCAGTGCCTTTTCCGATTTCAGGTTAAACGGGTTTTGCGCACCAAAGTTGTTGGACTGAAATGCGGAAAAGAAGGGGAAGAGACTGTCTGCGTCGGTTAGCGTCTTTGAATAGGTATAGGACGCGATAAGATTCAACCCGTTGCGGAAGCGCCTTTCGAGTTTCGCCTCCAGAGCATTAAACGTGGACTGGCCGACGTTCTCGAGGCAGCAGTTCGTACCAATGTCCTGGTACTGCGGAAACTGCCGAAGTAATTGGCCTATGGGCTCGGTGCAATTGGCCGCCGGCACGCCGGGACAGTAGAGGGGCCGGAACCAGCTCGGCTCGGTGATGCCAAGGCTTACTAGATCGGCTTGTCCTGCCGCGCTGTTAATCGGATCATTAAGTTTTGTCCCGAGAGAATAGAATTTGGGATCGATGCTGTTCGTTTGCACAAGGGCCGAGTGCAAGCGCGTTGCATGCGTTCCTACGTAACCAACGCTAAGAATGAGATCCGTTGCCAATTGATGCTGGACTTCCAAACTCCAGTTTTGAACCATGCCAGGGCGGCCGTATTCGGGTCGCACCAGGGTCGGAAATTGTCCGTTCAGGAAAGCCGGGTCTTTGGCATTCGATGGTGGAGAGTAGCTAGGGAAACCTGCGTCCAGCGACTGTGCTGGAGCCGAGGTAAATTGATTTTGAGATTTGAAATCGGGATTCGCAGTGGTCCCACTAGTGAGGGAGTCTCCAAAATCCGAGTAGCTAAGGGCAGCATAGTAGATGCCATATCCGCCCCGAATGACGGTATTTCGAAAATGCCCGAATAGAGTTTGCGGCGCATAGGCAAACCCCAAGCGTGGGCCAAAATCCTTGTAATAAGTCTTCGCGCCAGTTGCACCGGACCCGTAAATCAGGGCACCCGGCGCAGCGGGAGAAATCGGAACCGTCGCATTGCCGCTGTTTGGAACGGCGAGATCCAAGACAGACATGGCACCTGTGGCTTCGTGGCGGGGAGTGTCCACGTCGTAGCGCAACCCGAGGTTAAGAGTCAGCTCTTTCCAGAATTTGAAGTCGTCCTGCACATAACTGCCATAGTAATTCGAGATCCAACGGGGATAATGCGATGAGATTGTCAGGCTCTCCTCGTTGGGAAGCCCGAGCAGGAAACTGGCAAAAGGGTCGCCGGTCAGGTTGTCATTCGGGGCGACCGCTGTTTGCAGGTTCTCGAAGCTAAAGTTCGGAGAAGTATTGGCATTGCTGAACCGGGAGAATTGTGAATACCTCCACTCGAACCCCATGCGCAGAGAATGACGCCCTCTGATCCAAGAGACGCTGTCCGCAGTAATGAGACTATTGGGTATGGCAATATCGAAACTTCCTCCGCCAAAGCCCTGATATCCGATACCCAACGGACTTCCACCAAAGCCGAACTGTGGAAAACCGATGCCACTGGCCCCGGTTATGCCTAACGTCTTCTCCCAGTCTTGCCCAGTGACGGCCACTCCCTTGCTGGGATCATTCAAGCGATTAAAACCAATCGTGACGTGGTTGAGCAGACTCGAGCTAATCGTATCGTCCCAACCAAAGCGGACATAGTGAGAAACGCGGGACCTATAAAAGTTCTGATCCAGCGGCGGGGGAAGCACAGGAGTCCCGTTCAGCGCTTCCAGATCTCGGTCGTTGTAGGAGAAGAAAAGCTTATTATGCTCCCCCAAATTCTGGTCTATGCGAAAAGACATTGTGTTGGTCCGCTGAGGTATGTGGGAATTGAAAAGGAAATTGTTAATGAGTCCGTTCAGGTTCCCGGGCGTGGCTGCAATATTGGGATGAACCTGTAGGAACGACAGGACCTTCGATGCAACGGGGCTAATGGTAGTGATCTTGTTTCCCGGGAACGCACTTCGACACTGCACTCCTCCTACGGTCTTTGCAGTGGAGGGGTCGAAAATCTGACCCTTTCGAATCGGGGTTCCATCACAAGGGTTGATCGTTCCCGTAGGGGCGCCCAGAAGGGCGGAGAAATCGCTTGTCCGTTCCGCATCGGTGGGCAGCGTCGTGATGTTTGATGTGCCAATGTTGTTGCGATACTGTTCGTAGGAGAAAAAGAAAAATGTTTTGTCATTGCCTTTGTAGAGCTTTGGGATCCATACAGGACCGCCCAAACTCCCGCCGAAGTCGTTTTGATGGTCCCTCGGCTTGGGGGCGCCGTTCAAATCGTTTTCCCAGGAATTGGCATTCAATTTGTCGTTATGCAGGATGTCGAACGCTGTACCGTGAAATACATTCGTTCCCGTCTTGGTTGTAAAGCTCTCGACGCCTCCGGTAGTCCGTCCGAACTCCGCTGGAATAGTGGAAGTTGTAACCTTGAATTCGTTGAGAGCCTCCACCGAAGGAGCATTCTCATCGAAGGTGGAACCAAGTTCTGCGTGCACAATGCTTGCACCATCCAGAATGACTTCTGTGCTGAAGTTCTGACCGCCCGACAACTTCGATTCGAAAACCCCAGAATTGGCATGATCACTGTTGGTTCCCGGGCCAGCTGTTCCGGGCGTTAAGAAGACGAAAGACTCAGGCGAACGCAGAAAGCTCTGCCCAGTTGCGGCGATGGACAGCGGCAGATCCTCTATTTGCCTCTTATCCACGACAGTGCCGATATCGGACGATTCCGTCTGAATACCAGGTGCGTCGGCAAGAACTGTAACAGTTTCTTTCACGTCACCCGGCTGAAGCGTGAAATCGAGGGCAGAAGTAGTGTTGATCTGCACTACGACGCCCGTCTTCTCCTCGGTCTTGAACCCGGGCGCCGAAACAGAAACTTTGTAGACGCTGACGCGCAAGTCGTATAGGCGATAGCCGCCGGTCGGGCCGGTGGTGGCGTTGTACACCGCATTTGTCGCCGTGTCAGTCGCGGTGACGGTGGCACCGCTGACAGCCGCGCCGGAAGCATCCAGAACGGTGCCAGCGATGGCGCCGCGATCGGATTGGGAGAGAGCGGCGGTGGCGCCAGCGAGAGTCAGAAATGCCAGGGCCAGGTAACGAGCGAGGGAGAGAAACTGGGAAGGGGCAGCTGCGAAACGTACAAAGTGCATTGATTTGCCCTCCTGCACGGCTGCGTCGAAGCGATCGACACTGCGGGCGAGCCGCTTCGACGCCGCGAGCGCATCGATGTCCTCGACGAGATCCGCGCACCAAAAGGGCAAGTCGGAAGCGAATTGCCGCGCGCAGTCGTGAGCGATGGACGGACGTGTCGCATGATCCTTCGTCGGATTAAGGCCGCGATCGGACGACTTGGAATAACCATTGTCGAGCGCTTGCTCCCAACACCCAAACTGGTGGATATTTGGCCTCAGCAAAGAACGGTTGTCAAGTCATGATCCTTTGCTTAAGTTTACGCAAGATTTTCTTTCAAATCTGGGGGGCTGAAGCGGCGTGAAACCCGCGCAGCCGGGGGCCGCAAATACCTCTAGGGGAAATTCGTTCCTTGGCGGAGAATACTGCGAGGAAAATGCACACGTAATGCTGCTTCAAGGAAAGGAGTCTTCGTCCGATGAAATCGCGACGCGTGGTTTTGTCTTTCGCGCTGATCCTGCTGTCCGTGGGAGCGAGAGCGTACGTTCACGCGCGAAGATTCACCGAAGTCGCTTCTTCGGGCGATGACGCAGCGGCGAAGGCGTTTCTTGGTCGATGGGATTTGACGCTGAAAGCTGCAGATCGCGAATATCCATCGTGGCTCGAACTCAACCAGGAGAATGGGCGATTGAGTGCGCAATTCGTGGGGCGCTGGGGAAACGCGCGGCCACTACCCAGAGCGGAACTTTCAAACGGCCGCCTCACGTTTGTTTCTCCGAAGGAAGAAGAAGGCGCGCAAGCGGACTTGGTTTTCGAGGGGACTTTATCCGGGAACAACCTGTCGGGCACGGTGAATGGGCCGGATGGGAAGACGTGGCAATGGACGGGACAGCGCGCGCCAGCGTTGACGCGCAGTCATCCCCCAAAATGGGGAAAGCCCATCGCGTTATTCAACGGGAAAGATCTCACGGGCTGGAGAATGAGCGACCCAAACGCTGAGAAAGTCTGGAAAGCGGAGAATGGCGAGCTTATTTCGCCGGGAAACGGCCCGGAGTTGATCAACGATTCGAAATTCGAGGACTTCAAGCTGCACGTGGAATTCAATTGTGGAGAGCAGGCCAACAGCGGCGTCTATCTGCGCGGCCGCTACGAAGTGCAAATCGAAACCGACTCGATCGAAGAGCCGCCGAGCCATCATATGGGAGGCGTGTATGGCTTCTTGGCGCCCATACCGGAGCTACCGCGCAAGCCCGGAGAATGGCAGACGTATGACATCACACTCGTGGGCCGAAAGATCACCGTGGTGCAAAACAGCCAAACCATCATCAACAACCAGGAAATTCCCGGGATCACCGGCGGCGCTCTAGACAGCCATGAAGAATTGCCAGGACCGATCTATTTGCAGGGAAGCGAGAAAGGACACGTGGCGTTCCGCAGCATCGTTCTTACGCCTGCAGAGAAATAGTGCTGCCGCCGCTACAAAAAACGAAGTGAAACGCGGCGCGCACACGGGCTTTACCGAGGGGCGCACAAACTTGAATCGTCGCGCAGTCTTTTCGCCAAAGCGGCGTGCAGGCAACTCAGCGCCTTATGTTACAATTTCAAGGTTGCGCGCCCTTAGCTCAGCTGGATAGAGCGTCTGGCTACGAACCAGAAGGTCGGGAGTTCGAATCTCTCAGGGCGCACCACTTCTTTCAAGCCTTTGTGCTCAATGATTTAGAGGAGTAGCCTTTCGTTCGTTTAGAACTCTTGCTCGACAATCCGATGGACCTGTGCTTCAAAGGCGTTTCTAGGTCCTTGAATTGACGAATTGACCACCCTTGCTGACAGCTACCCAGTTAGCTAAAGGCTGTTGAAAAACCCCGAGTTTGGATTTGCTCTCTGGAGACCCGGAATTTCGTCAGAGATTTGCTCTGTTCGTTCTCTACGCTGCCCGCCTGCCCAGCAGCCTTACAACCCGTAACCA
>Ga0209804_1001303_pt1 | contig 16378 bp, 15 predicted proteins | sample GraSoiAngelo_139_FD_185896 | JGI IMG/M metagenome (GOLD analysis project Ga0209804, IMG submission 185896) | Grasslands soil microbial communities from the Angelo Coastal Reserve, California, USA - 14_0929_12_20cm (SPAdes) (version 2) | ecosystem: Environmental > Terrestrial > Soil > Grasslands ... | reverse complement strand
GTGGCAACTGACTGGGCGTGGGTCTCTGGGCGGGTTCCGGGGTCATTTGTCTCATAGAGGGTGGTGGAGGTGGCGGAGTTGTCTGGCCCATTACGCTCTGCTTTGGCCATGTCGTTGGTTGATTCTGACTGGTTATTGGAAGGGGGGCTTGTGTTTGCCTCGGATCGGGTGGCATCGATGGAGTTTGAGAAGGAGTTTGACCTGCGTCTGTCCCAGTGTCTATCTGAAGACTGGAATCGTCCTTCTTTTTCTTGCCGAATATGGTTAGCATGTGATCAATTCGTTTCCTATTTGTGACCTATCCACTTCCAAGCGTCCTGACTGGTAATCTTGAGCCGAGAGGAAGCAGAGCGCAATCTTGGATATGGATACTGTTACTACCATGAACCTTCAGCGGAAACAATTCCACATCACGAGGACGTCAGGCGTGCTGCGCGACCCGGAACGAGGCAGTAGGGTGCTACTGCTTGACTTTCAATATGTCAGACTTTGTGAGTATCCCGATGGTGTTCTCTCCTATGGTTACGAGGACGCCGTAGTTTCCTTGCAAGAGTCCTAGGACCATTTCCAACGGCGTATCGTCGTTGACAATTGGTAGAGGCGAGTCCATAATGTCCCGGACTCGGTTGTTGAGCAGAGATTCCAGCGGTTCTCCGCGCGCGGCACGGTCTAGGATCGTCTTTTCTGAGATGCTTCCTACGCATCTGTTTCCGTCGAACACTGGGAGTTGTGAGTAGCCTCGCTTTCTCATCAGATCCACAGCGTCTCGGACTAGTTGGGTTTTGGAGACAGAGATGACGGGTTTGCTCATGATCTCGCTGACTCTGGGCTGCGAGCTCTGGATGCTCTCCTTTTCGAGAGCTTCGACTAGCCGTTTTGCTATGGAATATGATGGGTCTACTGTTCCGGATTCGATCTTTGCGATTATGGACTGGCTGACTCCTGCTAGCTGAGCGAGTTTGGACTGGGTAAGGCCTAGTGCTTTGCGTTTCTTCGGGATCTCGCCGAGAGAGGGAAGCATGCTAGGCTAGACTATCTACTGGCTAGGAGATATTCCCTTCGGAATAGTATCCTGAACGAATATGTAATTCCTATCGGAATATTGGTACAACAGAACTTATATAATTGGAATAATTGAAAACTACAAGAAGTCATGTCTCCCAAAGCCCAGCTCGGCGGAATCCATCCCCGCTCGGAACAACTCGTAGAACTAACACGATCATACGACAGAGCAAAAACCGATCTCGACACCGTAAAGAGACAAGTCGAAGCGGACACGCTAGAGCTAGTCAAGCTTCAAGACGACTCAGGCTTCGAAACCTTCTCCGACGGAGCCTTCACCTGGCAGGACCAGCTGAGACCTGTTGTCGAGGCTCTGGACGGCGTTACGTCCGGAACCCGTTATGATCGATGGTTCGACACCAACACGTTCTACAAGAAACCGACCATCGTAGGGAAAATAATAGTCCATGCGTTCGAGCCGAAGAATTTCATACGCACTGACCTTCTACCCAGGACCAAGGGCTGGAAAGTAACCCTCCCGGGACCCTACACCTTCTCCGAACTATCAGAGAACCTACACTACACGAGTCAATCTGATCTTCTTTCGGACGTCGCTACGGTTGAACATGAAATAATCACACGATTGAGAGGTGCAGGTGTTTCGCGATTCCAGTTGTCAGAGCCCTGCCTCGTCTACAGACCCTACAGAGAACAAGCACTGGGTAGAAATGAACTCGACAATGCATTGGCCGCTCTAAGGAAGACAGTAGACGGCATCCAGGCAAAGTTCTCGGTCCACACATACTTCGGCGACGCAACGACCATTCTGCCGGATCTTCTGAAACTCCCAGTCGACACGATAGGAATTGACCTGTTCGAGACAGACTATTCCAAATTGAAGATCGAGACGACGAAGAAGCTCGCCCTAGGCATCATAGATGGACGCGAGTCAAACGCGGAGAATCCGAAGTGGATCTCTGAAACCGCGACACGTGTATCGAAACACATCGTCGGCGGAGACGTTGTCCTCGTTCCAAACTCCGACCTCAAATTCGTACCGCGAAAAGTAGCCGACGTCAAAGCGCGAGCGCTTGCTGATGCTACTAGGCTGTTTCAGGAGAGTCAATAGATGCCCAAGCTCTATCCTGTTCAAGAGATCGGAAGCTTAGCGAAGCCCCGATGGCGCACGAAAGGCCTGACCCAGCCGCTCTCGAGCAAAGACCTAGTCGAGGCTGAGGAATGGGCAGAGCGACTAGGTATCCCAGACTTTCAAGACCGCGCCAAACAACTACTCGCCGAGCAGGAGCAGAACGATCGCGTTAGAGAACTTCTAGAACTTTCCACAATCTATGGATTGAGACTCTTCCAGCAGACCGGTCTCGACAATGTAGGGGTTGGAGGAGAACAGCAACGGGTCGAGATGTACGAGCATGTGATTCGGGGCGTCGAGGGAATGAGAGTCCTCGGCCATGTCCAGTCGTTCGATTACAAGTACTTCAACAAAGCTGTCGCAGAGTCAAAAATTCACCGTAAGCATCCGATCTATCTACAAGAATTCCTCGACGTCAAGAAGAACGCGAAGGGACAGCTGAAGGTCCCGATCACCGGACCCTACACGCTAGTCGACTGGTCTTTCAGCGGCCACTACTCCGGCGGACGAACCAGCGTGAGTCTCAAGAAGCAGAAGCAGGAAGCGAAGAGGGAATTCCTACTTGACTTTGTTCAGGAGGTGATCCGGCCCGAGATCCGCGACCTAGTCGATGCAGGAGCAGAATGGATACAGATCGACGAGCCCGCTATCACCACGCACCCTGAACCTGTGGATATGGACTTGTTTGTTGAGGGCTGGAATGAAACAGTCCGTGGATTCAACTGCAAGTTCAGCGACCATACATGCTATCCCTCCGAGATAGGATACAAAGTACTTGCGCAATACGCTCCGAAACTCGACAAGTGCACCCACCTCGCACTAGAATTTGCCAACAGAGACGGTACAGGTCTAGGGGTTGACGCTAAGCATCGGGAAGGATACCGGGACCTGAAGTACTTCATCGAGAACGGTTACGAAGGCGAGTTGGGCGTCGGAGTCGTCCATGTTCACGACTTTTCCGGACACGTCCCACCCGGCTCAGGGAAGGAGGCAGGACGGAATATCCTAGAATCGCCCGAACTCGTACGCGACCGATTACTCTACGCGGCGAAGCTGGTAGGTGATCCCGCGAAGATCTGGGCTAACCCAGACTGTGGACTTAGGACCAGGACATGGGATGTGACTTTCGCGAAACTCATCAGCACTGTCAAGGGCGCAGAGCTCGCCAGGGAGGTGACTCAGTGAGACTCTCGGATGCAGCAAATACTCACCGCATTGTGACAGTTGAGCTAATCCCGAACCGAGTCATCCCGGCTCACCTACCCATATTGCACGGCCGGGTTGACGCGATCACCATTCCGGCTCTGAGGAACGGCGAGGATGATCCCAGCTATCCCGCAGGATTCAGAGTTACGCCTCAGACGAGGAGTCTCGCCTCAGCAGTCATAGTCAGGAAGACGGGCGCTGAGGCTGTTCCCTCCCTGACGTGCAGAGATTTTCGCCGATCAGACCTAGCCCTAGTTCCTTCACTCTTCAAAAAAGGTCTAGACAATTTCCTAGTCGTCTTCGGGGATCCCTACCCCGGACACAGAGTCGAAGATTACGATTTCAGAAAAACAGAGGATCTGATTCGAGGGGTCCTCTCAGTCTTTGATGGTGAGCGGCCCTGCATTGGGGCTGTAACCAACCAGTATGCTAAGGATCAGGAACGAGAGACTTCTCGGACACTACGCAAGGTAGATGCTGGAGCGGACTATATCGTAACGAATACGGCGTTCGACGATGACCGTGTGCTAGACCACGTGGACCGGCTTCGCTCCCAGGGGCTCCAGGCGCCAATCTTCGTGCAGGTATCTATTCCTTCAGGACTGAAGAATCTACTATTCGTGAGTCAAAAGTTTGGTATCCTGGTCCCCGAAAGGGTCAGACATACCCTCTCCCGGAACCCGTTTGGAGGGGGGATTAGGATTGCGGCTGATGCCTATGCAGCCCTTCGTACGGAAGTGAACGGGATTCACTTCTCGTATCTGCACAGAAGCCACAACCCGATTCCAGCCTACACTCACCTGTTGGATGCAATTGAGACTGATCGACAACTAGCCGTCTCAATCCAAGCAGCCCTAATACACTGAGAACTCTGGTATTCCCGTTCTTCACGAATCGAGTTCAATGACCCCCCGGCCAGACCAGCAACGCGAACCAGATCGTTCGTTGCCCCTTTCGTCAGCGTGAGCTCTTCACCGGTTTCAGTGGTCCACCGCAGACTATGCAGCTCATAGATTGGCGATAGGTAAGTACCAGCTGTCCACATTTGTCGCAGACCTTCGCCTGAATCTGAAGGTCCGCATTCTTTGTGGGTAGCCGCGTGAGACATCCCTTCGACAAGAGCAATCTGCCGAAAGCACGAACTTAGACCTTGAAGGCTCAACGAGAGCAAAACGCGGTAACAGAAATGCGAGTTTACCGGGCGAAACCCGCGTATAGAATTCTATATACCCGCTTACTCGGTAATTGTGAATGAGTATTCGTAATTCCTAGATGTCACTATTGACACTGTGTAGGAATTGCCCCTCTGGAATGTGAATGCTGTTCCGTCAATGAGTATGTTGATGGAGGTAGATGCGGCAGGAGGGATGGTTGGTCCTGACCAGTTGCTGTTGGCGTACTGTGCGCCTGATGCGTCCCTGACATAGTAGGCAATGAGAGCGACAGTCAAGCCACCGTTGCTCCTGATATTCAGTGTGAGGTTGGTTGGCGTGTTGAAGTGGTAGGAGTCTAGGGTGAAGCCTACCATCAACGGGCAGGGATTGTTTAGGCAGGGATACCATGGATTTGAAGAGCTATCGCATGGACAGGCGACTGGTTGCTCAGCGAATGCTAGAATGGTCGCGAAAGCTGCCACACCTACAATAACAACCGCCAGAGGACCAAGCGTATCCTTGTTCATCGACTCTACAAGACTAGAAGATGTACAACTCGACTAATAGTGAAATTCAACCTAGCCAGCGCAGGTTCAGTCACAACGCTACATATCGTGACCGCGCTTGTGCTCTTTGACTTTCTCGAACAGTTTATTGTCCCATAGAGCTTCCTGTATCGATCTTGAGACCAGAAAAGATAGGATTCGCTCTACGATCGGGAGTATTTTCACCTCAGGAAATCAAAGAGACAGCCGTCGCCCTGGAGCTGAGTGATAGGGTTTCACGCATCTTCGTTCCTGACATGCGGATCGGCTATGAATCCCTAGAAATTGCATCGTCAATTCTCGCGCTAACGAAACGGGTCCGCGCTGGGAGCGGGGTCATACGACTGCTGGAACATGATCCGATGCTACTGACCCGTAGGGTCCAGACACTCCAAGCCCTCCACTCCAACCGTTTCATCCTAGGAGTGGGAACAGGGTCTCCGGGCCCCCACCCGGGCCAGACAATAAGCGCCATGCTCCAACGATTAGACGAACTCAAGAAAGTCTTTGGCGGGTTTCCTCAGGAGGTCAAGCCTCCAGAAATCTACGTTGCAGCTCTCAAATCGGAAATCGCCAAGCGTGTCGCTGGCAAGGCAGATGGTCTCCTCCTGAATTTCTGTTCTCCCCAACATGCTGCCAGGCTGACAGAGGCGGTCAAGACAGAGAATTTTGCGGGGATTGATTTTGCATGCTATCTGAAGATCTTCTATTCCTCTCAGGGTGACGAAGGAGCTCAGAGGTTGATGGTTCAGGAGTTTCTGAACTACGACTCTACTCCTCAGTACCACAAGATGTTCGTGCAAGACGGAAACGCGAAAGCAATTTCGTCACTCAGGTCGAACGAAGGATGGAAGAGCGGTCCCTTCGAAGTGCCCAAAGAGCTGTTCAGAGTCAGCCTGGCTAATCCTGCAGGCGATGAGTTGTTTCGATACGTGCAGTCTTTCCGGCAGGCTGGAGTAACGCTCCCCGTTGTTTATCCCTACTTTCCCAACGGTGAAGATAAGGGTTTCAAAATGGACACAATAAACAAGATCTTGAAGTCTCTGTAAGAGACAATTTTTGCTTTCTTCCAACGTAGCAGCGTACGGTTTTTGAAGTCAAATATAGCTCGGAATCAGACTCGGACGAAAACCGGGGCTTGGAGACTCCTTTCTTGGTAGAGATTAGCCAGAACGAGGCCAGAGTTCTAAGAACTCTCATTGATTCTGGCGGAAAAGCCACTCTCGAAGACCTAGCGAAAAAATCTGGACTGGCAGACTCTGCGGTTGCCCGTGGGGTCTTGAATCTCTCCCAGAACCAGCTGGTCAAAGAGAGGGTTGAGAAGAAGACGGAGCTGAGCCTAACTGCTGAAGGAAGAACTTTCGCCAGACTGGGACTCCCCGAGAGAATAATCCTTCTCGAGGTCAAGAATCATGGCGGACGCCTCAGCCTAAGAGAGGCTCTTCAGCATTCGAAACTGGCAGAGAAATATGGATCGATAGCTACGGGATGGATTAGCCGGAAGAAATGGGGGACCATCGAAAAGTCAGGACCTGATCTTGTGATTGTCGCGCGGAGCGAGGCGCCGACTGATGATGACGAAGAAATCCTCGCCCGCTTGAAGAATGATATTCTGATTCTCGAGGAACTTCCACCAGTTTTGAAGGAGGCTGCTCTACGGCTTACCAAGCGGAGCCTTGTCGATTCGCAGGCTAGGAATGATCGTGAAGTTGAGATTACTGAAGCAGGACGGAATATCGGGACAACTGCCCCGTCCCAGCGAGAAGTGAGTTCCCTCACTGGCGACATGATTGTCTCAGGCGAATGGGAGAAAGTCAAGCTTCGAAGCTATAACGTATCATCTGCCGTCCCGCGGACTTATCCTGGCAAGTATCATCCTTACCTACGGTTCTTGCGGAAGGTGAAGAGGAAGCTTGTCGCCCTAGGATTCAGAGAAGCAATGGGTCCGCTGGTCGAGACAGCATTCATCAACTGTGACTGCCTCTACATGCCTCAAGATCATCCGGCACGGGAGATCCATGATCTCTACTATCTGAAGGACCCATCAAGGGCGAGCCTAGAAGAATATGGCAGCCTGGTGGAAAGAGTAGCGCAAACTCACGAGAATGGCTGGAAGACAGGATCGACTGGATGGCGCTACAAGTTTTCGAGAGATGAAGCGTCGAAGCTGATCCTCCGAAGCCACGGAACAGCACTCAGCGTCCGAACGATGCTGTCGAAGGATCTCCAGATCCCGGGAAAATATTTCGCAATCGCAAGATGCTTCCGCCCAGACATGCTGGACAAGACCCACCTCACAGAATTCAACCAAGCCGAAGGCATTGTTCTCGATCCGAGTCTGAACTTGCGGAATCTTCTGGGCATCCTAGAGATGTTCGCCAAGGAAGTGGCGGGAGCGGACAAGGTCCGGTTCAAGCCTGACTACTTTCCATTCACGGAACCCAGCGTCGAATTGCAGGCCTACCGGGAAGGCTATGGCTGGATGGAGTTTGGCGGGAGCGGAATCTTCCGACCTGAAGTCACAGAGCCGCTGGGCGTGAAGGTTCCAGTCCTGGCATGGGGTCTCGGAATAGACCGACTGTACATGATGAGCCGGAGAATCCAGGATATCCGTCAACTGTTCACGTCGGACCTTGAATGGATGAGGGAGCAGACGGTGGGCTAGAAACGCCAAGCGTCCAATTCTCACTCGCCGACCTCGAGGGACTCCTAGGTAAGACTGTGCCTCGGGACAAAGAGGGGCTCAACGAGATCTTCGCATTTGTCAAGGGAGATGTGGAATCTCTCGAGGGAGATGCCGTCTCGATTGAGGTCAAAGATAGCAACCGTCCAGACATTTGGTCGGTCGAGGGAATCGCTAGAGCTATGAAGGGCTACTTGGGAGTCGGTCGGATAAGACCGATCACTGTTGCAGGGAGGTCGAATCTGAACGTTGTCGTCGACAAGCGCGTCAAGCCAATTCGTCCCTTCATCTCGACCGCGATAGTCAAGGGTCTCCAACCAACCGATGAGGCTTTGAAGAGCTGGATCAATCTTCAGGAAAAGCTAGACCAGACTTATGGGAGGAAGAGGAAGAGAGCTTCGATAGGATTCTACCCGGCCGACTTGATACAATCACCGCTCTCATACACAGTCGCCAACCCAGACATAATCAGTTTCGCTCCATTGGGGTCCGAGAAGAAACAGAGTCTCCGAGAGATAGTTTCGACCCATCCGAAGGGCTCAGAATATGGAGAAATAATCTCCCAGTTTGAATCATGGCCTGTGCTGGTCGATGCAACTGACAACGTCCTTTCTCTACCTCCCGTGATTAATTCCAATGACCTGGGCAGGATTACTACTGGGACAAGAAACATTCTCGTCGAAGTTACGGGGACGAATGCTCAGACCGTTCATAATACTCTGAAGATCGTTGTCTCCAGTCTTGCCGAAAGAGGAGGAAGAATCTACAGCTGCATGGAAACCTACTCTCTAGGCACTCCTCGCAAAGTCGTTAGTCCAGACCTTAGTCCTACCGCCGCGAGCCTTCGTCTGTCATACGTCAACAAGCTTCTAGGTACGTCACTTAGCTTGAAAGAAGCTTCACGATTTGCTGAGAGGGCTGGATACCGAGTCCGAAGGGCCACGGGCGACACTGTTCAGATGGAGATTCCGTGCTATCGAACTGACATCATGCACTCTGTGGACACGGTAGAAGACATTGCGATTGCGATGGACATTAACAAGTCGAAGCCTGAATGGCCCACTATTTGGACGATAGGCGTACTTGCAAAGGAAACTAATGAGGATGAGAATGTGGCGGAGATTATGATTGGACTAGGTTTCCAGGAAGTTCTGACCTACGCGTTGACATCGCCACTCGTCGTTTCCAACAACACGCAGTCAGGCGAGGGCAAGCTTGTTGGACTCTTGAACCCAAGAATGAGCACCCATACAGTACTGAGAAGCTGGCTTCTACCTAGCCTCCTAGAGATTCTCTCTCATAATACACATGTCGACTACACTCAGCGGATCTTCGAGATTGGACCATGCATTAGTCGAGGAGAGAATCAGATGCAACCGATCCAAGAAACACGAAAGCTTGCGGCAGTGAGTATTCACGCGAGCGCTGGATTCACCGAGATTCGATCCTCCCTTGATGCGTTATCGGAAAACATCGGCCGAACGTTCCAGATCAGGGGCGCAGAGCATCCTAGTTTCCTCTCTGGAAGGTGCGGAGCGATAATCTCGGCCGGAAGAGAGGTAGGAATCATCGGAGAAATAAACCCAAGAGTCATCAAATCTTGGGGGCTAAACCTTCCAGCGGCAGCCTTCGAATTGGACCTATCCTCACTATCCTTGGTATGACGTGGAGTAAGGCTTCTTGCCGAATCGCGGAAAAATGCAAGCGCTATCGTGATAACGAAAACTGAAATGATTGTTCAAAGACAGTCCGAGGTTTGAGGAGGCTCTGCCCGATGGATAGCCTTCCGAAAAAAAGGGGAGATTAGGGAGAGGGCGTTGGTGCGGATGTCTGAACGAGTATTTCCCGTCGTGCTTCTGGTTCTCGGCGAATAGAGAACGGCGAGTACATTACTTGGGCAGTCGCCTGTAGGACGGTCGATTTCACCGTCCTCTCGATCGGAATCTCTTGTCTTTGCTCGTCGAGAACAGTGACGCCGCAGGGCAACCCGGCACTTGATGATTCAGACAATGTCAAGAGTTTAGCTGCTAGTATGTCCTGTTCACATTTTAGGAAAAGCATGTTCGATGGGTCTCCCTCAATCCGTGTTGTGACCTCGAAGTCGAGTGCCTGACCCTTTCTCATGTTGAGATGGGGAAACGGAAATGTCTTCCTGGGTGAGTTTACGGTCTGGCGTAGATCGCGAATAGTGTCGTCGGAGTAGTGTGTTATGGCGATGAACATTCCCGGCATTGCACGCATCGGGGCTGTCAGCCGGAGGAATACTTGGTCTATGTTCTCTTTTGCTTCAAGCCGTATAATGGTATTCACGTCCGCCTTAAGACCAACCGCAACATCTGGCCGGCACGCCATCTGCAAACCGACAGGCTTCAAGTCTGGGAATGGTGGAAGTAGGTTCAGACGGAGGGAGAACTCTGTGGCTCCACGAGTTGGAAACCACCAATAGTCTTCATAGTTTATTAGTTCTTCCAGATCGTACGTCAAGACTCGACTGTTGTTTTCCACGGCATTGATTACAGGTTTCTTGATGTAGCCAACCGCCGTTTCCCCGGGAAACTCCAGCCGTACAACATGATTTCTGAGACTTTCAGCATTCTTGATCTTGCCGTATATGCTAATGTTGTTCGGTATTAGCATCTCGTTTTCGAGTTCGCCGAAGAACTTGTTGTCACAGGTGCTGAATGAGACTTCCTTGATGAGATACTCTATCGCCGGATCTCTATCATCCGAATCCGGCTTCAATTTCTGCTCCCTCTAGCAGGGACAGATAGTGCGGTAGCAGCAACCTCTAACGCAGTCGCAGTCTTGGCCGCCATTGTTTATGCAGTTCTGCACGCATGTGCCGAAGCAGCAGGAGCTCCACTCTTGGGCATGATCCGTCATTCCAAACATGGTTTTTTATTGACACCTCGACGGCGTGCGTTTGCGCATGTTTTATTTAAGTTTTTGAAGCGGCTTAGAAAGTAAAGGGAATTGGTCGAACCTGCCTCTAGCGTCTCAGAATATGCATCGTGACGACTCTGCAAGAATTCGGCTTAGACATGTTTCCAAGAGTTTCGAGCGGAAGTTCCAGATCTGGAGTGGCAGAAAATCCTGTGAGCACCGACAGGTTTTATCGGACATATCCTTGGATGTTGGTCAAGGCGACATCGTGACGATTGTAGGAAAGAATGGTAGTGGTAAGACTACATTGACGAGAATACTGTCTACCCTAGTGACGCCAGAACGGGGAGAGGCCATAGTGTGCGGTTTCGACGTGGTTCGCGAACCGAGACAAGTTAGAAAGAGAATAGGTGTGCTCTTGAATGCTGGGATGGGCGGATTCCATGCTCGTCTTTCGGGGAAGGAAAACCTAGAATATTACGGCGCGCTCTACCAGATTCCACAAAAAGAAGCCGGAGAAAGAATCAAGGCTTTGTTAGCTGATCTTGAGCTTCAAGACCGGGGCGCAGACCAGTTCCAGAGCTATTCTACCGGAATGAGACGCCGACTGGCGCTTGCGAGGGCACTGTTGCCAAATGCTCCTGTTGTCCTCCTTGATGAGCCAACCCTTGGCGTCGATCCATGGTCTACAGAGCAAGTCCACAAACTATTGCTAGGCTTGGTCAGCGAAGGGAAGACAATCTTCTGCACAACTAACAATATGTCTGAGGCAAAGACGTTAGGAAAACACGTTTTCCTTCTCGATGAGGGCAAACTGTCTCCAATATCACAAAGTGAGGTAATGGCTAGCTGAATTTTGGGACATACTTGGAACAAGTGCTTGTTATTTTCAAGAGAGAATTGAAGGTCAAAGCCTCGTATCGGCTCACTGCCGTAGTCACGGTCATCAGCGCCCTCTCTGGACTGTTCTCATACGCCTTCCTCGGAAATGGAGCTGTTGTGTCAACGACCACGACAACCTACGGAATGAGTCTGGCAGCCTTTCTTGTTTCAGGCGTCGCATTTGGAAGCATAGTATCAAGCGGTGTTTCGATGTTTACAGAGTATGCAGGTCCTTCTCAGATTGAAGAAGTGATGGTGAGCCCGACAGACTTTCGACTCTTCATACTATCCTCTTCTCTATTAAGCCTCCTAATCGGCCTAGCCATTACGGGGATCATGTTCCTGTCAGGAGTGATGCTATTCAATCTCATCTATTCTTACAACCTGTCATTGTTGGTAGCAATGGTAATGCTTGGAATATTCAGTTCGATAGGGCTCGGTCTTATCGGATTAGGATTCCAAATCGTGTACAAGCAGACCTACTTCCTTTCATGGCTACTCTATTCGTTTACAGGGCTTGTTGGAAACATGATAGTCCCGGTACAGATTCTTCCTGGAGTATTACAGTCACTAGCCTATGTGACACCACAATACTACTTCTTCACCGGCATAAGGGTCGCACTAGGGAGCAATGTTGCTACAGCCACTTCCTTATTGGTTACATTTACAGGATACACGTTGATTCTCCTTCTAATAGGATTCGCCTCGCTGAACTGGGCTCTCAGATCGGTTAGACAGAACGGCACTCATGCCTGGAGCTAGGCACTAGACGGTGACAGTTGTACTCGTTGCGTCGGGCTCGAACAATTCAGACAAAGCGAAATAGTATCCACAGACTCTAAAGGGCTCTATGAGTCAAGCCTCACAGGATTGATTTGAAGTCGGTTAAGAACCAGCAATGCTACGACAACATCCTGTATTCCAGTTCAAGTTTGGTGGTGGGCGGTTCAGGCCATACTAAATCACTTAGCTCGGCTTTCACTCTGTGGATCGACGACTTACCCCTCGGAACCTATGTGCCCACAAACGGTGCATTCCCAGCCCGACAATTACGTTTTCTACGCCTTACCCAAGTCATGATCTAGCGGCTTCGCCCGGATGAGCGGGAGCCTTCAGTCCCGACTATTCGACCATCCGAGTGTCAAGGGACGTTTCCGTCGCTAGAATCATGAACTAATCACAAGGTCTGATTTAGCATGTGGGCATTCATGGGCATCGGTCACAGCTTTTCCAAGACAATTGTTCCGCATTCTTTGCAGGGAAAACACTTGCCAACTCACCAGTAAGTCACTTCTAGAGTTGTGACTCGCTCGCACTTCCTAACCTCGTTAGGATTTCCAAAAGTCTCAAGCAACAGCCTTCAAAAGTGTGATTGGAAGCGGAGGTTGTTAAGTAAGAGCCAGGGCTGAATTGACCCAGTCAAATAGCCCAGAATAATTGGTATCAGATCTCGGAAACTTGAGAGAAATGGTTGACAAGAATTTCGTAGTAACCCCGTGGGAGGTCACCGGCGATGTCGACTATGAACGGCTGATCCGCGACTTTGGAACCCAGCCGATAACAGGGCCACTAGCAAAGAGACTCGAGGAAGTTCTAGGCGACTCTGCATACCTTGTGCGTCGTAAGGTCTTCTTCTCGCATCGAGATCTGAACCTTGTTCTTGACGACTATGACAAGGGCAAGGGATTCTTCCTCTATACCGGCCGAGGTCCCAGTGGCCCTATGCACATCGGACATATTCTCAGCTTCTATTTCACCAAGTGGCTTCAAGACACGTTCCACGTCAACGTCTACATTGAGATGACTGATGATGAGAGATTCCTTCAGGAGAAGCAGAGCCTCACTTACGAGGAGACGCAGCGCTGGACTCAAGACAATATTCTTGAAGTCGTGGCACTCGGCTTTGACCCGGACAAGACCTTCATCTTTCAAGACACCGAGTTCGTCGGCCACGCTTACCCATTGATCCTGAAAATCGCTCGCAGAATCAATTACAGCACCGTCAAGTCGGTTTTCGGCTTCACCGGTGAGACCAACATCGGCATGAGCTTCTACCCCGCTATACAGATCCTTCCAAGCCTCTTCGAGAAGAAGCGCTGCCTCATACCCTCAGCCATCGACCAAGACCCCTACTGGAGAATACAACGAGACATCGCAGAACCCCTCGGCTACCACAAAGCAGCCGCCATCCACAGCAAATTCCTGCCACCCCTAACAGGAATCCGGGACAAGATGAGCTCGTCCAAACCCGAAACCGCCATCTATCTGAACGACGACGACAAGACCGTCCGGAATAAGATCTACCGACATGCCTTCTCTGGAGGACAAGCATCCATCGAAGAACACCGCAAACTAGGCGGCAATCCCGACATCGACGTTCCTTTTCAGTGGCTCTACATGTTCTTCGAACCCGACGACAAACGGATAGAAGAGATCCGATCCGAATACAAGGGCGGGCGAATGCTAACAGGAGACCTGAAAGATATCCTTGTCGAGAAAGTGACCAAGTTCCTGCGGGAGCATCGAGAGCGGAGAGAGAAGGCGAAGGCTCAGGTACATCTATTCAAGAAAGATGGTGCCCTCGCACGAGAGATGTGGAAGCAAGATTTCAGCAAATCGTAGCAACCGGGATCCTTCGACGCCTTGTTTCCCAGTCCTCTAACCGTCCGTCCTCCTTTCCGACCAGCGCGGTTTAAATCAGCACAGGCCTACTCAGGGACACGCATACCCGGTGATAATATCCGCAACTCGCCTGCGAGCCTCGGCCAGAAAAAGGACTAATGTACGACTGAGAGTCATCGGTTTGGCTGTTGTGTTAATAGTTATCGCTGGAGCAATAACGTATCTTCTGATCCCGCCGCTGACAATTGACGTCTCGGGCGTCGTAAGTATTCAATCAGCGTATCAGGTAAATTTTGACAGTCTTTCGCAATTTCCTTATTCTGTTAGAATCGACGCTGCAGGAAGGTATTCAATTAGCATTCCGAACCAACAGTCTTACGAGGTGTTCTTGTACTTGGAAAGGAGTTCAGGCAACGGTCTTGCAGCCCTACTAAGATGCGGAACCATAGATCTTTACCAGACGACGAGACTCGGATCGGCGTACAACTATAACATAGTCGCGGGACAATGCTCGTGAGTCCCATAGCGAATCCTACTAAATCCCACGAGATAAGTGGCATGAGCAAAATCTCTAAACCGTCAGGCAGTTGACACAGCCCTTGTTCGACTCTCAAGCCCTCGACTCGTTCAAGAAATCGGGCGACATTGTAGCTAGGCTTCGAAAGGAAGTACCGGGCCTCGTCAAGTATGGCAAGCCTGCTATCGAGATCTGTGAAGGACTAGAGCAGAGAATCAGGGACTTCGGCGGGAGGCCGGCGTTTCCAGTCAATGTAGGGATAAACGATGTTGCTGCGCACTACACCTCGCCTCCCGGCGACACCCTGACAATTCCAGCCGCTTCGCTGGTGAAAGTCGACTTCGGGGTCCATGTCGACGGTTACGTAACTGACACCTCAGTCACAATCTGCTTAGACCCGAGGTTCGAGCCGTTAGCCCAGGCCGCAGACGAGGCTCTCCAGAATGCCATACGCGCGTTCAAGCCCGGTGTCAAGCTCTCTGAGATAGGACGAATAGTCCAGACCACCATTACTCGAGTCGGCCTACGACCCATAAGCAATTTGACCGGCCACAAGATCGAACGATACACAATACACGCAGGAAAATCCGTCCCCAGCGTCTCGGCGATGGGAATGAACGGGACAAAGATCGAAGAAGGCGAAGTCTTCGCGATCGAACCCTTCGTGACCCTAGCCAAGGCCCAGGGCGCAGTTACCAACGGGTCAAGTGCCTACATCTATCGATTCGTCAAACCCAAAGGCGCAACCTCAGAGGACTCCAAGAAAGTGCTTGCCTTCATACAAGCCAATTTCTCAACCCTCCCCTTCGCGTCGAGATGGCTGGAAAAAGGATTTCCAAGAGAAGTCGGCAGAAAGGCGCTTCAAGACTTGATCCGGAACAAATGCATAAGCGCCTACCCAGTTCTGATAGAGGCAAGCAACAACCCAGTAGCACAATCAGAACACACGGTCCTAGTAAACCATGACAGCTGCACCATACTTACCGGACAGTAATTAACAGTCAACAACGTCTCCGCAAGGAGACAGCCCGAGAGATCCAGCATCTATCCACATGATATTCTTGAAAACGACCGAACCTTGCAACGGTGAGTCTTGACTCATCCACGAGAGTCTTTTTCTTATCTTTCTCTTCCTGTTATCTTTTTCTCCGATTTGTTATCTTTCTTTTTCTACTAACTATTTCTCGACCCCCACGGGGGTATGTCCAAACAAAAAAACTCCTTCACACTTTCAGAACAAGACTACCACCAGTGTTACACGGAAGAAGCCAGCATAGGCCGGAGAAGCTTAACCCGTGCTAGGAACGGGCTAGCGGCGTGTGGGTCCGTCGTAATAAATGCCGGTTATTGAGAGGCTAGCGACCCCACACTGGGTGCACATGCCCAGCTTCTTGAAGACGAAGTCGCCGACTGCGAAGTTCTTGATCTGTTTGAAGCTGCATTGTGGACATTTTACTATCGACATGACTTTGAGGGGGGCAGGGTTGGCTAATGAGTAGCCCCTTCTGACTCTGAAGACTGAGAGGACGACAAACCCGAACGATAAGACGGCGACTGTAAAGTACAAAGTCGCTAGAGTGACATCAGTACTGAAGGTAGACAGAGCCAGGTTGAGTGTGTAGAAGGCGATTATGATTAGGACTATGGAGATCAGCATTACTCCTATTGAGGGACCGCTCCGCGGTCTCGGCTGAGACACTTTAACAGTCTACTGTCCTATGCCTATCGTGTTGC
>Ga0209804_1001291_pt1 | contig 16472 bp, 14 predicted proteins | sample GraSoiAngelo_139_FD_185896 | JGI IMG/M metagenome (GOLD analysis project Ga0209804, IMG submission 185896) | Grasslands soil microbial communities from the Angelo Coastal Reserve, California, USA - 14_0929_12_20cm (SPAdes) (version 2) | ecosystem: Environmental > Terrestrial > Soil > Grasslands ... | reverse complement strand
GCCGCATAGATGACCACATAGGCGACGACCTGTTGCGCCTGGTGTTCATCGCCTGCCATCCCGTGCTCTCGACCGAAGCCAGAGTCGCCCTGACCCTGCGCTTGCTGGGGGGCTTGACCACCGAGGAAATTGCTCGGGCATATCTGATCGCGGAAACCACGATCGCCCAACGAATCGTTCGGGCGAAGCGCAATCTAGCCGATGCGCACGTTCCCTTTGAGGTCCCTCGTGCAGCCGAGTTCACCTCGAGGCTGACCTCGGTGCTGCAGGTCATCTACCTCATCTTCAATGAGGGTTACTCAGCAACCTCAGGCGACGACTGGATAAGGCCGGCGCTGTGTGAAGATGCGCTACGTCTGGGCCGCATTCTGGCCGAACTGGTGCCGAAGGAACCCGAGGTGCACGGCCTGGTGGCGTTAATGGAAATCCAGGCATCGCGTTCGCGGGCTCGCGTGGGCGCATCGGGAGAACCCATCCTGCTTCTCGATCAGGACCGCGCACAATGGGACCAGTTGCTGATCCACCGTGGTCTTTCGGCGCTTGATCGGGCCGAGCAGCTTGGCCGGAAACGTGGCCCGTATGCAATCCAGGCGGCGATCGCCGCCTGTCATGCGCGGGCCGCTACCCCGAAAGATACTGATTGGGCGCGCATCGTGGCTTTCTACGACGAGCTGGCGGAAATTGCACCGTCCCCGGTCGTTGAGCTGAATCGTGCGGTTGCCGTCGGCATGGCATCGGGTCCGGCAGCGGGCCTCGAACTAGTCGATCCCCTGCGCGATGATCCTGTACTTCGAGCCTACCATCTGCTGCCGAGCGTCCGTGGCCACCTGCTTCAGAAGCTCGGCCGCCTCGAAGAGGCTCGCGCGGAGTTCACCAGAGCAGCATCCATTGCGCGCAACAGACGCGAACGCCACTTGCTCCTGGAGAGAGCCCGGGCCTGCGGCAACGACCTAATGAAATGAACAAGACGCCTTCAGGCCAATAGCGCGGCCTCCCAAGCGCCCGGTCCGCTACCTGCAGTGCAAGGTCTCAGCTGCTCGGGCATAAGGAACCCTACTGGAGCGAACTCGCAAGCCTCGAGAATGGGGCGTTGGCATGCTGCCCGATAAACCGGATGGTGCCGATCACGAGAGTGAGAATCGTGGCCAGCATTGCCGCCCATGATCAATCGCTCCACACCAGTCGCGGACGACGCCTTTCAGCGTGAGCATTTGTCGTCCTGCCAGCTAGGGAATCGCGAGGAACACTAAGCAGAGCCGGAGACCAAGCCCGCATGAGAACAAGGAACTGTTGAAGCTGAGTTTAACCTCTTACCCGAACTTCAATCTTTACACGTCTCACGTCACCCAGGATCATCTCTAGCGCTGCACGTCCAGTTCTGTAAACTTCGCCGTGGTTGTTAAATCGGTGGCATGCGACGTCAGAAGCCACACAGGGTTACTCACTTGAGTCCAGAGCCTTCAACAATCGTTACGTAACGATCGATGGGGAGGTCGGTGAAGTTTTCCATCTGCCCACTGGGTTCCGGCCATCGAATCTCTAACCGGTCAATCCTTGCGCGTTTGCCGACGCCTTCTTCGAAGTCGCAGAATTGGGATCCCTGATACCTTACGAGCGGCCTGCAGTCAATTACTTATTGCTGACATTGCCGGAATCGAACAGACTTCCCCATGTTCGTATGTGCAGATTCGTAGCCGATTGAAATGGGACCGTAAGTTTTCGCATTTGGGCATCGTAATGATAGTCTGCTCCCTCGCGCAAGGCGACTCCATTTCTGGTCACGCCGCCCGGATTTGTGCAGTAAACCTCCAGAGTGCCGTTCACGCCCAAGTCGCCAAAGTCGATTCCCAGTTCGGTACCTACAGAGGCGACGGTGATCTTCTGGACGCCGCTGCCCGTGAAATAGGTGAATTGACTCGACAGCTTAGTAGACGGAAACACCTCGATTCTCAATTTCGGACCCCAGTTGTTTTCCCAGTTGTTGTTGAGCCTAACGATATTGCCCCGCGGGATGATGGCTCCTGCACGTGCAAACAGAGGAATAGTGTCCAGCGGGGCGGCCGCCGTAATCGTAGCTTCGCCCTGGTAGACCGTGCGCTTGTCGTCGTAGTTTATCCACCTGCCGGCCGGCAGGTAGACTGTTCTATCGGCAGCCTTGGGCTCAGTCACTGGCGCTACAAGAATATCGTTCCCGTAAAGGTACTCATCCCACAGGTCCGCGAGTTTGTTATCGCTGGGGAAAGCAAACACCAGGGCCCGCATGACCGGCATACCGGTCTGCGTGGCTTGGTACATGTAGGACCGCGTGTAGGGGATTAGATCGTGGTGCACCGAGGCATACACTCTCGCGATGCCGACCAGTTCATCGTCATAGTCGTCCCACAGCGTCCGCTTGGGCCCGAGGAGTACCTCCATCATCGGACTAAAGGCGCTGAATTCCAACCAGCGTGCCAATAACTCCTTGTCTTTTTCTGCGGGCGCAAAGTAGCCTCCGGTATCGGAGCCCCACATTGGGAAGTTCATAGCCCCGGCGCGAAGCCCGTTCTTGATGGAGACCTGTAGCCCGGAAAAGCTAGACCAGGTATCACCATTCCAAACGGCAGTATATTTTCGGCTGGTGTCGTTGACATTCCGCGAGAAGGTGAAGTAATCGGCACCGTAGGCTGCGCTCAGCCCTTCGGCCGCCAACTTGGGAAAGAGAACTGCCTGTTCGTTCTGGAACGAGTCCGGCATTTCGTTCTCCTCCCCACGATCGATCTTGTAACCCTTGATGCCAAGGCGAACGTAGGCGTTTAAGTTATCTGCCAACCAGTTGTAAACTTCGGGTCTTCGAATATCGGCGGCCGGCCATTTCAAAGGGAACAGGTAGCCTTTGGTAGAACCTTCCTGAAACAGACGGCTTGAACACCGGTTCGCAATCCACAGAAGAAGATTCATGCCGCGCACGTTCAGATCACGAATCATCTTCGGCGGGTCGGGAAAAGACGAGTCAAAATCCATGTTTCCCCAACCCAAGTCTCCCGATCCAAAAGGCCTGTCCAGCCAAATTGCGCCAGCCGGTATGTGCAGCGCACGCAACCGGTCGGCATCTTGAATCACTTTTTCTTGAGAGTTCGCAACCCCCCGCAGATCCTCGTGCTCGTCGTCTCTCCACCAAATACTGCCGAACGCCCATGTGGGTGGCATGAAGGCGGGTCCGGCGATATCGTTATATAAGCTCAGGATCTTGGCGTAGGAAGGCCCGTAGATGATGTCATACTTAAGTTTCGAATCTCTGAACGAGAAGCCAGTCTTGCCTGCTTGAGCGATTGCGTAACGCCCTTGCGCGAGAGTCTCTGCATAAATGCCATACTTCTTTGAGGTCATGTAAAAAGGAGCTCGCGCACTCGCGTGGTGAACGTAGAGCTGATTCCCGAGGCCAAGAAATTCTCGATCCGCACCTCGGTTATCAAGGTTTCCCCCGAAGGGATACTCCCAGATGCCGTAATAGTGCTCACCCTGGTCGTTGAACTCTTCGGAAATCTCATCCGGAGTTGCCTTTCCATAGGAGATGAGCACTTGTAATACCTGAGGCTTAAGAAATCTGAAGCTCACCTCCGCCCGGTCGGGCGTCCCGAGAGGCAGGGGATATCTCCCCGCGAGTTCGAGCCCTAGCCTGGCGCGCAAAGTGTCGGCGGTCTTATTGATATCGGTTGCGTCTGTGACGGGATAAAGTTCCACGCCGAAGGTCAACGCCGTGCCACTCTCTGAAATCAGCACCTCGCCGGTGGATCGCTCCAGCACTCGATACGAGTACGGACTCGTGCTCACTTCAAGGCGCAATGCGGAGGACTCCAGAGTCTCTACCGCCATGCAGATCTCTGAACCTGCGACCGTGGTGATGAGCAGAAGTACTAGGCGCGTCCAACACCGGAAGGTTGTTTCCATGAGGTGCTCGCCGGAAAGGAGCTGCAATCTGGCGTTCCGGAAGGTCATCAGTGTTTTGCCGAGCCTGCAGTGCATGCCGCCTGGACCTCACAGTTGCCTGATCTAGGGCGACAACCCTGATGTTGGTTTTTGGTAAAGTGAGCCATGGCCGCGAACGATAGGCAGCAAGGCGCGGAGTGTCAAACCGGAAATATTCAAGAAAAAGTTTAACAACACTAAAGAAAGCGTGAGAGGTTAAAGCGACCGCCAGGGGGCCGCTCGTTTACCTTCAGTGTGCTGCACAGTTCATTTTCGGGAAAACGCAAAATGGATATCCATCAACTCAAGCTGTTCCTCGCCGTTATGGAGTCTTCCAGCATGACCAGCGCGGCCGAAAAAGTTCATCTGTCACCCGGCGCCGTCAGCCTCCAGCTCCACAATCTTGCGGACGAACTGCACACAGAACTCTTTGTGCGCTCTGGAAAAAGGTTGATTCCGACTCCGGCTGCATCGCGCCTTGGCGAGCATGCCAAGGACCTGGTTAAGCGCATGGAGCAAATCCAGCAGGAGTTTGAGAATGAGCTCTCCAAAGATGTGCGGCCGTTTCATTTTGCTACCGGCGTCACCACGCTGATTTACCAGCTTGGCCGCCCCCTTAGGCAACTACGAAAGCAGTATCCCAACGCACAGATCAGGGTGACGGTGGGTGTGACGGAGGAAATTGTCGCCGGTTTGCACGATCGGCGTTTCGATTTGGGCCTGATCTCGTTGCCAGTTTGCGAAGAAAACCTCACGATGCTGCCGTTGTTCGAGGAGGAGCTGCTGGTGCTGCGTCCGTCGGCAAAAAGCGTGGGCGGCAGCCACGTTGCACTGATGAAAGCTCCCGAGCTGGCTCGGGCTCCTTTCCTGCTCTATCCCAAGCGCAGCAACATGCGGCAAGTCATCGATAAATTTTTTCAAGACATTAATGTGATCCCGCGGGTGGTCATGGAAGCAGCCGATACCGAAGCCATCAAGAGTCTGGTGGAGGCAGGGTTCGGCTACTCGATACTCCCCGAACATGCATTGCGGAAGCGGAACAGGTTTTTCCAAACTTTTCGAGTGGAAGGACATCGCTTGAGCAGAACCTTAGCGCTTGCGATGGCACGCACCGACTATCCTCGCAAGCTGACCAGATCGATTGCGGAATCTCTCCAGAAACTTCTTTTGGAGTAGGAGGGTTCTTGCCGCGGATCAGTGGGCAACAGAGCTTGCCACGTGTGTACCCGTCCATTTTTCGAAATTTGAGCGAAACAGGCGGTCCACATCACGCTGGATAAGCTGGCGGGTGATAGCGCGGCCATCGCGGGCGAGCAGTCGGTATGACTCTGCCAGGACGCACGCCAGAGTGGCGCGGGTATTTCGCCATTTGTAAATGACCTGCTCCAGCACCCGCGCATCGGAATGTTGCGGGATGAAACTGGTGCCCAGCATTTCTATTCGCTCACGAGTGATCTCTTTCACGATGGAAGGATTATTTAGGAACCACCAGCACCCGAAGGGCATAAGATTATTGAATTTTCTTGCGTAGACACAGAGTTCGTGCTGGTTCTCACGGCTAAGCAGACTCACCAAGAAGCGGTTCTCAGGAAAATGTCGGCATAAGCTCTCCACCGAACGGAGATTTGCTTTGCCCACCGCATCGCCCGCCAGGCGGATCCGGGGATTAACCTGGTAGCGAACCCCAATCATGAGAGAGAGCGGCAGGTTGAATTCGCGGCACGAAGGGAGAACAGCCTGGCTTAGAATTCTGCTCTGGACCGTCTCCTCCGGGAATTGGAAGCTGTCGGGCAGCGAAACTGCCATGTACACGGGGCGCATACGCTGGTACCAGTCCGACAGGAATCGCCGGATCCCAACCAATGTCCTTCCCGAGGCATCGCCTTCAACGGCATAGCCCTGCTCGGCCAAGGTCTGCCAATGCGCCGGCCAGTCTCGGACGATGCGGTCCAGACGCAGCACGGCGTGGAATTGGGGGTGGGCTTCGTAACCGTTCATCCAGATGCGCTGTTCCTCAGAATGCAACGGATCATTCGTCATTGCCACCGTGCTCACACCTGCCATCTGGAGCACTCTTGTAATGTGCGCGTCGATGTTCTGAGCGTAAAAAAACGATCGCGCCTCTTCCAATCCACTACTCTCGGTGGGCAAGTCGAAGGCTCGTAGAACAGCAATAATGCCCCGCGTTGCTTCCGAGATGGGGCTGTTTTCAACGAACAACGCTCGCCAGATCGCCTCCGCCCTTTCCTTCTTGGAGAGTTCCCAATAGCGCTCGGGTGACATGTCGGCCGAGCGGAAGAATTCCGCTTCCAGGTAATGGTAGGTCAGCAGTTCGTCGATTCCCCATAACCCCAGATTGCCGAAAGCGGGGGCGAACAGGTGGGTATGGATGTCGATGAATTCCGTGGAACGCAGAACGTCTTCGACAGTGGATTGGATCTGAGCGACCGGGAGCCCATCCGGACTCGAGGTGCCGTCACCAGAACCTGAATTTACGACTGATCTGGTTTCCATTCCCCTGCCTGCATCTGTGGCTCAGCCGACTGGGATCTAAGGCCAGAAGCCCCAGCCATAACCTCGGGCGCCAAAGCTTGCTAACTCTTCGACTAGGAGAAGCGTGCGATAGCCTAAGCGTCGCGCAATATATAGGGGTCAGTTGCAGGGTTGTCAAATCAAGAGTGATAAACGATTGCTTTAAAAAGACTCAACGCCGCGGCGGCCCTCACCCTTTATAATCGTGCGCCCAGTGGCGGTCGATGAGGGAATGTGGAATGGGTCATCCTGGGCTCGATCTCACAAACAAAACTGCCGTAGTGATCGGAGGTACCAGCGGCATCGGGCTGGCGCTGACCAAAGCCCTGGCCCAAGCGGGAGCAAACGTGGTCCCGTCCGGTCGCCGTGCCGAGCTCGTGCAAAATGCTGCCTTAGCAGTGGAAGCCCTCGGTTGCTCGTCCCTGGCTCAGATTTGTGATGTCACTGACAGCGCCAGTCTCGATCGGCTCTTGCAGTCAGTTTGCAGAAAGTTCGGGAGTGTGCAGATTCTTGTGAACTGTGCCGGCCGGACGAAGCGGATGCCCACGCTTGAATTTCCGGAATCAGAATGGGCGGGAATTCTGGAAACCAATTTGAACGGAACCATGCGTGCCTGCCGCGTCTTTGGCCGGCACATGATCGAACGGCGCTATGGACGTATCATCAACATCGCTTCGCTGGGGTCCTTGCTTGGTCTTTATGAGGTTGCTGCATACTGCGCAAGCAAAGCCGGTGTAGCCGCACTTACCCGATGTCTGGCTGTCGAGTGGGCCCAGTCCGGCGTATGCGTAAATGCGATTCTGCCCGGCGTCTTGCGTACTGATCTGAATGCCGAGTTGCTGGACGGAACCGAACGCGGGCGCGAATTCCTGCTGCGCACGCCGATGCACCGCTTCGGACGACCGGACGAGCTTGCCGGTGCCGCCGTTTTTCTCGCATCCGATGCCGCCAGCTTTGTGACCGGCCACTTGTTGGTAGTGGATGGAGGTTTCCTGGCGAGCGGGGTCAATCAGTAAGATTTCGTCACACTGCCTGGACGACCCTGCCCACCGCCGCATGCTCGACCATCGGCAGATTCCCGCGGGCACAATGGCCAATTTCTGCTATTCGAGTAGGTTTTGGCCACCCCGAACAACAATCAAGACGCAGATGACCCAGCGAGACCGGCCCACTGGAAAAAGCGCGTGGGCAGACTGGCGAGCTACAAACATTGAACCCGAAATGTCGCGAAGTTCGGGGGAGCATGCGTTTTTATTGAGAGTGCCTAAAATCGAAGCCCAGTTTTTATAAGTTGACACCTCGTAAGCAACCTACTTACTCTCCTATCTCCGTGAAATCGCTTTCGATAGAGTGGCTTTCTCGGGTGAGAGCCCCTTTGAGATAGCAATCCATTTCAGGAAGCTCGGCGCGCCATGAATATTTCTCGATGGGTCGTGATTACGGCGTTACCCGCCTGTCTCGCATTGTGCTCTACCGCGTCAGCGCAGACCGCGGCTGCTCATTCAGCCACTCAGTTGGCCCAGACGCCGCCGATGGGTTGGAATAGTTGGAACAACTTCGGCTGCAATGTGAGTGAGCAACTCATCCGGGAGACTGCGGATGCCATGGTGAGCAGCGGCATGCTGGCGGCCGGCTATCACTACGTGAACATCGATGACTGCTGGCAGGTCAGCCGCGCCGCTGACGGTACGATCGTCGCCGATCCCGCCAGATTTCCCTCCGGCATCAAAGCTCTCGCCGACTACGTACACAGCAAAGGCCTTAAGCTTGGCGTCTACACAGACGCCGGCCGCCTTACCTGCGAAAAGCGCCCGGGAAGCCTGGATCACGAACTCCAGGACGCGAAAACCTACGCGGCATGGGGAGTGGACTACGTTAAGGTTGATTGGTGCCATTCCGAAGGACTTGATCCTGAAGTGCAATATGCGAAATTTCGTGACGCCCTGGCGCAGGCAGGACGGCCCATCGTGTTCAGCATCTGCAATTGGGGGGTAAAGGCGCCTTGGAAGTGGGGGCCGGCGACGGGCAATCTGTGGCGAACCACGGGCGATATCAGCGACCACTACGACCGCATGTCGGTGATCGGATTTTCCCAGAACGGCCTGGAGAAATTCGCTGGCCCGGGACACTGGAATGATCCCGATATGCTCGAGGTGGGCAATGGCGGCATGAAGCCTGACGAATACCGCACCCACATGGCCCTGTGGGCTCTGCTGGCCGCTCCGCTTTTGGCCGGGAATGACGTCAGGAACATGACCCCTGAGACGAAGGATATTCTCATGAATCGCGAGGTCATTGCCGTAGATCAGGACCCGAAGGGTGTTCAGGGGCACCGGATTTGGGAGGAAGGCCCGCTGGAAATCTGGGTGAAGCCGCTGGCTGATCGAAGCCAGGCTGTGGGTCTGTTCAATCGAGGCGAATCCGTACTCAACATGACCCTGAACTTGAAAGCGCTGGGCCTGACGGGTCCGGCCAAGTTGCGCGACCTTTGGCAACACCAGGATCTTGGCCCGTTCGAAGACTCGTACACCTCCGAAGTTCCGAAACATGGCGTGATGATGTTAAGAGTGTCGCAATAGCCTTGGGCATGGGTCGAGCGAATCCAGAGGTGCCGATGCTGTGGTGTGCCTCAGCCGGTGGTGAAGCTCCGGGCAAACACGCTGTCGCAACGTCTCCACCAAAGTCATGCCCAGTTGAGGGTGAGTCTTGCGTCACCTGCCATATGCCAAAGGTGGAACTACCCGGCGCACATTTCAAGTTCACCGACCACCGCATCCGCATCACGCGACCGGAGACCGATGCCCCTACTAGACGGACTAGTAGGCTGCGGAAAAATCACGAATTGCTGACCCGCTTAGACGGCGATGGTTGGATCAACGACTCCGGCAGTGTGCCCTAAGAAGAACTTCATTTCCACAGCGGAACCGTGATAGCCACTTGGTCATGCGAGGGCACGACCCGCGGCAAGCCACAATGTTGAACTACATTTCATCCGAGGAACGAATGGCGCACGATCACCCGCTCGCGCCTTTCGAGCGGCTGCGTCCGTTCAGTATCCCAGTTGCTTATCGACGATATTCAGTAGAGTTTCTCCGCGACGAAATCTCTCCAGCTGAGCAAGGAAGAATCGCATGGCGTTGTCGAGCCAGTCGGGAGTGTGGTCCGCACAATGCGGGGAAAGTAAAACGTTTTCCAGAGTATAGAACGGATGGCCGTTGGGCAGCGGCTCTTCATCGAAGACATCCAGGGCAGCGCCTTTGATTCTCTTCTCAGAGAGGGCTTTGATCATTGCACCTTCGCTGACTACGGGCCCTCGGCCGATGTTGATCAGTACTGCGTTTTTCTTCATGACTGCGAATTCCGCCTCGCCAATCAGACCGCGAGTTTCCTCGTTCAAAGGTGCCGCTACCACGACATAATCGCAACGCGGAAGCATTTCAAGGCGCTGATTCGATCCGTAGATCTGGTCGACAACCGGATCGTGTTTGTACTGTAGGGATATGTGTCGCTTCAGTCCGAGGACAGTCATACCCAGTGCGCGGACCCTGGCGGCAACTGCACTTCCGATATCGCCGTATCCGACAATGCCCACGGTTTGGCCAGAAGCCATTGTTACGTTAAACGGCTCCCACAAACCGGTCATTTGGTTGCGAATCATGCGGCGAAAGTCCTTGGCGAAGTATAGGATCGCCGCCAAGGCAAACTCGCCGAGCGACGGGCTAAAGACACCACTGCCGTTTGTAAGCGTAACGCCGCTGGCGATCAACTCGGGGAACAGCGTCCGCTCCAGACCGGCCGAACGCGAATGGATCCAACGCAAACGGTGCGATATCAGGAACACTTGGCGAATCAGAGAAAGACGGCCTGACCAGTTTAGAATGACCTCAACCTCGGCTGCGACCTGCTCGAAAGCGCGCGCTGAGTCTCCGACCACGATTGTTGCAACCTGACGCAACTCGTCTTCGAGCGGCAAATACGATTCGCCAGGAGCAGTCAACACCAGAATCGGCCTCTCGTTCATGACATTAACGGCAGGAGGGATCTCCTACCCGGGACTCGATGCCAACCGCAAGCATCAGGATTGCCGCCACCAAAAAACTGCCGACCAGACACAGAAGACCTGCACTGAAGGATCGCGTTCGCGCAACCAAGGATCCGATAACGAGCGGACCGACGAAGCCGCCGAGGTTGCCTACGGAATTGATCAAGCCAATCGATGCAGCCGCCGCTGACTTGCTCAAGAACTCAGTCGGTACTGCCCAGAAAGCCGGATGGAATGCATAGTATGCGGCGCCCACCAGGATGAAAGAGACCAGTGCGAGCGCCAAGGCTTGTCCAGAGCGGATGGCAAGAAAGAGAAACAAACCACTTAACAAAAGCGGGATGGCTGCATGCCAACGCCGCTCCCGGCTACGGTCCGAATGCCACCCGTTCATCTGTTGGGTTAAGAAGCCTGCCAAGTAGGGCAGAGCAGCGAGCAGAGTAACTCGCAGATCGCTCTGTCCGGATAAGCGTTTCAGCATGGTGGGAAGCCAAAATGCGATTCCGTAGTTTCCCGCTACCGCAAAGAAGTAGCAGAAGGTAAGCAGAATAACATTACGATGACGCAACGCTCGCCAGACGCTGTACGAGCCCAGGGTATGTTTCTCGCGTTGCTCTTGCTCAAGTCGTATCGTGATCCATTGGCGCTGGTTTGGGGAGAGCCACTCTGCCTGATGTGGCCAGTCCGTCAGGTAGAAGACGGTGATCACGCCAAGAACAATCGCAGGCAGTCCCTCGAGGATGAAGAGCCACCGCCAGCCTCTCAGACCTAGCCAATGCAGTCCCAGTAGTAAACCTGCCAGCGGCGAGCCGATAACATAGGAGAGCGGCATAGCCGCATAGAAGGCGGCGATGGCCTTGGCGCGGTCGGTGTTCCGAAACCAATGCGTCAGGTAAACAATGACCGCGGGGAAGAAGCCGGCCTCTGCAGCACCTACTAGGAATCGCACCAGATAAAACGCCCGAGCGGTGTGGATGAACGCCATCAGCACGGTCAAGACTCCCCACGAGAGCATAATTCGAGCAATCCAGCGACGTGCGCTCCAATATTCGGCAATCAACGCGCCAGGTATTTCCAGCAAAAAGTAGCCAACAAAGAAAATGCCGGCGCCAAGACCCATCGCACGTTCGTTCAATCCCAAGTCGCCGGGCATCTGGAGAGCGGCAGCGCCGACATTCATGCGGTCAAGAAAGGCCACGATGTAAAGTGCGAATAGAAAGGGTAATAAGCGGCGGGCAATGCGGCGCCTGGTCCGCAGAGAAATATCGTCAGGGCTGGCAATCAATGGGTTCGGAGTTCCTTTGTCGATGCCCGGCTTGAGCATGGAGCGTTTTGGAAACCTCGCAAAAATGACCTGTCAGGTTTACTTTGCTTGGCTGACCGCGGCAGCGATGGCTTCCCCCAAATCCTGAGTAGACGCACGGCCGCCAATATCGGGAGTGCGAATTTTGGAATCTGCTAAAGTGAGCGAAATGGCCTTCTCAACTGCATCGCCAACATCCCATGAGCCGAGGTGTCTCAGCATTGGGGCACCGGACCAAATCTGGCCTATGGGATTGGCAATTCCTTTTCCAGCCATGTCCGGGGCAGAACCGTGAACCGGCTCAAACATCGAGGGGTACTCTCTTTCCGGGTTGAGATTCCCCCAGGGGGCGATTCCGATTGACTCAACGCCAGCAGGACCGAGATCGGAAAGAATGTCTCCGAATAGATTCGATCCGACCAACACGTCGAACCAGTTCTTCATCATGACTCCACAGTGGTTGGCCCGTGTGGTCCCACAGAATAGCCAATGAGAAGCTCGTCGAGTCCATCACCGTCGATATCGAACGGATACGGAAAGTGTCCGGTCTGACCCTGTCCATGCCAAAGCGGCTCAAGATTCCGGTTGAGGATCCCGAAACGCTTGTATCTATCCATCCAGGTCACCAAAACGCGCACTGCGCCCAGCTCGGAATCCGGGCGTAAAGAATCTTTTCCAAGAGGCTGGCTCTGGATTGTCGGAACGTAACCGCTGCAATTCGGCGTCACGCCCGCGGATCCCTTCCGTGATTCTGGCCTTTGCTGTCGGCGTGGTCGATACCCGAAAATCCTGAAAACGCGCCGGGATGTTGGCTGTTATGCCTGCTTTGCCCCTCGGCAGCTCTTCATCTGTGACCTGGAATAGCAGCCGGTTATCAACATAGGCCTTGATATTGTGACCTACGGCTTCCACCCTAAGAACGTAATACTTCTTGCCATCATAAGTGAAATCCTTGCGGCCCAGTTCCCGCCATTCGGCGACTCGCAACAATTTTTCTAGCGGGAGACGAACCGCGAGCCGCCCCTGAGTCCCGCCAGTTAACGCAAAAAGATAATAATGCAGGTTGGTATGATAACGAAAAACGACTCCCGCCATGTCAGTCGTGGAAAGCGGCTTTACCTTCACCTCTACGCTACAGTCATGCCATTCCGGATCGCCGGTCAGCAGAATTGGGTTCATCTGCCCGGATTGCTCATTTGCCAGGTGCTGCTCGAGGTAAGGATTTCCATCTTCATCGCCCACGATCCAGGCGTCCAGGTGGCAGATAGCGTTCGCCCATGGACCGAGAGAAACGCCGCAATTAGCAAGATAGTGATGCTCCTGGATTGCCCCGTTGAGCTGACCGACCGGCCGCGACAGCCAGCCGGGACGAAGTCGGGAGAAATCGTCGCGAAACAGATCGGCACCGAATGCTTCTTCCGCGAGAGCGGAATCGGTTATTTCGGCGTGCGGCGGGTTGGGGATTATGCCGTTAGATAAGGCCGCCCCAGCGGCGGCGGAAGTCATTTTCAGAAATGTTCGCCGGTTCATGAGTCCGCTTAAAAACAGAAATCGCGGGTGACCTTAATCGGATTTCAGTCACTATCGTTTACAACGAACGGCAGCCGCTAGAAAGTCAGATAGGGCATGTTCGGCTGCTGAGCGGCCAGCGCGGCTTCTCGTAAGCTACGCCTCTCCAGCAGTCGAGCGGTCAAGAACCAACTGACTAGCAAAACCCCAAACCGCAGATACGGCAAGGCAAACTCTGGCAACAAAGAAACCGTACGTTTACAGAACAGACACAGGTAGCGGCGCACCGGAATCGACCCCTCAAACCCTACTTCCACCAAGCTGCGACAGTAGAAACCGTGAGCACGGAGAGGACAACCGGCTTGGCATTGCGGACAGCTGTCGGGACGATACGGATCGGGATCGGAAAGTTCTTGCAGATACTGTTGGATGGCACCGCGGTAGAGGTGTAGCATTTGCATTGAGGGACCTCCCTCCGGGAGCTGCTAACTCCCGTGATTGGTTTAGGCCGGAGGGCTTCACCGCCCTCCGGGTGCTAACCACAGAAATCCTACACCCGAAAACATCAGCTGCACTGCATCGGGATAAGAACTTATCCCGCGCGACCCACTGGAGCTGCACATTCGGCTCCGACATCTTGTCACGATCGTTCTCTTCCAGGTAGGACTAAATCAGAAAAGAGAGTTGTTTGGCGGGGGCAAGTAATCCGAAAAATTACAATCATACAAAATCTGGATGGCTGTTTACCGATGGATGGCACGGTTGGCTGCCGGTGGCCTTGGACGTTTTCTTCTACCCTGTCTTATGCACAAGTGTTGAGGCAGGGTGAGGCCTGTGCAAAGAAAAACCATTTGGAGACCCTGAAAATGCTGTTGTAAAACAGAGCGGCCGCGAAGTTCACGCTTCGCGAGCCCATTTCCAGGAGTCACCCAAATGGTGATCAACCAGTCCAAGCATACTCGTAGACTGCCCGTCCCACAAGGCTCTCGGAAGTCTTATTCGGAGCCCAATAAAATCGCAGCGAATACGCTCTTTGACTTCTCCGGCAAGAATCTAACTCCGTATGGTGGTTTGTTACCGGTAGCCACCATGCTGGAGAAGCTGGGGTTTAAAAAGCTGGTGGAAGAAACCCTGAGCGTGCATCGCATTCCGCGAGCGATGACGATCTATCAATTCCTGCTGGGGATGGTGCTGGCCCTCTATGTGGGTTTCTCGCGACTGAATCACTTGCGCTTTGTGGCACAAGACCCGATGCTGACCGGAGTTTTGCAGGTAGAGGAGTTGCCCCCGCAATCCACCTTCTGGCGATTTCTGGCCTCCCTGCATTTGCAGGTAGCCAAGCAACTGTTGGCCCTGCAGCGGGTGCTGCGCCAACGCGTGTGGGAAGCAGCGAATGTGCAGCTGGGCACGGTCACGCTGGATACCGACACCACCGTGCACACGCTCTACGGCCACCAGATGGGCGGGCGCAAATCCTACAATCCCAAGAACAAGGGCAAGAAGAGTTATCAACCCATTCTGACCTTCTTGGCGGAAACCCGCGAGTATATCGGGGGCGAATTGCGCAATGGAGACCGACCGAGTGGGCAGCAGATCGCGCGTCACCTGGAGAGTGTTTTCGCCGCTCTGCCTCCGTGCGTCGCCAACATTTTCGCTCGTGCCGACGCTGGCTTCTATTGCTGGCAGGCAGTCGCAGCCTATGAGAAAGCGAAAGCTTCCTTCATCATCGTGGCGCGCAAGACGCCACGTTTGCTGGAGGAGCTGCAAAAGGCGCACTGGCAGCCATCCCCCAAGACCGATGCTGACGAGCAATGTGAGTTCTGGTATCAACCCGAGGGCTGGGGCCAGGCGTACCGCTTTATTGCCCTGCGCTATAAGAAGGAGAAGAGCGAGCCCGAACGCGAGCAGTATCAACTGTTCGATAGTCCCCAGTACCGCTACCGAGTGTTCGTGACCAACCTGCAAGATGCCATTGACCTGCTGGTGTGGTTCTATAACGAGCGGGCTGGGGCGGAGAACCTCATTAAGGAAGCTAACAACGATGCCGGGTTGGCGGCCCATCCTTCTGGGCGCTGGAGCATGAACTGCGTGCATTTTCAGCTGGTGATGCTGGCCTATAACCTGAACTGCTGGTTGTGGTTGTTCCAGCGCGAGGAAGAGAGCAAGGTCGAGCAACTGCAGCATACGACCTTAGCGATTGCCCGCTTGCGTTTCTTGTTTTTGGCGGCGAAGATCTGGCGTCACGCGGGACGCGTGGGGATCAGCTATAGCGATCAGTATGCGGAGCGAGGATTATTCCAGCGGCTGATGAATCGGCTGCGCCGCGTCGCTCCGCGAGGAGGAACATTTCTGCCGGTACTGGCCACCGCCTTAGTCTCCTGAAGCGTGCATAAAATTCTATGCACAGAGGAGAGAGGCGCCTCAACGAGTTACAAGAAAAATGGAGCAACTTTAGGGAGAAGAGATCAACTAGACGCGAATTAACACCCCAACAAGCAAGAATGATGAGGTCGGGCCAGCGGGTTCCACGTCAGATGGGCGAGAACCTGTGCATAGTTTAGGTTACAACGGTGAACCGGATCTGCAGCCCCGAGACGTCTGGCATATAATCCCGTGTTCCAAAGTTATGGGTTATTTCAAGGGCATCCTTAGCGGAATAGCCGCGATATTCCTAGCAGAGTGCGTACCGCGTTTTTCTCAGGGCATCAGGGAACAGAAGGCCACTGGACTGGCCGCGGTCGCGGGTGGAGTCGTCGAGAGTTTCTTTTCGCCTCTATTCTGGATTCTCGCCGTCTTATTCTTCGCATTATTTCTTGGAGCGAGTCGACTCGCAAATAAGCTCCTGCGGATACTTTTGTTCTGGATTCCAACACTCTTGTTTTCAACCTTGGGTGTGGCGATCTTGGCGCTTTTTACCTACGCTTTCCTGCGCCTCAGACCACGTTGAGGGTGAGCGTTGCTGGGTCGCGGTAGGGACGATCATTGCTGATCGCCCCCCGCACAGATCCGTACAGGCGCTCATTAGCGCATACGGCTCTTATCGCGGATGAATGGCGGCATAGCGGTGCGCGGGAGAATTTCCCGTGCTGCCTTCCGCACGCCCACCCACCCGTGTGACACGCGGATCTCGCTCTGGGTCGA
>Ga0209804_1001290_pt1 | contig 16483 bp, 13 predicted proteins | sample GraSoiAngelo_139_FD_185896 | JGI IMG/M metagenome (GOLD analysis project Ga0209804, IMG submission 185896) | Grasslands soil microbial communities from the Angelo Coastal Reserve, California, USA - 14_0929_12_20cm (SPAdes) (version 2) | ecosystem: Environmental > Terrestrial > Soil > Grasslands ... | reverse complement strand
CCGCCTGAAGAATCAGACCATCGCCGGCATGATACGCTATCAGGTGGGGCGTTACGCGATCGGACTCGAGTACCTGCGCGCGACGACCGACTGGAGCGGCACGGGCCGCACCCGGGCGCAGCAGTACGCGTTGAGCATGCTGTATCGGATCTAGCTGTGCCGCAGGTTGTTCATCACGACGTAAGGGGGCCCGAAGTGCGCGAGTGAACTCGCGGCTCGGCGCCGGCAGCCGGCCGCGAAGAGTCGCGAGTCAACTCGCGGCTCGGCCCTGTCAGTGAACTGACTTGCGCACCGCCGCTCCGGCGAGGCCGCTTCCCACGACGCGCAGGACCGGGTAGGTCGACTGCGCGTGGCCGTGTGGCCATCCGATGATCAGGCCCGGTCTCATGGCCCCACGTTGGCAGGGTGGACCGGCACGACCCCGGCGGTGGCCCAGCGGCGCCACCACGCCCCCGCCCAGCCGGCGAGCCATTCGACTTCGAACAACGGCGCGTAGATCACTCCGGAGAGGTGGTAGCGAAACTTGATGCCCATGATGAACAGGATTCCCCAGTGCATCAGAAAAGCGTTCACCGCCCACAGGTGCGCGAGCCGCTTGTTGAGGAGCGCGAACGGGGCCCCCAGCTCCACGAGCAAAGTCATGACGCCGAAGCAGGTGAACAGCCACAGTTGCGGATAGACGATGTAGAACAAACTCGACCCGGCGTCGCCCAGCACTTCCTTGCGCAGGGCGTCGGCGGCCACCTGGCTCCGGAGCGCTTCACCGCTGACCCAGGACCACCCCAGCTCGCCCGTGACCTTCGCCATCCCCGTGACGAAGTAGGCCAGCGCCGTGACGACGCACATCAGCCGGATCGGCCAGCCATATTCCCAGGCACCCGCCGGATCCCGCCTCCGCGCTTGTTGTTCGCCGCCGGTCGCCCGGCTCGCGCTCACCGCGGCCGTCTCCGCCGACGGCATCAGCCCGAGGACCAGATGGCGGGCGGCGAGCGGAATCCCGCGCAACGCCGACCCCGATCGCGCCACACGCAGCCGCCCGCGCCACCGCGCCCAGACGCTCGGCAGGCCTCGTCCCGGGCCGGCGCCGGCGGCGCGCCGTGCATCGAGCGACAACGCATCCGCAGCGGGCGCCAGCGCGAGGATCAGGACGTGCAGCACCAGCAGGTTCTCCGAATGGTAGACCATCGACCACGACTGGCGGTACGAGAGGACCCAGAACAGCAGCGCGGCGAACAGCGGGCCGGTGAAACGGTAGCGCCACCCGAGGAGGAACGGGACGCTCGCCACCAGGGTGGCGAGGACGAGCGCCTCGTGCAATGCGGGGGAGAGGGGGTGGGACAGGAGGGCGACGACGCCCACGGGCTGGAACAGCGCAGCGTTGGTCTGTCCGACGGTCACCCACACCGGATACTCCGTTCCCACCAGCCACAGGGAGAACGCACCGATCAAGATCCGGAGCATGGCGAGCCGTGCCGCCGGAGCTTCCGGAAACCAGAGCGCATCGAGGCGCCTCGCGAGCCGCGTCATGGCTCGGCTCCCGCGAGCTCCGCGTCGTGCGCGACGCGACAGGCAGCGCGCACCCGCTCCGCCGCCGGCGTCTTGTTCCCGCCGAAGTACTCCGCCAGGCGGAACGTGCCGGTCACGACCTGAACGGCCGTGATGGGGTCCTCCTCATGAAGCGCCTGCTCCGCTTGCGCCACCTCGCCCGCGACGGATCGGCAGAGCGCATCCGCCTTGCCGTCACGTACCAGCTTGTTGATCTGTCGGCGCGTCTGGTTGAAGCCGCCGTTCCCGGCGAGCTCGTGCGACAACGTGTGTCGCGCGCCGTTCCGGTCGAGGCCCACCAGGTAGGTGACCACGTACCTACCCTTCCGCGCCTGCGAGAACATCGGGTAGTATGAAAACGGGAAGCTGTCTTTCGGGGCGGCGCGCCAGTTCTGCGCCAGCGGCGCGACCGTGGCGCCCATGAGCAGCACACTGACGCCACCGGCCAGGCCCTTCCGGAGCGTCGCGCCGGGCGACGCCACGCCGCAGCTGCGGGCCGCGTCGAGCGAGCAGCCGAAGTGTCGCCGGTTGCGCGCGACCCAGGCGTAGATCCAGGGGCCGACGAGCGCCGCGCCCGGAGCGTAGAACAGCGGGAGGAAGGCGTACAGCCGCCGGCTCTCCCACAGCATCTGCCGATAGGCGAAGAACCCCCGGAAGACCTCTCCGCGGGACGTCACGACGAACATCGCGTGATCGGTGTCCGCGTCCGCGAGCATCGGAAACCGGGCGCGGATCATCTCGCGGTCGTTCGCATCGTGCAGGCGGAGCAAGGGCCGGCGCGCGAGGCGCTCCACCCGATCCAGGGACCGTTTGCAGAAGCGGCATTGGCCGTCGTAGATGACGTCGAGCATGGTCTTCTCGCTCCTTCATCCCAGGGTGAGCGCCGACTGTTCCCCCGAACGACGCCGGCGGCCGACGGCGGCCGATTCCACCGGCAGGCCCGCGTTCAACTCCCCCGCAGCCAGGCCGCCGGCTGTGACGCACGGGATCCGGGTCGCGGCCTCGACCTCCCGCCGGCCCAGCGCGCTCCGTGAGACGAGCCCGGAGACCGCCAGCGGTGTGATCGCGCGGTCGCGCAGCAGGTGGACCGCGCCGGCCGCGCCCAGCGCGTCGGTCGCGGTGAGCAGCCACGCGTCCACGCTGGACGTGAACCCGCTGCTTCCCAGCAGCGCCGCCGTTTCGCCCTGAATGATTCCGTCGGCGATCTCGATCACGACCCAGGCCGCTCCCTCGGCGGCGGCGTGCTCCATGAGCAGGTGGTACAGGCCGAGCAAGTCGGGAAGCGTGGAGCGGTAGGTCGAGGGAAATCCGCCGTCGAGGAAGTCGAGCGCCACGCAGGCCCCGGCATCGAGGAGCGTGAACGTGTCGCGGCTGGCGGCGGTGCCGGTCAGCTTGATGCAGGCGACGCGGATCCCGGTGCGTCGGAGGCCGAGGACGAGGCTCCGGGCGGTGTGCGTCTTCCCCGAATCCATCGACGTCCCGACGACCACCGCCACGCGCGGCCGAGCCGCGCCCGGGCGCGGAGGGAGGGGCGGGAGACGAAAGGTCCGCAGCCGCAGGAGCCGTCCGTCCGCATCTCCCAGAGCCCCTTCCAGGCGCAGCCGGGTCGGTTCGGGCATCGTGTCGTGCTTGCTCGCGACCAAGCCGCACAACCCGCCGGCGGAAAGCAGGTGGCAGTCGTCGGCCTCCGCCGCCGCGTACCCCTCGAACTGCAGGGTCGCATAGCGATGGCCGAACACGGCGGCGATCAAGTCCCCTTCGTGCAGCACGCAGCGCCGGCCGTTCGCCAAGTCCAACGTCGCGTTCTTCCCGATCCCGCTGACCCGCGCCAGGACGATGTCGCCCACCATCGGGGGCGTCGGGCGCGGCAGCAGAGACCGGATGCTCGGTTCCGGCACGCGGCGCAGCGCGTACGAAACCCGGATGGCTGCGCGCACCTCGTCGGACAAACGCCCGACCTGGAGTGAATCGCGGCCATCGACACCGATCGCTGCGACACCGGATCCGCCGGCGCCCACCGGGGACGGCGCGGTTCGTTGTGATTGGTTCACTTGCGCTCTCCATTTCGTCAACCGATGGTCTCGTCAACCGATGGTCGCGCGTGCTTGACGCGGGGAGCTACTGCCGCACGAGCGGTGCGCCACGGGCGGCAACCACCGTGCCGGCAGGGCTCAGCTATTGGAAGGGGCGTGTGCCGCCAGGGCGCCGCGCACGACGCCGCGGCGGCGCGTCAGCGCTCACATCGCGCAGAAACGTCGTCGCTTCGCTCGCGCCATTCCGTTGCAACACCAGCAGCCGGGACGGTTACGTCGCGAAGCATCGCAACAGTCGCGTAACAATTCGGCTGCGAACTGTGGGCGCGACGGGCTCGCACGAAATTCGGGCAAAGGGGGCGGTGCGCGTGCCCTCGAGCGGAGCACCGGATCACGAACCAAACAGCTTCGTCACCTCCCGCTTCATCACCTTGCCGAGCGCGTTGCGGGGGAGCGCCTGCACCACGGAGAGTGCCCGCGGCACTTTGTAGGGCGCGAGTCGCTCTTTGGCCCACGCGCGGAGGTCGGGTAGCGTGAGGCTACTGCCCGGCGCGAGCTCCACGGCCGCGCACACCCGCTCGCCCCACTCCGCGTCGTCGACTCCGACCACGGCGCACTCGGCGATCGCCGGGTGGGTGCGGAGCACCTCTTCGACCTCCAGCGCCGAGATCTTATAGCCGCCGGTCTTGATGATGTCGACGCTGGCGCGGCCGAGCATGCGGTACGCGCCGTCCTCGACCACCGCGACATCTCCTGTGCGGAACCAGCCGCCCCGGAACGCGGTGGCCGTCGCGTCGGGGCGCCGCCAGTACTCGAGGAATACGCCCGGCCCGCGCACTTCGAGCTCCCCTGGCGTGCCCGGACCGACCGGCGTCCCGTCCTCAGCCACCAGCCGCACCTCGACACCCGGCAGCGGCGTGCCCACGAACCCCGGCCGGCGCTCGCCGTGCAGCGAATTCGAGAGCGCCATGCCGAATTCGGTCATGCCGTAGCGCTCGAGCAACGTGTGGCCGCTGATCTCCCGCCACCGCTCCAGGGTCCGCACGGGCAGCGCCGCCGACCCCGAGACCATGAGTCGTAGGCGGCCGCACCCCGCCGACCACTCGCGGCGCCGCTCCGGCGAGGCCGCTTCCCACGCCCCAATCAGCTTGTGGTAGATGGTCGGCACCGCCATGAACAGCGTGAGATCCCCGCGCGCGATCCGCTCCCACGTCCGGCTCGCGTCGAACTGCGCGGGCATGTCGCAGCGCGCCCCGCTCCACAAGGCGCAGCCGAGCACGTTGATGATGCCGTGCACGTGATGCAGGGGCAGCACCAGGAGAATGCGATCGTCCGCGCGCCACTCCCACGCCGTGACGAGCGACCGCACCTGGGCTTCCAGGTTGGCGTGCGTCGTCACCACGCCCTTGGGCTTGCCCGTGGTGCCGCTCGTATAGAGAATCATGGCCCGCCGCGTGTCGGCGACCTCGGGGAGCCCCGTGGGCGCGGCCGCCGCGAGCGCGGTCGCCGTGCTCAGGCGCCGCACCGCCGCGGGGGCGGTGTCCAGGCGCGGCGCGAGCTCAGTATCGGCCACGACCACAGCCGCGTCGGAGTCGCGGATCACGTAGTCGAGCTCGGGGGGCGGGTGCGAAGGGGCGAGCGGAACGGCGACGCCGCCCGCGCGCCAGATGCCCCACTGCGTGGCCACGTAGCCGAAGCCGGGCGACACGAGGAATGCGACCCGTGTCTCGCCCAGATCGTCCTGCCCACCGAGCAAACCCGCGGCCAGGCGGGCGGAGGCGTCGAGCAAGTCGCGGTAGCTGAAGGTGCCCTCGGCCGTGCCGATCGCGGTCCGTTCGGCGTGGCCGTACGCAGGGGCGACGAGCATGGATTGAGCAAGGGCGGCTATTGCGCCGTCCAACCCCCGTCCACGGGGAGCGCTGCGCCAGTGATCTGGGCCGCGTCCTCCGAGCAGAGGAACGCGGCCAGCCGACCGAGCTGCTCCACCGTCACGAACTGGCCCGAGGGCTGCTTCTCGGCAACCAGCGCGCGGGCTCCCTCCTCGAGACCGACGCCCAGCGCCTTTGCGCGGGCCGCGATTTGTGGCTCGATCAGCTCGGTCCGAGTCCAGCCTGGACAAATCGCGTTACACGTGATCCCCGATCCGGCGGTCTCGAGCGCCACGACCTTGGTGAGGCCCACCACGCCGTGCTTCGCGGCCACGTACGCGGCCTTGTTCGGCGACGCCACGAGGCCGTGCGCAGAGGCGATGTTGACGACGCGTCCCCAGCGTTGACGCTTCATGTGCGGCAGGGCCCGGCGCGTTGCATGGAACACGGCGGACAGGTTGAGCGCGATGATCGCATCCCACCGCTCGGGCGGAAACTCGTCGATGGACGCGGTATGCTGGGCGCCGGCGTTGTTCACCAGGATGTCGATGCCCCCGAGCGCCGCGACCGTGGCGTCCACCAGCGCCACGACGGCCTCCGGGCGGGTCAGGTCCGAGCCGTCGTAGCGCACGACCACGCCGCGTTCGTGCTCCAGCGTGCCCCGCAGCCGCTCGACGCCGAGCGGATCGCCGAACCCATGGAGCATGACGCTGCATCCGTCGGCGGCGAGCTGCCGCGCAATGCCGAGGCCGATGCCGCTGGTCGAGCCGGTGACGAGCGCGCGCTTGCCGCCGAGGCCCGTCATCGCTCAGTCGTCGATGGCCTGCTTGTGCGTCTCGCGCGACAGCCAGACCGACACGACCGTAATGAGTACGAGCGCCACCATGTAGAGCGACACGGGCCACGACTTGCCGCCGGTGCGGGCCAGGAGCGCGGTGGCGATGAGCGGCGACAGCCCCCCCGAGAACACCGAACCGAGCTGCGATGCGAGCGAGGCCCCGCTGTAGCGCACGCGCGTGGGGAAGAGCTCGGCGAAGAAGCTCGATTGCGCCGCGTACATGGCGTCGTGTCCGATCGTCATCGCGAGCACCAACGCGAGCCAGATCAGCCCGGCTTGCCCCGTCTCGAGCAGCCAGAAGAAGGGGAACGCGAGCACGCCACCCGCCACCGCCCCCAACAGATAGACGGGCCGCCGACCGATCCGATCCGAGATGGCACCCCACGCCGGCACGGTGATGAGGCTGCACGCCGAGGCCACGAGCAGGCCGTTGAGCGCGATGTTCCGGTCCAGCTTGAGCTGGCTCGCGACATAGGTCAGTGAGAACGTCGTGAAAATGTAGAACAACCCGTTTTCGGCGAGGCGCGCGCCCGTGGCGAGCAGCATAGGCCGCATGTGCCCGCGGAACACTTCGATCACGGGCATGCGTGCCTCGCCCTTGCGGCCCTTGAGCCGCTGGAACACCGGCGACTCGGCCAAGCGGTGGCGAATCCATAGGCCGACGGCGAGGAGGATGAAGCTCAGGAGGAACGGCACGCGCCACGCCCACGCCAGGAACGTGGCCTCGGGGTAGCCCGAGAAGTGGCGGAACGCGAGCGTCGAGAGCAACAGGCCGATCGCCACCCCCATCTGGGGCCAGCTGCCGTAGAAGCCACGCCGATGCGCTGGCGCATGCTCGATCGCCATGAGCACCGCTCCGCCCCATTCCCCGCCGATCCCGAGCCCCTGGAGCAGCCGCATCGCCACGAGGAGGATCGGCGCCCAGATCCCGATGCTCGCGTAGGTGGGGAGCAGCCCGATCGCCGTCGTAGCCAGCCCCATGATCAGGAGGGTCAGGTACAGCATCGTCTTGCGGCCCAGCTTGTCGCCGTAATGGCCGAACACGATGCCGCCGATGGGCCGCGCCACGAAGCCCACCGCGTACGTCGCGAACGCCGCCATGGTGCCGGCCAGCGGCGCGAACGTGGGAAAAAAGAGCTTGTTGAAGACGAGCGCGGCGGCGGTGCCGTAGAGAAAAAAGTCGTACCACTCGATCGACGTGCCGATGAGGCTGGCGGCGGCGACCTTGACGATTTCCGAACGGCTTTCCAGGTCGCGGGGGGCGACAGGGGCGGCCATGATGCCTCCATCACTAGCGGGAGAGGGGGGACGCGTGTGCCGAAAATCATGGCGCCGGAGTGGCGGGATGGCAACCGAACCCCAACCCCTTGCGGCTTCGATGGTTTATCGCATACTGATTATGCGGAAGGGCCCTGGAGCGTCTTCACTCAGGGGAAGACGAGGTGGAGTCTCTGAGTCATCGCTGTAGCCGCTAGCCTTCGAGCCCGGGTTGGCCGGCCGCAAGAAGAAACCCGATCGCTCGCAGACCACGGCCCGACGCACCACTGAGCCGCGCGCGACGAGCGCGCGCCCCGCCCCTCCCGAACACCATCGCGGCCCCGGCACCGACGACGTCCCCCGCACGCTCGCCCACCTCGCGCAGGTCGAGCGGCTGGCACACATCGGCAGCTGGGAATGGGACGTCGCACGCAACGTCGTGTCGTGGTCCGCGGAGCTGTGTCGGATGTTGGGCGTGGAGCCGCACCTGCCGGACGCCGCGCTCGCGGGAGCGCTCGAGCTGGTGCATCCCGAGGATCGCGCTCGCGTACGGGAGACCGTCGAGCGGGCCTATCACGATTGCGCGTCGTACGTGTGCGAGCATCGGATCGTGCGTCGCTCGGACGGTGCTGTGCGCACAGTGCACAGCCGTGGAGAGATCGTGTGCGACGGGCAGGGACAGCCCGTCCGGATGTTCGGCACGGCGCAGGACGTCACGGAGCGCAAGCAGGTCGAAGAGACGCTGGCACGGTACGTCGCGCTCATCGTCGGGTCGGAAGACGCCATTATCACCAAGACGCTCAACGGCACGATCCTCAGCTGGAATCCGGGAGCGGAGCGGTTGTACGGGTACTCGGCCGAGGAGATCGAAGGTCATCCCATCTCGGTGCTACTTCCTCCGGACCGCTATGACGAGTGGCGAGCGATCATGAACCGCGTCGAGCGCGGCGATCACATCGAGCACCTCGAGACGGTGCGACTGCGCCGGGACGGCAGCCGCGTAGAGGTGTCGGTGAGCTTCTCGCCGGTCAAAGACGCGCAAGGCAACGTGATCGGGGCGACCTCCATCGGACGCGACATCAGCGAGCGCCGCCGGGCGGCGGAGGCGTTGGCGCTGTCCGAGGCGCAGCTGCGCGCCTTCGCCGCCCGGCTGCGCTCGGCGCGCGAGTCCGAGCGCACCCACATCGCGCGCGAGATCCACGACGAGCTGGGCCAGGCCCTGACCGCGCTCAAGATGGACTTGTTCTCCCTCAAACAGAGCGTGCCGGAGCCGCTGCGCCATCCCCTGCGCCGCAAGACGGACCAGATGGCGGGGCTGATCGACCAGATGGTGGACAAAGTGCGGACGCTCGCCACGGAGCTGCGCCCCGCCGTACTCGACAGTCTCGGACTCTCGGCCGCGATCGACTGGGCGGCGCGGCAGTTCGCGCAGCGCACCGGCATCGAGTGCACGCTCGATCTCCCGCTGCACCCGGTGCGGATCGACTCCGAGCGCTCCACCGATGTGTTCCGCATCCTCCAGGAGGCCCTCACCAACGTGGTGCGCCACGCCCGCGCGACCCGCGTCCACGTCCACCTCCGGGCCACTCCCGAAGAGCTGGTGCTGGAGGTGCACGACAACGGCCTGGGCATCAGCGAGCGCGCCATCGACGACCCGCGGGCGTTCGGCCTCCTCGGCATGCGGGAGCGCGTCCTGCCGTGGGGCGGAGAGGTCGGCGTGCGCGCCGCGCCCCAGGGCGGAACCTCGGTCACCGTGTGCATACCGCTGGGCCATGGCGGGCCCGGCTCGGCCGCGTGATCCGCGTCGTCATCGCGGACGACCACCCCGTCGTGCAGGCGGGTCTGCGGCAGATCGCGGCGGCACAGCCGGACATGCACGTAGTGGGCGAGGCCGCCGACGGCGACCGCCTGCTCACGGTGCTCGCGGGCACTCCCGCCGACGTGCTACTGCTCGACCTCACCATGCCGGGCGCCCCCTTCCCCGACCTGCTGAAACACGTCCTCGCGCGTTACCCGACGCTCCGCGTCCTGGTAATGAGCATGCATCCAGAGGACCAGTTCGCCGGACGCGCGCTGCGGGAAGGGGCGGCGGGGTACCTCACCAAGGAGCGCACGCCGCAGGACCTGGTCGAGGCGATCCGCAAGGTCGTGAGGGGCGGGACCTACGTGTCCCCGACGCTCGCCGAGCACCTGGCCGCCTCGCTCGACGGCCGCCGTCCCGCGGTGGCGCACGAGGCGTTGTCGGACCGCGAGCACGAGGTGCTGCGCCTCATTGGGGCCGGCAAGACCGTGGGCGAGATCGCGACCCTGTTGGCCCTCTCCCCGAAGACCGTGAGCACGTACCGCACGCGCATCCTCCACAAGCTCGGGCTCCGCACCAGCGCGGAGTTGATCCGGTACGCCCTCCGGCACCAGCTGACCACCTGACCTCTTGTAGGACAAATCCCGACATCCACGTGAGCCGGGGCCCGATATCGTGAGGTGCGGCGCCGGCGCATCGTCCATGCCGTGCAAGTCCTCATCGTAGACGACTCGGCGATCGTGCGGTTCCGTCTCGCGGAAATGGTCGAGTCGGTCGAGCACGTCGCGGTGGTGGGACAGGCGCAGGGCGCCACGCAGGGGATCACCGCGCTGCGCGAGCTCCGACCGGACCTGGTGATTCTCGACATCCAGATGCCGGATGGCGACGGCGTCGCGGTGCTCGAAGCCGCCAAGCAACTCGACCCCGCGCCGGCCGTGATGATGCTGACCAATTATGTCGACGACTATCACCGCCTGCGGTGCCGCACGGCCGGCGCCGATTTCTTTCTCGACAAGTCGAAGCAGTTCGAAGAGATCCCGAACATTCTGCGGGGTCTGATGCGGCAAGGCGTGGTGCACGATGGCTGACCCGGAGGTACGGCGGGCTCGGGGCGCGCGGTGACGGGTTCCCCGCGCACCCTCGTTTCGCTCGAGCTCAAGCTGCCGCTCCTCATCAGCGGCCTGCTGGCACTCATAATCGGCGCGTTTGGCTGGGGAGCATACACCGAGGTTCGCGGCGTGACCATGGGCGCCGCCGGGCAGCACCTCGAGCGCGTAACGACGCAGCTGGCGGCGATGTTGAAGGCCGGAGGGGCGCAACGCATCGCCGAAGTCCGGCAGCCGGCCGAGGAGCCGGCCGTACGCACCTATCTGGCACGCCCTGGGCCGGCGGCGCGCGCCGCCGCGCGCGTGACCCTGGAAGCGCTGACGTCGCGCGACTCGCTCAACGCCGCAGCGGAGATCTGGAATGCCGCCGGCGAGCGGGTGCTCGCCGTGGGCCGTACGCTCCCCCCGGCCGATTCGGCCGTAACCCGGGCGTTGACGACGTCCTTCTCGGACTCCGGTACCGCGATGGGGCCGCTGCGCGCGATCGGCGACGCGCTCCTCTTCCCGGTCATCGCGGCCGTGGCGCTCGAGGGCAAGCGCGCAGGCTACGTCGTGAACTGGCGGCGGGTCCAGGCGTCACCCGAAGCGACGCGCCGCTTCACGGAGCTGATCGGTGTCGACGCAGCGCTCCTGGTGGGCAACGTCGGCGGGGACGTGTGGACCGACCTGTCGGCGCGCGTGAGCGGCCCGCCGGTGGACGTGCGGGGTCGTCGGGGTCTCATCGAGTACGTGCGACCGGGGCGCGGGACCTACCTCGCTCGCGCGGTGGTGATCCCCGGCACGCCGTGGATCGTGGTGGTCGAGCTGTCGCGCGACCAGGTTTTCGCTCCGGTACGGAGCTTCGTCGGGCAGATAGCGGTCATAGCGCTGGTACTGGTCATCGTGGGGGCGGTAGGGGCCTGGGCGGTGAGCCGCCGGGCCCGTCAGCGGCTCGAAGTCGGGCTGGCCGCGCGCCAGCACGCGGACACGCGCTTCCGCGCCGTCGTGGAGTCGGCGCCCAGCGGCATGGTGATGATCGATCCTGCCGGCACGATCACGCTCGTCAATCGGGAGGCCCAGCGGTTGTTCGGGTACGCTCGCGAGGAGATGTTGGGCCAGTCGATCGAGCGACTCGTCCCCGAGCGGTTTCGCCGCGGGCACCCGGCCTTCCGGACCGCCTTCTTCACCAACCCGCAGACCCGGGTGATGGGAGCGGGGCGGGAGTTGTACGGGCTCCGCAAGGACGGCGTCGAGATCCCCGTCGAGATCGGACTGAACCCCATCGAGACCGACGAGGGCGTCTTCGTGCTCGCCTCCGTGGTGGACATCAGCGCCCGCAAGCGAGCCGAGGCCCGGTTCCGCGCCGTGGTCGAGTCGTCCCCCAACGGCATGCTGATGATCGATAAGCAGGGGACTATCGTCCTCGTCAACCGGGAGATCGAGCGGCTGTTCGGCTACGCCCGTGAGGAGCTCATCGGCAAGGCGATCGAGATGCTCGTGCCCAAGCGGCTGCGCGAGCGGCATCCCGGGTACCGAACCGGCTTCGTGCACAATCCGCAGGCGCGGGCCATGGGCGCCGGGCGGGACCTGTTCGGACTCCGCAAGGACGGCCGCGAGGTTCCAGTAGAGATCGGACTCAACCCGCTCGAGACCGATGAAGGCTTGTTCGTGCTCGCGTCAGTCGTGGACATCACGGCACGCAAGCAGGCCGAACAAGAGCTGCGACGCTCCAACGAGGAGCTGGAGCGGTTCGCGTACGTCGCCTCCCACGACCTGCAGGAGCCGCTCCGCATGGTCGGCAGCTACGTGCAGCTGCTGGGCAAGCGCTACAAGGGCAAGCTCGACGCCGACGCCGACGAGTTCATCGGCTACGCGCTGGACGGTGCGCTCCGGATGCAGCGGTTGATCGAAGACTTGTTGGCGTTCTCGCGGGTCGGCACGCGGGGTGCCGCGTTTGCCCCGACCGATGTGAACGCGGTGGTCGATCGGGCGCTCGAGAACGTCAAGCTCTCGATCGATGAGGCGGGGGCCACCATCACAAAAGATGGACTACCGACGGTGTTGGCGGACGCGGGCCAGCTGGAGCACTTGTTTCTGAACCTCGTCTCCAACGCGCTCAAGTTCCGGGGGACCGCGCCCCCCGAGATCCGGCTGGCGGCCGAGCGGCGCGACCGTGAGTGGCTGTTCAGCGTGCGGGACAACGGGATCGGCATCGACCCGCAGTACTTCGAGCGCATCTTCATCATTTTCCAGCGGCTGCACGGGAAGAACGACTATCCCGGGACGGGGATCGGGCTCGCGATCTGCAAGAAGATCGTCGAGCGCCACGGCGGTCGCATTTGGGTCGAGTCCCAGCCGGGCCAAGGCTCTACGTTCTTCTTCACCCTCGCGGGTGTGGAAGCAGCCCCATGAGCCCCGCTTCCACGCTGGAGCTGCGCTGCCGCTCGCTGAGCCGCATCCTGGCGGTCGCTGTGGCCGCCCTGGGCGCGCTCGTCCTGGTGGGGTGGGTGCTCGACGTTCGCCTCCTCAAGGGTGTCCTGCCGGGGCTCGCGACGATGAAGCCGAATACGGCCTGCTGCCTCATCCTCAGTGGTGTCGCCCTCGGCCTCAGCGTGGGCCTCCGCGACTCGATGGCCACTCGGCGGATCGCACAAGTGTGTGGCGCGGTCGTCCTCCTCGTCGGCGTGACTACGCTCGCGGAATACGTCTTCCGCGTGCACCTCGGCCTCGACGCGCTGCTGTTCCGGGAGCCGCATCCGGCGCCCGGCGCGCCTTATCCGGAGCGGATGTCCCCAATGACGGCGCTGAGTTTCGCGTGCGCCGGCAGCGTGCTCGTGTTGTTGGATGCGCGCCGGGCCCGGGCCGCGACCCAGATCCTGACGCTCGTCGTGGCGCTCGTGTCCCTCACCGCCCTCGTCGGGTACGCCTACGGCGTGCGGGCGCTGTACGCCGTGGACCCGTTCAGCTCGGTCGCCCTCCACACCGGCCTCGGCCTGCTCGCCCTGGCGCTGGGGATACTGTGCGCCCGCCCCGATAGCGGCATGGTTGCGGTCTTCATCGGGGACACCGCAGGCGGCGCCATGGCACGCCGCCTCTTGCCTCCGGCGCTCGGACTGCCCCTCGCGCTCGGATGGCTGCGGTTGGAGGGTGAGCGGGCGGGGTTGTACCCTACCGCGTTCGGCACCGGAACCTATGCGGTGGCGAACGTCATGATCTTCGTGGCCGCCATCCTGTGGTACGCCGCCACCCTGAGTCGCTCCGACGCCGAGCGCCGCCACGCCGAACTGGAGCTGAAGCGCTCGAACGAAGAACTGGAGCGCTTCGCCTACGTCGCCTCCCACGACCTGCAGGAGCCGTTGCGCATGGTCGGCAGCTACGTGCAGCTGCTCGGCAAGCGCTACAAGGGCAAGCTCGACGCCAACGCCGACGAGTTCATCGGGTACGCGCTCGACGGCGCGCACCGGATGCAACGGCTGATCGAGGACTTGTTGACGTTTTCCCGGGTCGGCACCCGCGGTGCGCCGCTTGCGCCGACGGAGTTGAGCGTCGTGCTCGACCGGGCACTCGCGAACCTCAAGCTCGCGATCGACGAGACGGGCGCGACCATCATCCGGAACGGATTGCCGACGGTCTCCGCCGACGCGGGCCAACTCGAGCATCTGTTCCTGAACCTGGTCTCGAACGCACTCAAGTTCCGCGGGTCCACCCCCCCGGATATCCGGATCTCGGCCGTGCGACGCGACGGGGAGTGGCTGCTCAGCGTTCGAGACAACGGGATCGGCATCCACCCGCAGTACTTCGAGCGGATCTTCATCATCTTCCAGCGCCTGCATGGGAAGCAGGAATACCCCGGCACGGGCCTGGGGCTGGCCATCTGCAAGAAGATCGTGGAGCGTCACGGCGGCCGGATCTGGGTCGAGTCCCAGCCGGGCCAGGGCGCGACGTTCTCGTTCACGCTGCCCGCAGTCAGCGAGGCCTGATATGAATACCGGCGGAGTGCCGATCGAGATCCTGTTGGTGGAGGACAATCCTGGCGACGCACGCCTGACGCGGGAGGCGCTGCGGGACGCGAAGGTGCGGAACAACCTGCACGTCGCCGCTGACGGTGTCGAAGCGCTGGCGTTCCTGCGGCGGCAGGGGACGCACGCCGCGGTACCGATGCCCGACCTCATCCTCCTCGACCTGAACCTCCCCAAAAAGGACGGCCGGGAGGTGCTCGAGGAGATCAAGCAGGACGACCGGCTGCGGCACATCCCGGTCGTCATCCTCACGACGTCGCAGGCGGAGCGCGACATCGCCGAGAGCTATCGGCTCCGGGCGAACGCGTACGTCACGAAGCCGGTCGATCTGGAACAATTCCTCAAGGTGGTGCAGTCGATCGAGCACTTCTGGCTCGAGATCGTGAAGCTGTCACGCATATGAGGCCGGTCCCCGGTCCCGCGCCGATCGAGGTCTTGCTGGTCGAGGACAACGTCGACGATGCGGCGTTGACCGTCCGGGCGCTCGAACAGGCCAAGCTGCGTAACCGTGTCCACCTCGCCGTCACGGGCGTGGAGGCCCTGGCGATCCTGCGTCGTGAAGGCCGGCACGCGGGCGCTTCGCGACCGGACCTCATTCTGCTGGACCTGGACCTCCCGGCCAAGGACGGGCGCGAGGTGCTGGCGGAGATCAAGGCCGACGACGAGCTGCGCGACATCCCCGTGGTCGTCGTCACGGGCTCGCACGCGCCGGCGGACGTCGTCCAGGCCTATCGCCAGCACGCCAACGCCTACGTCACCAAGCCGATCGACACCAAGGAGTTTCTGGAAGCGGTCAATTCGATCGAGCAATTCTGGCTGCAGATCGTGAGGTTGCCGTGACCACGGCGACCGCGGCGTCACCCATCACCGTCCTGCTGGTGGAGGACAACCCGGGCGACGCCCGGCTGATCCTCGAGCTGCTGGGCGAAGTACAGACGCAGGCGTTCGATCTCGAGCGCGTGGAGCGGCTCGACCATGCCCTGACCCGGCTCAGTCGGACCGGGGTGGACGTCGTGCTGCTCGATCTCGGGCTGCCCGACAGCCAGGGGCTCGAGACGTTCATGCGGGCGCGCCGCGGCGCGCCGGACGAGCCCATCGTCGTGATCTCCGGGCTCGACGACGAGCGACTGGCGCTCGAGGCGGTGCGGTCGGGAGCCCAGGACTATCTGGTGAAGGGTCGCATCGAAGGCCATCTCCTGGCCCGCGTGCTGCGCTACGCGGTCGAGCGCAAGCGGGGGGAGGAAGCGCTGCGCGCGAGCGAGGCCCATCATCGGACCATCCTCGAAAACATCGGCGATGCGGTGTTCATCGCCGACCCGCAGGGCCGCTACCTGGACGTCAACCCGCGTGCGTGCGAGCTGACAGGCTACTCGCGCGACGAGCTCTTGCAGCTCACCGTCTTGGACACGTATCCGGCGCAAGACCGCGACGCCGCGACGCTCCGCATCGTCGACGTGGCGGGCGGACGTGCGGCAGTGACGGAACGCCCCCTGCTGCGCAAGGACGGCGCAATCCTCGTGGTCGAGAGCAATGCGCGCCGGCTGTCCGACGGCCGCCTGCTTGGCGCCGTCCGCGATATCACGGAGCGCAAGCGCTTGGAAGAGCAACTTCGCCAGGCACAAAAAATGGAAGCGGTCGGCCGGCTGGCGGGCGGCGTCGCGCACGACTTCAACAACGTCCTCACGGCCATCTTCGGATACGCCGACCTCCTGAACGAAGAACTGCCCGACGGGCATCAGGCGCGGCTAGACCTCGACGAGATCCGCAAGGCCGCCCAGCGCGCCTCGTCGCTCACCCGCCAGCTGCTGGCGTTCAGCCGCCAACAGGTGCTGCAGCCGATGGTGCTGAGCCTCAACGACCTGGTCGAAGACATCCAGAACATGCTGGTGCGGCTCATCGGGGAAGACGTTCAGCTGCGGCTCGGCCTGAGTCCGAGCGCCGGCAACGTGCGGGCCGACGCCGGGCAGATCCAGCAGGTGCTCATGAACCTGGTCGTCAACGCGCGCGACGCGATGCCGACCGGGGGAAAACTCCTGG